>Ga0134122_10000986_pt1 | contig 20265 bp, 13 predicted proteins | sample KB302_FD_96461 | JGI IMG/M metagenome (GOLD analysis project Ga0134122, IMG submission 96461) | Terrestrial soil microbial communities without Nitrogen fertilizer from Kellogg Biological Station, Michigan, USA - KB3-0-2 | ecosystem: Environmental > Terrestrial > Soil > Unclassified ... | reverse complement strand
TGCCGTTTCGGCAGTCATCGCCGGCCCTCCACCAGCCCCAGCACGACCTCCACGGACCGGCTGAGGGCGTGCGGGAGGAGCGGGCGGCGGAGCACGCCGACGCCGCGGGTGGCCCAGCGGGCGGGCGCGCCGCCGGAGCGGGCGCGGACGACGAGCACCGGGATGCCGGGGCGCAATTCGTCCACGGCGCGCAAGGCCTGCCCCACCGCGCGCGCGGGCACCGCCGCGGAGACGACCAGCAAGGCGACCGAGACGCGGCGGAGGGTCTCACGGGCGGCGGCCAGCTCCGGGCAGTGGACGAGGAGGAGGTCGCTCCGGCCCTGGAGGTCCAGGGTGAGCTCGTCCAGCTCCGGCCCGCCGCGGCCCACGGCGAGCACGGCGCGGGCGGCGGTGGATTTTCGCCGGCGGGGGACCGCCCCCGGGCGGTGGGGCATGTGGCGCGACCTCCGGACCGCGGCTGGAGCACGTTCCGGGCCAGCGACCGCACTCTGGATTCGGCGCCCCGGCGCTGCCGTGCCTCGCCGAGGCGACGAGCCCGCACCCGCCGTCTCGCCCGCCGGTTGGCGGCGCACGTGGAAGGGGCGCGATGGGTGCCGGCGGCGGTCAGCGTGCCGATTCGGCACTCATGCCGTACTCGCGGAGCTTCGTGTACAGCGTGCGGAGGCCGAGGCCGAGGGAGCGGGCGGCCTCGGCGCGGGTGGGGCAGCGCTGGAGGGCGGCCAGGATGATCTCCCGCTCGGCGTCGGCCAGGCGGGTGCCTGGAGCGACGGTCACTGCCCCGGGAGAAACGGCGGGCGCGGTGAGGCGGCGGGCGGCGCGGCGCGGGAGGCGGCCGAAGAGCTGCTCGCGGAGGCCCTCCGCGTCGAGGAGGTCGCTGGAGGCGAGGACGCCCGCGCTCTCGATGGCGTTCTTCAGCTCGCGCACGTTGCCGGGCCAGTCGTAGGAGGTGAGCATCCGCATCGCGTCGCGGGAGACGCCGCGGATGCGCCCGCCGTTGCGGCGGTTGAAGTCGGCGATGAAGGTCTCCACCAGGGTGGGGATGTCCTCGGGGCGCTCGCGCAAGGGCGGGACGACGATGGTGACCACCTTGAGGCGGTAGTAGAGGTCCTCGCGGAAGCGGCCAGCGTCCACGTCCTGCTCGAGGTCGCGGTTGGTGGCGGCGATGACGGCGAGGTCGACGCGGAGCTTGGTGGTGCCGCCGACGCGGCGGAACTCGTTGCGCTCGAGGACGCGGAGGAGCTTGGCCTGGGTGGCCACGTCCATCTCGCCGATCTCGTCGAGGAAGAGGGTGCCGCCGTCGGCCATCTCGAAGAGGCCGCTCTTGCGCTCGTTGGCGCCGGTGAACGCGCCGCGCTCGTGGCCGAAGAGCTCGTTCTCCAGGATGTCGCGGCCGAGGGTGGCGCAGTTGAGGGGGACGAAGAGGTGGTTGCGGCGCGGGCTGCGCTCGTGCAGCGCGCGGGCGACGAGCTCCTTGCCGGTGCCGCTCTCGCCGAGGAGGAGGACGTTGGTCTTGTAGCGGCTGATCTTCTCGATGGAGGAGGCGATCTTCCGCATCGCGGGTGAGGAGTCGACCAGGCCGGTGAGCGGCGCCACCGGGGCCCGGCCGGCGGAGGGGTTGCGGCGGCCCAGGAGGCGCTTCACCTGGGCGAGGGCGGCCTCCGCCTGGACGGGCGCGGGGAGGTAGTCGGCGGCGCCGCGCTGCATGGCGTCCACGGCCTCCTGCACCGTGCTGCCGTGCCCGAGGGCGACGACCGGCGCCGGGGTGGAGAGGCTGGCGGCGCGGGCGATCAGGCCGGCGAGCGCGGTGATGCCCAGGCTGCACGAGACGAAGGCGGCGGTGGGGGTGGACGACTCCAGCGCCCGGTGCGCCTCCGCCTCGGTCGCCACGCGGACGCAGCGGAAGCCCGCGCCGGAGAGGACGCCGGCGAGGCCATCCAGGTTGGCGCCCGCGGGGGCGACGATCAGGCACTCTCTTCCGCTGCGCTCGCTCTTCATCGGGCCCTCGTGGCGTCACTGCCGAATCGGCACTGTGCCACGGCTCGCACCGGATGTGACAGGCCAGTCCCGAGACGGTGACGGAGCGATCGCACGGGTGCCTCCCGTCTCTCCACGCGCAGCGCCGCTGCCGCGCCATGTCGGTGGACCGCATCACGCCCACGCGCGTGTGGGCGCACCACGAGCGAGCGCGTTCGCTCACCACGAGGCGGTTGGGCGCAACGGAGCCCGGAGCTCGCGGTACGCGAGAGCTGCCTACCGGTCCATCGCGTCGTGACGCCGAGCGGCGAGCCAGGCGTCCGTCTCGGCGAGCGCCTCGGGCGGCATCCGCTCGCGCGACGCCTCTACCAGCTTCACCCCGCCCGCGCGGTCGGCACCCGACGCGTACATCGCCTTGCCCAGCGCCAGCAGCACGGGCGTGCGGAGCGGCGGGTCGCCCGGCTGCTGCTCGATGATCTTCCGCGCCCGCTGGAGCGGTCCGATCGCGCCGCGCGCGTCGCCCATCCCCAGCTTCGCCTCGCCGATGACCAGGAGCGGTGACGCCGTCCACGGGTGCTCGGGCCCGAAGCCGGCCTCGACGATCGGCAGCGCGGCCTCACCCGCGCGAAGCGCGCCGCGGTCATCGCCCAGGAAGTGCAGGGCGCGACCCAGGCCCGCCTGTGTCAACCCCACGAACGGGTGGTTCGCGCCGACCGACGCCGCCAGGATGTCGCGCGCGTTCGAGTAGGCCGCCCGCGCCTCCTCCCACCGGTCCAGCTTTCCAGAGGTGATGGCCACGCTGTTCCAGAGCACCGCGATCTCCGGGTGATGGTCCCCCAGCACCTTCCGCTCGAGCTCCATCGCCCGCCCGTACGCCGCCAGCGCGTCCTCCAGCTGCCCCGCCTCGTCGTACGCCGTCCCCAGGTCGCGCGCCGCCCGGGCCGTCACCGGGTTCTCCGGCCCCAGCGACCGCTCCGACGTCGCCAGCGCGCGCCGGCACAGATCGAGCGCCGCCGCGGCCTCGCCCTGCTCCCGGTGCAGCTCGCACTCCGCCGCGTCCAGCCGCCACGAGAGCAGCGCCGGCGTCCCCGCCCTCCGGAGCGACGCGCGCGCGAACCCCGCCCGCCGCAACCCCTCCGCGCGATCGCCGAGCCCCAGCCCCACCGTGCGGACGAGCTGCACCGCGGCCTCCGCCACCGCCCAGTCCTGGCGCGACGCCGTCCCCTCCTCCACCGCCCGCTCCAGCGCGCGCGCACCGCCGGCCGCGTCCCCGGTCTTGTCCAGCGCCGTGCCCAGCAGCGCGTTCGCCTCCGCGACCAGCGGCCCGAAGCGCGCGCCCTCCGCCGCCCGCACCGCCTCGCCGCTGGTCTTCGCCGCGTCCGGATACCGCCCCGCCGCCAGCAGCGCCCGCGCCTGCGACACCTGCTCCCTCACCGCGCGGACCTGCGCGCGGGCGGCCGGGTCTTGCGGGATGGGCTCCTGATCACGCAGCGCCTGGGCATTCGCGCACGGCTCGACGGCCTGCAACACACCCACCGAGTCCGCGGCGCGCTGCACGACCTGGCCGTCCGGAGCCAGCAGGACGCCCATCAGCGCCGCGAGGTCCGCCTTCCGCCCGTCCAGGCACTCCGCCCTCAGCGCCAGCGTCCCCGGCGGCTCCACCCGCGCCGCGACGCACGCCTGCCCGCGCGCCCGCACCCACTCCCGCGCGTACGCGTCCAGCGCGCGGGCAGTGCCCTCGGCGGCGTCCGCGGCGAACGGCTTCCCGGTGCCGACGAACGCCGCGCGGAGCCGGTCCTGCATCCCCGCGTCCCAGACGCCCACCAATTCCCGCTCCAGGTGATCGCACGCTCGCGCCCGGTCCCGCGCCGCCCACGTCACCGCGGTGGCCAGCGCCGCCACCGCCAGCGCGCCGCCCACGCCGGCCCCCCACCGCCGCGCCGTGGCCGCCGGATCGCGCGCCAGCTCCTCCAGCAGCGCGCCCATCGAAGGGAACCGGTGGAGCGGGCTCACCGACAGCGCGCGCGCCAGGACGCGGCGGAGGTGGCGGGGGACGCGGTCCGGCACCACCGGCGGCCCATCCAGCATCGCCTCGAGGATCTCGTCCGGCGTGCCGAGGTACGGCCGGATCCCGACGAGCGCCTCGTACAGCGCCACCGCGAACGCGAACTGGTCCGCGCGCGCGTCGACCAGGCGCGAGCGCTGCTGCTCGGGCGCCATGTAGCCGATGGTGCCCATCACCGTGTCCGCGCGGGTGATCTCCAGGGCCAGCGGCGTGGACTCCGCGCTCGCGGATGGCAGCTCCGCCGAATCCAGCGCCCGCACCAGGCCGAAGTCCATCACCCGCGCGCGCCGGTCCTTCCCCAGCAGCACGTTGGTGGGCTTGAAGTCGCGGTGGACGAGGCCCATCGCGTGGGCCGCCGCCAACCCGCGCCCGGCTTCGAGGAAGGCGCGCACCACCTCGCGCCACGGGCGCGGCGAGGACATCCACTCCCGCAGCGTCGGCCCCTCGATCAGCTCCATCGCCAGGAACACCGAGTCCTCGTGCGCGCCGGCGTCGTGGATGGGGACGACGTTCGGATGGGAGAGGCGCGCCATCGCGTGCGCCTCCCGGACGAAGCGCGCGCGCCACTGCTCCGCGCCCGCCCCCGTGCGCCGCGACACCTTCAGCGCCACCTGCCGGTTCAGCTCCGGGTCGTGCGCCGCGTAGACGCGCCCCATCCCGCCGCTGCCGATCGATCGGAGCACCGCGTAGCGGCCCACGCGCGTGCCGGGCGGCAGCTCGCCGGCGGCCAGCCGCTTCGCGGGCACGTCGGTGGCGCGCGACCCCTGCGGCGCGTCCGTCACGAAGGTCTGGGTCGGCTCTGTCACGGTGTGGGCCATCTGCGAGCGATGGTGGACGCCCGGATCGGGTCGACCATCCGCGGAGGGGACCTAGAAGCTGATGTGCGTGCCGCCCTTCGGATCGCCGCCGCCGCTGTCGGCGTTCCCCAGCGCCCGGCCGCGCGGGGCGGGCTCGAAGCGATCTCCTCCTCCACCGCCCTGGGGCTGTGGATCGCGGCGGTCGGCGCGCTCGGCGCGGACCTCCTTGAGCAGGCGAACGGTGGCGGCAATGGCGGTGCGAACGGTCATGGTCGGGTGATCCTCCACACGCATTGTGGTGAGGAACCCGGCGGAGGTTTCGGAGTTGCGGGGTGGAGTGGGCGTGCGCTCCCCACCTGTGGACCGGGTGTTTACAGTGGGCGGGAAAGGGGCCTGGAAACCCGCGGGCTTGCAGGCGAGCGAGCGCAGAGAGATTTGCTTTCGCGAGCCCGGCTCAGAAGACTGCGGAGGTGATGAAAGTCGGGCCCCCGGCCGCGTGGATTTTCTCGCTGTTCCTGACGATATCGGCCCCGGCTTGGGCGCAAGACACCGGCGACCAGGCCCGCCCACCCCCGGCTTCCCAGGCGGGAGTGATCACCCTCGTCGATCCCGAGGCGCCGAAGGTGGGGGACAAGGTGACGGTCGTCGTCCGGGTCAAGGACGAGCGCCTCGCCCCGCAGGCCCATCTGTCGATCGGTTGGAGTTGCCTCGGCGGCGTTTCGTGGCCGTGCCTGAACGAGCTCCAGGCCCGGGCGGTCTCGGTGGATGGGCCGCTCGCGCGATTCGACTTCCAGCTGCCGCAGGACACGTACGGGCGGCTCTTGATGCGCCCGACCGTGGCCGACGAGGCCCTCAACCCCGTCGAGCTCTGGGTGTTCCCGGCGCCGACCCGGTGGTGGCGCTCGAAGGAGATGCTCCAGATGCTGGGCGGAGCGGGCGTCATCCTGCTCGCGGCCATCGTCATCGCCCTCCGCCTGAGGCGCTCCGCCCGGAAGGCCAAGGCCGACGAGGAGGTCGCGCGCAGGGCGCTGGAGGAGAACCGCACCAAGACGCAGGAGCTGGAGAAGAAGCTGATCGAGGTCCAGTCCTCCCCGCTGCCCCCGCGCCCGTCGTCCCCCACCGGTTCGAGCTCCGACCGCGCGCTCACGCCCGCCGCCGGCATCCCGCAGGTCTTCCCCGAGGGCGTCATCCCCGACGTCCCCGAAGAGCTCATCCGCGCGCTCGCGGCCAAAGAGTGCGTCCTCTACGCCGGCGCGGGCCTCGGCGCGCAGGCGGGCTACCCGACCTGGCCGCAGGTCCTCGCCCGCCTCCTGGAGTCGGTCGTGGGCCCGGCCGCGCAGCAGCGCGCCTCGCCGCAGTCGAAGATGAGCGGCTACGGCGGCGAGGGCCAGAAGAACGCCGTCGCCGCGGAGCTCTGGATGCGCCACCGCCGCGGCCAGTGGTCGGCGGTCGCCGAATACCTCCGCACCCAGGTGGACCGCGAGGTCCTCCTCAACGCCACCCGCGCCCTCTTCCCCGACCGGGAGCTCCCGCGCGCGCACGAGCTCCTCGGCCACCTCCCCTTCGCGGGGGCGTTCACCAGCTCCTGGGACGTGCTCCTCTCGCGCGCCTTCGAGCACCGACACCCGGTGACCGGCACTCCGCGCGACCCGGACCGCGCGGTGCGCGCCTTCGGCGAGAACACGTTCTTCCTCGTCCAGCTCTTCGGCGGCCTCGACCCCGCCTCCTTCGTCTTCAGCAACGACGAGTACCGCGAGCTGATGTCCACCAGCGCCCTCGCGCGCTTCGTGGGCTCGGTGGTCACCGGCCGCACCATGCTCTTCATCGGCGCCAGCGTGGACGGCCTGGAGACCGTCTTCTCCGACCTCCGCCTCGGCCAGCAGTCGGCGAACGTGGGCACGCAGGCGGGCCAACGCGCCGCGAGCCCCCCTTCCAGCCCGCGCCCCAGCCCGCTCAACCAGAAGGGCGGCGGCCCGGACACCAGCTGGACCAGCCAGTCGAAGTCCCCACCGCAGCAGACCGTCATCCCCCCGCTCCGCCGCCACTTCGCCCTCGTCCCCGACGAGCCCGAGTGGTCGGTGGCGCGCGACGTCTTCCGCGTGAAGTACGGCGTGGAGTGCCTCGTCTACCGCCCCACCCCGGGCCACAGCGAGGTCGCCGAATTCCTCCACCGCCTCCACCAGCGCGTCGCCGCCGAGCACCGCGCCGCCGCGGACGCCACCCTCTCCCGCCCCACCCGCCTCCGCTCCGTCCGCCTCACCAACATCGGCCGCTTCCCCACCCTGGAGCTGAACCTCAACGAGGGCTGGAACGTCCTCCTCGGCAACAACGGCTGCGGCAAGACGACGCTCCTGCGCGCCATCGCCCTCGGCCTGTGCGGCGACGACCCGAAGGCCGCGCCCGCCGCCCGCTGGCTCCTCGCCGCCGGCCAGCACGAGGGCTCCATCGAGCTCGAGGTCGGCAACAACGTCTACCGCACGGAGCTCAAGCGCGAGGGCGACCGCGTCCGCGTCATCTCCCGCCTCCTCACGCCGCTGCAGTCCGGCGGCTGGGTAGTCCTGGGATTCCCTCCACTCCGCGGCGTCTCCACCCACGAGCCGAAGGGCCCGCTCGAGTCCGGCGCCGGCGGCCCCACCGTGGACGACCTCCTCCCGCTCCTCCTCGGCGGCGTGGACGACCGCCTGGACAACGTGAAGCAGTGGATCGTCAACGAGTACCTCCGCTCAGGCCGCAAGCGCTCCCCGCGCCTCGACGACTTCTTCGACCTCCTCCGCGACCTCACCCCCGGCCTCTCCTTCGACTTCGCCGGCGTGGAGCCGGACACCTTCCGGGTGATGGTGAAGGTGGAGGACGGCTCCGTCGTCCCGCTCGACAGGCTGAGCCAGGGCATGGCGGCGGTGCACGGCTGGGTCGGCACCCTCCTGCAGCGCATGCACGAGATCCGCGACGCGGCGGCGCGGCGCGCGCGCGAGGCCGGCCGCCCGGAGCCGCCGCCGGTCACCGAGACGCCGGCGCTGGTCCTCGTCGACGAGGTGGACGCGCACCTCCACCCGGAGTGGCAGCAGAAGCTGGTGGGGCTGGTCCGCCACCGCTTCCCCAACGTGCAGATCGTCGTCACCACCCACTCGCCGCTGATCATCGCGGACATGGAGAAGAAGGAGATCTTCACCGCGGACCGCGATTCGCACGGCGACCTGTGCATCGTCCCCGCGGCGCAGGAGGTCCGCGGGCGCCGCGCCGACCAGATCCTGATCTCCATGTTCGGCCTCAAGCGCACCCGCACCGCCACCCGCTACGTCGAGCTGAGCGAGCGCGCCATCCACGGCCCGCCGCTCACCGCCGACGAGCAGAAGGAGCTGGACGGCCTGCGCGAGGCGATGGACGTGCACGGCAGCGAGACCGAGCGCCGCGTCTCCGTCGCGGTGAAGCAGGCGCTGGGCCACCTGAAGGGTGAGGCCGGAAACGCCGCGCTCGAGCCGGAGGAGGAAGCGGAGGTGCACCGCCGACTCTCCAAGCTCTTCGGCCGTTCGGGCCCCAACCCGGGGGAGCCGCGGCGGTGATCCACGTCCCCTTCCCGGAGCCCGCCGGCCCCCTGTGGGCCCGCTGGAAGGCGCGCGCGGCGGCGGCGCAGCGGGAGATCGCCCCCGGCGCGGAGCCCAACGGGGCCGTCTACCGGGCGGTGCGCCGCTGGCTGCTCATCGCGTACTCGAAGAAGTGCGCGTACTGCGAGCGCTCCATCCGCGGCCACTCGGTGCGCGTGGACCACTTCCGCCCCAAGGTGGGGATCCTCCGGAACGACGGCCAGGCGGTGCGCCTGCGCGACGCGGCCGCGGAGCACCCCGGCTACTACTTCCTGGCCTACGAATGGCGGAACCTCCTCCCCACCTGCGAGCACTGCAACGTGGCCAAGAGCAACCGCTTCCACACCGGCAACGAGTACTGGGCGGAGAAGCCGCAGCAGCTGGGCACCGAGGAGCCGCTGCTGGTCCACCCCTCCCACCAGGACCCGGCCGGGCTGCTCCTCTTCACGCGCGACGGCCTGGTGCACGCGGCCGTCAAGGGCGACCCGAAGGCCGGCTACCTCATCGACACGCTGAAGCTGAACCGGGAGGAGCTCCGCGAGGACCGCGCCGAGGCGTGGAGCGACGCCGAGGAGGAGATGGACGCGCTGCTCCTGCGCGTGCGCGACCCGCGGCGCGACCAAACGGAGAAGTTCGACCAGGCGGTGGCGCGCTACCAGGCCATCCAGCGGGGGACGGTGGAGTTCTCGGCGGTGAGGCGGCTGGCCGTCATCCCGGGCGAGCAGGCCCTGCGGGACGAGCTCGCCGAACAGGAGCGGCGCCGGAATCGCCTGCTGGGCAGCGCTTCCAGCCCCGGTCCGCTCACCCCTCGGCCACCCGCGCCAGCGTAGCGGGCGCCACGGCCGGGACTGGCGAGGCGCGCGCGCCGTCCCCGAGGCGGGAGAGGAGCCGCGACTTCACCACGCCGGCGATGAGGTGCTGGCCGATGATGTAGATGGCCGCGGGGACGGTCACCAGCGGCGTGCCGGGGAACGACGCCAGCCCCACCACCAGCGCGGTGCCGTTGGAGCGCATCCCGCTGGAGAACTCGCAGGTGACCTGCTGGTCGCGCCCCAGCCCCGCGAACCGGCCCATCAGCGAGCCGGCGGCGAAGTTGAGGAAGTTCACCGCCAGCACCAGCAGCACCGCCACCGCGACCTTCTGGAGCGGCAGCTTCTGGATGACCGGCGACGCCGTGCCGACGTTGAGGTACACCGCCATGAAGAGGCCGGCGTTCCCCGCCAGCGCGAAGTACGGCTGCACGTGCGCCAGCCGCGCGCGCAGGATCCGGTTCAACGCCACGCCGGTCACCAGCGGCGCCAGCACGCCGCTGCACAGCCGGCGCCACATCACCATCTGGGGGATGACGATGGAGTTCGCCGACAGGCCGCTCATGTAATGGAGGTAGACCGGCGCCAGCAGCGTCCCCAGCGCCATGGTGATGACGATCAGGCTCACCAGCAGCCCGACGTCGCCGCGGGTGTCGCGCACCCACAGCGTGGCGGTGGCGGCCACCGGCATCAGGATGACCAGGTCGAGGCCGATCTGGATGGACTCACCCAGCTCGCGCCCCAGGAGCGGGACGCAGAGCTGCCCGAGGAGCCAGCCGCTCAGCGGCAGCACCACGAAGAAGAGCGCGGCGCACACCACCAGCGGCCGGGGGCGGAAGAGCACGTCGCGGAACGAGCCCAGGCTGCACTGGATGGCGGCGGACAGCATCATCAGGAACAGCGCCAGGCCGGACGCGTCCTCCTGCCCGCCGAGGAAATGCACCCCGCGCACCGCCCGCGAGACGCCCGGCGTGAGGAATGCCAGCAGCGCCAGCAGCGAGATGAGGTGCACGAAGTGATCGCGGATGAACCGGTTGACGAGGGAGACACGAGGCACGGCGGCGCGCTCGAGCCGAGTCATTCATCCTCCACGGGGGCGAGACGGGAGAGGGGGGGGAAACGGGGGGAACGGAATGATACAGGAGGGCAGGTGGTGAGGGCGATAAGCAAACGGCATGAGGCAGCGCGTCAACCCCCTGCGCCCACCTCTGGAACGCGGCTTCTCCGCGATTCTGGAGAAACCGGTGCGTTCAGCGCTGGACTGCGGGTTGGAGGCGCCGCCAGGGCTTCCTCCGGAACCGGTCCAGCGCCAGGTAGATGACGGGCGTGGTGAACAGCGTCAGCGCCTGGGAGAACAGCAGCCCGCCCACGATGGTGATGCCCAGCGGCCGCCGCAGCTCCGCGCCGATGCCGCCGCCCACCGCCAGCGGGATGGCGCCGAAGAGCGCGGCCAGGGTGGTCATCATGATCGGCCGGAAGCGCAGGACGCACGCCTGGTAGATCGCCTCCTGCGGCGACAGCCCCTGGTCGCGCTCCGCCTCGATCGCGAAGTCGATCATCATGATCGCGTTCTTCTTCACGATCCCGATGAGCAGGATGATCCCGATCAGCGCGATGATCGACAGTTCGGCGCCGAAGGCGAGCAGCGCGCAGAGCGCCCCCACGCCCGCGGACGGGAGCGTGGAGAGGATGGTCACCGGGTGGACCAGGCTCTCGTAGAGCACGCCCAGCACCACGTACACCGCCAGCAGCGCGAAGAGGATGAGCAGGGGCTCCTTGTCCAGCGACGCCTGGAACGCTTGCGCGGTGCCCACGAACTCCGCCCGCATCGACGCCGGCATGCCGATCTCCCGCTGCGCGCGGGAGATGGCGCCCACCGCCTGCCCCAGCGCCACGTTGGGCGCGAGGTTGAAGGAGAGCGTGATGGAGGGGAACTGCCCCTGGTGCGACACCGACAGCGGGACCGCGTTCACCTCCGTGCTGGCGATGGACCTCACCGGCACCTGCGCGCCGGAGGCCGTCCGCACGAAGAGGGCGTCCAGCGCGGAGGGGCCGGCCTGGTACTCCGGCAGCACCTCCATCACCACCCGGTACGGGTTGCGCGGGGTGAAGAAGGTGGCGACCTGCCGCTGGCCGAAGGCGTCGTAGAGCGCGTCGTCCACCTGCGAGGGCTGGATGCCCAGCCGCGACGCGGTGTCCCGGTCCACGTTGACCTGGAGCTGGAGCCCGTTGGTCTGCTGGTCCGTGGCCACGTCGCGCAGCTCCGGGATCTTCCGCAGCCGCTCCAGGAGCCGCGGCGCCCACTGGCCCAGCTCCTCCAGGCTGGGCGATTGGAGCGTGTACTGGTACTGCGTCCGCGCCCCGCGCCCGCCGATGCGGACGTCCTGCACCGACTGCACGAAGAGCTGGATCCCGTTCACCTTCGCCGCCGCGGCGCGCAGCCGGCCGATCACCTGGTCCGCGCCCACCTTGCGCTCGCTCAGCGGCTTGAGCGCGATGAACATGTTGCCGGTGTTCATCCCTCCGCCGCCGAACCCGCCGCCCATGGACGAGACCATGTGGTCCACCGCCGGGTCCTGCCGCACCACCTGGCCCACCGCCTCCTGGCGCTCGTACATGGCCTTGAAGGAGATGTCCTGCGGCGCGTCGGTGGCGCCCACCAGGAAGCCGGTGTCCTGCTGCGGGAACAGCCCCTTGGGCACGCTGGCGTAGAGCGACACCGTGACCACCACGGTGACCGCGGTGACCACCCCCATCACCGCCCGGTGGCGCAGCACCCAGCGCAGCGCGCGCGCGTAGGCGTCCTGCGCGGCGGTCACCGCGCGCTCGGCGGCCCGGTCCCAGCGCGAACGCCCGCCCGGCGCGTGCGGCCGGAGCAGCCGGGACGCCATCATCGGCGTCAGCGTCAGCGAGACGAGCGCGGACATGGCGATGGCCACCGCCAGCGTCACCGCGAACTCGCGGAACATCCGGCCGATGGGCCCGCCCATCAGCAGGATGGGGATGAACACCGCCAGCAGCGAGGCGGTGATGGAGATGATGGTGAAGCCGATCTGCTTCGCCCCCTTCAGCGCGGCCTGCAGCGGCGGCTCTCCGCCGTCGATGTAGCGGGCGATGTTCTCGGTGACCACGATGGCGTCGTCCACCACGAAGCCGGTGGAGATGGTGAGCGCCATCAAGGAGAGGTTGTTGACGCTGTAGCCCAGCAGCCACATCGCCCCGAAGGTGCCCAGCAGCGACAGCGGCACCGCCACGCTGGGGATGGCGGTGGCGCGCGCGCTGCGGAGGAAGGCGAACACCACCAGCGTCACCAGCGCCACCGACAGCACCAGGGTGAGCTCCACGTCCGCCACCGACTCGCGGATGGTCCCCGCCCGGTCGAACACCACCCGGTAGTGGATGGCGGGGGAGATGGAGGAGGCCAGCTCGGGGAGCAGCTGCTTGATGCGCTCGATGACCTCGAGGATGTTGGCGCCCGGCTGCCGCCGGACCATCAGCAGGATCGCCCGATCCGCGTCCGCCCACGCCGCCACCCGCTGGTTCTCCACGTCGTCGAACACCTTCGCCACGTCGCCCAGCCGCACCGCCGCGCCGCCCTTGTAGGAGACGATGACGTCGCGGAAGCCGGCCGCGTTCATCAGCTGGTCGTTGCCCTGCAGCACCGCGGCCTGCGTGGCCCCGCCCACGCCCACGCTCCCCTTGGGGGTGTTCACGGTGGACTGCGACAGCGCCTGCCGCACGTCCTCCAGCCCCAGCCCGCGCGAGGCCAGCGCCTGCGGATCCACCTGCACGCGCACCGCGGGGTTCTGCCCGCCGCCCACGAACACCTGCCCCACGCCCGGGACCTGGGACAGCTTCTGCGCCAGCACGCTGCTCGCCTGGTCGTAGATCTCCGACAGCGGCAGCGCCTCCGAGGTGAGCGCGACGATCAGGACGGGAGAGTCCGCCGGGTTCACCTTCCGGAAGTTGGGCCGGCTGGGGAGGTTGGACGGCAGGTCGCCGGCCGCGGCGTTGATCGCCGCCTGCACGTCGCGCGCGGCGGAGTCCTGGGTGCGGTCCAGGTCGAACTGGAGGGTGATGGAGGTCGACCCCAGCGAGCTGGTGGACGTCATCTCCGTCAGCCCGGCGATGCGGCCGAAGCGGCGCTCCAGCGGGGTGGCCACCGCGGCCGCCATCGTCTCCGGGCTGGCGCCGGGGAGCCCCGCGTTGACGTTGATGGTGGGCAGGTCCACCCGCGGCAGCGGCGCCACCGGGAGCTGGGTGAACGCCGCCGTGCCCGACAGCAGCACCGCCGCCGCCAGAAGCGACGTCCCCACCGGCCGGCGGATGAACGGGGCGGAGATGCTCATCCCGGCGCCGCTTCTCCGGCCTCGGCGGGCTTCTTCCGGTTCCGCGAAGGCCGCCAGCCCTTCACCGCCCCCGCCAGCCGGTCCATGTACAGGTAGATGACGGGCGTGGTGTAGAGCGTGAGCACCTGGGAGATCAGCAGCCCGCCCACGATGCTGATCCCCAGCGGGCGCCGCAGCTCGGAGCCGGTGCCCTGCCCCAGCGCCAGCGGCACGCCGCCCAGCAGCGCGGCCATGGTGGTCATCATGATGGGCCGGAAGCGCAGCAGGCACGCCTGGCGGATGGATTCCAGGGGCGGCAGCTTCTGGTCCCGCTCCGCCTCCAGCGCGAAGTCGATCATCATGATCGCGTTCTTCTTCACGATGCCGATCAGCAGCACGATGCCGATCAGCGCGATCACGCTCATCTCCGTCCGGCACACCATCAAGGCCAGCAGCGCGCCCACGCCCGCCGAGGGGAGCGTGGAGAGGATGGTCACCGGGTGGATGTAGCTCTCGTAGAGCACGCCCAGTACGATGTAGACGGCGATCAGCGCGGCGAGGATGAGCAGCGGCTCGGTGGCCAGCGAGTCGCGGAACGCCTCCGCGGTGCCCTGGAAGCCGGCGTGCAGGCCGGGCGGCGCGTTCAGCTCCGCCTGCGCCCGGTGGATGGCGTCCACCGCCTCGCCCAGCGAGACGCCCGGCGACAGGTTGAAGGAGAGCGTGGCGGAGGGGAACTGGCCCTGGTGGTTCACCGCCAGCGGGGAGGGCCGGGTGGAGAAGTGCGCCACCGACGCGAGCGGGATGGCGTCGCCCGCGGCGGAGCGCACGTAGATCTGGCGGAGCGCGTCCTCGCCCTGCGCGAAGCCCGGCCGCGCCTCCAGGATGACCCGGTACTGGTTGAGCTGGGTGAAGATGGTGGACACCTGGCGCTGGCCGAAGGCGTCGTAGAGGACGTCGTCGATCGCCTGGGGTGACACGCCCAGCCGCGACGCGGTGTCCCGGTCGATGTCCACGTGCAGCTGCAGCCCGCTGGCCTGCGCGTCGCTCGCCACGTCGCGCAGCTCCGGGAGGGACCGCCAGCGCTCCAGCACCTTCGGCGCCCACTCCGTCAGCTCGGATGGGTCCGCGTCCTCCAGCGTGTACTGGAACTGGGTGCGGCTGATGCGGGTGTCGATCTGCAGGTCCTGCACCGGCTGGAGGTAGAGCGAGATGGCCTCCACCTGCGCCAGCCGCGGGCGCAGCCGCTCGATCACCTCGGCCGCGCCGGCGCGCCGCCGGCCGCGCGGCTTCAAGGCGATGGAGAGGCGCCCGCTGTTGAGCGTGGGGTTGGTGCCGTCCGCGCCGATGAAGGACGCCACCGTCGCCACGTCCGGGTCCTGGAGCACCACGTCCGCCAGCGCGCGCTGCCGGTCCATCATCCGGGCGAAGGACACGTCCGCCGACGCCTCGGAGACGCCGACGATGAGGCCGGTGTCCTGCTCGGGGAAGAAGCCCTTGGGCACCACCACGGCCAGCAGCGCGGTGAAGGCCACCGTGGCCAGGGTGGCGATCAGCGTGGTGCGCTGGTGGTCGAGGACCCAGTCCAGCCCGCGCTCGTAGCGCTTCACCATCCGCTCCCACATGCGCTCCGTCCAGCGGGCGAACCGGGTGGGCTTCTCCTCCTCGTGCGGCTTGAGCAGGTGGCCGCACATCATGGCGGTGAGGGTGAGCGAGAGCACCGCGGAGACGCCGATGGCGATGGCCAGGGTCACCGCGAACTCGCGGAACAGCCGGCCGATGATGCCGCCCATGAACAGCAGCGGGATGAGCACCGCCACCAGCGAGACGGTGAGCGACACGATGGTGAAGCCGATCTGCCGGGCGCCCTTCAGCGCCGCCTCGAACGGCGGGTCGCCCGCCTCGATGTAGCGGGAGATGTTCTCGATCATCACGATGGCGTCGTCGACGACGAAGCCGGTGGAGATGGTGAGCGCCATCAGCGACAGGTTGTTCAGGCTGTAGCCGGCCAGGTGCATCACGCCGAAGGTGCCGATCAGCGACAAGGGCACCGCCACGCCCGGGATGACGGTGGCGCGCAGGCTGCGCAGGAAGACGTAGATGACCGCCACCACCAGGAACAGCGTCAGCACCAGCGTGAGCTGCACGTCCTCCACCGACGCGCGCACCGTCTCCGTGCGGTCGGCGAGGATGCCCACGTCGATGCCCTGCGGCATGGCCGACTCGAGCTGCGGCAGCAGCGCCTTCACCCGGTCCGCCACCTCGATGACGTTGGCGCCGGGCTGGCGCTGGACGTTGACGATGACGGCGCGCCGGTCGCCCGCCCAGCCCGCCAGCTGCGCGTTCTCCACCCCGTCCACCACGTTCGCCACGTCGCGCAGGCGGACCGGCGCCCCGCTCTTGTAGGCGACGATCAGCGGCTGGAACGCCGCCGCCTCGTTCAGCTGGTCGTTGGTGGCCAGCGTGTAGTCCTGCCGCGGCCCGTCCAGGTTGCCCTTGGGCTGGTTGACGTTGGCCGCCACCAGCGCCGAGCGCACGTCCTCCAGCGTGAGGTTGGCGCCCGCCAGCGCCACCGGGTCCACCTGCACGCGCACCGCGGGCTTCTGCCCGCCGTTGAGCGTGACCAGGCCCACGCCGGACACCTGGGAGATCTTCTGCGCCAGGATGGAGTCCGCCGCGTCGTCCACCTGCGCCAGCGGCAGGCTGGGCGAGGTCACGGACAGGGTGAGCACCGGCTGGTCGGCGGGGTTGCTCTTGGCGTAGGTGGGCGGCGCCGGGAGCTGCCGCGGCAGCAGGTTGGCGGCGGCGTTGATGGCGGCCTGCACGTCCTGCTCGGCGGAGTCGATGCTCTCGTCCAGCGTGAACTGCAGGGTGATCAGCGACGAGCCGAAGCTGGACACCGACGTCATCTGCGTCAGGCCGGGGAGCTGGCCGAACTGGCGCTCCAGCGGCGTGGTCACCGCCGAGGCCATCGTCTCCGCGCTGGCGCCGGGGAAGCCGGTGGAGATGACGATGGTGGGGTAGTCCACCTGCGGGAGCGCGGAGACGGGCAGCTCCTTGTAGCCGGCCAGCCCCGCCAGCAGCAGGCCCACCGTGAGGAGCGCGGTGGCCACCGGGCGGCGGATGAACGGCTCCGAGATGCTCATGGCTCGTTCCGGGGGCTCCGGCCGCTGGCCTCGGGGTGCTCGCCGGCGGGGCGTTCGCCGGACGGGTGCTCACCGGGCGGGCGTTCGCCGGAGCTCGCGCGTTCACCGGAAGGGCGTTCGCCGCCGCCCGGGCGCGGCTCCACCTTCGCCCCCGGCCGGAGCTGGTTCTGCCCGTCCACCACCACCGTCTCCCCGGCGGAGAGGCCGCGGGTGATGACGGCGGTGGTGTCCGCGGTGGCGCCCAGCTCCACCGGGCGCACGGCGGCGCCATGGTCTTGGCCCACGACGTAGACGAAGGTGCCCTGGGGGCCTCGCTGCACGGCGGTGGCGGGCACCACCAGCGCGCCCTGGCGCGTCTCCAGCAGCACCCGCGCCTTGACGAACTGGTTGGGCCACAGCAGGTGCCGCGCGTTCTGCATCACCGCCTTCAGCCGCACGGTGGCGGTGGTGGAGTTGATCTGGTTGTCCACCAGCGCCACCTCGCCCTCCCCCAACCTGGTCTTCCCGTCGCGGTGGTACGCCTCCACCGGCACCTTCCCGCGCGAGAGCGCCTGCACCACCCGCGGCAGCTCGTCCTCCGGGACGGTGATCAACAGCGCGATGGGGTCCATCTGCGTCACCAGCACGATGCCGCCGGCGTCCGCGGCGCGGACCAGGTTCCCCGGGTCCACCTGGCGGATGCCGGTGACGCCGTCCATCGGCGAGACGATCTTCGAATAGGTCAGGTTGAGGTTCGCGGTCTCCACCGACGCCTCGTCGATCTGCACCTGCCCCTCCGCCTGCCCCTGCGCCGCCCGGGCGTCGTCCACCTGCTGGGCGGCGACCAGGTTCTGCTTCGCCAGCTCCTCGTTGCGCGCCAGGTTGCGCTTGGCGGACTCCAGCTGGGCCCGGTCCCGGGCCAGGGCGCCCTGCGCCTGGTGGAGCGCGGCGAGGAACGGGCGCTGGTCCAGCTGCGCCAGCACCTCCCCCTTCTTCACCGGCTGGCCCTCCTTGAAGAGGACCTGCTCCAGCCGCCCGTCCACCTGCGGCTTCACCGACACCGTGTACGCGGCGGCCACCGTCCCCAGCCCGTCCAGGTACACCGGCACGTCCTTCACCTGCGCCTGGGCGACCACCACCGGCACCGGCCGGCCGCCGCCGGCGCCAGGGCCGCCGGGCGCTCCGCCGCCCTTGCCGCCTGCCTTCTCCTCCCCGCCGCGGGAGCAGGCGACCGCGAACGCCAGCGCGACCCAGACCGCGCATCTCACCGGGAACCACCGCATGGGCGTGACCTCGCGAACGCGTTCCACTATCCTGTGCAAGGCAAATGTTGTCAAAGCAAGTATTTGCAGCGAACGACGAGCCCATCGGCCTGCTGGCGGGGGCCCTGCGCCGGCGGATCCGCGAGCTGGTCACCGCCAGGGTGGCGCGTTTCCGGCTCACCGCCCAGCAGTTCTGGATCCTGGTGGCGGTGAGCGAGCTCTCCGCGCCCAAGCTGGCGGACATCGCCGCCCGCCAGCGGATGGACATGCCCACCGCCTCCAGGGTGATGAAGGCGCTGTCCGCGCGCGGGCTGGTGCGCGACGAGGGCGCGCGCGAGGACCGGCGCCGCTCCTGCTACGCGCTCACCGCCCGGGGCCGGAGGCTGGCGGACCAGGTCCTCCCCGTCGCCGCCGAGGTGCGGGGCGCGGTCGCCGCCGCCCTCACCCCCGCGGAGGCGCGCGCGGTCCGCCGGGCGCTGCGCAAGGCCATCGATCACCTGGACCGGCAGATCGCCCGCGCCCGATGAGCCCCCCCGGGGCTTTCCGGAAATCCGTAGATGACCGTGCCTGCTCGACTCGCGCCCGGTTGCAGTGAGGCCCGCAACCGGCCCATCCTCCGGGTCCCCCATGCCCTCCCCCGCGATCGCGTTCCCCCATCCTGATGACCCCGACTTCCTCGCCGAGCTGGGCGGCCTGTTCATGGGCTGCAAGATGCTCTTCGCCGGCGCCGAGATCGGCCTGTTCGAGAAGCTGAAGGACGGGCCGCTCACCGTCGAGGAGCTGTCGCGCGGCACCGGGCTCCCGCAGCGGTCGGCGCAAGTGCTGACCGCCGGGCTGGTGGCGATGGGGGTGCTGGAGCTCAAGGACGGGAAGCTGTCCAACGGGAAGGCGGCGCAGAAGAAGCTCACCACCCGCGGCCCGGACGACATCCGGCCCGGCTTCCGCCTCTACGACCTGGTGGACATCCCGCTCTACGAGCACTTCGAGCAGGCCCTCCGCACCGGGAGGCCGGTGCAGACCACCCGGCCCATCGCCGACTTCGGGAAGATCTTCACCGAGGGCGTGGAGGCGTTCACCCGGCCGGCGGCGGACGCGCTCGCGGCGGCCTACGACTTCTCCCCCCACAAGCGGGTGCTGGACATGGCGGGCGGGACCGGCTCCTACCTGCTGCCGATGCTCCGCCGGTACCCTTCCGTCCGGGCCACGCTCTACGAGCTGCCCCACGTGGCGGAGCTGGCCCGGCGCCGGCTGGCGGACGACCCGCATGGCAGCCAGGTGGAGGTGGTGGAGGGGGACGCGCTGTTCGACCCCATCCCCATGGACCACGACGCCATCATCCTCGCCAACACCATCCACCTGCTGAACCAGGAGAAGGTGCAGCGGCTCTTCCAGCGCCTGCGCGACGCCGTCCAGCCCGGGGCGCGGCTCATCATGCCGGAGCACTGGATGAGCTCCACGCACACCAGCCCGCTGTTCGCGGCCCTGATCGCCGGCCTGTACCTCTGCCTGTCGGGCGAGGCGAAGACCCACAGCGTGGACGAGGGCAGGGCTTGGATGGCGGCCGCCGGGTGGAAGATGCTGGAGCACCGCCCCCTCTTCGGGTCGATCAGCCTGGCGGTGGCGGAGGCGGTATGAGCCCGGACACGGACACGTCGGCCACGTCAGCTCCGCCCCTCCACGGGGGCGAATCGACCTTGTTCGAGGAGGTGGTCCGGCGCTCCGGGCTGGCCTCCTGGGTGGGCCCGGGCCTGCTCCGGCGGGCGCTCCAGGCGGTGGGCGTGGAAGACCCTCTCGCCGCGCGCTCCGAGCACTACCGCCGCGCCCTCCCGCAGCTGGAGGCGCGGATGGCGGTGTACCTCAAGCCGGAGGAGCTGACGCAGCGGGTGGCGTCCATCCGCCGGCTGGTCGAGTCGGTGTAGCCGTCTCCGGACGCCTGGGGGACGCCTTGGGCTGTCCCTGACGCGCGGTTCGAGTATCTTCAGGGCCGCGTTGGGCGAGATCTTCGGCCGTTACGAGCTGCTCAGGAAGATTGCCACCGGAGGCATGGGCCAGGTGTACCTGGCGCGCCAGAAGGGGCCGGTCGGCTTCGAGAAGCTGATGGTGGTCAAGCGCATCCTCCCCCACCTCGCCGAGGAGGAGGAGTTCATCGAGATGTTCTTCGATGAAGCGCGCATCGCGGCCCACCTCAACCACCCGAACATCGCGCAGATCTTCGACCTGGGCGAGGTGGACGGCACCTTCTACATCGCCATGGAGTACGTGAACGGCGAGTCGCTCCGGCAGGTGGTGAACCGGGGGCGGGCGCAGAAGATGCCGCTGCCGCTGGG
>Ga0134122_10000985_pt1 | contig 20266 bp, 19 predicted proteins | sample KB302_FD_96461 | JGI IMG/M metagenome (GOLD analysis project Ga0134122, IMG submission 96461) | Terrestrial soil microbial communities without Nitrogen fertilizer from Kellogg Biological Station, Michigan, USA - KB3-0-2 | ecosystem: Environmental > Terrestrial > Soil > Unclassified ... | reverse complement strand
TGGGGCCTGCGCGGAGTGGGGCCGTGCGCTCGGTGCCCGTTGTCCTTAACGTGGATTGGCCCATGGTCCAAGGCTCGACCACCCCCACCGCGGCTGCTCCCAGCCTTGCTATCGATCCCTTTGCAGCGGACTTCCTTGCCGAGCCTTATTGCGACCATGCGCGCATGCGTGACGCAGGTCCCGTTGTCTATCTGGCGCGCTATGGGATTTATGCGATGGCGCGGTACCGGGAGGTCTTTGCCGCTCTCAACGATTGGCGAACCTATTCGTCGGCGCGCGGCGTCGGCCTGCAAGATTTCGCCAAGGAGGTGCCATGGCGACCGAAGAGCATCGTGCTCGAGACCGATCCGCCATTGCACGATCGTACGCGCAGGGTGCTGCAAAAGGTCATGTCGCCGACGGCGATGCGCCGGTTGCGCGAAGACTTCAAGCGCAAGGCAACCCTTCTGGTCGACCGACTTATCGAGCAGGGTGAGATCGAAGCGGTACGCGACCTGGCCGAGGCGTTTCCGCTCGAGGTGTTCCCCGATGCCGTGGGGCTCAGGAGCGAGGGTCGCCACAATCTCTTGCCCTACTCGAGCATGGTGTTCAACTCGTTCGGACCGCGCAACGCAATCTTCCAATCGTCCACTGAGGCTGCCGCGCCGGTGCTGGGCTGGATCCATGCCCAATGCGCGCGCGGCGCTTGCACCGAGCAAGGATTTGCTGCCGACATCTGGGCCGCGCACGATGCCGGTGAAATAACCGCCGAGGAGGCACCCATCTTGGTGCGCTCGTTGTTGACGGCAGGGCTCGATACGACGGTGAACGGTTTTGCCAATGCCATTTTGGCATTTGCAACCTTCCCAGAGGAATGGCAACGCGTGCGCGCCGATCGTTCGCTGCTCAAACCCGCCTTTGATGAGGTTTTGCGCTGGGACTCGCCGGTGCAAACCTTTTTCCGTACCACTACGCGCTCCCTCGAGGTCGCCGGCGTGGCGATGCCGGAAGGGGCGAAGGTGCTGCTCTTTCTCGGCGCGGCCAATCGCGATCCGCGCAAGTGGCCGGAGCCGGAAAAATTCGACGTGACCCGCAGGCCCATGGGCCACGTGGCGCTGGGGTCGGGGATCCACGTGTGTGTCGGTCAACTCGTTGCCCGCCTCGAGGCCGAGGTCCTTTTTGCGGCCCTGGCGGATCGCGTGCAGGCCTTTGAGTTCTTGTGCGAGCCACAGCGCAAGCTGAACAACACCTTGCGCTGCCTTTCGCGCCTTGAGGTTCGATTGCGCGCGGCCTAGGTCCGGTTCCGCCATAGCCGAGCGCACGCGCGCGTGCCGTGCAAACGTCAAGTGCCCATTGCGGCACAAACGTGCGGGCACGTGCAAGCCGCAGGCGGCGATCCGCCTCAGCTCACCTCAAAGGCTTATTTGACTTCAATGTTGGACACCGCGCCCTTGCTATCCAGGCCCTTGGCGTAGATGCGGTATTTGCCGGGCTTGATGGGCACGAAGAACAGCGTCGCCTTGCCCTCGCGTTCCATCTCGATCTCGTAGAGCCCTGTGGTCTTGATCTCGACGTCGCCGACCTCGACCTTGCGCAACCAGATGAAGTTGAAGAACTCGTCAGCGTGAATGGCATATTCGCGCTTGCCGGTGGAAACGATCGACAGCTGATAGGCCTTGCCCGTTGTCAGGCGATAGCTGGGGGTGGAGACCGCGAAGCCGGTCTGATCGACGCCGAACACGAGGTCGGGTAGCTTCTGCAAGTCGGTGGCGAGATAACCCTCAGCCCACGCCGGTGCTCGCAGCAGCGCGCCAAGCAGGCACACCAGGACGACAAGCTTTCGATCCATCAGGCTTCCTCCACCCCGCCAGCGGCGCTGGCCGCCGATTGCTATTGGTCATCGCAATGGAATTCTGGTTCGTCGACGCCGAGCGTGTCCAGGTTGTTTTTCTGATGCAAAGCGCCTTCGACGGGGGCGACCGCGACCACCGCATCGTGCGTGCCCAACAGGATGGGCTGACGCAGCTGATGGCTCCAGCTGCGGAACGATCCGGGCGATCCTTTGTAGAGTTCGATTTTCAGATCGGGTGCAAGCAACGCCTGGTAGACGGCGCCGGCGGCGGTCGCGTGAGCGCTGGTGGCGGCATCGAGCGTGGCGCGGACCGCGATCCAGGTGGCCCAATCCTCATCGCTCATACGTCGCCCGACCAGGCGGAAGAACCGGCGGTTGAGCTGCGGTGCCCCATGCCGCTCCCAATAGGGATGCCAGGTCGAGGCTTCGAGGCCGGCGCTGCCGACCACCGGGCGCGGCTTGGCGGTGTTGAAGGGCACCGTGCGCGCAAAATCGCCCAGCGCATCGGCCACGAACAGCGCATCATAGTCGATCCCGCCGGTCAGCAGTTTGATGTTGATCTGGTCGCGTTTCCTTGGGTCGTTGCCGGCCACGAAATCCCGCATCTCGACGATACGCAGGCCAAATTTCCTGGCCGAGGCCAGAAACGACGCGGCCAAGGCCTTGTCCTCGGCCTGCGGCCCCCGCAGCACGAAGATGCGCCGCCAGTCCAACTCGAGCAAACGCTGCGCCAAACCATCATGCAACATCGACCAGCTCGGCAGCGTGTGCAGCAGCCGCGTCCGGCACGTCAGCGGCCTGAGGCCATCGTCGCGATGGCGCGGATTGAAAAGGATCAGGGGCTCGTCGGCCAGGCTCTTGGCGAGCTGCAGCATATCATCGGCCGGCAGATCGAGGATGGCGGCCGTCAGCGCCTGCGATTGCACAAAAGCGCGCAGCGCGCTCACGGCATCTTCCGACGCCGCCAAGGATTTGCGCACGAGGGTCAACTTTAGGCCGCGCGCGCGCGCCGCGGCGGTGCCATCCTTTACCGCCAGCTCGGCCGCCGCGAAGGGCGAAACGTGCTCCGCTCGGTACAGCCCGGCATAGCCCGTTGCCGTCTGATAGTGCGCGTCGCCGCTGCGCTCGACGAAGGCGATCGCAAGTTCGCTCAAGGGCTGTTCCTGGGCGCGAGCCGTGACCGCTGCGAGTGCCGGGATCAGGATCCAGCATGCCAGCGTCAGCAGCCAGACGCTCCTAGCGGTCATCGATCAAGATCCCGTAGGGAACCTGGCCCACGGGCACCGATATCAACACCCTGTTGGTGCGCGTGTCGACGATCGAAACGTCATCGGAAAGGCCGTTGGCGACCCACAGTCGCGTCTCGTCGGCATTGAGCCGCAGGCCCCATGCGCGCTTGCCGACCACGATGTAGTCCACCACCTCGCGGCTTCGGACATTGATCACGGCCACATGATTGGCACGTCCAAGCGCCACGTAGGCCTTGGCACCGTCGCTGGTAATGACGACATCCACCGGCGTGAAGAGTTCGCGGCGAATGGCGCGCAATTGGAACTCCACCTTGCCTTTGGCTGCGAGCTGCTCGACGTCGATGATCTCTACCTGACCGGAGAGTTCCGTCGACACCCACAACTCCTTGTTGTCGGGAGTGAGGGCAAAGCGGCGTGGTCGTGTTCCGACGGGGATATCCTTAATGTGCTTTTGCTGCTGCAGATCGACGACATGCACGAGATTGGCGACTTCCGAGGCAACGAACGCCAAGCGACCGTCCTTGGTGATCTGCACGCCTTCCGGCTCCGGGCCGGTGGGGTAGCGGGCAACGATCTCCCCCGTTTCGACGTCGAGCACGCTCATTTCGGAATCATCTTCATTGGAGATGTAGAGATGGCGGCCGTCGGGATGCAGATCGAAGGTCTCGGGCGCGGCAATATTGCGATAGCGTCGAACCAGGCGCAGCGTGGCGATGTCATAGAGCGCGATCGTGTTGTCGTCGCCGCAGCCGACGTAAATTGCCGTGTGCTCGGGATTGAACGTCATGCCCCGCGGGCGGGCGCAGGTCTCCAGCGTTTGCAGGATCTTGCCGGTCTGGTCGAGGATCGTAAGTGTACTGCTCTTTTCATTCGCAACGAACACCTTGCCGCTGGCCTTGGCACGCAGCGGCTGGGACAGGGCCAGCGCCACGGCAATAAGCGCAAATGCGGCAAGCATGAGTCGCCCGGCGCCGCGGCCGATGGCGGCGGCGCCAATTGAGCGCAAGGCCCGGTGGGCCTGCAGCTCTGGGCTGCCGGGCCTCAGGTTCGGCACACGCTGGCGTGCGGCGGATATTCTCAAGCGCGCTACTACTCTAGACTCAAAGCCAAACTCGGTGGAATTTAGTCGAGGAGACGGGCATAGGAAACGACGATGTTGGCTTGGCTAGCGCCGCCTATGTTGGGCATGATCGCCGCGCTTTTTTTGGCCTGCGCCCCGCAAAGTACCGCCGCGCAAGCGAACATGCTGGAGTGCCGTGAGCTGTCGCAGCGATATGCCGCTGCCAAGCAATCTGCCGTCGACCGTCAGCTGAACATCTATCTTTCGCAAGCGGCACAGAAGGGCTGCCTGGAGCTGACGACGGAGCTGCTCAACGACGGGGCCTCCGTGCGGGCGCGCCGCCGGGAAGGCGACACTGCCCTGCATCATGCCGTCAAGGCCACCGAGCCCGACGTGGCAAGAGCGCTGCTGGAGCACGGCGCCGACATTGAATTGCGCGATCTCTCGGGGGCAACGCCGCTTTTCCTCGCCATCGAGGCCAATCGGCCCAAAGCCGTGGCGCTGCTGATCGAGCGTGGCGCCAACGTCAATTCCCCCGGGCGGTCGGCGGTGGCACCTATCGCGGCGGCGGCCTTCAACGGCAGCGAGCGTATCGTCGATCTGCTGCTGCAGAAGGGCGCCGATCCCAACGCCGCCGACAGCACCGGCAAAACGGCGATCGTCTATGCGGTTGCGCGCGGCTTCACCGGCATTGCCGAGCGCCTGCTCAGGGCTGGCGTCGACGCCAATGCCCGTTACGGCAACGGCTTGACGGCGTTGATGTGGGCCGCCGGTCACGCCAACGACGTGCCCGACACCGATGGGGTCAAGACCACCGAGCTGTTGCTGGCGCGAGGGGCGCGGCTCGACGACGTCGACGACCGCGGGCGCAGCGCGCTGATGATGGCGGCCGAGCTCGGACATGGCGAGATCATCAAGCTGCTATTGGCGCGCCGGGCAACGGCCGACCTCAAGGACAAGGACGGCAAGACTGCCGCCGACCTCGCCGATCCGGCGGTGCGGTCGGCTCTGCCGGTGCGATAGCTAGCGCACGTCGAGCCCGGCCAGGTATTGCGCCAGGGCATCGATGTCGTCGGGCGACGTGGCCTTCATGAGCGTTGTCATGCCGGGATTATTGGCCCGCTCGCCGCTACGGATTTCCAGCATGGTCTTGGCCATATAGGCCTCGTTCTGCCCGGCCAACCGAGGTTGCGTGCCCTCGCCTTGATATTGGCCTTGATGGCAGCCGGTACAGCCGACCGCCGTATTGGCCCGTGCCGCCTTTTCCGCCACGTCCCGCGGCGCCGGCGGCGCGGCGTTGCGCGGCCACGGCTTTTTCGAAAAGTATTCGGCCAACGCCAATAGGTCGCTCTTTTCCAGCATCTCGACCACGGGTGTCATCTGGTCGCTCTTGCGGTCGCCATTCTTGTAGTCGCGCAGCTGCAAGTACTGGTAGCCCAAGGTCTGGCCCCAGATGATCGGCGTCGTCTTTTCCATCGGCACGCCATTCTCGCCATGGCAGGCCGCACACAGCTGCACCTGCTCCTGCAGCCGTGCTGGCGCCTGTGCGGCGGCGAATTGGCTGCCGGCAAGCATGAGCACCGCCCGGCACAGGGAGGCAAACAGGCGCGTCGCGACGGTTGGCATTGCTCGATTGCGCGGGGGTTAAGCGCGAGACAAAAGATAGGGGCGAGACGATCGCGCGTCGTCTCGCCCCTCGTCAAGGTCGCGCTTTTTGCTCAGTCGACAAGCGAGAAGGCAATGAGCGTATTGCCGCGCTTGTAGTCGAGCTGCGTATTGCCGCCCGCCGCGACCACGATGTACTGCTTGCCATCGACGGTATAGGAGGACGGCGGCGCGTTGACGCCGGCCCCGGCCTGGAATTTCCAGAGCACGGCGCCCGTCTCCGAGTCATAGGCCTTGAACATGCCATTGCCCTCGCCGGCGAAGGCAAGTCCACCCGACGTCGCCAGGATGCCGCCGATCATCGGCTGTTGGGTCTTCACCTGCCATTTGATCTTGCCGGTGTCGTAGTCCACAGCGGTGACGTTGCCCCACTGTTCCTCGGCGGGAATGACCTTGAAGGCGCCGCCTAGCCAGAGCTTGCCCTTCGGGTAGGGGGTCGATTCCACGTGGTAGGTCATGGGCTGGTGCAGGTTGATGGCATACGCCAGGCTCTTGCTCGGGTCGAGTGCAATGGGTGACCATTCGACCCCGCCATTGGCGCCCGGCAGCATTCTGGCGCCATCCTTGGTCGGCAGCACCCACATATCTTCCTGGGGTACCATCGCTTCGGAGAAGCGAATCAAGGTGCAGTCGCTGGCATTGTGGACATAGATGTGTCCGGTCTTGCCGGCATGCAGCAGGCCCTTGACCGGACTACCGTTCTGGCTCTTCACCGTGGCGATGACGACGGGCGAGACCGCGTCGAGGTCCCACACATCGTGGGCAATGTACTGGAAGTGGCAGACGTAGTTGCCGGTGTTGAGATCGAGCGCTACCAGGCTGTCGGTATAGAGATTGTCGCCCGGGCGCAACGCGCCGTCGAGGTCGGGCGATGGATTGCCCACCACGAAGTAGATGCGGTTGGTCTCGAGATCGACCGCGGGATTTTGCCAGACGCCACCGCCGAGCGTCTTGTAAGGATCACCGATCTTGGCGAGATCGGCCTTCTCCTTATTGATATCGCGCTTCATGTCGCGGCCGGTTGCGTCGTGTGTGGCCCACACTCCCACGGACTTCTCCGGGATGGTGTTGAAGGTCCAGAGCAGCTTGCCGTCCTTGCTGTTGTAGGCCTTGACGAAGCCGCGGATGCCGTACTCGCCACCGTTGGTGCCGATCAGGATCTTGTCGCCGACCACCGTGGGGGCCATGGTCTCGGAATAGCCAAGCTCAGGATCGGCGATCTGGGTTTCCCAGACCAGCTGGCCGGTCTTGGCGTCGAGCGCGAGCAGCTTGGCATCAAGCGTGGCCATGAAGACCCGATCGCCGGCCACGGCGACGCCGCGATTGTTGGGGCCGCAGCAGTAGACGGTCACCGGACCCATCTTGTGTTTGAAGTGCCAAAGCTGCTCGCCGGTGCGCGCATCGACGGCATAGACATGATTAAAGGCCGTCGTGAAATACATAATGCCGTTGATAACGATGGGCGAGGTTTCGAAGGTATCCTTCACCTCGGTCTGAAACATCCAGGCTGGGCGCAGCTTGTGGACATTGGAGGTATTGATCTGTCGGTTCGGGTAGTACCGCGTCTGGTGGTAGTTGCCGTTGGTGTGCAGAAAATTGTTGCCGTCGCTGGCCGCGCGGTTGAGCAGGTCCTGGGTGACGAGGGCCATATCGCCCCATTTGGTGGCTGCCTTGACCTCCTGGGCGTCGGCGCAAGGCGCACCCAATAGGCCAAAGCCGGCGATGACCGCAGCGAAAGGACGTAGCCTCACTGATGACATCCTCACTGGTGACATCCTCACTGGTGACATGATGTGTCTCCTCCGACTCGACCATCCTTGCTTCAGGTGGCGGGAGTGTCGAGCCCTCCTGTTACAGCACGGCGCGATGCTCGCGCCCCCTTGCCATGGTGTCAAGCTGTCGCGGGCACCGGCAGAGCACTTATTCGGGGAGCGTCCGGACCGGAGCGATCGTCCTGCCCCGGAGAAGTAGGATCGGGCTAACCGTACGTGAACGGCCTTTTTTGCCTTGCGAGGCCTCGTGGCCAGCCGCGGCGCCCGCGGCCGCGCCTGGGAAAATGCCACGATTAGCGCGAGTTACCGGGTCGCGGCGCCGCATGGGTGCGCCGGGCGATGCGGCGCAGCGTGACCGGCGAGCGCAAGGCGCCATGCAGCTCGACATTTTTCCCAGTTGGCACATGGCTCGTTCCCGCCGGCACACTCCGCTAGCGCTGTCAGCCGAACGATTGGAGGTCAGCAGGTCGTGGGGGGCAATGCCACGATGGGTGTGGGGCGCGGGTACCCAGCGCGCCTAGTCGATGAAGGCGCGCTCGCGATTCCTCATGCGCTCGAAATTGCGCGCCTCGGCGCGTCCTTTGAGGCCAAGCAGCCGCGCCGAGGTAACATCCGCGTTCGCAAAATCGGCGCCCGTGATGTCGGCGCCGGAAAAATCCGCGCCGGCGAGTTCCGCCCCGGTCAACGTGGCCCCCTTCAAGTTTGCCTCGCGCAAGGAGGCGAACTCCAGCACCACGCGCGCCAGGTTGGCATCGATAAAGCTGGCACGGTCCAGTTTGGCCGAGCGCAAGACGCCCCGCATCAACCCCATGGATTGGTTGCGCATGTCCGCCGACAAGTTTGCGCCGTCGAAGCGGGCTTCGATCAGGCTCGCGCCGGTGAGATCGGCGGCGACCCGGGCTTGCGAAAAATCGGCCCGGTCGAGGCGCGCGCCCTGCAACTGGGTGGCGAACAGGCTGGCGCCCCGCAGCGTTGCCCCGCTGAGATCGGCGGCAAGCGCCCAGGCCTGGTCCAACATCACGCCATCGAGGTTGCTGCCAGCGAGCTTGGCATTGTTGAGGCGAGCGGCCTGAAGTTTGGTGCGCCTGAGATCCAAAGCCGACAGATCGAGGCCGTTGAGGCGCTTCCCCGAAAGATCAACCAGGCCCGTTGCACCGGCCGCCGCGAGGGCGGCCTCGATCTCGGCGCGGGTCAAATCGGCTTTGGTGAATTCTTCGGACTTGAGGTCCAGGTAGCGGATCATATCTTGGGCGACGGCGGGGCCGAGCGTCAGGGCCCCCAGCAAGGCGACCCAGATTGGCATACCCCGACGGCTCAAGCGCATGATCCACCTTGCTGCCCGCACCGACCTTTAGATGTCTTCCCGGCTGGCGTTGCCGCATTGCCAGCGCTCGACGTGCCAGCCTGGGTGCTCTTCGCTCCATTTGGCAATGTGCGGCGGGGCGGTCATTAGGCACTGCATCAGCGTGATGCCGGGGGTGAGGGTAATCTTGTAATCGCGACAGGTGCCCGGATCGCCGACAAGGCAGACGGTGAGAACAATAGCGATCACGACGTCCTCCTGCTCAGGATAGGACCGGTCGCGGGCGGGCCCGTGATCGGCCAGGGTCGCCGAGGGACTGCCCAAGAGGAGTGCCCAAGAGCGCTGCCCAAGAGAGCTGCCCAAGAGCCCTGCCCAAGTGCGCTGCCCAAGTGCGTCCCGTGTCAATCGATTGGGATCGGCCCCACCCGATCGACCAAAATTCACTGGCAGCCAACATAGGCCAGCGTGCCCGTGACGCCTAGGTGTGATGCTTCGGCGCGAGGCTTGCCGAGGAGGCTTTGTCATGGCTGGGCCGGCTTATTTGCGCAGGCCTGCCGCTCGGGTCTATTGTGGCCGCCCACCAGCCGCGATCGGCCAGGGGTCTGCCCGGGCCAGTGTCGGGGGTTTTTTGGTTCGGCGGAAGCGCGGGAGGATTGGCCGGATGCGCCTAGGGCTGGCGATCGTCGCGCTGTTGGGCCATGGCGCCGTTGCCGCCGCCGAATCCCCACAGCTCGCGCCGCAGCTTCCCGGCAACGACTATCCAACCGTGGTCCGCGCCGACTATGTGTTTGCCTGTATGCAGGTCAACGGGCCAACGCGCGATGCCTTGGAACGTTGCTCGTGCTCGATAGATGCCATTGCCGCCCTGTTGCCCTACGAAAAGTACGAGGAGGCCGAAACCATCATGCGCGTGCGCCAGCGCGGTGGGAAGAATGCCTCAATGTTCTTGTCGATGCCCCAGCTGCGCGCGAAAGTCGACGACTTGAAGCGCGCCCAGGTCGAAGCCGAGCTGCGTTGCTTTTGATCCCACCGGCTGATGTGGGAAGGCGTCAAGGGAAAGGAATCTCGCTAGCGCGAAGGCAAGCGCGGTCTCGCGAGCGCGAAAGCAGCGCGCGCTTTCCGTGCGCCTGGGCGCTTTTGACTTGCGGGATTAGGCGAGTGTGCGTAGGATTTTGCCCGGTAGCACTCGCCTTCAGGAACGCGTCTTATTGTGGGAACGAGCGTTCCGTTCGTAAGCCCTGTATTTGAGGAATGGGGGGGCTTGGCTGCGACGTGCCGACGATCGCTACCGCTCTATAAGAATGAAAATTCAAGGAGTGGCGCAATGCACAGACATACACTTGTAGGTGTATTACTGGGGGCGGCCGCACTAGCGGTGCCTGCCCAAGCAAGCAAGGACGTCCTCGATCGGTCGGCGGATCCCAATCAATGGGTGATTCAGACCGGGGATTACGCCAACCAACGCTACAGCAAACTCGAACAAATCAATCGCGACAACGTCAAAAACCTGAAAGTGGCGTGGACGTTCTCAACCGGCGTTCTGCGCGGGCACGAGGGCGCGCCCCTCGTGGTGGGCGACGTCATGTACGTGCATACGCCCTTTCCCAACATCGTCTACGCTCTCGATCTGAAGAACGAGGGCAAGATCATCTGGAAATACGAGCCCAAGCAGGATCCCTCCGTTATTCCGGTCATGTGTTGCGATACGGTCTACCGTGGCGTCGCTCATGCTGACGGGACCATCTACCTGCACCAGGCCGATACCACCTTGGTTGCGCTCGATGCGGCCACGGGCAAGGAGAAATGGAAGGTCGTCAACGGCGACCCCAAAAAAGGCGAAACCAACACGGCGACCGTGCTGCCGGTGAAGGACAAGGTCATCGTCGGCATCTCCGGGGCCGAGTTCGGCGTGCGGGGCCATGTGACGGCCTACGACGCCAAGACCGGCAAGCAGCTGTGGCGTGCCTATACGCTGGGCCCGGACGCGGAGACGTTGTTCGATCCCGAAAAGACGATGTCGCTCGGCAAACCGGTCGGCAAGGACTCCTCGCTGAAGACCTGGAACGGCGAGCAGTGGAAGATCGGCGGCGGCTCCGCTTGGGGCTGGTTCTCCTATGATCCGGAGACCAACCTGTTCTTCTACGGCACCGCCAACCCCTCGACCTGGAACCCGGTGCAGCGCGCCGGATCCGATGGCAAACCCATCGACCAGAAATGGACGATGTCGATCATCGCCCGTGACGTGGACACCGGGATGGCGCGCTGGGCCTACCAGATGACGCCCTTCGATGAGTGGGACTTCGACGGTGTCAACGAGATGATTCTCGCCGACATCGACGTAAAAGGTCAAAAGCGTAAGGCGCTCGTGCACTTCGACCGTAACGGTCTGGGCTATACCCTCGATCGCGTCACGGGCGAGCTGCTGGTGGCCGAGAAGTACGACCCCGCCGTCAATTGGACCAGCGGCGTGGTGATGGACAAGAACAGTCCGCAGTATGGCCGTCCCCAGGTCGTCAAGCAGTACTCGACCTTCCAGACCGGCCAGGACAAGAACACCAAGGGCGTCTGTCCGGCGGCGCTCGGCAGCAAGGATCAGCAACCCGCAGCCTTCTCGCCGCGGACCAACCTGTTCTACGTGCCGACCAACCACGTCTGTATGGACTACGAACCGTTCCGGGTGTCCTACACGGCGGGTCAGCCCTACGTCGGGGCGACGCTGTCGATGTTCCCGGCGCCCGGGAGCCACGGCGGCATGGGCAACTTCGTTGCCTGGGACGCCGGCCAGGGCAAGATCGCCTGGTCCAAGCCCGAGCAGTTCTCGGTCTGGTCCGGCGCGCTGGCCACGGCAGGCGGCGTCGTCTTCTACGGCACGCTGGAAGGCTACCTAAAGGCGGTCGACGAGAAGGACGGCAAGGAGCTGTACAAATTCAAGACCCCCTCCGGCATCATCGGCAACGTGATGACCTATAGCCACGGCGGCAAACAGTATGTCGCGGTGCTTTCGGGCGTTGGCGGCTGGGCGGGCATCGGCCTGGCGGCGGGCCTCACCAACCCGACCGATGGGCTGGGTGCGGTCGGCGGCTATGCCGGTCTGCGCGACTACACCGCGCTCGGCGGCACGCTGACGGTCTTTACGCTGCCTTAAAGCGCGCTCGCACATAGGGGAGGCCGCCCCAGGTTCGGCCTCCCCTCTCGCGACAGCCGTCGTTCTTGATTCACCTACCCCCTGAGGTTGCTTGTGAAGTCAATTCGCTTGGCGCTGATCTTCGTTGCCCTTCTCGCCGTCTTCAAGGTGTCGCAAACGACCGGCCAGACCGACAAACGAGAAAAAGACGGCAAATGGGAAACGGCAGACGGGACGCCGACCTATCAGATTGGCAGCGACGGCACGGTCGATTGGTACACGTTCTCGGGCTTCCGGCGCTATCATTCCGAGTGCCATGTGTGTCACGGCCCCGATGGCGAGGGCTCGACCTATGCCCCCGGCTTGATCGAATCCCTCAAAACCATGAGCTACGCCGATTTCATGCTGGTGGTCGCCAGCGGTCGCGAAGTGGTGCGCGCAGACAAGCAAAGTAAGATGCCGGCGCTGGGGGATAATCCCAACGTCATGTGCTACCTCGACGACATCTACGTTTACCTGAAGGCGCGCGCCGACGGCGTGCTGCCGCGCGGTCGCCCCGCCAAGCGGGTCGAGAAGCCGGCGGCGGCGGAGGCCACGGAAAAGGCCTGCTTCGGTGGCAAGTAAGCGACCAATCATTTTGCTGCTGGCGCTTGCGCTGGCGGGTGGCGGCCTTGATGGGCGCGCGGCGCAAGCCCAGCGCGTCGACCTCGTCAACCGCACGACCTTGCGCGTTTGCGCCGACCCGGCCAACCTGCCATTTTCGAACGAGAAGGGCGAAGGCTTCGAGAACAAGATCGCCGAGATCGTTGCCGGCGACCTCAAGCTCCCGCTCGAGTACACCTGGTTCCCGCAGGCCACCGGCTTCATCCGCAATACGCTGTTTGCCAAGCGGTGCGACGTGGTCCTCGGCTACGCCCAGGGCGACGACCTCGTTCTCAACACCAATGCCTACTACCGCTCGACCTATGCGCTGGTCTATCGCGCCGGCGCGGGGCTCGACGGCGTCGACAGCCTTGCCGATCCTCGCCTGCGCGACAAGCGGATCGGCATCATCGCCGGCACGCCGCCCTCTGCCAGCATGGTCCGGCTCGGCCTGATGCAGCACGCCAAGCCCTATCCCCTGATGGTGGACCGACGCTACGACTCTCCGGGCGAACGCATGATCGGCGATATTCGCTCCGGCGACATCGATGCGGGCGTGTTGTGGGGGCCGATCGGTGGATACTTTGCCGCGCGCGGCGGGGAAAAACTGGTCCTGGCGCCACTCTTGAAGGAGGTGGGCGAACCGCGCATGGCCTATCGCATTACCTTCGGCGTGCGCAACCTCGAGGACGAATGGAAGCACCAGCTCAATGATATCATCGCCAGGCACCAGGGCGATATGGATGCGGTGCTCTTGCACTTCGGCGTGCCGTTGCTCGACGAGCAGTCCAATCTGATCACGGCGCCGCGGCGCTAGCGGCCTCGACGGCGCCTCACACGCGCCTTCAATCGCGCATCTGCGAGCGGATCTCGCGCCCGAGTTGAAACAGCCGCTGTTCGATCAGCACCGGTATCTCGCACGCCAGCGGCAGGGACTGCTGGCGCTCGGTAAACACGCGCACATCCCAGTTGTACTTGTCCTCGGCGACCTTCAGGTCGTGGCGCGCGCCTTCTTCCTTGGCGGCGCGCTCCTTGAGGTGATGGAGCTCGGCGCCTTGGCGTTCGATTTCGTGCGCCCGTCCCCGCTGACGCTGTTGGAAGCGCTCGATGCCCGCCATCACGAGGCTGCGCTCGCTATTGGCGCTGGCCAGCACGCCGGCGAACAGCTGCTTGAGAGCCTCCTCGCGCGTTGCTTCCGGCTGTGCCTGCGCAAAGGTGGCGATCGCCGCGGCCACCTCTTCGATCGTGCTGCGGCGGCTCATCAGCACCACAATCAGCTTGCTAATCAACTCATTGCCTTGCCAGCCCGACAAGCCCTCGACTTGCGGTCCGTCCCAGAATTGCGCCGAGGTGAGGAGGGAAACCTTCTTCTGCACGCACGGCCAATCGGGGCTGGTGGCGTCCGCGGCCAAGGTAGGCGAGAGGGCGGGGGCGGCGATGCCGGCGAGAATCAGGCCTGCTAGGATCAGTTTGGTGTGGGGCATGATGCGGCTCCTCAACCGGCTTCCCCCCGCCGGGCCAGCATTCCCTTGGATGGGTTATAGGCGTAGATGGCCGCGGTCAAAAACATCGCCGTGAATGCCAGCACGACGGCGAGTGCGACCGGTTCAAGCCGGCCATACATGGCAAAGCGGATGAGTTCGACGGCGTGCGTGAAGGGATTGGCGCGACAGATCTCATAGAGGAGCGGATTTGCTTCTTTGATGCGCCACAGGGGATAGAGCGCCGAGGACGCGAAAAACATCGGGAAGATCACGAAATTCATGACCCCGGCGAAGTTCTCGAGCTGCTTGATCACCGACGACATAAAAAGGGCGATCGCGCCCAGCATGAGGCCGCAAATGAGGAGGGCCGGCAGGACGGTGAAATAGCCGATGATCGGCAGTTCGATCTCCCAGAAATAGGCGATCAGCAAAAAAACGTAGACCTGCAACAGCGATACGACCACGCCGCCCGCCAGCTTGGAAACCAAAAGAAAGCCGCGGGGAAAGGGTGAGAGCAGCAAGGTGCGCATCACGCCGGTCTCCCGGTCGTAGACCATGGATAGAGACGTTTGCATGGCGTTGAACAGTTGGATCATGCCAACCAAGCCCGGCGTCACGAAGACTTCGTAGAGCACGTAGGTTTGATAGGGCGGGATGATCGACACGCCGAGCACCTGCCGGAAGCCGGCGGCGAAGATGAACAGCCAAACCAGCGGCCTCACCAGGGCGGAGAGGAAGCGCTCGCGTTGATGCAAAAAGCGCAGCACCTCGCGCCAGGCGATGCCCGCAAAGCAGGTGGCATAGCCGGCAAGGCCAAAGCGGCGCGGTGCAACCTCGACGCTCATGGCACGCCCCCTCCGCGCTCGTTATCCACCAAGCGCAAAAAGGCGACGCGCAAACTTGAGGCCTGGGTCAGCGCGAGCAAAGCCGGCCCGCGGCCGCTAAACAGCACGCGTCCCTTGTGCAACAGGACGATGGCATCCTGCTCGTCGACCTCGTCCACGAGGTGGGTGGCCCACAAGACCCCGACGGCACGCTCACCCACCAAGCCCCGCACCATCGCGAGCACGCTTTCGCGGGAAGCAACGTCGAGGCCCGCCGTGGCTTCGTCCAGCAACAAACAGGTTGGTTCGTGCAGCAGGGCGCGTGCGATCTCCACGCGGCGCGCCTGTCCGCCCGACAGCGCGCGCACCTTCTCGCCGGCGCGTTCGGCGAGCCCGACCTTGGCCAAGGCCCGCGCCGCGCGGTGTCTGGCCTCGCGGCGGGGAATGCCATGCAGCGCGGCGTTATAGATCAGGTTTTGCTGCAGGCTGAGATCGTTATCGAGGCTACGGCTTTGGAACACCACGCCCAGGTTCTTAAGCGCCGCCATCGGCTGACGGCGGACGTCGTGCCCCAGAATGCGAATTTCGCCGCTGACATTGTCGTAGAGCCGGGTGGCAAGGGCGAACAGCGTCGACTTGCCCGCCCCATTCGGTCCCAATAGCACCACAAAGGCCCCGCGCGGCACCGCCAGCGACACGTTGTCGAGCGCCAGGTTTTGCCCGAACCGATGGCTTAGGCCTTGAATGTGCAGGGCATCGGGTTCTGCCGGGGGGCTGACAGCAGGCGTCATCACTTGACGATTACCTTTCCGGTCATGCCCTTCGCCTCAAACCCGAGCCAGCGCCGGTACTTTTCGCCCGGTCGGATGGGAAACAAAGACCATCTTGCCCCTCCGCTCCATCTCGATCCTAGAGACATGGCTTGCCTCGATCTCCACCCGCGTCGACCTTGATCTGGCGCAGCCCGATGACGTTGGCAAATTCCGGCGCTTGCCACGGACAGGGTTTTCACCGGCTTGATTTGCTTTGGAGGCGATAGGCGTTGTCCGGGCTCAGCCACAAAATTGGTTCGCCAAACGCCGTAGCCCGTCTCGCCCAGGCCCTGCACCGGGTCGGTAGACGTTGCGGGCTTTTGCGCCAAATCGCCGTGCGCCCAGCACGGCGCGGCCCTCGCCACGAGCGCGGGGCCAACGAGACTGCCGCCGAGCCGACGAGACATGCCTCCTCCTGTGCGGCGTCGGGCCGCGATGGACGGGCCGTCAATGCCCGGCCACCACCACGCCCCAGGGATAGCGCCCAACCCTGATCGAGCGCAGCACTCGGAGCTTCTCAACGTCGATCACCGAGACGTCGTTGGAGGTTCCGTTGGTGGTGAACAGCAGCTTGTCATCGGGCGTAAAGGCAAGCTGCCAGACCCGCTGGCCGACGAGGAGGTACTTTTCAACCTTGAACGTCGCGGTATCGATGACGGCGACGCGGTTGGCCGGGCCGAGGGCAACGAAGGCCAGCTTTCCGTTGCGGCTGATGCGCACGCCCACGGGCTGGATCGCGTCCGCAGTGACGCCCGGAATCTCAAAGGCGATCTTGGCCAGGATCTTGCGTGACTTGGGATCGATCACGCTGACCTTGCCGCCGATTTCGGCGCTGACCCACACTTGCGAGCCGTCGGGCGTGAACTCCGCCACGCGCGGCCGGCTGTCGACCAGGACGTTGTCGATGATGGTGTGGGTGGCGGTGTCGATGAAGTGGGCCATGTTGGTGGTCTCGGAGGTTGCGACCAGCAGGCCGCCGTCCGGGCTGATGCCCAACCCTTCCGGTTCCACGCCGACGGCGATTTCCGCCAGCACGGTACTTTCGGCGACGTCGACGACGGTGATGATATTGTCGTCCTCGTTGGCGATGTAGAGCCGATTTCCTGCGGGATGCAGGATGAAGAGCTCCGGATCTGGTCCCGACGGTAGGGTCTTTACGAACGTCAGGGTCTCAGTATCCCAAACCTGCACAGTGTTGTCGTCGCTGGTACAGATCAACAGCCACTTTTGGTCCTTCGAAAGGGTGATGCCGCGCGGGCGTTGCCCGACCTTGATGGTCTTCACCACCTCGAGCTTGCTGCTATCGATGATGCTGACCGTGTTGTCCTTCTCGTTGGTAACATAGACGGTGTAGGCCTTGAGCGGGCTCACCCCGGCGCCTAGGACAGCAAACGTCAACGCCCAGGCGAAGGCGCGTGATTTGCCGGGAGCGCCCAAGTGTGCGGATAGGTGCGGCGCAATGACGGCGCGGAGCCAGGCGAAACACTGCTGATGCGGCCTCATGGGGATGCGTAGGCCTTGCAAAGGGATTCCGGCTTGTCACTGCCGAGCGTATCGAGCTCGGACGTGGGATGCAAGAATCCGGGCTGGGGTGAGACCGTTACGGTCAGCTTCGGAGTTGCGAGCAAAATGGGTTGTCGCAGTTGGCCATTCCAGGAGCGATAGCTGAGCTTGCGCCCCTTGAAGGCGGCAAGTTCGAACTCCTCCGAGCGCAGGTAGGCAATGATGTCATTGGCCGTCGCGCTCCGCGCCCGCGTCGCCGCCTCGCCGATCGAGCGAACCGCCACCCAGACGTTGTAGTCGAGGGCGCGCATGGGCCGATTGGCAAGGCGGAGAAAGCGGTTCTGAAACTGGGTGGCGCCCCACTGCTCCAGCGCCGGATGCCAGCTGGTCGCGACCAGGCCTTGCGTGCCCGCGACCGGCCGCGCATCCCAGCTGCGATAGGGCAGGTAGTCGCCGAACTGACCGGCCTCGTCGGCGACCACCAGCACGTCATAGTCCGGCACGTTCTGAGTGAAGGCGGGAATTTGCTCCTGGATCTGTTCGTGGCCGCCATCCGCGCGTCGGTTGCCGGGATCAAGGGTGAAGGTGCGCTCCTGCACGATCTTGGCGCCGAAGCGTTTGGCGCCGCGCCGAACGGCGTCGGCAAAGGCCTGATCGTCGGCGTCGGCGCCGGCCACCAGGAACCAGCGCCGCCAGCGTTTCCAAACCAGGTACTGAGCCAGCGCGTCGGCGAGCATACCGCGCGATGGCGCCGTGTGCACCACGTTGCGCCGGCAACCCTCGTCCCGCAGCTGATCGGCGTTGGCGCCTGCATTCAGGATCAGGACGTTGCGATCCTTGAGCCGATCGGCCAACGCCAGCACCGTGGGCGGGCTGGCGTCGAGCACGATAAAGGATACGCCTTGACGCACGCGGGCATCGACGTCGCGCAAGAGATCATCGGCAACGGCTTGGATGACCTCGAGGCTGAACTCTTGTTTGAGAAAGCGACCGGTCGTGTTGTTGTCGTTGATGGCCAACTGGGCGCCCGCGACGGCGTCATCGGCGGCGGGCAGATCAAGCAAAGACAGGGGAGGCGGCAGCTCGCGGCGCTCGCGGGCGAGCACAATCGCCACCTGTTGGCGTGCCGCGGGCTGGCTCGCCGACTGTTGCGAGGCGGCCATGGCGGGGAATGCGAGCTGGGTGGCAATGAGAAGGCACGAGCAAATGAGGCCGTGCGCGCCGCTTGCGCGCAGGGTGCGGAGGGTACCGTCAAGGACAGCGTTGCGGGCAGCATTACGGCGGAGGGGCATGCGGCGGGGCTCCATGCACGGGTCGCCTGCGCGGGGGCAGCCCAAGGATCTGGCCAGGGATCTCTGGCAAGGCATCTGGTGTGAGCGCACCAGACCGGCAGGCAAGGGTGGCGATGGCGCGATCGCCGACGATGGTCGAGGCCCCCGCTTTTGCTGGTCCGTCCGCATCAGCATTTTTCGCATCATGCGACCAACAAGGTCGCCATCGTGATCGGTGCGGCGCCCCCTTCCATGCTCACAACTTCGTCAAGCCGGAACTTGGCAAAATTCCGTTGCTCTCGACCTCTCTCTGCCTGATACTTCGCAATTGTCGGATCGGACCTCAGACTAGAACGTCCTTCAGACAGGAACGTCCTTGCCGCAGAGAGGTCCCGTGTCGCGGTAGTCGCGGCGTGTCTGAGCTCGGGAGCAAGTCATGAAAAAAGCGTGGGAAAAGCCTCAGGTCGAAGAACAACAGGTCGGCATGGAAGTTAGCAGTTACCTGCCGGCGGAACTAGATGGGCGTTGACCCATCGCTACCCCTTCGCCATGATCGCCGGCGGCCCGATTGAGACGACGGGCCGCCACTTGCGTGTGTCCATCTCTTCCGGTCCGATCGCCTTCACTTTCCCGCCTTGTCGCTAACCTTGGCCACGGCCCGTCGGCTCGCCCGCTGGCCCATCGCCGCTCAACCTGTGCTCCACACCCGCATGCCAAATCACCACCACTGCCACCGACGCATTCAAGACACCCGCGCTCGGCCCCTGCGGCTGAGGCTTTTTTGGCTGGCCGCCATGGCACTCCTGGGGGGGGCGCTCCTGGTGCCGACGCTGGCGGAAGCCCAAAATGTCGACGACGGCAAGTCCGTCTTCAACAAGTGTCGCGCCTGTCACCAGGTAGGCCCCGGCGCCCGCAATTTGGTTGGTCCCTCCCTCAACGGCTTGATCGGGCGCAAGGCCGGAACGGTCGAAGGCTTCAATTATTCCGAGGCCAACAAGAATTCGGGCATAACTTGGGACGAGGCCACGTTCCGCGAGTACATTAAGAATCCCAAGGCCAAGATTCCAAACACCAAGATGGTGTTTCCCGGCATTACCGACGAAAAAGATGTCAATGACCTTTTGGCTTTCCTGGAACAATATTCGGCCGATGGAAAGACGAAATAGGCGCGCCAAATAGGACGCGCCTTGAGGTCTTGGTCTTGCTTCAATCTGAGCTTCGAGCTTTAGCTCGCCGTCGACGCTGCTGGCCGCACCGGCGGCTCGGGCCGCGCGGCGGTCAGTAGATCACGACACTGCGTATGCTTTTGCCGGCATGCATGAGGTCGAACCCCTTATTGATGTCGGTGAGGGGCATGGTGTGCGTGATCATCGGGTCGATCTCGATCTTTTTGTCCATGTACCAGTCGACGATCTTGGGCACATCGGTACGGCCGCGCGCTCCGCCGAAGGCCGTGCCCTTCCACACCCTGCCGGTCACCAGCTGGAACGGCCTGGTGGCGATTTCGGCACCTGCGGGTGCCACCCCGATGATGATGGATTGACCCCAGCCGCGGTGGCAGGCCTCCATCGCCTGGCGCATGACCGTGACGTTGCCGGTGCAGTCGAAGGTGTAATCGGCGCCGCCGATCTGGTCGGCCCCGCGCTTGGTCATATTGACGAGGTGTCCCACCAAATCCTTGCCGACCTCGCTCGGATTGACGAAGTGGGTCATGCCGAAGCGTTC
>Ga0134122_10000982_pt1 | contig 20282 bp, 13 predicted proteins | sample KB302_FD_96461 | JGI IMG/M metagenome (GOLD analysis project Ga0134122, IMG submission 96461) | Terrestrial soil microbial communities without Nitrogen fertilizer from Kellogg Biological Station, Michigan, USA - KB3-0-2 | ecosystem: Environmental > Terrestrial > Soil > Unclassified ... | reverse complement strand
GGCAGCCCTCACCCCCGGCCCCTCTCCCAAAGGGAGAGGGGAGCAAAACAAAAGCGGTTTGTGGCTGTTCTCCCCTCTCCCTTTGGGAGAGGGGCCGGGGGTGAGGGCTGGATGCCGGGATGACGGAAGGGGACAGGCTCATCCTCTGGGCTGTACAATTTCCCCATGTCCCTCCCCCTCGAACGCCTCCTCGCCGACGGGCGCGATCGTTGGCGGCGGCTTGATGAGCTGCTCGACGTGGCGGCCAAGGCGCCCGCTTGGGAGCTGGGGCCGGAGCGGATGCGCGAGATCGTCCGGCTCTATCGGCTCGCCGCGGCGGATTTGAACCGGCTGCTCGCCGCGACCGCCGATCCGGAGCTGATCGATCCTCTGAACGCCCTGGTCGGACGCGGCTATCGCTTCGTGTACGGGGCGCGGCGGGTGGAATCGTTCGGAGGCGCGCGGCGTCTGGTTCGTTTCTTTACCCGGGAGATCCCCGCCGGGTTCCGTGGCGCGAGGCGGGCGGTGGTGGTGGCCTCCCTCGCTTTCGGGGCCGGCGCGCTGCTCGGTTTCGGCGCGGTCGCGGTGCGGCCCTCGTTTGCCGAGGACCTTGTGCCGGGGGAGTTCTTCACCTCCAGCCCGCGCGAGCGGGTGGCCGAGATCGAGAAGAAAGAAGAGCGGATTGCGACCGTCGCCCAAGCCGCGGATTTCGGTTCGCAGCTCTATACCCACAACATCCGGGTTTCGTTTCTGGCGTTCGGCCTGGCCGCGGCGACCGTCGTCGGCGGGATCTGGTTGCTGTTTTGGAACGGCGTGATCTTGGGCGCGGTCGCTGCGTCGTACGTGCTCGACGGGGTCGGCGTCTTCTTTGTCGCCTGGGTCGGGCCGCATGGCGCTCTGGAGCTGCCGTCGATCGTCTTTGCCGGCGCGGCCGGGCTGGTGCTGGGGCATGCGTTCTGGTTTCCCGGAGAGGTCACGCGTGGCGCGGCGTTGCGCGCGGCGTTTCCCACCGTCTGGCGGATGCTGATCGGCACCTCGGCCGCCCTGGTGCTCGCCGGGTTGATCGAGGGATCGTTTTCCCAGCTGTCGGCCAAGACCGTCCCCTATCCGTTGAAGATCGCGGTCGCGGGCGTGCTGTTCGTGGCGCTCTCGCTGTTCCTGTTCGGCCGCCGCGCGGCGGACGAAGGCCGGCAAGGCGAGGCGACATGAGCCGGGCGGCGGGTTTCGCGGGAGGGTTTCGGGTCCGGCGCCAGATCACGACCCCGGAGCACGTGCGGGTCCGCCTGGAGCCGGCCGGTCCGGGCAGCCGGTTTCTCGCCCTGCTGGTGGACGTTCTGCTGATCCTCGCGCTCACCGCATTGGCCTCGTCGGCGCTCAATCACCTTCTGCCGAAGAGCCTTTCGACTCTCGCGGTCGCGACCCTGTCGTTCGTCCTCACCTGGATCTATCACGTCGGCTTCGAGGTGCGCCGCGAGGGCCGGTCGCCGGGCAAGGCGATGCTGGGCTTGCGGGTGGTCGATGCGCGCGGCCTGCCGCTGTCGCTCCCGCAGTCGTTCGTCCGGAACGTCGGCCGGGTGCTCGATTTCGCGCCGGTGTTCTACGGCCTGGGCGGGTTGGTGGCGCTGCTCGACCGCGACGGCCGGCGCTTGGGGGACCTCCTGGCCGACACGCTGGTGGTGCGCGACGAGGGGGGCTCGCGGCGCCGGATGGCCGCGGCCGACCTGCCCGAGACGCTCCGGCGCGAAGGGCAGGCTCCGGTCGATCCGGAGCTGGCCCGGCTCGCGCGCCACCGCCTGAGCCTCGACGAGCGCGAGCTGCTGGTCGCTCTGGTGCGCCGTTCCGACAAGCTCGATCCGCGCGCCCGCTACGACTTGAACGAACAGGCGGGCAAACACTTCCGCCGGAAGCTCGGCCTCGACCTGCCCCACCTGTCGGGCGAAGCGTTGGTGCGCGCGCTGGCGACCGCCATCGCCGCGAAACCCGGCGCGCGGCGGTAGGGACCCTTACCGCCGCCGCAGCTGGAACGTCTGCGCCGCGGACTCGCCTTCGGCGTCGAGCACGCTCCAGAAATAATCGACCCCGGGCTTCAGCTTCGCGCGCTCGGCGGCGGGCAGCTCGATGCGCTCCGCGGTGGTCTCGGGGCTCTGCCATTGATACGGCGGGTCGGTCGCAAACAGGAGCACCCGCTTGGGTTCGTGGTTCGGGTTGGCGAAGCGGAGCTCGGTCGGTGCCTGATCGAGCCGGCCCGTGGGCGTCACCTCGCCCGGGTCGGAGAGCGTTCCGCCGCGCAGGGCGTCGGGCATGCCGGAGACCCCGGGACCGGGGGAGCCCTCGGGCGATGCAGGCTCCGGTCGGCCCGGCGGGGCGGGCGCGTGGGACGCGACCTGGACGGCCGGCGCCACCGGGATCGGAGTGATCGTCTGCACGGTCGAGGTGCCGAGGAAGAACCCGAGGCCGAGACCGAGAACCAGCATCGCGGCCGCGGCCCAGCCGGCGTAGCGCCAGGGGCTCAACGCGGCGGCCGGGCGCGAGGACGGCGCGGGGAACGGCACGATCGTGGCCTGCCGAGGCGGCGGGGCGGCCTGGACCCGCCCGGTGCGCGAGCCGTCGTCGTCGGCGGTTCCCGCGCGGCGGCGGAAGCGCTGCCAGGCGGCGTCGAGCGCCATGGGGGCCACCGGCTCGGGCTGCTCGAACGCTTCGAGGTTGGCGATCTCGGCCGAGCAATCGGCGCAGGAGGCGGCGTGGGCGAAGACCTCCTCGTCGGCCGGACACCGTGCGCCGGAACGCTCGGCGGCGACCGCCAGATAGAGCTGTTCCGCGGTGGGATGAGGCCCGGTCGGACGGGGCGGAATCTTCGGTTCGGTCATGCGACCCCCGTAAGGTGCTGGCGCAGTCGCCTGCGCGCATTCCAGATCTGAACTTTTACCGTCGGCACGGACAGAGTCAAGCGACGGGCGACCTCGCCGTAGGAGAGCCCCTGCTGCACGTGGAGCAGCAGACAGGCTCTCATTCGGGCGGGGAGCACCGCCAGGGCCGCTACGGTGCGCGCCAGGTCCTCCTTCCCGTGCGCATCGTGTTCCGCCGACGGCCGCTCGTCGGCCACCGTGGCCGCCAGCGTCTCGCCGCCCTCCTCTCCCAACGGTCGGTCGAGAGAGTCGGTCTCGGGGGTGCGTCCGCGGCGGCGCCATTCGTCGCGCGCGGCGTTTTTCGCCACCGTGTAGACCCAGGCGGCGTAGCTTCCCTCCGCTCGGAACTGCCCTTCGGAACGATAGACGTTCCACAACGCGGTTTGACTTAGATCTTCGGCATCGAAAGGGGAAAATCCTTGGGCGAGGAAGTAGCTGCGCAGCCGCGGGTAGTACTCGCGGAAGGTGTCCTCAAAGTCTTCCTCAACGGGGCGGTCGCTCGAAACGGCCATCGGTTGGGATTTCATCGGAGTTACTGGCGTAGAAACCCGCTCCGGCGTTTCGTCGTCGCCGAAGATCGTGCCCCAAAGGCGAACGCCCCGGGGGCGGAACCCTCCGGGGCGCGTGCGGTACGGACGGTTGAGCTTCAGATGCGGACGACGTTCCTGGCTTGCGGACCCTTCGGGCCGTCGACCACGTCGAACGAGACGCGGTCACCCTCGCCCAGGGTGCGAAAGCCTTCTGCTTGGATGGCGGTCTGGTGGACGAAGACGTCCGAGCCCTTGTCGCGGGTGATGAAACCAAAGCCCTTGGCGTCGTTGAACCACTTGACCGAACCCTGTTCCGACATGAACGACTCCCTTGCGATGTGCCGCGCGATCCCGCGGCCCGGTTGAAAAAGCGGGAGGATCGTGGCACAGCCGATCGGACCAGGCAAGAGGGTAAGGGCACTCTGAAACACGCGGGTCAGCGCCAGTCGCCGTCGAGCTGGAACGCGGCCCAGTGATAGGGATGGCGGTACGGCCCGGCGAGCATTTCGCGCTGGGCGAGCTCCAGCGCGCGGTCCTTGGCTTCCCCGGCTCCGAGGTGGGCGTAGAAGCGGCGCATCAGCTCGGCGGTCGAGCGGTCGGAGACCGACCAGAGGGAAGAAAGCACGGTGCGCGCCCCGGCGTAATGAAAGGCCCGGGTGAGCCCGAGCAGCCCTTCTCCCTGGGCCTCCAGTCCCAGCGCGGTCTCGCAGGCCGAGAGCGTCACCAGGTCGGCTGACAGCCGCAGGCGCTCGAAGATCTCCCAGGCCTGCAGCAGGCCGTCGTCGCCCGGGCGCCCGGGGTGGGCCGGAGCGGAGAGCGCCAGCGCGGAATCGAGCGGAAAGCGCGGATCGAGCAGCGCGTGGCCGGCGAAGTGGACAATCCGGCCGCGCGGCGCCTCGGCGAGGAAGCGCGCTTCGGTCGCCTCGGCGCCCAGGAACGAACGCGCGGGACGGAACAGGCCGGCCACCTGCTGGATTTCGCCGCGGCTCGCCGGCAGCGGCGCGAGCCCCGCGCGGAAGCGGACCGAAGGCCGCGGCCCGCGGCTCGCGGCCGTGCCGGGCCGGCCGCCGTAGCGCGGATCGCCGAACGCGACCAGCGCGGCGGCCACCGGCTTCTCGCTGCGCATCCGGCCGAGCTCGGCGGCGAGGGTCGCCGAGAGCACGGTCGACAGCGGCCACCGCTCCGCGAGGTAGACCCCCTGGCCCGCCTGCGCGCCGACGCCCGGTTTTGCCGCAGGGGCGGGCACGACGAGGGCGGCGAACGGCAGCGCGGCGAGCGGGCCGTCGGCGGAGATCCGCAGCCGCTCCGCCCGCGCGAGCCAAGGGGCGGCCGGGCCGAGCAGGAGCGAATAGAGATGGACGCCCAGGACGCGCAGAGGCCGGTCGTCGCCCGTCCCCTGCCCGGCGAGGACCAGGCTGCGAAACGCCGCCACCTCGCGGCCGAGCGCCTCGCGGCCGAGCGGAATCGTCGCCGCGGCGAGGCCCGGGGCCGGTGCGCCGGGAAAATCCTCCGGCACCAAAACGAACAGGGTGGTGCGCCGCTCGCCGACCGAATAGGCGAGGCCGATCTCGCCCGCCGCGAGCGTCCGGCGGGCCGCGGCCGCGTCGAGCGGCACCGGGGCGGCGAGCGCCGCGTAGCGCGGCGAAATCCGGCGCACTTGAGCTCGCAGGCTCTCGCGTTCGCCGAACACGCGAGCCCTCCGGGCGATCAGGTCCTCCATGCGGCCGGACGCTTTCGTCGGGTCGAGCGCGCCGATCTCGCTCTCGAACTGGGCGAGCCGGGCGTCGATCCGGCGCATCTGCTCGACCAGGTCGGCGGGCAGCTCGGCGGGGGGCGCCAGATCGCGCTCGCCGAGCAGATCGAGGAGGCTCCGGGCGCGGAAGCGTTCGAGCGTCCGGTAGGCCTCCTGGGGCCGGCCAAGCTCCGACTGCAGCTCGATCGCCTCCTGATAGATCAGGGCGAACTGGGCGCGGAAGCGGGTCGCGTCGAGGTCCGATCCGCCGAGCCGGCGGACGCTCTGGTCGAGCGCTTCGAGCGCCTGCGCAAAGTGGCGCTCGGCTTCGGCGGTCCGGCCGAGCCGGCGCTCCAGGCGTCCGAGCAGGCCGAGCGCGTCGGCCTCCTCGGCCGCGCCCGGGACCGCCCTCTGGTAGATCGAAAGGGCGCGCCGGATCGACTGTTCCGCCCGCCGCAGGTCCGGCGGCGAACCGAGGTCGAGCAGCAGGGGGGCCGCCTGACGCAGCGGCGCCGCAACCTCCAGCGAGTCGGGCAAGTCCTGGACGATTTGGAGCGCCTCGCCGATCCGTGTGCGTGCCGCCCCGATCTGTCGGCGCGCGAGGGCGATCTCGCCGAGATTGACCAGATCGAGCGCCACGACCGGAGATCCGGGCGCGATCTTCCGTTGCAGGGCGAGCGCGCGCGCCGCGTACCCTTCCGCCCGGTCGGGGGCGCCCTGGGCGTTGGCGACCGTGGCAAGGCTCGTGAGCGCGCCTGCGACCGACGGGCCGCCGGGGGCGAACTCCCCAAGGATCGCGAGCGCCTCCCCGTAGCGCGCCTCGGCCTCGGCGAAATCGCCCCGCCGCTCGGCGACCGAGCCGAGCTGGTTGAGGGCGTTGGCCGCCGTTTCCCCTTTGGGATTGAGCGTCCGGCCGGTGCGGAGCGCCTCTTCCAGCAGCTCGTCGGCGGAATCGAGATGGCCGCGCGCGATCGCCACGTCCGCCAGGTTGAGCAGGATGCTCGGCACCTTTTGAGAGCCCGGTTCCAGCCGCCGGACCAGCAGCAGGGCCCGCTGCTGATAGCGCTCGGCTTCGTCGAGGCGGGCGCGCAGCCGGGCGAGGATGCCCAGGTTCATGTAAAGGGAGGAGGTGAAGCGCCCCTCCGGGACCTTCCGTTCCGCGGTGTCGAGGGCGGCCCGCAGGTAGAGGTTCGCCCCTTCGAGGTCGCCGCGCTCGCCGGCGCAGGTGGCCAGGTTGTTCTCGGTCCACGCGAGGGTCACGCTGCCCGGCGCCTGCGCGGCCTGGATTTGCCGCGCCCGGTTCAAGGCGGCGACCGAGGCGTCGAGATTTTCGCGCTGGAACTGCAGGCGCCCGAGCACCGCCCAAGCCGCCGCCTCGGCGAGGCTCCCCGGCTCCAGGCGGCGATGGATCTCGATCGCCGACTGGACATCCGCCAGGGCGGCGCCCGGATTCTCGACCGTGATCTGGGCGTCCGTTCGCCGTTGGCGGATCAGGGCGAGGAACCGCTCGTCGTGCCGAGCTTGGGCAAAGCGCTCCGCCGCGGCATAGCCCACCTCGGCCTCCTTCAGCTCATGCGCCTCGGCATGCAGGGACGCTTCCCGCAGGCGGTCCCAGGCTTGGGCGAGCGGGGTTTTCGAGCGCTCGGTGCCGTAGCGGACCCGCCAATCGTCGGCGTCGAGCCGCAGGGTGAGGCGCTCGGGCTTTCCGGCGGGCGAGGCGGCATTCCGCTCGATTTGGAGATCGATCGGTCCGCGCGGCGCCTGCTCGATCTCGAACAGGGAGAGCGACAGGGGATCCACCGGCACCAGCTCGGCGCCCCGCGGGTTGGCCGGCGGGGCGGGCAGACGGACGAGCCGGACGATCCGGTCGCCCGGCCGGAGGCCGACGGCCGATCCCTCGCCGCCGGGAAGGACCTGGGCGATGACGACCGCCCCGTCCGGCCGGGGTGGGCGGGGCGCGGGGCAGGCCCCGAGGAGAAACGCCAGCGCCGAAAGGTAGACCCACCGGGAGCCGGGAGTCGCCTTCGGTTTTTTCCTCATCGCCAGTCTCCGTCGAGTTGGAACGCGGCCCAATGGTAGGGATGATGATACGAACCGCCGAGCATCTCGCGCTGCGCGAGGCTCAGCGCCCGGTCCTTCGGCTCGCCGGCACCCAGATGGGCATAGAAGCGGCCCATCAGCTCGGCGGTCGAACGGTCGGAGACCGACCAGAGGGACGAGAGCACGGTGCGCGCCCCGGCGTAATGAAACGCCCGGGTGAGCCCGAGCAGCCCTTCGCCCTGCGCTTCGGTGCCGAGCGCGGTCTCGCAGGCCGAAAGCGTCACCAGGTCGGCCGACAGCCGCAGGCGCTCGAAGATCTCCCACGCCTGGAGCAGGCCGTCGTCGCCCGGACGGGAGGGGCGATCCGGCGCGGAGAGCGCGAGCGCCGAGTCGAGCGGAAAGCGCGGGTCGAGCAGCGCATGCCCGGCGAAGTGGACGAACCGGCCGCGCGGCGCCTCGGCGAGGAAGCGCGCCTCGGTCGCCTCGGCGCCCAGGAATGAACGAACGGGCCGGAACAAGCCGGCCACCTGCTGCACCTCGCCGCGGCTCGCGGGCAGCGGCGGCAGGCCCGCGCGGAAGCGCACCGACGGCCGCGGCCCGCGGCTCGCGGCCGTGCCGGGCCGGCCGCCGTAGAGCGGATCGCCGAACGCCACCAGCGCTTCGGCGGCCGGCTTCTCTCCCCGCATCCGGTCGAGCTCGGCGGCGAGGGTCGCCGAGAGCACGGTCGAGAGCGGCCAACGCTCCGCGAGATAGACGCTCCGGCCGGCCGGCGCGACGGGCGCCACGAGGGCGGCGAACGGCAGTTCCGCGAGCGGACCGTCGGCGGAGATCCGCAGCCGCTCCGCGCGCGCGAGCCATGGCGCGGCGGGGCCGAGCAGGACCGAATAGAGCCGGGCGCCCAGGACGCGGAGCGGCCGGTCGTCGCCGGCCCCCTGGCCGGCGAGCACCAGGCTGCGAAACGCCGCCACCTCGCGGCGGAGCGCCTCGCGGTCGAGCGGGATCGTCGCCACGGCGAGGCCCGCGGGCGGTGCGCCAGGGAAGCCCTCCGGAGTGAGGACGAACAGCAGGGTGCGCCGCTCGCCGACCGAATAGGCAAGGCCGATCTCGCCGGGGGCGAGCGTCCGGCGGGCGGCGGGGGCATCGAGCGGCACGGGGGCCGCGATCGCCGCGTAGCGCGGCGAGATGCGGCGGATCTGGGCGCGCAGGCCCTCGCGCTCGCCGAACACCCGCGCGCGGCCGGCGATCTGCTCTTCGATCTTCGCCGCTTCGGTCGCCGGGTCGAGCGCGCCGAGCTCGGTCTCGAACCGGGCCAGCCGGGCGTCGATCCGGCGCCCCTGCTCGACCAAGTCGGCGGGCAGCTCGGCGGGCGGCGCCAGATCGCGCTCGCCGAGCAGGTCGAGGAGGCTGCGGGCGCGGAATCGTTCGAGCGTCCGGTAGGCCTCCTGCGGCTGGTTCAGCTCCGTCTGAAGCTCGATCGCCTCCTGGTAGAGCAGGGCGAATTGGGCGCGAAAACGGGTCTCGTCGAGATCCGAGCCGCCGAGCCGGCGGACGCTCCGATCGAGCGCATCGAGCGCCTGGGAGAAATGGCGTCCGGCGTCGGCGGTCCGGCCCAGCCGGCGCTCCAACCGGCCGAGCAGGCCGAGCGCATCGACCTCCTCCGCGGTCCCGGGCGACATCCGGGCGTAGATCGCGAGCGCGCTCGTGAGCGCCGTTTCGGCCTGCCGAAGGTCCGCGGCGGAGCCGAGATCGAGCAGCAGCGCGGGGGCGCGCCGCAGCGTGGCCGCCATGTCGAGCGTCGGCGGCAGGCGCCCGGCGATCGCGAGCGCCTCGGCGATGCGCGTGCGGGTGGCTTTCGCATCCTTGCGCGCGGCGGCGATCTCGGCGAGGTTCACCAGGTCGTAGGCCAGGATCGGCGAGCCGGCCGCGATTTTCCGGTGGAGCCGCACGGCGCGCGCCGCGTACCCCTCGGCGCGCGCCGTGGCGCCCTGGGCGTTGGCCGCCGTCGCCAGGTTGGTGAGCGTGCGCGCAATCGAGGGACCTTCCGGCGCAAGGCGCGAAAAGACCGCGAGCGCCTCCAGCTGGCGCGCTTCGGCCTCGGCGAAGTTGCCGCGCCGCTCGGCGAGCAGGCCGAGCCCGGCCAAAGCGCCGGCCGCCGCCTGTCCTTCGAGCCCCAGGACGCGGTTGGCTTCCAGGCCGGCCTGGAGAAGCCCGTCGGCGCGGTCGAGGTCGCCGCGCGCCATGGCGATGTTGGCCAGGTTGAGCAGGATGTCGGGCAATTTGGGCGATTTCGGTTCGAGCCGCCGCCAGAGTCCGAACGCCCGGCGCTGAAACTGCTCCGCCTCGTCGAGCCGGCTGCGCAGCCGGGCGACGTTGCCGAGGTTGATCAGCAGCGACGCGGTGACCCGCCCCTCGGGCATCTTCCCCTCGGCGATGGCGAGCGCGGCGCGGAAATGGTGGTCCGCGGCGTCGAGGTCCCCGCGGATGCCGCCGTTCATCCCCAGGTTGTTCTCGGTGCTCGCGAGCGCCAGGCTGCCGGGCGCCTGGACCGCTTGAATGCGCCGCGCGTTCTCCAAAGACTGCCGGGCGGCGTCCAGCTCCTCGCGGCGGTTCTGTACCCGGCCGAGCGCCGACCAGCTCTGCGCCGTCGCCAGGCTGCCGGGCTCGCTGCGGCGACGAATCTCGATCGACGAGCGAATGTCTGCGAGGGCGCCGGAAAAATCGTCGGCGCCCACCCGGGCATCCGCGCGGCGTTGCCGGATCAGCGCGAGCAGCCGCTCGTCATGGCCCGCGACGGCGAACCGCTCGGCCGCCGCGTACTCGGCCTCGGCCGGCGCCGGCCGATGGGCGTCGGCCTCCACCGACCCCCGTTGCAGGTGATCCCAGGCTTTGGCGGCGGGGGTGGTCGGGTGCTCGGTGCCGAGCCGGATGCGCCAATCGTCGGCCTCCAGCCGCAGGGTTCGGCGGACGGTTTGGCCCTCCTTCCGGCTGCCGCTCTCGATCTCGATCTCGACCGGCCCCCGCGGCGCCTGCTCGATCTCGAACTGCGCGACGGCCAGGCACGATGCCGGTTCGAGCTCGGCAGGGTCCGGGTTGGCGGGAGGCGCGCCGGCCCGCCGCAGGCGCAGGATGCGGTCGCCGGCCACCAGGCCCGCGATCTCCCCGGCGCCGCCCGGCTGCACTTCCGCGACGATCACCGCGCCGTCCGGCGATGGGGGAGGAGCCTGCCGGCAACCGAGCCCTGCGAGCGCCACGGCGCCTGCCGCGAGCGCGGCGAGCCGCGGAACGAGAAGAAAAGACGAGCTCGGACGGCGTGGCGGGTTCATCGCACCTCGGCATCGGGGAGCGGCTCAGGAAAGCCCCGCGGCGCCGCACTGCCGCCAAGGGCGCCCGAGGGAGCAAGAAGGCTTGCCGGAGCCACTACCCGGAATTGACACCACTGGACACGGAATCAAGTCTTTAGTGTAGACGGCAAGCCAGAGAGGGACGCTCAATCCCTCAGCGCGACCGCGCGGACGACCGCCTGCAGCAGCGCGTCGCGCGAGTAGGGCTTCTGGAGAAACGCGGTCCTCTGGCCGAGCGCGCCGGGCCCCAGGACCTCCTGCTGCGGGTGGCCGGAGACGAACAGCACGCTCATCTCCGGGTGCCGGTTCCGGAGCTGCTCCGCCAGTGCCTTGCCGCAGAGGCCGGGCATTTCGAAATCGGTGATCAGCAGACGGGGGGGCCGCTCGGCCGCGAGCGCGAACGCGGTTTCCGCCGCGTCCGCGACCCGCACTTCGTACCCCGCGGCTTCGAGGATCTCGCGCGACAGCTCGCGCAGCATCGCCTCGTCCTCGACGATCAGCACGTCCGGAACGCCCCCTCCCAGGCTCACGGCCGGCGAGAGGGCGCCGGCCCGCCCGGCAGGGTCCGATACCGATCGCGCAGCTCGAGCTGCCGGCTGCGCAGGGGGATCCGCTCGCCCTCCAGGATCACCTGTTCGGGAAACGACGTGACCTCCAGCGGATCGCCGTCCCAGATCACCAGGTCCGCCACCTTGCCCGCTTCGAGCGAGCCGAGCCGGTCGGCGACGCCCCAAATCTTCGCCGGCTCGATCGTCATCGCCGCGAGCCCGTCGTTCCACGGCAAGCCGTTGGCGACCGCGTTGCCCGCCGCCTGTCGCAGGTTGCGGGCGTTGTGCGCGTCGAACGTCGCGAACGCGATCCGCACGCCGGCCGCCTTCATCCGCGCGGCGTTTTCGAGCGTCGCGCCGAGCGTCTCGAAGCTCCCCGGCAGGTCGTCGAGCGGATTGAGCAGGACGGGAACGCCTGCCGCCGCGATCTCTTTCGCCACCTGCCACCCCTCGTCGGCGCCCGCCAGGATCAGCTTCAGCTTTTCCTCTTTGGCGAAACGCAGCGCGGCCAGCACATCGCTCGCCCGGTGCGCCAGGACGATCAACGGCTCTTCGCCGCGCGCCACGGGCAAGAGCGCTTCGAGGTCGAGCCGCGACAGGGCGTAGGAGCGGCGCGCGCCTTTCTCCCAATCCGCCCGGTGGTCGGACCAATCGCGCGCGTCGGCGAGCGCCTCGCGCAGCAAGAGAATCGCTCCGGCGCGTGAGCCGCCCGCTTTCTCGGCCCCCGTCTCGCCGAGCACCGCGAACATCCCGGCGGGAGCGCGCAGCACGAGATCGGCTCCGCCCAGCCGGATCACGGCGGCCTGGCCGGCGATCAGGGTCTTGCCGATCTCCGGCGCCACCAGGGCGTGGGTGAGCCCCTCGATCCGGTTGATCGCGATCAAGCTCGACGCCGGATTGAGCGCGTCGGCGACGGAAAGCGCCGCGGTGATCCGGTCGTCGTCGCTCGCTGCGTCGCCGGTGGCTTCGACCTGGTTCACCTCGACCAGACCGATGCGCGACAGCGAATCGAACAGCCCCGGCGTGACGATCTTGCCGGTGGCGTCGATCCGGGTCGCCCCGGCGGGGATCGCGATGCTCGCGCCGACCGCGCGGATCGTGCCGTCCTGGATCAGGATCGCGCCGTTTCGAATCTCGCCCGCGGGACCCATCGTGTGGATCGTGGCGCCGAGGATCGCGATCGGCGGCGCGGCCATGGCGGGAGAAGCCATGACGAGGCCGAAGGCTGCCAGGAGGGCGGCCATGACGCCCCACCGCTTTTCGCAGGCTCCGAAGGATGCAACCGAGCTGGACGGGACGTAGGGGCGGAGCTTGCCTCCGCCCGCGGTTGCCGATGATCTCGGGCGGAGGCAAGCTCCGCCCCTACGGAGACCCGGACGCCGGGAGTCTGCATGTAGGCTCATCGGACACCTCCCGCAACGCCGGTGCGCGCATCGCGCAGGCCCAGCTCGAAATCGGTGCGCGGCTGGCGCGCGGGGTCGTTGCGGTCGTAGATCTTCGCGCCATCGATGAAGACCTGTTCGGCGTGGGCGTAGACCGAGAACGGATCGCCGTTCCAAATCACCACGTCGGCCATCTTGCCCGGTTCGAGCGAGCCGGTGCGGTCGCCGATCCCCATGGCTTTCGCCGGGTTGATCGTGATCCAGCGGATCGCGTCCTCCTCGGTGAATTTCTTGCCGCCCGGATGGCCGTCCGCCGCCTCGTCGCGCGCCAGGCGATTGCCCGCGGCCATCGCCTTGGCCGCCTCCTGGTTCAGCCGCTGAATGCCGTCGGCCGAATCGGAGTGAACGATCGCGCAGGCCCCCGCCCGCTCGACCAGCGCGACGTTCTCGCGGATGCCGTCGAGCGCCTCCATCTTGAAGCCCCACCAGTCGGCCCACATCGCCGAGCAGATCCCCTCCTTGGCCAGCAGGTCGGCGATCTTGTACGACTCGATCGCGTGGTGGAACGCCGAGATCTTGTAGCCGAACTCTTTGGCCTGGTCGATCATGATCGCCATCTCGTCCGCCCGGTAGCAATGGTTCTGCACCAGGATCTCTCCCGACAGCACCTTGGCGAGCGTCTCTTTCTCCAGGTCGCGGTCGGGCGGATCGGGATCGTGGCCGTCCTTGCCTTTCTCGCCGCGCGCCGTCTTGTCCTTATAGTCCTGCCATTCTTTGCGGTATTCCGTGGCGCCGATCCACGCCTCGCGGGTGACGGCGATGTTGCCCATCCGGGTCATCGGCATCCGCCCCCGGCTGCCGTAGGTGCGCTTCGGATTTTCGCCGCAGGCCATCTTCAAGGCGTACGGCGCGCCGGGAAACTTCATCTCCTGCATGGTGCGGGCGGGCACGTTCTTGACCGCCACGCCCACGCCGCCGATCAGGTTCGCCGAGCCGGGGAGAATCAGCATCGAGGTAACGCCCCCGGCGAGCGCCAGCGGAAACTGCGGGTCCTGCGGCCAGAGCGAATGCTCGGCCTGCACGTCCGCGGTCACCGGATCGGTCATCTCGTTGCCGTCGGAATTCGCCTCGACCCCCGGCGAGGGATAGACGCCCAAGTGGGAATGGACGTCGATCACCCCCGGAGTCACCCATTTGCCCATGGCGTCGATCACCGTCGCCCCCGCCGGAGCCTCGATCGAGGCCCCCACCGCTTCCACCTTGCCCCCTCGCAGCAAAACCGAGCCGTGCTCGATCCGCGGACCGGCCGCGGTCAGAATCGTTGCCCCCCGAATCAACGTCACCTCCGAAGGCAACGGACGGTAGGTCGAAGGATACGGATCGGCCGAAACCGGAGCGGTCATCCCCGTCTTCGGCGCACCCACCGCAGCCGACTTCGGGGGAGCCGCGCCGGCACAAGCCGAGCCGCAGGCGAGGAAAGTGAGGATCAACGCGGAAGGATGACGCATCGAGGGGCTCTCCAGACGAAGTGAAGTTCGCCGCACAGCAGATCGGAAAACGGCGTTGGCCGCAAGGTCCAGAGAGGCCTGCCCCCCTCTGGTGGGCGTCTTATCCCTTCGCCCGCGAACAGCTTTCGGCGCGACACGGGTACCAGCCCTCCGCTTCGCCGCTCCGGTGACGAGACGGACGGAATCGCTGCGTTCCGCCCGCGCCCGACCGCTCTCGAGCTGGGAAGGACTGCCGAGGTCCTGAGATCGACCGCAAGGCTTCCGGGCCCGAGAACTACGACAGGGCGCACGGGTGCCGCGGACCGGCGCGCCGCTCCTCCGACGCAGAGCTCTTACACCGCAACATGGGATCCAGGGAACACGACAAGAAAAACGAGCGACGCGACACGATGCACCTGTGCCGAGACACAAATCCCAGGTCACGCAACACAAGGCGCCGGTGCAAAACACGCGGCTCGTGTTGCATGGAACGAAAAAACTGCGGCTCGGACCCTCCGCGGTCGTTCCCCGGCTCGCGGCGCAGGTGCTCCGACGCCCGGCTCCGGGACTTTGTGTTGCAACCCGGGTCGGGAGCGTTGCATCCTGACCGCCGAGATCCAAAGAACATCGTCCGTGTTTCGCAACACCGGTGCTTCGCGTGATTGCACCGGTGCATTGTGTCGCATCGGCAGCGACTGGCGTGGCGGCGGTACTTCCCTGAACCTTGGCCGGAGAGCCCATCGTCCGCGTCGCGGTCGCGCCTCTCCATCCGACGGCGCCGAGACCGCCGCCACGGGTTTACGGTAGCGCACCGGCGATTTCCCTTCCCCGAGAACCTCGACCCGCAGGCGTCGGACATCGATCTCCGTCTCAAGCTGCTCGTCCAGGAACCGCTTTCGGTGCTCGTCGTCGTGTTGCGTTCGGGTGGCAGTGCGACACAATGAGACCGTTGCAACGCAGAGGGGCGCAACGAAGGCCGACGCAAGACCGGAGGCCGGGCTCAGCCTCCGAAAGCGTCAGAGCGGGCAGATCAGCGGGGCCGTTTTCTGCCCCGAATCTCCGCACATCGAAAGTTGAACTTTCGATGTGCGAAAGTTTAGACTGCCGGGATGCTCCTCCCCCGCACCCTCTCCGGCCTCTTGGAGACCGCTGTCAAGGGATTTCCGGCGGTTCTCGTGACCGGGCCGCGCCAGTCGGGGAAGACCACCCTTCTCCGGACCCGCTTCGAGGCGACGCACAAGTATGTCTCGCTGGAGGCGCCGCACATTCGGGAGCGCGCGTTGGCCGACCCGGTCGGTTTTCTCGCCGACCATCCCGCGCCGGTGATCCTGGACGAAATCCAGAACGCTCCCGCGCTTCTCTCGTACCTTCAAGGAGAGATCGACGAGGACCGGCGGCCGGGGCGCTGGCTGCTTTCGGGGTCGCAGAGCTTTCCCCTGGTGCAGGGGACCAGCCAGTCGCTCGCCGGGAGGGTGGCGATCCTCACTCTTCTGCCGCTCTCGTGGAGCGAGATCTCGGGTCGCGCGCGAGGCGGGGATTCCGTCGAAACCGTGCTCGGCGACCTGTTCGAAGCCCGCCCAGCGAAGGAGGCCCCCGCTCCACCGGATCTGGCGCATTGGCTGCTGCAAGGCGGCTTTCCGCAACTCTGGAAAGACCCTGAGGTCGATCGCCAGCTCTGGCTGTCGAGCTACATTCAAACGTATCTGGAGCGCGACGTGCGCTCCGTTCTCGGCGTCCGCGACCTCGGCACCTTCCAGGTGTTCCTGCGGCTGGCGGCGGCCCGGACGGGGCAGGTTCTCAACCTGGTCGATCTCGCGCGCGACGTCGGGGTCTCTCCTCCGACCATTCGCCAGTGGCTCTCCGTGCTCGAAGCGAGCCACCAGATCTTCTTCCTGCGTCCTTATTTCGAGAACTTCGGCAAGCGGCTGATCAAGTCCCCGAAGCTCTACTGGCTCGACACCGGACTGGTCTGCCTCCTACTCGGCTTGAAGGATGAGGATGCGGTGTTGCGCGGACCGATGGCCGGGGCTCTGTTCGAATCCGCCGTAGTGGCAGAGATCGCGAAGCTGTTCTACCACCGGGGCCAGCCCCCCGCCCTCTGGTACTGGCGCTCGCGGGAGGGGCACGAGGTGGACCTTCTGGTAGAGCTGTCCGGCAAGCTCCATCCGATCGAGATCAAGATCACGACCACCCCGCGTCCCGCCCATGTCGACAACCTGGTGCGCTGGCGGTCGTTGGTCGGGGAGATGGCAGGGAGCGGCCTGATGGTGGCGTCCGCGGGGAACGCCTCTTCCCTGGTCCCGGAGATCCGGGTTCTTCCCTGGAGCCAGCTCTAAGGCCCCCGGCCGGTTCCGCGCCCCATGCTACGATTCTCGATCGGTCCGAACTGATTCGATCCCGCCGGTTTCGAGGCCGGCGCCAAGCCTTCGAGGAACCCGCTGATGTCGTCGATTGCCGCGCCCGCCCCGCGACTTACCGAGCTCTCCCGCGAGAGCCTGCTTGCCGATTTTCGGCTCGCCGTGCGCAGCCGCCATACCAGCCTGCTCGGCCGGCGCGAGGTGCTCACCGGCAAGGCGAAATTCGGCATCTTCGGCGACGGCAAGGAGATCGCCCAGCTCGCGCTTGCCCGCGCGTTCCGGCCGGGGGACATCCGGTCGGGCTACTACCGCGACCAGACGGTGATGATGGCGCTCGACCTGCTGTCGGTCGAGCAGTTCTTCGCCCAGCTCTACGCCGACGCGGACCTGGAGCGCGAGCCCTGCTCGGCCGGCCGTTCGATGACCGCCCATTTCGCCACCTGGATGGTGGACGAGCACGGCGAGTTTCTGCCCCAGACCGACCGGTTCAACTCCTCGGCGGACGTGTCGCCCACGGGCTCGCAGATGCCGCGGCTGGTCGGCCTCGCGCAGGCGTCCAAGCTCTATCGCGAGCTGCCGGCGCTGGCGGACCGCACGGGGTTCTCGATCGGCGGCCGGGAGATCGCCTGGGGAACGATCGGCAACGCGAGCTGCGCCGAGGGGATGGTCTGGGAGTCGATCAACGCGGCCTGCGTGCTGCGCGTGCCGATGGTGCTGTCGATCTGGGACGACGGCTACGGCATTTCGGTGCCGAACGAGATCCAGGTCGCCAAGGGCGATCTCTCCGCGTTGCTCGAAGGGTTCCGCCGCGCGCCGGGCACCCGGGACGGACTCGATCTCTATAGCGTGAGGGGTTGGGACTATCCCGCCCTATGCGAAACGTATCTCGCCGCGGCCGAGATCGCCCGGCGCGACCACGTTCCCGCGGTGATCCACGTCACCGAGATCACTCAACCGCAAGGGCATTCGACCTCCGGCAGCCACGAGCGCTACAAGTCGAAGGAGCGCCTGGAGTGGGAGGTCGAGTTCGACGGCGTCAAGCGGATGCGCGAGTGGATGATCCGCGAAGGTCTGGCCGAGGCGGATCAGCTGGCCGCCATCGACGAGGAGGAACGCCTCTCTGTGCGTGACGCTCAGCGCAGTGCCTGGGACAAGTTCCGCGCGCCGATCGAGGCGGAGAAGTCCTTCGTGCTCGGGATGCTCGGCGAGGTCGCCGCGGAAGCCGGCGGCGCGGAGGCGGGCGGTGCCGAGGTCGCGAAGATTGCCGACGATCTCAAACGGCAACAGGCCGCTTTCCGGCGCGATGTTTCGGCCGCCGCCCACGCCGCCCGGGTGGCGACTGCCGGCCGCGCGCGCGGTCCGGCGGCGGAGCGCCTCGCCGGCTGGCGCCGTGGCTTCGAGGCCGCGAACTCCGATCTCTACGGCGCGCACCTGACCAGCGAGACGCCGCGCTCTCCTCTCGCGCAGCCGATCGTGCCGGCCCGCTACGCGGACGATGCGCCCACCCTCAACGGTTTCGAGGTCTTGAACGCCTGTTTCGACGCCGCGCTCGCGCGCTACCCCGAGCTGGTGGCGATGGGGGAGGATCTCGGCCAGCTCGGCGACGTGAACCAGGGATTCCTCGGCCTGCAAGCGAAATACGGCGAGCTACGCGTGGCCGACACCGGCATCCGCGAGACGACCATCCTCGGCCAGGCGATCGGCCTCGCGATGCGCGGCATCCGGCCGATCGCCGAGATCCAGTATCTCGACTACATCCTCTATGCCCTGCAGATCCTGTCGGACGACCTCGCGACCCTCCGCTACCGCTCGGCGGGCAAACAGGCGGCGCCGGTCATCGTGCGCACCCGCGGCCATCGCCTGGAGGGGATCTGGCATTCCGGTTCGCCGATGGCCGGGGTGATCCACCTCGTCCGCGGCATCCACGTCTGCGTGCCGCGCAACATGACCCAGGCCGCGGGGATGTACAACCTCCTGCTTCAGGGCGACGACCCCGGCATCGTGGTCGAGGTGCTGAACGGCTACCGCCTGAAGGAGCGCCTGCCCGCCAATGTCGGAGAGTTCACCGTGCCGCTCGGCGTGCCCGAAGTGCTGCGCGAGGGGAGCGACGTGACGGTCGTCACCTACGGCGCCTGCTGCAAGATCGCGCTCGAAGCCGCCGAAGCGCTCGCCCGGGTGGGTGTTGAGACCGAAGTCATCGACGTCCAGACCCTCCTGCCGTTCGACCGCGAAGCGCGAATCGTCGAATCGCTCAAAAAGACCAACCGCCTCCTCTGCCTCGACGAAGACGTCCCCGGCGGCGCCTCCGCCTCGATGCTCCAACAGATCCTGGAAATGCAGGGCGGCTACCACTGGCTCGACGCGGCACCCCGCACCCTGGCGGCTGAAGCCCACCGGCCCGCCTACGGCTCCGACGGCGACTACTGGTCGAAGCCCAACCGAGAGTCGATCTTCGACGCCGTCTACGCCATCGCCCACGAAAGCAACCCGCGTCGCTGGCCGGAGCTGTAACCCGCGATGGAAGGAAAGCGGTTTCTCCGCTCGATCGAGCTGAAGAACATCCTCTCGTACGGACCGGAGGGGGTGACGCTGGAGCTGGAGCCGCTCAACGTTCTGATAGGGCCAAATGCTTCGGGTAAGAGCAATCTGATTCAGGCACTGAGGATACTCCCGGCGGCCTTGAATGATTTTGCGAAGCCGATTCGCGAGGGCGGCGGTATCGACGAATGGCTCTGGAAGGGGGCCGGGGGAAGCGGAATAGCCCGCCTGGGAGTAAAGATCCTCGATCCTACGAGCGGAACCGAGGTTGGATATGACCTGGGATTTACCGCCGATCAGTCGCGATTTTCAGTTACCCATGAAGAAATTCACGGGAGGGCCGGGCGAATCTACTACTTTGATCCGGCCTATCCCTCTCTGGAGCGAATTGGACCTGCCAGTAGGGGCTTCCTCGGAGCGGATTTCGAAGGATTCGAAGTACGTCGCGACCTTTCCATCCTCGCGCAGCTGCGCAGTCCTAAGCAGGACTACGAGTTCTCGGTTCTGGCTCGTTGGCTGCCCCGGTTAACCTTTTTTCAGCGCCCTTGGATCGACGAGGGCCTGCGCCGCTCGCAGGCGGCCGATCTTCCCGGCGACTTCTTGCTTGAGAACGGATACAACCTCGGCCCCGTGCTGACGGGTTTGATGAATCGCGCCGGGCTTCGGCACGTGCTGATGGACCGGATGAAACGCCTGTACCCACAGGTCGAAGATGTGGTGGTGACAGTGCATGGTGGTGGCGTCCAGATTTTCCTCCACGAAACGGGACTTTCGTCTTCGACCCCCACATCTCGAATTTCCGATGGCACGCTTCGCTACCTATGTCTGTTGGCGATTCTTCTCCACCCGGAGCCGCCGCCGCTCATTTGCATCGAAGAACCGGAGCTCGGCCTCCATCCGGATGCCATGTCTGTGGTGGGCGAGATGTTGATCGACGCATCGACCCGGACGCAGTTGATCGTGACGACGCACTCGCCGAGTCTCATCTCGGCGCTCTCAAGCGTTCCCGAGGCGGTCGTCGTTTGCGAACGCGGAAATGCTGGAACAACTCTGACCCGCCTCGAACCCGCGAAGCTGGAGCACTGGCTCGACGAATACACCTTGGGCGACGTGTGGCAGATCGGTGCGCTGGGCGGGAATCGTTAGTGAAGCCGATCCAGATCTTCGTCGAGGGCGGTGGATCTACCGTCAAGACGAAGTCGCAACTCCGGTTAGGATTCAGGGACTTCCTCGAAAGGGCAGGATTCGTTTGCCGGGTGATCCCCTGTGGACCTCGGGATGCGGCCTTCAGGTATTGGCGGACGGCACTCTCGGTGGATCGGGAAGCCTTGAACCTTCTACTCGTCGATTCCGAGGGGCCGGTGGAAGAAGGCTCGCGCCTTTGGCGCCACCTCGGAAGGAGCGACTCGTCCTGGCAACTGCCCCCAGAAACGGAAGACCAG
>Ga0134122_10000981_pt1 | contig 20283 bp, 13 predicted proteins | sample KB302_FD_96461 | JGI IMG/M metagenome (GOLD analysis project Ga0134122, IMG submission 96461) | Terrestrial soil microbial communities without Nitrogen fertilizer from Kellogg Biological Station, Michigan, USA - KB3-0-2 | ecosystem: Environmental > Terrestrial > Soil > Unclassified ... | reverse complement strand
TGTAGGGTAGCGAGGGCAGACAACCTTGGTGTTCGCCAATGCCGGCGCGCTCCCCGAGGTCCCCGATGAGCACCAACGTCTCGCGCAACCTGCCGACCGTCGTCCCCGCGCCTGCGAAGCCGGGAGCCACCGCCGACTCCAGCGCCAGCGCCGCCGCGGTGTCGCCGGGTGACGGGCTGACGAAGCTCGGGGAGTCCTCCTTCCAGACCGCGCCGGCTCGCGGCGCGCCGGCCCAGACGGCGGACGCGGGCCACACCGCTCATCCTCTGGCCTCGCGCTTCGGCGAGACGCTGGGGATGGGCCTCGGGCTGATTGTCACCGAGGCATTGAGCGTGGCGAAGAGTTGGAACGCGCCGGTGCTCGACGCCAATGGCCAGCCCGTGCAGAGCGTGCCGGGCGCCGAGCGGCAGGGCGACCACGACATCCTCAAGCGGCACCAGGAGGTGGTAGGGCCGAAGGTGAGCGCGCTGGCGGAGAAGTTGCCGGAGGGAGCGCTCCACGACTTCGTCCAGGGCCTGGGCCGGGGCGCCACGGACGCGCCGGGGACCGCGTATCGCCTCGAGGCGGCCTGGTCGGACGTGGAGAAGGAACTCACCGGCGGGCTGGCTCGGTTCGCGCGCGAGTAGGAGCCACCTACCCCAAGCCAAGCTGGCCAAGGGCCCCAGTTCCACCGCTGAGTCGGCGTCGGTAGACGGCGAGCCGCCGCTGCGGCAGCGTTCGGCGACCATGGCCTTCGGACGCTCCGTGCCCCTGGTAGCCCTTGCCGCCCTGCTCGTAGCAGGGCCGGCGCTCGCCATTGGCAGTTTCTCGCCATCCGCCTTCAAGTTCGCCACCACCGTCCCGGACGACGGCAAGGCGGATCCAGCAGGCTGGCAGGAAGCGTCCGCCGAGCTCAATTTCGTGGACACGCGCTCGATCATTCCTCACCTCTGGTCGTGTCGTGTGAGGGTTGGCATGCCGCTCCGGACAGGAGCCCTTGGGCCGGTCTCGCCGGAGTCCGCCGCCGAGATGAGTGCTGGGATTGCGACTGAAGCATCCGGGACGGTGATACACAGCAGACCGGAGTGGCTGGGTGCGGAGTTCTGCGTGGCGTTCAAGGAGGAGATGACCCGACTGTTCAGAAGGGATCATCCCTCCTTGGCGCCCGAGTGAATTCGCCATGACGCTGTCCTCCGACGACCTCCTGCCGATCGTGCACCGTTTCTACCCGAAGGGGATGAACGAGTACGACCCTGGCTACAAGGAGACCGAAGAACATCGACGATTGATCCAGGCACGGGTTCAAGCGAGCGCTGGAGACAGTCCCTGGACCAGCCTCCTCGATCGGCTCAACGCCCGTTTCCCCGGAGCGATCATGAATGGCTCCGTGCATCTCCCGACGGGAGGCTGGGATGCCGGCTACATCGGCCGGCTGGTGCTGCCCACCAGAGGGGCGCATGAGAAGCACCACGAGCTCAGTCTCCTGATCAGTTTCCTCGCGCCCTGCTACGTCATCTACAGCGCGAGCATCGTCATCGCGCCAACGACTCGCAGTTCTGGCCGGACGCAGGAGGTTCGCTTCGCGTTCACCCCTGATGAGGAACCCTACGTGCGAGCCGTTTCCGAGGAGATCTCTTCTATCTTCCCTGGCTATGAGCCTCTCCCACCCGAGGTCGGCAATGTGGTCGTCCCTGACGTGGTGGCCGGCAACCAGGCGATGGGGAAGACGACCCTGTTCCACTGCCTTTTCACAGACGCCTGGTGACCCCCAAAGTTCGCGGGGCCAGAAATCCGCTTGCTCGTCGCCGATCTTCGCCACGCGCCGGGCGGACCCAGTCTAAGCCTGCCGATCAAATGATCACAATGAACCAAGAGGAACTGATTCGCTCTCAGCTCGGGCCAGACATGAAGAAGATGAGCTTCCGGATCGGCGATGCTGAATGGGTGGCTTGGTATGCGCCCGCCCCCAGCGAGCGACTGCGATCACAGATGATGAACGAAGATCAGAAATCGAGCAGCGCCTACTACGAGACGATGTCATCAGAAGCGAAGGCCGTGGCGGCCGAGACCACCTTGCGTGCTGCGAATATTCGTTTCTTCCTTGGGACTGGGGAGCAGGAGGAATTGCTCTGGGCCATTCCGGACCTGCCCGCGTTGGACGTCATCGAGTTCGCGAAAGTGGGCACCCACAACGGCGCACCGGACGAGTGGCGAGTGGTTCGCGACTTCGTTTCCAGTTCATTGGCGGGGGTCGCCTTCGACGTGGTGTTTGCCGATGAGGCGGGGCTCGATTTGAGGTTCATCACGCCGGTGAGTGCCGACGTGGCTCGGCGAGTGGACAAGGCGCTGCTTGACCGGATGGAGAAGGAGGAGGACGACAGACTGCATGAATCCTATTGTTTCATGCATGACCGTGCAACCGAACTCCGCCTGCCCCCTGATGCGGGTGCCGATCCGCGTGGTGGAGGCTATGTCTCTTCGTTCATCACGACGACGCAATCACTACGCCTATGGTGGGACTAGCGAAGCTTCCGAGTCGGTCACCCACGAGCCACTCGACCTTGACAGGCCCGCGCGCCTAGATGCGCCGAAGCGGGCCTGCGAGCACCTCCCGAAGATTGGCGGGCCGCTGGGCACGGGTGAAGGGTGGACGCAGAGCCCTCGAATGGCCCCAGGAGATGTAGCCGAAAGGGGGGCCCGAGAGGGACCACCTATCGCTGCGTTTCCCTTTCCACCCCGAAGGGGCCTGCGGCCCGCATACCTCGTGCCGCGCGGTTCACCGCCGAGCCATTCTTGACCGGCCTCTGACGTCGCGGGCACTATAGCGATCTGCCGCCTCCCAGGGAGGGAGGAGCGTTCGCCATGGCGGCCCCCGACTTTCCCCCGCTCGTCCGGTTGCTTGGACAACATCTCGGTCTGACCCAGGAGCAGTTCGCCCATCACCTCGGCGCCTCCTTCGGCATGGTCAACGTGCGAGAGAACGGCAGGCGCGCGCCACTCCCGTTCCCCCAAGAACGCATGCTCGAGATGGCCAACGACGCCGGCATGCCGGTCGCCGAGCTGAAGATCGACTCTCCGCGCCGAGGGAGTGAGCGATGAAGCTCACGCCCGAACAGGCGCGCGCTATCAACCACCCAGGCGGGAACCTCCAGCTGATTGCGTGCGCCGGATCCGGCAAGACCGAGGTGGTCGCGAGGCGCGTCGCCAACCTCTTGAAACCGGGGCCGAACGCGCTCCAGCCACGGAACATCATCGCGTTCACATTCACCGAGAAGGCGGCGGCCGAGTTGAAGGAGCGCATCGTCGAGCGCTGCCGGCAGGAACTGGGGGAGATCTGCGGACTGGCCGAGATGTACGTCGGCACGATCCACGCGTTCGCCCTTGAGCTACTCAAGAGCGAAGTAGCGAAGTACCTCCGGTACGAGATCCTCAACGAGGTGCAGCAGGGGCTCTTCGTCGATCGCCACAGTAAGACGAGCGGGCTGACGACATCGACCGACCTCACCGGCAACGCCCTCAAGCGATACGTGGACACCAACCGCTACGTCGCGGCCCTGTCCGTCCTCCGCGAGGCGGACCTCAACGACCAGGCGTTGGCCGGCTGCTCGATCGTCTCGGGGTTGGAGGCGTACCGCCAGCTCCTCGACGATAAGAGCTACTTCGACTACTCGAGCATCCTGGAAGCCGCCGTCGACGTGCTCACCAACGAGCCGGACGTACGCCGCCGTATCTCGGAGCGCGTGCGGCACGTGATCGTCGACGAGTACCAGGACGTCAACCCGATCCAGGAGGGCCTCGTCTGGCTCCTCCACGATCTCGGGGCTACGCTCTGCGTGGTCGGCGACGACGACCAGACCGTCTACCAGTGGCGCGGTAGCGACGTGACGAACATCCTCTCGTTCGCCAAGCGCTACCCCGCCGTCGAGCAGGTGCGGCTCGAGAACAACTTCCGCTCGAGCCGAGGTGTCGTAGAGACCGCCCAAGCATTCATCGAGCAGAACACCAATCGCCTGACCAAGGCGATGCAGCCCACCGACGCCCAGGCCGACGATCCGGGCGACCTGGTGGCGTTGTCCTTCGACTCGGCGGATCTGGAGGCGAAGTACATCGCGGAGACCATCCGCGATCTGCGCGGTGTGGCGATCAAGGGTGACGACACTGAGCGCGGTATCTCGTGGTCGGACATGGCGATCCTGCTCCGGAGCGTGAAGGGTAATGGAGAGCCGATCACCCGGGCGCTCGCGGACGCGGGCATCCCCTTCGTCATCGCCGGGATGAACAATCTCTTTGGCACCGCGGAAGCGGAGGCGGCGCGCCAGCTCTTCTACTTCCTGGCGAATCGCATCGACGAGAAGGCGCTTCTGGCTGCCTGGACGAGCGCCGCCACGGGGAGCAGCGAGGCCGAGCTCAGCCGCGCCATCCAAAACGTCGCCCAGGCGCGCGCGGCCATGGCCAGCGAGTCCGGGGAGCGCTGGGGCTTCTACTCCATCCAGCGGCAGTTCCTGACGTTCCTCGAGGACGCCGCGATTCGAGAGGAGCGGGTGCCCGGCGGGCGCGGCGAGGTCCTGTTCTACAACCTCGGGAAGTTCAGCCAGCTCATCTCGGACTTCGAGACCATCCACTACCGCTCGAAGCTGAACGAGAAGTACGAGGCATTCGCCAAGTTCCTCCAGTACCGCGCGGAGGACGCGTACCCCGAGGGCTGGCAGGACAACCAGTACGCGAACCCGGATGCAGTGCGCGTGATGACCGTCCACCAGGCGAAGGGCATGCAATGGCCAGTCGTCTTCGTGCCGGCGCTGCTCAAGAACCGCTTCCCCTCGAAGAAGCAGGGTGGTCGTTCCGTCTGGCACCTCATCCCGGCGGCCGGCGTGAAGGACCAGCAGCGCTTCGAAGGCACGATCGAGGACGAGCGCCGGCTCTTCTACGTCGCGATGACGCGAAGCCAGAAGTTCCTTCACCTGACCTGGGCGCCAGTTCCGGGCAACCAGCTCTACCAGAGACCCTCTGGATTCTGGGAGGACATCCTCGCCTCGAAGTGGGTCAAGCGCCGCCGCGCCGACTACTCGAAGCGAAAGCGACTGCCGCCGACTCCGCGCGCAAGCGTGGCGAACGTCGTGCTCTCGTTCTCGGACCTGAAATACTTCTTCGAGTGCCCATACCAGTTCAAGCTGCGCATCCTCTACGGCTTCAACGCCCCAATCCACGAGGCCCAGGGGTACGGCAAGTCGCTGCACGACGCCCTGGCGGAAGTCCACGCTCGCGCGTTCCGGGATGGCGACATTGCTGCAGTTGGCGAAGTGCCCGAGCTCGTCCAGCGCCACCTCCACACCCCGTACGCTTACCCGAAGCTGCGAGAGCAACTGACGCGCGCCGCCGAGCGGGTGGTCGCGGACTACCTGAACGACAACCGCGACGAGTTCAAGAAGATCGAGTTCTTCGAGAAGCCCGTCGAGATCAGCTTGGGCGACGGCGTCTCGGTCGTGGGGCGCATCGACCTCGTGCGCCGAGTCGACACCGGCGAGACGACAATCGTCGATCTGAAGTCGACCAACCGTGCCCAGGCGGAGGACGTCACCGAGACGCAGCTCCACATCTACGCGATCGGCTACGAGGAGCTGACAGGCCATCGCGCCGACTACGTCGAGATCTACAACCTCGACGAGCGAAAGAAGAAGCCCAGGTCGGTCGACGATGACTTCATGGACACAGTGAAGGGCAATGTCCGGGCGGCGGCGGACGCATTGCGCACGAGCGCGATGCCCACGAAGCCGGCCCCGAAGACGTGCACATCCTGCGACTACCGCGGGATGTGCACCGAGGGTGCGAAGTCGGCAGCGCAGACAAACAAGAAGGGCGCGTAGCCGCTCTCAGAGGAGCATTCAGATGGCGAAAGGACGCACCAAGAATAGCGGCGCCGGCGGTAAAAAGGACAAGCAGGTGACCCGCTACACGTACGAGGATGTCAAGGAACCTCGCACACCGGAGACTGGCCACACGGCGCTCCTTCCCGCCGACGAGCAGGTCGTCACGCTGCCGATGGACAACGGGTGGAGCAAGGGTCTCCAGATCGGGAAACTCCCGGAGGGCGATGCGAGGCCGGTAGTCGTCGACATGGACCCAGCCACCGACCCCTTCCTCTTTTGGGCGGGTCGGCGAAACCAGCGGCAACTTCCCGTTCTCCCGCTTCAGCGTAACGAGATCGTCTCCGAATCGCGCATCGCGCAGATCATCGAGCGCGCACATAAGGCTGCCGCCGACAAGGATCCGCAGCCGACGCAGGGCTCGCTTTTCGCCGGTCTGGAGAAGTCGCTGCGGGAGGCAGACAAGAAGCGTCGGGTCGAGTTCTACACGCACGACGAGGGTTGGAAGAACAAGCTCATCTGCGGCGACTCCCTCCATGTCATGGAGTCGTTGCTGCACTACGAAGGCTTACGCGGGAAAGTGCAGATGATCTACATCGACCCGCCCTATGGCATTAAGTACGACTCGAACTTCCAGCAACGGATCGACTCGACCAAGAACGACGGTGATGACCAGGCGGACGACGTCCTGACCATCAAGGCATTCCGCGATACGTGGTCATTGGGAATCCACTCATATCTCACGCACCTCCAGGAACGCCTCTACCTTTGCCGGGAGTTGCTGAGCAGCACGGGATCGATCTTCGTGCAGATGGGCGACGACAACGCGCACCTAGTCCGCACTCTGCTGGATGAGGTATTCGAGCGGGAGAATTTTCTCTCTGAGATCATCTTCTTCAAGACCTCTGGTAAAAGCGCCGCTGGCCTCGACGCAGTGTACGACGTCCTGCTCTGGTATGCCAAGGACAAGCAGAACCTGAAGTACCGTCCGATCTACGGTCCCCGTCCTGCGCATACACTGGCTGAGCAATACACGCTGGTTGAAGAGGCCGACGGCACCGTCCGGCGTATCACCGACGAGGAAAATTCGGGAACCAAGCCTTTACCAAAAGGTGCTCAGCGCTTCCTGCCCGACAATCTTTCATCGCAGGGGGAGTCCGAGGAAGGCTCGAAACCGTACAAGTATAGGGGCCAAGTCTACGAGCTTCCTCCAAACACCCATTGGAAGACCTCGAATCCAAATGGGCTCGACCGACTTGGAGAGAGAGGCAGGCTCTACCCGATTGGCAAGCGGCTTCGGTACAAGCGCTACGCCGATGATTTCCCGTACGCGCCGATCTCCAACGTCTGGGAGGACACGGTGATAAGCGGGTATGCGGCACCGAAACTCTACGCCGTTCAGACGTCGCCGAAGGTGGTGGAGCGGTGTATTCGGATGGCGACCGACTCCGGGGACCTCGTGTTCGATCCGACCTGTGGGTCGGGAACCACTGCCGCATGCGCAGAGGCTTTGGGACGGCGGTGGATCACGTGCGATACGTCGCGGGTCGCTGTGAACGTCGCGAGGCAGCGCCTGCTCTCGGGTGTTTACGAGCACTACAAGACGAGGAATGGAGTAGTATCGAGCGGTTTCGTCTACAGGACGGTCCCTAGGATCACGCTCAAGAGTCTCGCAAACGACCTAGAGCCTGAGAAGATCGAGATTATCGAGCAGCCGGAGGCTGATTCTTCAGCACTTCGGGTTACGGGTCCGTTCGAGGTCATGTCGGTCGGCCGCTACTCCGTGGAGGATTGGAAAGGCTACGTGACCGCCGCGGAGCCGATTGCCGGTTACGGCGAGCCTGCCAAGCTCGAAAACTACATAGACGTCGTCTGTCGGCTCTACAGGAGGCACGCCGCCGTGCAGGGGGCGAGTGGGCTCGTTCACGCCGTCGCGGAATCGGGCAAGGAGCGGATCGCCATCTCCGTCGGTCCGCTCTCGGGCCGTGTGACGGCCAAACAAATCAACGACGCGGTTCAGGACGCGCTCTCGTCCGGGATCCTTGAGGTCCACGTATTGGGCTGGGCCTTCGAAGCCAACGTCGGCGAGGTGAAGTCGCAGCTCGAATCGCGGGGGAAGGTGAAAGTCGAGCTGATCATGATCCGGCCCGACACCCTGGCCGAGGGGCTCAAGGCCACGCAGCCCGAGATGCTGTTCTCGCCGCTCGCACTGCCAGACATTGACGTGAAGGTCGCGAAGAAGGGCAAGAACGGTGGCGAGGCTACCGTGAAGCTGAAGGGCGTCGCCCTGTTCGACCGGAAGACGCGGACCACCAGCTACAAGCAGGCGGACTCCGGTTACGTGTCGGCCTGGTACCTCGACGAGGACTACGACGGCGACTGCTTCGTCGACTGCCAGATGTTCTTCGACTTCAAGAAGGCCCCCAACCTCAAGGCGGCGCTCCGCGCGGACATCGACGCCGACGAGTACAAGCTGCAGCTCGAGTCGCGGGCCTTCCCAGTGCGCGGCTACAGGCGGATCGCCGTGAAGGTGGTCGACGTCTACGGTAACGAGTCCACCGTCGTCCGGGACCTGGAGTAGAGGACTCATGGCCTACTTCGTCGAACGCGTCGTCATCTGTGACGCCTTCTCCGAACCGAACCGGCACTACGAGATCCTCCCGGGCGGGCGATCGAAGCTCGTCGAGACCCGCAGGCCGTCCAAGCGGTTCCTCGCGTCCGCCAAGGATGCAAGGGGCGGGATCGCGAGCCTCGTTGGCCGGCAGGCGTCCCTGATCGAGGACGAGCTTCCGGCGCACGAGCAGCTCAACGAGTTCATCAACAAGCTCCGCGACGAGGTCCGGGCATGGCGCGATGCCGGGTATCCCGGTACGGCCGTCGTCACCCGGCGTCTCCTCGAGTGGTGGTTCGAGCGGGATGAAGAGCGCACGAACATGAAGCGCCGGTTCTTCTTCTGCCAGCAGGAGGCGATCGAGACCATCATCTACCTGTACGAGGTCCAGGGTCGTCGGAAGATGCCCGAGACCGCCGACCTGGTCCGGTACGCCCTTAAGCTCGCGACCGGCACGGGAAAGACGTTGGTGATGGCCCTCCTCGTCACCTGGTCGACGCTGCACAAGCGCAAGGTCAGCGGCTCGCCGCTGTCGGCGAACTTCCTCGTGTTGGTCCCGAACCTCACCGTGCGGGATCGCGTGAGCGGCATGCCACGGGGCGATGGCCTCGACCCGACCGGCGAGCACAACCTCTACGACGCGTTCGACATGGTGCCGCCGGAGTACAAGGACGAGTTCCACCCGAACGTCATCGTGCGCAACTGGCAGGGGGTCCCGCTCGAGGCGAAGCGCGATGACTGGGTGCCGGACGAAGTGGCCGCCGAGGGGCGCTTCATCCCTGCGTCGGTCCTCCGGGCGATGCGCCGGCGCGCGCAGCAGGATCCGAACGTGGCAGTCCGCCGCGTCCTCGGAGGCTGGCGCGACCTCGTCGTGATCAACGACGAGGCCCATCACGTCTACGGCGAGAAGCGCGGGCGCAAGGGCGAAGACCCGGAGTACATCAGGTGGAGCAAGATCCTCGACCGCATCTCGAAGGCGGCGCGCGTCGGCCTCGTCGTCGACCTGTCGGCGACGCCCTGGTACGGCAGCGGATCGCCAAAGCCGGAGGGCACGCTCTTCGAATGGCTGGTCTCCGACTTCTCGGTCTACGACGCCTTCGAGTCCGGGCTGGTCAAGATCGTTCGCCTGCCCGACCCCGACGAGAAGGGCCACATCTACCTGGACCTCTGGGACGCGGTGAAGGGCGCCAAGACGGCCCAGGAGTACATCCGCGCCTGCAAGGGGGCGATCGCCAGCATCTACTCGTCATGGAAGAAGGACCACGACGAGTGGGTCTCGACGTTCGAGTTCGCGCGAGGGGGCCCGAGCCCCGTGCTCCTGTGCGTCGCGGACAGCGGGGAGCGGGCGAGGTGGCTCTTCGAGCACCTGACCAAGGAGTACGAGTTGCTGCGCAACCCGGCCGACGACGATCGGCAGAAGTGGGTCACGATCCAGATCGACTCGAAGGTCTTCGACGCCGACAAGGGCAACGAGGCCGTCCTCCGCGAGATGGTGAACACCGTCGGGAGGAGGGGGAAGCCCGGCGAACACGTGCGCTGCATCGTGAGCGTGAACATGCTCTCCGAGGGCTGGGACGTTCAGAGCGTCAGCCACATCCTCGGCCTGCGCGCCTTCGGGTCGCCGCTCCTGACCGAGCAGATCATCGGCCGCGGCCTTCGGCGAACGAACTACGACGTCCTCAACCAGCCGCTCGCGGAGCGAACCGAAGGTTCCGAGGAGACCGTCGACGCGTTCGGTATTCCCTTCGTCGGCTTCCCAGTCCAACGGCGCAAGCGACCCAAGGCCGGTGAGTGGGGGCAGAAGCCCGTCTGGATCGAGGCCGAGGGCAAGAAGAGCAAGTTCCGCGTGGCGGTTCCGAACGTGAGGTCGTGGGCCGTCGGAGTCGTGCAGCCACTCCGCGACGTCATCCGGGTCCACGAGCTGCCGCGGGTCGCGATCAACCCACGCGACACGCCGCCCGAGGTCAAGGTGAAGCCCGTCGTCGGCGGTAAGGCCGAGGCGGTGCTGACGCTTGACGAATTCAGGCGCGAGTGGCCGGTGCTGAAGGCCGCCTTCACACTGGCGCAGGAACTCTTCGAGGCAACGAACCCCGGCGCCGCCGCGGAGCTGGGCATCGGTCCCACGTTCGACGAGTTGCTCGAGGTCGTGCAGGAGTACCTCGGCACCCGCGTCTCCGCGACTGGGACGAGCGACCTCTGCGACATCGGAATCCCCTACTGGCGGCACCAGGCGCTCGACATCCTCGAGAACGCGGTGCGCAGCTCAGGCGCCGCCGGCATTCAGCCAGTGCCGATCCTCGGGAGCCCTGAGCTCCTGGACTCGGCGAAACTGCGGCGCTTCCAGTGGACGGGCATCGTCGCTGACGGGAAGCGCTGCCATACGAACAAGGTCCCCTGCCACACGGACCTGGAGAGGCAGTTCGCCAACTTCCTCGATCATGCGTCGGACGTGGTCCGCTACTTCAAGAACGAGCGTTTCGGCTTCTCGGTCACGTACTACGAGAGCAACCGGCCCCGCCAGTACTACCCTGACTTCATCGTCGCGGTGCGGGAGGCTGACGGCCACGAGGTGATGTGGCTAGCCGAAACGAAGGGCGAGATCCGGCCGAACACTGCGCTGAAGCGGCAGGCTGCCGAACTGTGGTGCGAGAAGATGAGCGCCACAGCCCACGGACCCTGGCGGCACTTGTTCGCCCCGCAGCGAAGGTTCGAGCAGGCGCTCACTACGGGGGTGAAGAGCTTCACGAAGCTCGTCGAGGCGCTCGCTGTCCGGCCCGCCGAGCCACAGCTTGGCCTCATCTCGCTCGAGGACCACCGCGTCAAGAAGGAGGCGTTCAAGACGCTGCTCCCGCTCTACACGATCAAGGCCGCGGCCGGATACTTCGGCAACGGCGACGCCGTCGAGCCCGAGGCGTGGATCGAGCCCGACGGTCTGGGAAAGCTCGACGAGCGCATGTTCGTGGCGCGCGCCGTCGGTCGATCGATGGAACCCACGATCCACGACGGCGACTTCATCGTGTTCCGGAGCAACCCTGTCGGAACGCGCCAGGGGAAGATCGTCCTCGCCCAGTACCGCGGACCCGCCGACCCCGACACCGGCGGCTCCTTCACGGTGAAGAAGTACTCGTCCGAGAAGCGGCCCGATCCGGATACCCAATGGCGGCACACGCGGATCGTGCTGTCGCCGATCAACCGCGAGTACCAGCCGATCGTTGTGCCCGAGGACCAGGCCGAACACTTCCGAATCCTCGCGGAGCTCGTGGCGGTGCTCGGGAGGTAGGGGCTGCCTGCTGACTCGCGCGGTCGTCTACAGCACTGGCTTCGATTCGAGGCGCCGCGTTGCGCTACCGGAGTGGTCTACGCTCGAGCGCGGCGAGGAGGTGAAGGGCTGATGGCGTCCGACTACGTCGCCATCCGCGATGACAACAAGCGCCGCTACGGTACTGACATCGGCGAGTACGGGCCGACGCTGCTTGCGGATCGCTACGGCGATCGCATCCATTTTATCTTCGAGGTCCTGCAGAACGCCGAGGACGCGTTGGCACGGAGGGCGGGCTGGACAGGATCGCGCCGCGTGACGTTTGGGCTCTCGGCAAACGGCCTGCGCATCTCCCATTGCGGCGCGCCTTTCAACACCAACGACGTGCGAGGCATCTGCGGTATCGCGAAGAGTGGCAAGGGCCTCACCGCGATCGGGCGCTTCGGCATCGGCTTCAAGTCCGTGTACGCCTTCACCGAACGACCGGAGGTGCACTCGGGAGACGAGGACTTCGCGATCGAGAACTTCGTGTGGCCGAGCGCGGTACGGCCCGTTGAGCGGCAGCCCGACGAGACCGTCTTCTTGCTTCCGCCCAAGGCGAACGACTCTTCGGCACGTGAGGAGATCGCCCGCGGCCTCGAGCGGCTGGGGCCAAGCACCCTGCTCTTCCTCCGCCAGATCGAAGAGATCGCTTGGAACGTCGATGGCCGAGCCTCGGGTTTCTACCTGCGCGGCGCCCCCGAGATGGTGGGCGATGGGGTCCGCCGGCTGATACTCATCGGTCAGGAAGAAGGCAAGACGGAGATCGAGGAACACTGGCTGATCTTCTCTCAGGTGGTCACCGGTCCCGACGGAGTGAGCGCCGGACAGGTGGAGATCGCTTTCTCGCTCGCGCGCGGGAAGGAGCCGTCAGCGCCTTTGATTCAGCCGGTCAACGACTCGCCGCTCGTCGTGTTCTTTCCGACCGTGCTTCCTACCCACCTCGGCTTCCTCGTCCAAGGGCCATACCGCACGACGCCCAGCCGCGACAACGTGCCTCGGAGCGACCCGTGGAACCAGCGCATGATCGAGGAGACGGCGAAGCTCCTTGTGCGCGGTCTGCGCTGGCTTCGGGACAACGGGTTGCTCGACGCGGCGGCGCTCCGCTGCCTTCCGCTGGACCGTAACCGACTCGGCGAGGGTGACAGGTTTGCGCCGTTGTTCGACGCAACACGCGACGCGTTGATCGCGGAGGCACTGCTGCCTCGGTTTGGCGGCGGCCATGTACCTGCCGGCACCGCGAGGCTCGCTCGTGGCCAGGAACTCCGCACGTTGTTCGACGCGCGACAGTTGGCCCGCCTACATGGCGTCAAAGGAGAGGTCGCCTGGCTGAGCGCGGACATCACCCAGGATCGGTCGCCGCAGTTGCGTCAGTATCTCATGCAGGAACTGAATGTCGCGGAGATCTCGCCCGAAACGATCCTGCCCAAGATCGACCAAGCGTTTCTCGAAGAGCAGTCGGACGAGTGGATCCGGCGCCTCTACCAGTTCTTCAACGGCCAACCGGGCCTTTGGGCGCGGCTGGGGAGCGTGCCGCTGGTCCGTCTCACGGATGGATCACACGTTCTCGCGCGCCGGAATGGTCAACCCTACGCGTTCCTGCCGAGCGCGGTAGAGACGAGCTTCCCGACCGTACGACGTGAGGTGTGCTCGACTGGCGACGCAAGGAAGTTCCTTCAGTCGCTCGGTCTCACCGAACCAGATCCGGTGGACGACGTCGTTCACAACGTGCTGCCGAAGTACCGCGGTGCCGAAGTAGGCGTCCCCAACGCTACATACGACGCCGACGTGCGTCGCATCGTGGCGGCGTTCGCGACCGACTCGAAGGCACAGCGCGAGAAGCTGGTGTCTGCCCTGCGGGAGACCTCTTTCGTGAAGGTGGTCGACGCGGGGAACGGCTCGAAATGCGCATCGAAGCCCGGTGGCGTTTACCTTGCCACCGACCGACTGAAGGCGCTGTTCGCCGGCGTCGTGGGCGTCCTTCTGGTCGACGACTCGTATGCCTGCCTTCGCGGCGATGACGTCCGTGGCCTGCTCGAAGCGTGCGGCACCGCTCGCTACTTGGATCCTGTTCGTGTGGTTCCGAGCTTCACGTGGGCAGAGCGCCAGGCGATGCGGGCAGCCGCTGGCTGCGCTGCCGGAGGTCGTGACGAGTCGTTCGAGGACTACGGGGTGCGAGGTTTGGACAGGCTGATCAGGACCCTCGCGGCGCTCGACGCTGGCTCTCGTACCACACGTGCCTCTCTTCTCTGGGATGCCCTCCGTGAGATGGAGGAACGCCGCGGATCCGGCATATTCACCGGGAAGTTTCGCTGGTGGTACTACCAGCGGAGTTGGACGGCAGCGTTCGACGCGGCCTTCGTCAAGCTCTTGAACACGGCCGCCTGGGTGCCCACCCCGAGCGGAGGGCTTGAGCGCCCGGAATTCGTCCTTTTCGGCCAACTCGGGTGGAAGCTCGATGCATTCCTCCAGTCGAAGATCCGCTTCAAACCGCCGATCATCGAGACACTCGCGAGAGAGGCCGGGATCGACCCAGGGGTCCTCGATCTGCTCAAGAAGCACGGGATCACGAGCGAAGCAGAGTTCCTTGCCCGGTTGGGTGTCGAGGATGCGTCCGGAGAATCGAACTCCGACGAGCCGAAGGGCGACGACGTGCCCGGCGATGCCGGGGCAGAGGCAGATGGTGCTGCAGAGACTTCGGCCGCGGGAGGATCGACTGCGAGCTCGCCCGGCTCGCAATCGGCGCCGCCGTCGGAGCCAGTGTCGCAGGGCGCGGGTGGCGCTGGTCACGCCGGTGGCGCAGGGGCCGAGCCGCAGCCGGGTGCCGGTATCGGCGGTGGGTCGCGACCGCATGGGAGCGGCAGCCACCGCGAGCACTCCGACTCAGACGGCGACGACGGGAAGGGGCGCAAGCAGGCGGCGCCCGGAGGACCCGACGCGCGTCCTTTCGTTTCCTATGTCGCCGCGCATCCGGATGATGAGGAACCGGACCCCGACGGACTCGATCATCAGGCCCGGATGGCGCTTGAGGAAAGCGCCATCGCGTTGATTCTCACGACCGAACCGCACCTCCAGCGAACCACTACCCATAACCCCGGCTATGACCTTTACGAGACCGGACCCGAGGGCGACCGAGTCCGGTGGATTGAGGTGAAGGCGATGAAAGGCGAGCTGCGCGAGCGGCCGGTGGGTCTCTCCCGAACACAGTTCGAGTGCGCGCGCGACCACGGCGAAGCGTACTCGCTCTACGTCGTCGAGCAGGCTGGCGAGAAAGAGCATGCCCGCATCGTTCGCATCCAGGACCCGGCGGGGAAGGCTCGCACGTTCACGTTCGATCACGGCTGGGTCGCGGTCGCCGAGATGGGTGCTACAGGAAATCCTCAACGATAAAGATCGCTACAGACGAGAACTCGAGCTCCGCTGAGCCCGGGAATTGGCCAGGCTTGGCAACGAGCTGGCCACCGCTTTTACGAGCCACCGCGCAAATGGGGACCTTCTCTCCATCCGGTGCCTGGGCATAGTAGTAACGGATCACCACGGTCCGTTTCCCGGTCCAGATCCGCCCGTAGAAGCGCGTCGCCCCTGGCAACGGCCCGAGCGACTCCATGAGCATGCTCTCCACTGGACCCGGGTAAACCGTGAGCGGTTCGCGCTCGAGCTGGTTCGCGTCGATCTCTGCGTGCGCCGCGTCCCCTGGCCGGAGGTGCAGGGCACGCATGACCAGCAGAGCGTCTGATGGGCACGGTTCGGGTGCAGGGCTCCCGTCAGGCAACAATGGCACGTCTCGCCCTGCATTGATCAGCGGCGAACCGCCTGTGCGCGGCGTACATGCCAGAGCGCAGCAAGTGACCGCTAGTCCCGCTCTCAGGAAGATCATAGACCGCGACGTTGACGGAGGTCGGTCACCGGCACCTCTGCCGCGAATTCGGGCCGGTGATCTCGCAAGATCTCGAACAGCACTGCCGTCGCGCCTTGCTCGTCAATTCTGGACAATCTGCGGGAAAACACCAGCGCCACTCGTCCGCGCTCCCCGGGCGGAATGACCTGTGGCACGGCTCGAAGCGCGGCCGGCTTACCCACCGGAGAGAGCGCTTTGTTGATAACGAGCGCCTCGGTGGGCTCCCATGGCGGCGCGTCGGTCGGGTTCGTCAGGTTGAAGACCACGCCAACAAGCTCCGCGCCCGAGTGTTGCGGAAGATAGACCGCCATATCAGCTCGAATCACGCCTTGGTGGAAGCTGCGTTCGCCCACCAGCTTGAGGTGCATCATGTCGGCCTTGTTCGTGGCCAAGAGAGCGGCGATCGCGTGGTCGGGCGAAGTCGCCTCCGCTGAGACACGCACGTAGCTTGCGGTCATGGCCGCGAGTTGGCCCTGGGCCACCACGAGCTCGTCGCGGAGCGTGCCCGGCCCGTCGGAGTCGGGAGGGACCTGCACCGCTTCGTCTGTTCGCCTTCCGGTGGGCGGTGCGGTCACGAGCAGCGAGAGGCGAGATTGCTCGTCCGCCAGGACGACCGCAGGAGTGCGCTCGGCGGGTGCCAGGTCGGAGGGTGGCGTGGTGGCGATGGTGCGTCTCCGAGCGGGTCCGGCAGCCACGGCCGCAACGTCCTTCGGCTTGCACACGAGAGAGCTGTCGGGCGGCGGCGGAACTGGTGTGGCCGGGGCAATGGTCTCCACCGGACGCGACAAAGACACGGCGGGCCCTTGCTGCGGCGGCGAGGAGGGGACGGGGACGGCCTGGCGCGGGACGTACCAGGAGGCGAAGGCCAGCGTGGCGAGCACGACCGCACCAGCGAGCGCCACGGCGCGCCGGGCGCGCTTCACCCCGGAGAGGGCGCGCGCGGCGACCTCTGCCACCGGCGGCGGCACCTTGGCGTCGGGGATGGCCTGAAGCCTCTCCACTTCAGCCTGGATGCTCTGCGCGCCTTCGCCGAGCCCGGCGTGACGGCGCAGGGCCGTGGCCACCTCGCGCCCGGTAGCGAAACGCTGGTCAGGCTGGAAGGCCAGCAGCTTTTGGCAGAGGGCGCGCAAGGGCTCGGAGACGCCGGGCAGGAGGGAGGCGACGTACTCCGGCGTCACCGCGGCGATGCGCTTCAAGGTGGTGTAGTCGGCGGTCCACCCGAAGGGGGCCTCCCCGGTGAGCATCTCCACCAGGATGGTGCCCACCGCGAACAAATCCGAGCGGGCGTCCAGGGGCAGGCGCTTCACCTGCTCCGGGGAGAGGTAGGGGGCCTTACCCTTGATGAAGGTGAAGCCGGTGGCGGTGGCAGTGCGCCCCTCCTGCTTGGAGAGCGCCACCCCGAAGTCCACCAGCACCACCCGCCCTCTCTGGGTGATGAGGATGTTGGTGGGCGAGACGTCTCGGTGAACAATTTGGAGGGGCCGGCCGGCCTCGTCGGTGACGTGGTGCGCGTAGTCCAGCGCTTCCGCCACCTCGGCCATGACGGCGCAGGCCACCGACTCGGAGAAGCGGTGCCCTTTGCGGTGGGCCAGTTCCAGCAGCGCGTACAACGAGAGGCCCTCAACGTACTCCATCACCAGGTAGTAGCTGCCCTCCCACTCATGGAAGGCATAGACGCGGGCGATGTTTGGGTGGTGCAACTGGGAGAGGACTCGCGCCTCGTCCACGAAGGAGCGCGCTTCCCACGGCTGGCCGCCGGGGCGCACCCGTTTGATGGCGACCGACTGGATGAAGCCCGCGGCCCCCACCTGCCGGGCCAGGTACACCTCCCCCATGCCTCCGCGCCCAAGGCGTTGCTCCAGCGTGTAGACGCCGGCCTTGCCGAGATCCAACACAGCGCCCACGACAGGCTCGCTCTCCGGCAACCCACGCGGCTCGGCCGTGTCCATCTCGTCGGGGAGCACGACCTCCGTGTCTGCCGAGTGAGGTGAGGCAACCGGCTGCGCTGACTGTGGGGACAAGGCGGCGACGCGGGGCGTCTCAGACTCCGCAAACTCCCCGGTGTCCACGCTGCGCGGCTCCGAATGCGGCGTGTCAGGCATGGGCCCCTCGCTTTCCTTCTCATTGACTGGAACGGGCGTCTCCGGAGGAACGAGCACAGAGACGAGCGAGAGGACTGGCGCGTCCTCCTCGTCAGGGACGGGCTGCTTGAAGGGCTTGTCCCAGCGCTCGTCCTTCACCCTCTCCAGGAGCTTCCGCAAGTCGTCCGCCACCTCGGCCCCGTCGCGGTAGCGCGCCTCCGGCTCCTTCTCCAGCAGCTTCATCACCACCTTGTTCAGCCCGAGCGGCACGGCGGTGCTGAGCCGCACGGGTTGAATCGGCGTTTCGAAGGCAATCTCCGCGAGCAGCATGTCCTCCGGGAGGCTGGTGTCGAAGGGGTGCTCCCCCGTCAGACACTCGTAGAAGACGACGCCCAAGCTGAACAAGTCACCCCAGGGGAGGAAGTCGAACGCCTCCTGGCTCTTCCTCTTCGACTGTTCCTCCAGGATGGCCTGGCACAGCTCCGGGGACTGCCACCCGCCGGTGCCGGGCACTGCGCTGGCCGCCCGGCGAGTCACGGGCTCGACGTGGGGGCAGGTGGCGCTCTCGAAGTCGATGACTTTCGGCGTCCCGTCCGGGGTGACGAGGATGTTGGGGGGCTTCAAGTCCCGGTGACAGATGCCCTTGCCCGCCATGACACTGCACAGCTCGGCCAGTTCCACGAAGGCGCCGACGAGCTTCCGCAAGGTGGGCGATTCGCGCTTCGCCCAATCGGTGATGAGAAGGCTGTCGGGTACCAACTCGTGGACGAGGTACTGGTGGCCGTGGAGCGGGTCCGGGTGCCGGTCGTGCGCGTACAGCTCGGCCACGTTGCGCCGGCCCTTCAGGAGCTGCAAGCAGATGATGCTCCGGGAGTACCGCTGGTCCACCCGCCATTCCGAGGTGCCGTAGGCGGCGCCGCCGTGGTAGCGGCACATCTTCAGGGCGAAGCGGTGTCCCTCCGCGCTCTCCACCTCGTAGACGGAGGAGCTGCCTCCCTGCCCCAGCATGCCCCGGACGACGTACGCGCCGATGCGCGTGCCCGGGAGGAGGTAGTCCGGATTGAAGTCCTCGGGCGTCATGGGAGGCTCACCTCCGAGTCCAAGGTGCGCCATCTACAAGGCGGACGCGCCACCTGGCAAGCCTGGCAAGGATGCTTCTCAGTCCTTTCGCGTTTCTTGTAGGCCGGCGTCACCCGCGAGCCCGCCCGCGAACCACCGTGACGGTCTCGTCGCCGATCTCCGTCACGCACCAAGCGGACGCGGTGTAAGCCTGCGCGCCCTCGCGGGCGCTCCTTCGGCGGCGCCGGCCTCTGCAAGTGAAGGCCCATTGGTCCGGTAGGCCCGCGAGCCTGAGCAGACCGCCCCGTTCGACTCGCATTGCATCCTGCGCGCAGTCCCGTGCTCCGTCCCGCCACGGGGGCAGTTCAGTCCGTGATGCGGGCAGTTCAGCCCCGCTGGCCCGGCACCGAAAGGTAGGTGGCGGGAGGCGGGCCTCCTTCAGCAGGAACGCCGGAAGGAAGCATCCGCTACATCGGGCACCTCTGGAGCGGATCGACGCGACTCGATGATGCTCTGGCCGTGGCGCGTCCGCGACCGTGATCTGCGCGCCGCTCTGCGACCAGAAGGACGCGCCTGCCCCCGGCGTCCTGGGGGCAGGTGATCGAGGTCGCGACCCTCCGCGACAGCCGACGCGGAGGTGGGGCGCTTTAGCGACCTGCCGGCCGCCGCCGTGGGCTCGCGCGGCTCCGAGGAAGCGGGGGGCTTCCCCTCGACCAGCGGACGGCGACGGAGCAGCGTCGACCGAGAAGATCCCGAGCCTGCTCAAGGGGGGCCGGGTCGTGGGTCCCATCGCCTCATGAGGCTCTCGGCATTTTCCAGCGATGGAATGTCTCCTCGACTCGCGCTGGGGTCACTGCGATGTATCGAGCCCATGCCTGTTTTTCGCCATGGGGATAGCCGATAAGCTGCCCGAGCGCGCCATGCACCGCACGGCGTACGATATCGTTGCTTTCGTCCACCCGTGGCCACTCTTGAAGGACTCGCGCGACCTCAGCACGGGTGAGGCCGAACAGCATGTGGAACTCCCATTCGGGGAAGAAGGGGCCCTCCACCGTAGCGCGGAGACAGTCCCCGATGATCTTCCGGTCTTCCTGGGTACAGTGTTGAAGTGCCACGAACGTGCCCGCCTAGTCGAGAACATCAGTAAAGTAACGCTTCCCTTCGGCCGGCCTGAAGGCAGTCCCCAGATCAGGTGACTTCGGGTCATGAATGACGACGGTGCCTGTTGCGTCGTCCCAGTACGCCGTCCTTCCTCGGCTGAGGTTACGCACGTTCGACCCTGTGGCCTTCGCCACCACGTTGTCAATGTGCCTCGCGAAGTCCTCTCGCGTCTTGATGCCGAGGTCCTTGAATTCACCTTTCTCGAAGTGCTTCTTGAAGGCATGGCCCTCGGCGATCCTCTGGCCGAGGCTGCGCGTCTCGGAGCCGTGGGCCGGCACCGGGGAGCTTGACGAGAGCGGGCCCGTGTTCGCGCTCATCGCCGCCGCGGTGCC
>Ga0134122_10000980_pt1 | contig 20284 bp, 20 predicted proteins | sample KB302_FD_96461 | JGI IMG/M metagenome (GOLD analysis project Ga0134122, IMG submission 96461) | Terrestrial soil microbial communities without Nitrogen fertilizer from Kellogg Biological Station, Michigan, USA - KB3-0-2 | ecosystem: Environmental > Terrestrial > Soil > Unclassified ... | reverse complement strand
GTCCTTATTTCTTTCGAACCAGTATGCGAATCGGGGTTCCCTCGAATCCATACTCCTCGCGGAGTTGATTCTCGAGAAAGCGCAGGTAGGCGGGTGTGATATTGTCCGGGTGCCCAACAAATAACGCAAAGACCGGCGGTTGTGTCGCAACCTGGGTCATAAAGGCAGATTTGGTGATCTTCGTCGGCTTGCCTTTTCGCACCGGCAGCGGGTGGGTCGTGAGAATGTCCTGGAGAAATTTGTTCAAGGCTCCCGTCGGGATCCGCTTTGAGAAAGCTGCAACTACCCTGTCAATGGTAGGAAAGAGCTGGTCAAGCGAGTCGGGATGAGCTGCAGAGGCGAAGAGGACGGGGGCCCAAGTTAAAAAAGGAAATCGACGACGAAGTTCCAATTCGACTTCCTGCCGGGCCTGGTTATCGCCTTCCCGAAGGTCCCATTTATTGACCAGCAGGATGCAGGCCCTTCCCTGCTTAAGGATGATCCCGGCGATTTTGGTATCCTGCTCAGTGACGCCCTCCGTAGCATCGAGCAACAAGACCCCGAGGTCGGACCGACCGATAGCCAGGTGCGATCGGACCACACTATAGCCTTCGATCCCTCTGTCGATCTTTCCACGCCGACGAATACCCGCGGTATCGGTGAAGACATACCGCCGTCCCCGATGGAGTGCGATGGAATCAATCGAATCCCTGGTCGTTCCCGGCACATCGCTGACTACGACTCGATCTTCCCCGAGTACGGCATTGACCAGGGTGGATTTGCCGACATTCGGGCGCCCCACGACAGCTATGCGGGGCATGGCCATCTGTTCAGGGTTCTCATCCGGGACCGGAAGGAACGGATAGATCGCATCCAGCAGTTCTGAGACACCGATACCATGCTCCGCGGAGATGGGATAGAGCGTCTCTGTGCCCAATTGATAGAAGTCCGCCACGAGCATTTCAACCTTGGGCTGGTCGATCTTGTTCACTGCGACAAATAACGGCTTCGGTGTCCCGCGCAAGAGACCGACCACTTCCTGGTCCGGAGTCGTTAACCCGGTGCGACCATCCATGAGCAGGATCAGAATGTCTGCTTCCGCTATAGCAAGCTCGGATTGACGCTTGATGAGAATCAACATGCCTTCAGAGGCAGACGGATCCAGGCCCCCTGTATCAACCAGGCGGAACGGCCGATTCCGATAGGTGGCATCGGCATAGTTGCGATCCCGCGTGACACCGGGGACATCGTCCACGATAGCCGTTCGCTTGCCGAGGATGCGGTTAAAAAGGGTCGACTTGCCGACATTGGGACGGCCGATAATGGCCACAATCGGAATGCGTAAGAGCTGAGGATTAAGAGGTAAGGAGTTGGAAGTCATGATGAAGCTGGAGAAACGAAGAGCTGAAGCTCGTGTTGGACCGTATCATATGGGTTTCGACAAAGACAACGGCTCTCGTGTTTGTCCCTGGCCTTCGCTATACTCTCTTTATGACCCCCTTTCCCCTTACCCCTCACGTCGTCGACTGGAACCAGATCGACGATGTCCTGCTCGACATGGACGGGACTCTGCTCGACCGGCATTTCGACAACTTTTTCTTTGAAGAGGAACTGCCCCGTCGTTATGCTGCACTGCATGGTCTTCAGCTTAAGGAATCTCGCGATACACTAGTGGAAATGTATCGCTCAGTCGAAGGCGAGTTAGCCTGGACAGATTTGCATTATTGGACCAGGCGTGTGGGAATCGATGTCGTCGCCTTGCATCGGGAATTGGATCACATGATCGGATTTCTGTTGGGTGCGGAAGAATTTCTGCAATACCTACACCAGCTGGGGAAGAGGGTGACGATCGTGACGAATGCCCATGAATCGGGCGTAGCCATCAAAGTCGCCAAGACCGGCCTGGACCGGCATGTCGATCGAATTGTGAACGCGTTTGAAGTCGGGTATCTGAAAATGCGTCCGGAGTACTGGCCCAATTGCCAGCGGTTACTGGGATTCGATGTGGCAAGATCCTTCTTCATGGACGATGATGAGCATTGCCTGACTGCAGCAAAAGAATTTGGAGTCGCCCATCTCATTCATAGTGCCAAGTCGAGTTCTCAACTGCCCCCTACCCCGCTCACCCAGTTCGTCTCGGTCACAGGTTTTTCACCGCTATTCAGCAGACGGCCCGTGATTTAGTCCTATGCTGGAAAGTCCAGCGGTCTGTCATGATCTGGTCTCTCTCACTTACCCCGGGCTATCCGTTTCGTCCGCTTGACCAGACAGATCGGAAAAACCCCTCCTCAATTCTTGTTGCTCCCGTAGGTCTATGTTAGAGTCCTCCCTCTTTTTCTATGGATCGGCAATCGGTCGCTGTATGAGCAAAACCTACAATCACCAAGCCCTCGAAGAGAAATGGCAGGCCTATTGGGAGCAGCATCAGACTTTCCATGTGGCTGAAGACCAGACGAAGCCAAAATTCTACTGCCTCGATATGTTCCCCTACCCCTCAGGGTCAGGGCTCCATGTAGGTCATTTGGAAGGCTATACGGCGACCGACATCGTGTCCCGCTACAAACGGATGAAGGGATTCAACGTGCTGCACCCGATGGGGTGGGACGCATTCGGACTGCCAGCAGAGCAATATGCCGTAAAGACCGGGGTCCATCCTGCCATCACGACAGCCCAGAACATCGAGACGTTTAAACGCCAGATGAAACGTATCGGCCTGTCTTACGACTGGGAGCGTGAGATCAGCACAATCGATCCCGATTATTATCGCTGGACTCAGTGGATCTTCCTGAAATTGTTCGAACGAGGACTGGCCTACGTGGCGGAAGTGCCGGTGAATTGGTGTCCGGCACTGGGGACGGTGCTCGCCAATGAAGAAATCATCGATGGCAAGAGTGAAGTTGGTGGGTTCGATGTGGTCCGCAAGCCAATGCGTCAATGGGTATTGAAAATCACGGCCTATGCCGACCGGCTCCTCGAAGATTTGCAGCTGGTCGAATGGCCTGCCAGCACGCTGGAAATGCAGAAAAATTGGATCGGCCGATCAATCGGAGCCGAAGTCGAATTCGATTTGGCTGGCGCCACCGGAACAGTTCGGGTCTATACGACGAGGCCCGATACCCTATTCGGTGCCACCTATATGGTGTTGGCACCAGAACATCCTTTAGTGAAGGTCGTCACGACTGCCGAATGTCTCACTCAGGTCACCGCCTACTGCGAGGCGGCGTCCAGGAAAAGCGATCTCCAACGGCAGGAACTCGAAAAGGAAAAGACCGGGGTCTTCACCGGCGGGTATGCGGTGAATCCGGTGAACAATGAGCCGCTACCCATTTGGATTGCCGACTATGTATTAATGGGCTATGGGACCGGGGCCATCATGGCTGTACCAGCCCACGACGAGCGCGACTGGGCCTTTGCAAAAACCTATGATCTGCCGATCCGTGAAGTCATCGCCGGTGGTCAGGTAGAACAGGCGGCCTTTGTCGCCACCGACAAGGGGACTGTCGTCAACTCCACAATGCCGGATGGAAGCTTTACCATCGATGGACTGGCGCCGAGTGACGCGATTCCGAAAATTACGTCCTGGTTAGAGTCACACGGGAAGGGCCGCAAGGCAGTAAACTACAAGTTACGGGATTGGCTCTTTGCTCGTCAGCGGTATTGGGGCGAACCCTTTCCGATTGTGTGGGTCGATGGCCAAGCCCTTCCGCTTCCGGAAGAGCAGCTGCCGGTGCTATTACCCGAAACCAGCAATTTCAAACCGTCCGGAAGTGGCGAAAGCCCGCTGGCAAATCTCAGCAACTGGCTGACGACCACTGACCCGGTCAGCGGGATGCCAGCACGTCGCGAAACCAACACCATGCCTCAGTGGGCCGGCTCCTGCTGGTACTACCTCCGATTTATCGATCCGAGGAATCAAGGTTCATTAATCGATCCGACTAAAGAACGCTATTGGATGCCGGTGGACCTCTATATCGGCGGGAGCGAACATGCCGTGTTGCATTTGCTCTATGCGCGGTTTTGGCACAAGATTCTGTTCGACATCGGGGTAGTCAGTACACCTGAGCCGTTCAAGAAATTGGTGCATCAGGGGATCGTGCTGGGAGAAGACAATCAAAAGATGTCGAAATCACGCGGCAACGTAGTCAATCCAGACGAGATGATGGATCACTTTGGAGCTGACGCGGTGCGGCTTTATGAAATGTTCATGGGCCCGTTGGAAGCAGTGAAGCCCTGGAGTACGAGGGGCGTAGAAGGGGTGACACGGTTTCTCGAACGGACCTGGCGGCTCATGGTAAATGAAGAGGGGCATGTCTCAAGTAGTGTGGTGGAGACAGTTCCTCCTCTCGAACAGCAACGGTTGCTCCATCAGACGATCAAAAAGGTGACGGAGGATATAGAAGCGTTACGGTTCAATACCGCCATCTCCCAGATGATGGTATTTACCAATGAGATGACGAAGGCCGAGCAGCGTTCCCGTGGCTTGCTCGAACCATTCGTCTTGATCCTGGCGCCCTTCGCTCCGCACCTGGCGGAAGAATTATGGGAAGTGCTCGGTCACCAACCGAGCGTTTCTCGGCAACCTTGGCCGATCTTCGATCCAGCCCTGACGGTAAGTGACCGGTTGACCATTCCGATCCAGGTGAATGGAAAGTTGCGGGCCAAACTGGACGTGAGGACCGATGCGACGAGGGAGCAGGTCGAAGGGCTGGCTTTCGGACAGATTGCGGAGTGGCTGCAGGGCAAAGAACCGAAAAAGATTATCTATGTGGAAAAAAAGCTGATGAACTTCGTCGTTTAGGCGACGACGCGAGAAGAGCGCGAAATGCGAGAAAAGCGAGACATGGACAAACAACGTGCCCCGGGGGATCTGATTCTTGCTTGTCGCGCAAGTCTCGCAATTGTCGCATGCCTTGCGCTCTCGGCAGGCTGCGGCTACCAATTCCGTGTAGAGGGAGCGGGGCCCACAATCGGAAGCACAACGGCGGTATCATCTTCTACCTCACCGCCACCCCGGCTGATAGTCCAGACTCTAGAAAACAAGAGTTTTGAGCCAAACCTGGAAACCCGCTACACTAACTACCTGCGGCAAGAATTGTCTTCCGGAAGTGGGACCCAGATCGTTGCGGATAGTGAGGCGGCTGATCTCATCCTCTCCGGGCAAATTCTCTCAGTGATCATGCCGACGCTCAGCTTCAGTCGGACCACTACGCTCGAAAGCCGAACAGAGGTCGTGGTGGTGGTCAAGGTGGAGGAGACGAGGACAAAACGTGTCGTGTGGACACAAACGGCCAAGGGCGCATCAGAATTCTTCGTGACGACCGATCTGCAATTTAACCGTGTTCTCCAGAATCGGGCGTTGGAACAGGCCGGCCGTTTTATCGCTGAGGACTTGGCGTCCCGTTTTCTGCTCCAATTGGAATCGGGGCAGTTGACGAAGCCTTCCCTGCAGCCAGCATCCGACAACGAGGACGCCCCCGGTAAGTAAACTGGATATTCCTATGGGTTCTGCCATTTCTCATGCCCAACTCAACGCGCAGCTTTCGCAAGGAACTGTGGCGCCGTTGTATGCGGTGGTCGGTGAGGAAGATTTGCTGCGCGACATGGCTCTGGGTGCGCTGAAAACGGCGCTATTAGGGGAAGGAAAAGACGATTTCAATTGTGATCTGTTCTACGGGGACAATGCCAGCGGGATAGAAATTGTCACCTGTGCCTCGGAAGTCGCGGTATTCTCGGCTCGACGAGTGGTGGTGGTAAGGGCAGCAGATAAACTCCCAGCCCGGGAGTGCGAGGCGCTCCTTCCCTATTTGAAGGAGCCGAATGATACCACGGCCATGATTTTCGTTGCATCGAAACTCGATGGACGGCTCAAGTTCACACAAGCCCTCACACGGACTGCGGTGACGGTCGACTGTTCGCCTCTCAGAGAGGCGCAGTGGCTTCCTTGGCTGAGAAAGGAGGCTGAAAGAGTCGGGATCAGACTGCATGAGGACGCGATAGAGCTACTGAAAGAAGCCTGTGGCGGCTCACTCTACTCCGTTCGTCGCGAACTGGAAAAGTTGGCAGCGTATGTCTCCCCAGGCCAGGCTGTCACCGCGGTCGATGTCGCTGCCCTTCGGGGAACGGAGCCAGGTGCGTCGGTATTTGATCTGACGTTGGCCATCGGGGAGAGCAATCGTGGGCGGGTGTTGGCGATTTTGGCTAGGAATCTTGAAGCAGGGGAGGCCCCACTGAGAGTCCTTGGCTCACTCGCCTGGCAATATCGGAGACTGTGGAAGGCCAAGGAAGTCCTACAGCAAGGAGGTCGTGAGGGGGAAGTTGCAAGGACCCTGCGCATGGATCCTTCCAAGGTGCACGCCTTTCTCGATCAGTTCCCTGACCTCCATTTACATGAGGCACTTCGGTTATTTCTGGATGCCGACGCCAAGCTGAAAGGTGGAAGTGCTGGGCGCCCTGTACGAATTCTTGAAGACCTCTTGTTGCAATTATGCGATCGTATGCGGCCGAACGCACCCCTACCCTCGTCGAGACGCAGCTCTGATGCACTGCAACCGGTGAGGGCCAGAACTATCTCGAATGTGCGTACGATTACGAAGGGGAGGAAGACAAGGAATTGACGTGGAGCGTAAGACGGGCAATCCGGCGCGATGCCGTGTTCGGCTTGATCACTCCTTTCGTCACAGCCTTGCCGAGGGCCGACGTTGCGTGGCGCAGAGATACCTTCGCATCCTCGACTTTCTTTTCAGCCACCGCCGCTTGGACTTTCTTGACGAGGCTCTTGAGGGCACCCAGCGTTGCCCGGTTACGGGCCTGCCGCTTAACGGACTGGCGAGCTCGACGAATCGTCGATTTGTGTACAACTGGCATAGTAGACTCCCATAAAAAAAGAGCGCATTTTTACCATAGGGCTTAATCATGCGTCAAGGTAGGTAGGTCTTTCTTCTAAAATAGGACAATCTCGTGACAAGCATCAATGCCCGTGAGCGTTTAATCTTGGCCCTCGACGTTCCCTCACGCGACGAAGCAGACCGGCTTCTCGATCGCGTGCAGGATCAGATCGTGTTTGTAAAGGTCGGGCTCGAACTCTATACAGCCGCCGGACCGGAGATGGTCCAAGGCCTGATTGCACGAGGCAAACGGGTATTCCTCGATCTGAAGTTTCTGGATATTGAAGAAACAGTTCGTCGAGCCACTGCCCGAGTTGCGGCGATGGGAGTGGAGTTTTTGACGGTTCATGCAAATCGGAAAGCATTGGCCGCAGCCGTCCAAGGCCGTGGAGCATCCAGCCTAAAATTGTTGGCGGTGACGGTACTGACCAATTTCGACAGCCAGGATCTGCGCGAGATGGGAATTCAACGGACTGTCCAGGATTTGGTCGCCGCACGAGCCTTACTGGCCTCCGAGACAGGCTGTGATGGGGTTGTGGCATCGGGGGAAGAGCCGGCAATCCTCCGACCGAAAGTCGGTCCACGATTTCTGATCGTCACGCCCGGTGTGCGCCCGATCGGCAAGGATGTAGATGATCACGCGCGAGCCACCACACCGACACAGGCAATTTCAGCGGGGGCCGACTATTTAGTGATTGGCCGACCTATCAGGGATGCCTCGGATCCTGCCGCCGCGGCTGCCGCAATTCTTGTGGAAATGCAGGCCGCCTTTAATGCCAGAGGGTGAGGATCTGCCGTCGAGTTGCAGGGATTCTTCTTTCTTTGCTAAGATTTGCAGCCTTGCCACGCCACTCTTCTCGCCTGGAAATGGTGGGTGTAGCTCAGTTGGTTAGAGCGCCGGATTGTGGATCCGGAGGTCGCGGGTTCGAAACCCGTCATCCACCCCATATCCCTGTATTTCATAAGGCAATGATTCGGTCCGGCCTCTAGTAAACTGCATGCCGGGCTCGGCTACCATTCACCGGATGAATTCGAGCACGTAGCGGCCTGTGCCTTGAATCATCATTGGGGACTATCCCACCCTCTTGGGGAATGGTCATGCCTTTCTTTCCAGACTATACTGCCTTTATCACATGGCTCAATCCAGAAGCGAAACGACTATGCAGTGCCCCCGTTGTGAGGCTAACATGATCGAAGAGCAATTCTCTGACCCTGAGAGGGTTGAAGGAATCATCTGGATGAGGGGCTGGCGATGTCGAGCCTGTGGGCATGCCAAAGACCCTTTGAGAGAAGTCAATCATTGTAAAGCCCTAGAGCAGCCTTGAAAGTGCGCTATCAATAAGTCACACCCTTCACAGCAATCCCAGTAAGCAGGCCCTTACCAATGCACAACGCCAAAAAACATGGCGGGAGCGTCACAAACCGCACAACTGGACGCACGGCATGTGGCCGAGCAGCTCAGCGAGAAGGAAATTGGTTTTAGCTTATTTCTTGATGGTTACCTTCGTAACACCCACCCTCGAAACGTACACATGTGTGGCGATAGACGCAGTAAATCTTCGACCGGAGTCTGGGTCAGCCTCGTAATCATATTCAGCGCAAATGTGATATTCGCCTGCTGTTAACGGTCCACTTCTAAATATTCCCTTGGCATCTGTCGTGACAATTTGCGATTTAGTCTCAGAGGTAATCTTGCATTCAGGAACTCCTGGCTTATCTTGGACAATACTGAGATCCAGGTTGGCAAGTGGAGCCACCCCATCTGAGAAGGCCCGAAGCGCCTGACCCTGAATTTCTCCGCCCCAAGCCAAGTATGTGTGTCCACCCGTGAATCCAGCTAAAACAAATAGGATAAATAACGGGTATCGCATGAATTCACCTTTAATAGCCCATGAGCCGACGCTAACATTTTCCCATAACTAGACCACCAAGTGGTACTGGTACATGTAGGACCCATGTAGACTACGCTTGTATTCGAGATTGCTACTCCCCTCGAAGCCATTTGTAGTTAGGGAAAGTACATCTTGCTCTGTCCATTTTGAAGCTGATTTAACCATCGCAACAGCCACCTCCTGTCATAAAACGCTCTTAGTAGTTCAGCGATTCCGTGACTGGATCAGCGTCCTTCAATTCGCAGGCCTCGGCCGTATGGATTCGTGGGACTGCTGGGGATGTAAGGAACGCTATGCCCGAATGAGAATTTGGTCGATGTGAGCAGACTTTCCACTGTGACCGGCTATGTGAGTCTGGATAAATCGTTTCAATCTTAACCGTTCATTTGGGCTCACCCGAATCACACCCACCATGATCCAGGGGGGGGCGACCTTGTTGACTACAGCCAGCGAAATGTCTACAAAGTCCTGGTCTCCTTCCAGCCACATTTTGATCTTCACAAGATCCCCAGTCCTAAGATAATCAGGGGCAATGAGCCGATGTCCATCCTCTAAGTTCTCGAGCACGCATCCATCCGCTTGGAGCTGCGTGCTAGCGAGCGGAAGCACGCAATCAATCGTAAATCTTGTAGTAAATGTTGGACGGTCTTCTCCGGTGTATTGTTTCCCCTGAGCCATCCAGTCAATAATAGCGCAAGCTAGAGAAAGAGGGGGGAATGGAGCATTCCTTAAAGGATGCAGGGACTTACAACACAGAAGGGAGTAAAGAGATGGAGAACGTGGAGATAAAGACAGGGAGTCTCATCGTTGTGGATGGGAAGACATTGGTGGTGACAGACATTCGCACGGAGGAGACGATTGGTGGACGAGCTGTGCATATCAGCGCCTGTGACCAAGAAACGGCGCGCACAGCACAGGTGCGCAATATCCAAGGCAATGAAACAACGCAGCAGCTCATGGACATGATTCAGAAAATGACTCGAGGCAAGTTTCCAGGGATGGGTGGTGAGTGAAAAATCGAAGGTGGGGGTGCTAAGGTTCCACCTAAGATTTGCCAATCGATTGTGTTAGTACCCCCATAATTAGTGTTGTCTCTTTGGGTTATAGAATCTGCGTGTCTCGCCCCGGGGAGGTACCTAATAGGCAAATGCTTAATCTGCGCTAGATCTTAGATAAGTGTTGGAGCTAGTGGAAGGAACCTTTTCTCGCCTCCCTAGAGAATGCTATCCTTTAAACTCTAATGCCATGGGGATGGAGTTCCCCGAAACCGCCGCAAGGCTGATAACTCCTACCAGATGCTCAACAGGGCACGCCGGTAGGAGTTTTTTTTGCTCTCGTCTGATCTACCGCACGCGAAAGGGGCCGCCATGCAAACCATTCTCGGTTATCTGATCGTTTTCCTTGGTGCAGGTATTGGAGGTGCGCTTCGACATGCGGTGAACCGAGCTGCCGTGACCTTTGGCGGGACATTTCCCTGGCATACGCTCCTCGTGAACGTGTCAGGTTGTTTGCTGATGGGTATGGTCGCAGGCTGGTTCGCCTTTCGTGGAGAGAGCGGGCAGGAGTTTCGGCTATTCCTAACGACAGGAGTTCTTGGGGGCTATACTACTTTTTCCGCCTTCTCGTTGGATGTTGTACTACTCTGGGAGCGTGGCGAGGTCCTGAGTGCTGCGCTCTATATTGGCGGTTCGGTTGTCCTCTCTGTCGCCTGTGCACTCCTCGGATTGGCCATGATTCGCACACAGTGAGAACACTAGGTGTGTGGTCATTGCTGCCGGAGCCGCCGCCTCCGCTGACAGTCGGGTTATCTCAAAAGCAAGGTCCTCTCGCTCCTAAAATACAACGGAAGTTATATCATTATCGGTCTGCTATCACTGCCTCCCCTTGTGCTCGCGCGAACCCTGAAACTGTCGTAACTGTAGGCTCAGGCCTGCATCATCTATCTTCCGAGAAACACTAGGGTTCAGTCATGACGCGACCACTCTTGCACAGGAGGCTGTTGCATCCCCATCGGTATGCACTTCAGATGGCTCATTTTTCTTGATTTCTAGAGTGGTGTCTCCCTCCTCGAAGGCACATCCTTTGCTTAGTCACGCAGTCAATAGAGGTGAAGGGGTGACTGGTTTCCGTTCGGCAATCCACAGGGTCAGTTTCCACGAGAGAAGTGGGATTCTGCGGGGATGGTGTGCCTTCTGCCAGGAGCACGCATGGGGGGAATCGATATGAATTGGATGAGAGCCCTCGCTGGTCTTTTTGTATTGTGGTCTAGTGCGGCGTCGGGTGCCATGTTGACGTGGACTGCCAACGTGGAACCGGATCTGGCGGGATACCGTGTCTATCACTGCAGTCAACAACCCTGCTCCTCTACGTCTGGCACAGCGTCTCTCCTCATCGCGCTGGGAACGGAGACGAGTTTTAATATCGGGACACCGACAGTGACTCAATACTACTTCGTGACGGCCTTTGACTCGTCCAACAATGAGTCGGGCAGTAGCAACCTCATCATCTTCACACCTCCGGTAATGGTCCCGCCAGCTGCGCCCCCACCGGTCCCGCCCGATCCGGGGTCTCCCCCGCCAAATACCTCCGGTCCGGTGCCTCCACCACCGGTCACCCCCCCGGCCATTGGGGCTAGTACGACGAGTCTCTCCTTCACTGCAACCCAGGGCGGAGTAAATCCTGCCGCCCAGACGTTCAGAATTAATAACACGGGGGGTGGCACGCTGAGCTGGGCCGCCAGCGATAATGTCAGCTGGCTGACGTTGAGCCGGGCCCGAGGCTCAGGCGCGGGTGTTGAGTCGGTGAGTGTGGGGCCAGTTCCGACCGCGACAGGCACCTACCATGGCACTATCACGCTCAGCGCCATCGGGGCCCCATCGGTCACTGTGCCCGTAACATTAACTGTCACAAGTGCCCCTGCATCAAAACCGGTCGCACGACACCACCACCGGCACCGCTGACGCCCAATGGCGCGACGGGGGGCTGGCTCATGATGTCTGCTCCTTGTCAGAAGGCAGACGATTCATTCAGGTTGTTCTGAGGAGTACGTTCCTGGTTGCGGATTTGCGTATTCCTGCTCGAATTTTCCGCGATCTGCCGAGGTAAGTCCTTGATCTCCTTGAATAGCCTTGCTAGCTCTTTTTTCCCCCGTCCCTGATTGGTAACTGAAGTATCCATCCTGCTCCTTCCCATAGACGGGGCGTCCCCCGACGAACCTCCCACCGATGAGCCCTAGCTAAATACAGGAAAAGAAATCACTGGCACTCGGGAATCTCCTCAGTCCCATGCCACGTAGTCAGGGGTAAACTCGAAAATATTTTGGGGACTGGTCGCCCTACCTGTGGGGTCCGATCTGGTTCCTCGAACGAAGGGATACGTGATGACGACGAATCAGATGTTTATATTACGAATGAATTGGAGACGGCGTACGGACCGAGCAGCCTGTGAGCATTCGAATTTAGAGTTGGAATGGAATGAACAAGGGCATTCGACTGGCCACTATGCCTGTAGTCTCTGCGGTGAATCTATGGCCGCCAAGCCGCGTACCATCTCTCGATCAGCCCAGTTATTCACAAACCTATAGGCACGCTTCCATCAAACAAAGCTAAAAAGGCCTCCCAAATTCCTGCTCGAGACTGCATCATCGATAATGACCTGGAACAACTCTTTATGGAACTTTATGAATTGAGAGTGCATAATTCTGTTTGTCCACCGTTGCCACAATTCGATCACCTTCCTTGATGGGTTCTATCCTCTCGGTCGTGCGATCTATCGCCAACCGTACTTCTTCGCCCCCTTTTTCCTTCACGAAATAGCTGTCATATTCAACACGCACCACATCCCCCTGGATAATGACCCCTCCCTGCAGACTCATTCTTTTTTGTTCCAGTTTCTCATCGGTCCTTTGAGATGACTCCTCCTTCGTCGGTGTTGCAAGGGAAGAATTGAGACGAGTTTGGACGTCGCTGAAAATCGATGTATCGCGAGCCGGTTTTCCAGTGGAGCATCCATTCAGGCTGCCCGAGAGGAGAAGCAACATATACGACAGAGTACCAATGACTTTCGTATTTAATAACATGACAGCCTCACTCTTAGAGATCGCATATCTACCCTAACGCCGCCGGCACACATGCTCAGCTGGGTATACTCCTAGGCGCCAATTTCCTCATAGGCTGGCGACTCGTATATTTTATGGCGAGACTGGAGGAATGGGCCTCGGTTTGGGAGATGGGATTGGTGATGGACTAGGAGTCGGTGAAGGGATCGGGGAGGGCGGTAAAGGCTCGGGAGCTGGTGTGGGCACCGGCAAGGGCGGTATTGGCTGTGGCGGTAAGGGGTCGATGAGAGGGGAAACTGTCATGGAATCGGATTCCGCTCGAGCTTGGAATGGAATGAAGAGCGGAAACACGAACTGGACCATCACAGCAACGGACAGCCACCAGAAACTTCGGGGGGGCCTCATCGACATCTCTTACAATCCATTCGTTGCACTTAGATGGCTGCGGCTACTGATACTTCAGAGGACAGCATGTTCATTTCCACACTATTCAGTCTATTGCATGGAAAGATTTGCAGCTTCTAGAAAAAACCCCAGCTCGTCAGCCGACGTTTTTGTCTCTAGCGGAGCCGGGGGCCTGGGGTTTGCCGCTAGGGGTCTGACTAGGATCGCGGCCTATCCATGTGGGCATATAGTCATGTTCACAGCTATTCACGCGTATGGAGCATTGTATGCAATCGATTCCATTTCCATCATTCGCGTGGACCTCGGGACTGTAGGATGCCGAGACAGACAACCGATCATGAAACTTCCTCTCATCTTTGCGATCGCTTTGGGAATCTTTAGCGGAAGCTTCGTGTTGGTCGGCCCCTGTGTGGCGCAGGTTATCGCGGTTCCCGGCATGCCACAGAACCAACCAACGCAGAATCCAGTTGTAGGCCAGCCACAGCTTCCCCTGCCTCTTCCTGAGATACCCGAGAATCCCATCATTTCCCAAACCATTCCTTTGAAGGGCAAGATGCATAGTCCAGGATTTTCATTGGGCTCCGCAGGCAGAGGGCTACCCGGTATGCCGGGAGGACCGCCCTTACATGCCTCTATGGGAGCTCAGGACCCATCACCTCGTTATATGCGTCCTCCAGTGATTGGACCACTCTTTTGTGATCCAGCCATCAATATTACTTGCTAATAGAAACCCGGCCCAACTCCGGGGAGAACAGAGGAAAGGAGAAATCTATGGAGAAGCAAATTCTATTTGACCTCAGCGAGATCGTCGGCAAGGTTACGGATATGCTTTTGACTCCATACACCACATTTATCTCCGAACTGCACGCCGCGGGGCGCATTACGGATGCAGAAGTGATGGAGTTGCAACAAAAGTTGGAAAGCCGGATTCCTCATTTGGACGAATTTCTTGAAGATGCACTGCATCAAGATTCTGAAACCCCATCTCCGCCGCCTTTGTCAGGTCAAGCATAACGGGACAGGTCCTAACTCAGTTTTTATTTCCTCTTTGGTAACTCCCTTGTCCTCCTTTCAGGCCCTTAATCACGCGCAAGCCTACGCTCCTCATGCTAGCGGGGAGGGAATTACTCCCACTAGGTATCTACCTAGTGGCACAGGCTCTCGGGTTCGCCCACAGTGATAACAGAGTAAAACTCACGCCTAATGGAGGAGGTTGTTAATATGTATGCGCTACCGAAAGCCTTGGGTATCGTGTCCTGTGTGCTGTTCATGGCTGTCCTAGTCGGCTGCCAATCCACCACTGGAAAAACTGCCCGTCAGACGATGAGTGATGCGTCGATTTCGACCGCCGTGCAGGCCAAGTTGACGAGAGACCGTCTGGGGAATTTCCCACGCATCGACGTAGATACAGAACGGGGTGTGGTGAATTTGAGCGGGATTGTGGAGACGGAGGCACAGCGAGCCCATGCCGCACGTCTCGCGCAGCAAGTGGAGGGGGTTGTCAAGGTGAATAATAATTTGCAGATTCAGAATCGCCCCATCGCCGGCAAATCCTCCCATACAACCCAGACGGATGACATGCAATCCGGGCAGATGCAACAGTCCTTGGGGTCGCTGAATCATAAGGAGATGGCCTCTCAAGGGCAAGGAATTCGGGTTATTGAGGGTGAGGTATTACGAATAGAAGGCGAGAATTATTTTATAAGAGGCCAGGATGGGAAAGAAGTGCGTTTCCACGCCGACACGACGACAATGAAGACGGAAAAGATTCAGGCAGGAGATCGCATCGAAGCAAAAGTCAATGAGAACGATCACGCGCTCTCGCTGTTGCCAGCTCCTTGAACAGAGGGCGGTGGAAATTGTCACTCCCCTGTCTCACGTCTCCTTAGGCTGCAGGAGCCAGTGATGCAGCCTTTGGAACGGGTCAGGCACCTGCCTCATCAGATATTACTCACGTCGCACGGGCGGTTGAAGCGGAGTGGATGGATCCGTTGTATCTAGAAAAGGGCGGGGAACTCCGTTCGGGCGGTCGAGTTTTTCTATGGCCTCTTGCTTGAGCTTTGTCGGTTCCTCAACACGACTTTCGCGCTGAAGAACGTTAAGTTCTTTTCCCTTCCGAGCATTGAGTTCGACCACGTCTGCTTCATCCCGGACAATTTGAGGCGTCAAAAACACGAGGAGATTGAACTTGTTGGTTTGACGACTCTGGGACCGAAACAGCCAGCCCAATAAGGGGATGTCTCCAAAAAATGGAATCTTATTTTCAACTAACACGATGTTGTCGCGAACCAGCCCGCCAATCACAAGGGTCTGCATGTCTTTTGCGATGGTAGTAGTCTCCATGGACCGCTTCGTAGTGGTAGGGCCTACCGGTACCGACGATGTGCCAACTCCTATAGTTTGCGGTCCAGGCTGGACCGCTGTAAGTTCTTGCTTAATCTCGAGCCGGACTAGGTCATCTTCCAGTACTTGCGGGGTGATTTCCAGAGTGACACCGACATCCTTTCGCTCGATCGTGACAAGGGTGCCGCCCGTGATCCCTTGAGCCTGTCCGGTTGGGAATGGAACATTTTCCCCAACAACGATCTTGGCCTTCTGATTATCTGCCGCGAGAACTTGTGGTGTAGACAGAATGTTCGTGTCTGTGAGGCTCATAAGCAGGTGCATAAACGCCCGTACGTTGATGGTGTTCAGGACCGATACTCCTCCGGTCGCGCCCCCTGTAGCGATCCCAAGTATGGTCTGGGCGACGGAGGCCAAATCTTCCGGTGCGCGATTTAATCCACCAATTGCCCTGGTGGATCCACTCTGCCCGGCAGCAAGGACCTGAAGCGGATCGGTCCCAATTTCTCTCAGCCGGTCCACTTGAACTTCCAGGATGACGGCCTCGACAAAGACCTGCTTGCGTTTGCTATCCAGATCTCGAATCACAGACTGCAACCTGTTGTAGGCGCTTTTAGTCGAACTGATGATGATCGCGTTTGTGGCCTTGTCCGCAAAGACCTGGACGGGGGCTTCGAATTCACTCAAGGGCCTGAATAGTGGTCGTGCCCCCGGTGCCGTCTGGGCCACGGTCTGAGATCGAGCGACGAGATTGGTCAGGATGGCGGCAAGGTCGGTGGCGTTGGCGTTTTTGAGCTTGTAAACAAACGTCCCTCGTTCTGGAGGAAGGTCCCCCATCGCCACGATCTGATAGACACTCCCTTTCGTAACAACAGCCAGACGACTGACTTCGAGCGCTGCTACGAACATGCTGTACGCTTGCTCAGGTGTGACCTTGGTAGGGGAATACACGCTGATTTTCCCCCCGGCCTTCTTAACGACATCGTCAAGAACAAAATTCTTGCCGGTCAGCTCGCTAATAAATCGAACAAAAACAGCAAGTTCGACGTCGTTGAAATCGAGAGATACACGTCCTGATGCGGCTGATGCGCTTCCTCCGGACTGAGCCAGCAAAGGGAATGGCAGCAGAAGCCCACTCACCACTACCAGCAGGCAGATTATGAAGGTCCGGCTGCTCCGCCTCAAGTCTCTAAAAAGTGAAAGGTTCATACTTCTTCAAGTAATGTTTATTGCGAAACCGACCCCTCCACAACGTCGAGCATGAACAAGGGACTCTTGGACGGTACCACAAGGCCCGTATCGACACAACAAGGCTTCCGTACTGGGTTGCAAGAGAACTTACTGTACCTTACCCATTACCACACCACCAAGATTCTCGATCGGACAGCTGGACCGCTTGCTTGCTCGGAATCCTGTTCAAGGATGCTTGTGGTACCGGCCTCTTCCCGTACCGTGCCGACAAACCGTCCCAGGGGAAATTTCATTGGGCAGCAATTCTTGAATGGCATGTCCATTTTTGACAGAAAATCAGGAATGCTGGCAGGAGCATGGCTTCTAACACATGAATAATGAAAGACATTCAAATAGGTTTCCAAAACCACTATGGCACCAGGATTGCACTTGTCCATCCAGTTTTGCCCCCTCACGACCTTGAGAAACACAACAGATGACAATCTTGTGAGCAATGGGATGGGGAAACACTTCGCATCCTTCGATGATCTGCTAAGGTTGTAACGTGCGGACCGATAAGAAACCCCTCCAAAAATCTGACAAAAAGGCTCCATCCCGGGTACACAATCGGGGTGTTGTCGGGTACAGCAAGAAAAGCGCGCTTCTTGAAGAAGCCATCACCCACATGAATACCGGCAAGTACGGCCGGTCGTCTGCGGCGCTAAAACAGCTGCTCGCACTTGATCCTCATAACACAGAAGCTCGACGACTCTTTGCGACATTGCATCTACGACTAGGCAGCCTTGTCCCAGCTCGACAAGAGTTTGAGTCTCTTGCCAAAGAAGCAATCGAACGGCAAGACTTCTGGTTAGCTGAATCCTTATTGCGGGAATACTTGGCTGCCGGACCTCGCTGCATTCCGTTCCTTGAGTTATTGGCCCATGTACATGAGGGAAAAGGGGACGCCGTTGCTGCAGTGACGGAATTGGGCAAGGCAATTGAGATTCTCCTAGAGGATCCGGACTCAGAAAACCCCGGGAAGCCTTCTCAGCTCTATACAAAAGTGAGAGAACTGGCACCAGCCAGCTCTGTTGCCTGCCAGTTTGCTTCTCTCTTCGACATACAAACAGGCGAACTTCTTGCTCCTCGTCCACTGACTTCTGTCTCAGCGAAATCATTGGAGATGGACGTTTCGCAGCCCAAGGGCACCTCACCCACCGCTGAACAACCCAGAGCCGCCGATGTGATGCCGTGGGAACAGCTGGATGGGCTTCCTCCGAGCCATGAGACCCTGCCATCCAATCCGTCGAATTGTGATATCGAATCAGTGCTGGATACTTCGGACACTCCCATAGCCACAGCGCCAACGGGTTTAGCTCCCCAGGAAACGGTGGCCGCGCCATCCGAATCTTCTGCGCCAATCCAGGAGGCCGATCGCTCGAATCAGGATACGGTTCCATCGATTTTATCCGAACCACCACTTCCATCGAATGGAGATGGTCATCTCCCTAGCACCCTGGAGAAACATGCAGTGGAAGATGGGAGCGGGAATGTCGTTTCCGCCAATTCAATGGGGCTATCTTCTCCTATGCCTTGGAAGCAGATTGAGAACTCCACCATCAAGATTGAGGAGGGAGCAGCCCTTAGCCCTCAGCCTGAATCTGTCTCAGGTCTGTTATCAGATCGAGCACCGGCACCAGATCTGACGGAGCCCGGCGAATCGATCTTTACCGCAGAGCCGTCAACAATACCTGCAGAACTCCCTGAATCCGAATCCCCGACCCCGCCCGTTACCCCTCAGCCTGAATCTGTCTCAGGTCTGTTATCAGATCGAGCACCGGCACCAGATCTGACGGAGCCCAGCGAATCGACCTTTACAGCAGAGCCGTTAACGACGCCTGCAGAACTCCCTGAACCAGAATCCCTGACTCCCCCCATCTCTGACTCTTCTTCCAGTGCACCACCTTCATGGTACACCGCCTTCGATGCCACAGAGACATTCTCCGCAGGAACTTTGTCGTTGAGTTCGCCGGCCACACCATCCACCTCGGATGGAAAACTACCGGATACGAGAGAAATAGACTCGATTCAGCCAGAAGTCTCCGTTCTATCCATTCCATCGACCTTTGAACCGCCTGTTTCGCTCAGCGATACCGAGTCGTTGCCATCGACTCATCCTTCGATTGTAAGTGAAGCAAGTGATCCGCTTGATAGGACAGAGGCAAGCCCGGAAGAACCCTCACGGGCAAAGGAGTCGCCGACCGTTTTGAGCGAGACCCCAAGCTCCTTCTTGGTGGACCTTCAAGCGTCGTCTCAGTCAGCGTTTGTCGAACAAGCTCGCATATCTGAACCGGTTTCCACAGAGCACCAAGAAAAACCCGATAGAGACTTCCGCAACGACGCGATTCCGCCACTCTCCCCAGCACCAAATGTTTCGCCATCGGTTTCCACTGTCTCAACGAATACAGTGACGCAATGGAGCACTGGGGAAGTTGCGGTTCAGCTCCATCGTCTGCCCGAGAAGAAACGAGACTGGGATAAGGAGACTGGAGAGGAGGCCCCAGTCGTCGAGCCGACTCACTTACCACTGGTTGAAAAATCCTCTGAACCGGTCGCTGAGCTGTCGCGAAGTGGGGGATGGGCGTTGGCTCCTTCAGAGTCTGTAGCCCCTGCGGTTGAAGCAGCGGCCCCCATCATGGAAAAGGTTATTCCTCAAGAAGATACGCGACCTGATTGGGTTCGAGCGAGTGAATCGATCACCTTTGTGGATCCTCTTCCATCACCTTCCACAGCGCGGCAGGATTTGAGTAGCGAATCTGCTCATGTGACAGGAGGGACTGATCTCTCAGTCGCTGCATCGGCCGTGGATGTCCTATTTAATTCAACGGGCGAGAGTAGCCGGATTCTCGCGGATACTCATGTCGCAACGCCAAGGCCGCGCCCGAGGCACGCCGGGGGGGTGGCTCGGATCCGAATTGGTATTTCGTCATTTATCGGAACCTGTTTTTCGACTACGCGATCAATCGTCTTGCTGTGCGTGGGATTGACGCTCTCCTCCGCTCTACTGGTGGCAATTGGCATTGGAGCGATTGGATTGGCCTGGATCGTGATGGAAACTCCTCCGTCGTCGGTCTATCGCGACCTAACACTCAGTCCTCCACAGGCGAGCACTGATTCTAGAAAAAACGGATACTTCTTGCTCCTAGGCTTTGAGGCTCCTGCGGAACAGAATGCTCTCCAAGCGGGTTACGAACGCAAGGCTGAAAGGAACGATCTCCAAGCGGCGAACGCCTGTATGCGGGGTGATGAGGGTAAAGGGGCGCCAACCACCGGGGCCTCGTCCAACATAGCCCGTGGCTGGTTCACCACTGCCGACCCAGCGGCCCAGCTGGCGCTGCAGACTACAGCAATACGATCAGCGGCAGCTCAAGAATCACTTGCCCTTAGGCGCTATCGACAATGGCTTTCGATGCCGTTTGAAGACATCGGATATGGGAAGATTCTGAGCCCGAACTGTGCCCATATACTGCTGGCCCATCGGCTCTATCTCGCAG
>Ga0134122_10000979_pt1 | contig 20288 bp, 16 predicted proteins | sample KB302_FD_96461 | JGI IMG/M metagenome (GOLD analysis project Ga0134122, IMG submission 96461) | Terrestrial soil microbial communities without Nitrogen fertilizer from Kellogg Biological Station, Michigan, USA - KB3-0-2 | ecosystem: Environmental > Terrestrial > Soil > Unclassified ... | reverse complement strand
GCAAACCCACAAACCGCGTTACCATCGCGCAATTGTATCCGGCAATTCATGGAGGGTTCGGAGCTGCGCTCTCGCCTTGGCAGCTTCGGTCCAGTGGCGTTGCAGATAACCCCACGGACCCCGAACAAGATGAACCGGAATGATGCCGGCCGCAGCGGCGGGAACAACATCGTTATCCACGCGGTCTCCCACATACACGATTTCGCCGGCGTCGCACCGAGCTTCGCGGATGACCCGTTCAAAAAACTCCGGAGCCGGCTTCTGGATGCCCCACCCACCGGACGTTGCGAGGTGATCTATGGGCAGGTTCATTGCCTTTAGTTCCGCTTCCCGTTCGACGGGTTGGTTTCCCGCAATCCCGACTATATAACCAAGATCCCGCAATCTCTTCAGGCAGGGCACCACATCGGGATAGAGATCTTCGGGAAGATAATAATCCAGTCCGTTGCCATGAAATCCGGCTACAACTCCGTTCCATCCAATATCCGGACGCACAATATCGAAGAGCTCCCGATGATCTCGGCCTTCTGCAATCAAGCCTCCGAGAACTCCAAACATCGTCATTTGCGGAACGCGCAACCAGTCGGCCAGCTGCGACCATGGCCGCGTTTCATTGATCAGAGTTTCACCGATGTCGAAAAAGATGGCACGAATGTTCATGCGCAGAATCCCAGGGGAAATTTCAGGTCTATAACCGTGAATGCGATACGACCATCAAGCCGAAGTGTTCTTCGAATGGATCGAAATCGCGATCGTTGTGAAGAAGCGGGAAGCTCCGCCCAATGCAGAAGGTCGCGATCCAGCAATCTACAGTTTTGCGCACCTTAACCCCCTTGGCGCGGAGCTTTCGATAATTGATGGCGCTTCGAACCGCGTTCTCCCCGCCGACCTTAGAGTAAGCTGGAAAGTTTCCAAGATGACGCTTGAGCGAACGAAAAACTTCTGAGCCTTCCGAATCAATGTTTCATCGATGACGATGTTGGTTCTCACAAAATTGCCTCGATGTGTATCGTGCGCTTTGATCATGTGAATGATCAATCCCGGATTTGTTTTCTCCCAATTCTCGTTACACTAAGGCGCAGTGAAACTCGAAGAACACATTCCGCTGGGTCCGAGGACGACCTTTGGTGTTGGCGGGCCTGCCCGGTACTTCGCCGAAGCCGAGGATGAAGATGATCTCGTGATGGCGTTGGCATTCGCGAAGACGCGGAATGTTCCGGTGTTTGTGCTCGGTGGCGGCTCGAACCTTCTGGTTTCCGACTCCGGTTATCCCGGCATGGTACTGAAAATCGCCGCCAGGGGCGTTCAGCTGGATGATGCCGGTGACAACATTCGGGTGACCGCAGCCGCAGGCGAGGACTGGGACGGCATTGTGGCGTCGTGCGTCGAATCCAACCTCGGTGGTGTCGAATGCCTCAGTGGGATTCCGGGATCGGTGGGTGGTACGCCCGTTCAGAACGTCGGTGCTTACGGACAGGAGGTCGCGGATACGATTGTGTCCGTGCGTGCGTTGGATCGCGAGGCCGAATCCATCGTCGAGTTGTCTCATGCGGAATGCGGGTTTGCTTACCGGACGAGTATCTTCAATACGACGCAACGAGATCGCTACATTGTGCTTCAGGTGACGTATTCGCTCCGGAAGAATGGCGTGCCATTTGTGAAATACCCGGACGTGCAGCGGCGGCTCGGAGCGGGCACCAGGCCTCCGACGCTTGCCGAAGTGCGCCGTGCGGTACGAGAGATCCGCGCGAGTAAAGGAATGTTGATCGTTGAAGGCGATCCGGACTGCCGGAGCGCCGGATCGTTCTTCAAGAACCCTGTCATCACGGAGGCCGAATATTCCGCGCTCCAGACCAACGCAGGCGATGCGGTTCCGCGCTACCCTGCAACAAACGGCAACGTGAAAACTTCGGCGGCATGGCTGATTGAACATTCGGGATTTGCGAAAGGGTTTGCGTTGGGACCGGCGGCGCTTTCGCGCAAGCACACGCTCGCTCTCATTAATGCCGGTGGCGCATGCGCGGCCGATATCGTTGCGCTGGCGAGAGAGATTCGCCGGGGAGTTCAGGATCATTTTGGGATACGTCTGACGCCGGAACCGGTGTTTGTGGGTTTCATCGAAGAGTTCTGACTGTAGGCGCGGTCTGTGACCGCGCACATTCCAGAATATGCAGTACATTGGAATGAGAAACCGTGCGCGGTCCGCCCGCGCCTACAGTATTCCAGCGGAGGCATTCATGAAATTTCCTGTTCGAATTGCGACTGTGCTCGCCATCAGTCTTGTTGTAGTGGCCTGTTCACGCTCCAGCGCGCCTGCGGAATCGCCGATTCCAAAGATCGCAGTCGAGAAATTCCAGCTGGCCAATGGACTCGACGTGCTGATGGTGGAAGATCATCGCCTGCCGCGCGTATCGGTCAGCATGTGGTATCACGTCGGACCCGTCAATGAAGAGCCCGGACGCACCGGATTTGCACATCTGTTCGAGCACATGATGTTTCAAAAATCCAGGCACATTCCCGAAGATGCCTACTTCCGGACGCTTGAAGCGGCGGGTGCGAGCGATATCAATGGCACCACAGATCAGGACCGGACGAACTACTTCGAGACGGTGCCTTCGAATCAGCTGGAAACCGCGCTATGGCTGGAATCGGATCGAATGGGCTATCTGCTGGACGAGATCACCGCGGATTCTTTCAAGAATCAGCAGGATGTGGTGCGAAACGAGCGGCGGCAGAGCGTTGAAAACCGGCCCTATGGAATCGTATCGGAAGCCGTCACTCACGCTTTATTTCCGAAAGCGCATCCCTACTATGCGGACGTGATCGGGTCGCATCTGGACATTCAGTCCGCGCAGGTGGCCGATGTCCGGAAATTTTTCAAGCAGTACTACTCTCCCAACAACGCAAGCATTGCCATTGTCGGAGATATCGATAAGGCGAAAATCCGCGGGCTGGTGGATAAGTATTTCGGTTCGTTGAAACGCGGGCCCGATGTTCCGGCCGTCCGGGTCGCGACACCCGAAATCACGTCGGAGCGCCGTGCCGTCGTGAAGGATCATGTCGAGCTGCCGCGCATTTACATGGCATGGCTGACTCCACCAATCTTCAAGCCGGGAGATGCCGAAGCGCAACTCGCTGCCAAAATTCTTGGTCAGGGCAAATCGAGCCGCTTGTACCGGACGCTCGTGTACGACAAACAGATTGCCCAGGACGTCGCCGCTTATTGCGAACCCTTCACACTCGGTTCCAAATTAACCATCCAGGCAACTGCCCGCGAAGGGCACACTCTTGACGAGATCGAAAAGGAGATCGATGCGCAGCTGGACGCGCTTCGCATGGCTGGACCCAGCCGGCAGGAACTCGATCGCGCCAGGACATCCATCGAAACCGGCATTCTGTTTTCACTTGAGCGCAACGGCGGATTCGACGGCATCGCCGATCGAATCAACATGTACAACCATCACCTGAAGAATCCCGATTACCTCTCTGAAGATATCCAGCGATTCCGAAAAGCGTCCGTCGGGGATGTTCAGGCGTTTGCCAAGACGTATCTGGTGAAGTCGTCTCGGGCTGTGGTGTACGGAGTTCCCGGTGACCAGGATCTGGGTGCGCCGGTGCCAACCGGCAAAGTTGCAGCCAACGACAAGCCGGAGTCCGTCAACGTGGACGAGCCGTGGCGAGCCAAACAACCGGAAGCCGGGCCGGAACCCTCGCTCGTGATTCCCGCTCCCGTCGCCTTCAAGCTGGCAAGCGGATTGAACGTCGTTCTGGACTATCGGAAAGGCTGGCCAGTGGTGGCGGCAAGACTTGTCATTCGAAGCGGCAGCGGAGCAAATCCCGTAGACCGCCCGGGCCTGGCGAATTTTACTCTCAGCATGCTCGACGAAGGCTCCACGACTCGATCTGCAAACCAGTTTTCAGACGAGTTGGAACAACTCGGCGCACGTATCGAACTCGCCGCCGCGGAGGAGTATCTGGGCCTGACGCTCACTGCCGCCAGATCTCATATTCAAGGAGGATTGGATCTGCTGGCCGATGCCGCGATGAACCCGGTATTTCCGGACAAGGAGATCGAGCGGGTGCGCAAGAGTACTCTTGGCGATCTGTCGCAGAATAGGGCAGACGCATGGGAGACCGCGAACCGCGTTCTGACATTGGCGCTCAATGGAGAGAAGAGTCCTTACGGCTATACGTCTGCTGGAACGGAGGAGTCCGTCCGAACGATTGCGCAGGCGGACCTGAAGGGATTCTGGTCCGATCACATCGTTCCGGAAAACGCGGCATTGATTGTGTCTGGCGATCTGACCGAGGACGAACTCGCGGCAATGCTCGGCAAGACTTTCGGATCCTGGAAGGCGGGAACCGCGAAACCTTCGGGCGTCATTGCAACCGGCCCCGTTGTTCCGGATGCAGCACGGTTGACAATCGTCGACATGCCCGGTGCGGCCCAGACTCAGTTGCGGGTTGCGGTCTCCGGGCCGGCCCGCTCGACGCCCGATTACGAATCCATACAGGTGATGAACGCCATCTTTGGCGGATTGTTTTCGAGCCGCATCAACCTGAATCTTCGTGAGAAGCACGGCTACACCTACGGCGCGAGATCCGCATTCACATACCTGCGAAACTTCGGCTGGTTCAACGCATCGACGGGAGTCCGTACCGATGTTACCGCGCCGGCGACCCGCGAAGTTTTGTCGGAGATACGGAAAATCGACGAAAGTCCCGTATCAGACGAGGAGATGAAACTGGCGAAGCAGCTTCTGGTTGGTGCGTTGCCAGCACGATTCCAGACCACGGAGCAGACCGTGAGCGCACTGACGGAAGTGGTCACCTACGATCTCGGAATCGATTACTTTACCGGTTATGCGCGAAAGATTTCTGCCATTTCCAAATCGCAGGTGGAAGAAGTGGCGAAGAAGTATCTCATTCCGGAGAAAATGCGCGTGGTGGCGGTGGGTGACCGGAAGAAGATCGAACCGGAAATGAAGGCGCTTGGACTCGGTGAGATCCAGTTGCGGGATGCGGAAGGGAAAGTTGTCCAATGACCTTCCAAAGCTGCATTGGCTCCGGATGAGGGAGCAGCGCAGTCAGCGGGGTTCCGGTTGGAACATCCTGTGCACGTAGTCCAGCAGAGAGTCTGCCGGAAACCGTTTGGCAAGCGCCGGGTGGGCCGCAGCCCAGGCTTCGAGGCGTTCAACGACGCCTGGTTTCTTGTTTGGCCCCAACCTTTCTTCCAGTTCTTCAAAGGAAGGGACCAGAACATAGAGATCCAGAAACTCCTCCACCGTGAGATTGGGTTTTGTCCGCGTGGACCGTTTGTCGTCGTCCCCAGCATAGATGGGTTGCGCCCAGGCATCGTACACATCGAAAGTCGGAAGTTTGTCGATCCATTTGTCCGGAGGCCGCAGAGCCCCTGTGTAGAACGCCACCCGATTCGGCGGCGTCCATGGCTTCGGTTCATTCCACTCAAAGGGTTTGCAATCGGAGCCATAAATCCAAGGCACGAGCACCACGATACCGGGAGGGATGCTGTCCGAGCCCGTCCGGCCTGCAGAGAGGTTGGCGCGAACTTGATTCTCCTGACGGCTGATAGGAGAGGCCAGAAAGAAGCTCAAGCTATCGTCCCTACGAATCAGGGTATCGAGCTTCTCGCATGCTGAAACGCTCGGAACCTCAAATAGCAGCACACCGGCAAGGACAAGGACTCCCACAATACCAAAGCGGTGCCGTGTGATGCGGGTTCTCATAAGCTTCCTTTCCTTGGGGCTGCCGGCCAGTACAGCCGCATTAACAACGAAGATCTCAAACCTTATCCCCAATTATGTCCGAATGACCCAATTGTCAGAATTGAATAATCTGTCCGCAAGTCAGGTCTTCTCTCTTTCAAATTCACGCGGACCTTCGATGTCCGCGCCTGCATATGTTCGGATGCGCTACAATACTGGATTCAACACCACAGAGGAGACATCGCTTTGTTTAACAAGGGTAGCAATGGGAAGGTGACCGAAGGGCAGATCCTGGACGTATTGAAGAAGGTTCAGGACCCCGATCTGCACAAGGATATCGTTTCGCTCGGTTTCATCCGGAACATCAAGATCGAAAACGGCAACGTTGCGTTTGACCTCAACCTGACCACACCCGCGTGTCCGGTAAAGGATCAGATGCGGGACGAAGCGGTTGCACTGGTGAAAGGCCTCGCGGGCGTCTCCGATGTTGCCGTGAACATGACAGCCGAAGTTCGGCAGGCGCCGCAGATGGACAAGACCGCGCTGAAGGGCGTGAAGAATATCGTCGCGGTCGGCAGCGGCAAAGGCGGCGTGGGCAAGTCCACGATCGCCGTGAATATTGCCGCATCGCTGGCAGCGCAAGGAGCCGTCGTAGGCTTGCTGGACGGCGACATTTATGGACCTACGATGCCCATCATGCTGGGCATCGAACATCCGCCGAAGTCGGTGGGCAACCGGATGATTCCCCTCGATGCCGCCGGCCTTCGATTCATGTCGATGGGGCTGCTTGTGAAATCCGATCAACCCCTGATCTGGCGCGGACCAATGGCCCACCGCGCGCTCCAGCAGTGTCTGTTCGACGTCGACTGGGGTGAGCTGGATTATTTGATCGTGGATCTTCCTCCGGGTACGGGCGATGTGCACCTCACGCTCGCGCAACAGGTGCCGCTGACAGGCGCCGTGATTGTGTCGACGCCACAGGATGTGGGGCTTCGCATATCGCTGAAGACGCTCCGCATGTTCCAGCAGACGCGCGTTCCGATCCTTGGAATCGTCGAGAACATGAGTTATTACATTTGTCCGCACTGCGATTCGCGCGACTACATCTTTGGCGAGGGTGGCGGCAGGCGGGCCGCGGCGGAACTGGGGATCCCGTTCTTCGGTGAAGTTCCTCTGGATGTGGCGATCCGCAAGCAGTCGGATATTGGAAGCCCGATCGTCGTGGCGATGCCGGATGCTCCGAGTTCGAAGGTGCTGCGTGAGATTGCCCAGAAGGTTGCAGCCCAGGTCAGCATCCGAAGTTTTGAGGCTCCGATTCTGGAAGTGGAGTAGCCGTGAGCTCTGTCAACCAGGCGACGACTCCAACAAAGATCAAGAAGATCAGCCCCACCGAACTCCAGATTCTCTGGGCCGACGGACACGAAACCCGGCATATGGCGCAGATACTGCGCGGTCTCTGTCCATGCGCCTCATGCCGGGATGAAATGACCGGCGTGCGCGTCATCCTTCCGATCCACATTCCTGAAACGCTGGAATTCCGCAAGATCGCCCTTGTTGGCCAGTACGCGGTGCACTTCGATTTCAGCGATAATCATGGTACGGGCATTTACAGTTTTGAATACCTGCGTGAGCTCTGCCGCTGCGGGATCTGCAAGCCGTGAAGCTCGTCATTGGGATCTCCGGAGCCACGGGAGCGGTCTATGGCATCCGGATTCTGGAAGTACTGAAGGACCTGGGCGTCGAATCCCATCTTGTGATCACGGATATGGGCAAGGCGACGATCGCGCTCGAGACGACGCACTGCATGTCGAAGGTGGAGCGGCTCGCGACGCGCGTTTATGGAATTCGCGATCTGGCGGCGGGGATTTCCAGCGGATCGTTCGCAACCGACGGCATGATCGTGGCGCCGTGTTCGGTTCGAACGCTTTCCGCAATTGCGAACTGTGCAAACGACAATCTACTCACGCGAGCAGCCGATGTGACTCTGAAGGAACGGCGAAGGCTGGTGTTGCTGTTCCGTGAAACGCCGCTTCATGCCGGCCACTGCCAGCTCATGCTGGATGCGACGCGCAATGGCGCGATCCTGATGCCTCCCATGCCCGCCTTCTACACGCGTCCGGAGACGGTCGCCGATATCGTGGATCAAACCGTGGGCCGGGTTCTGGATATGTGGGGACTGGAGATGCCGGGGGTGAAACGGTGGGAATGATAGCCTACAGTTCAATCACGTCGCAGGTTCCACAACCGCCGCCATCGATCCCATCGAACGAGGCAGACGCCAGTCCGGACCATAAGTATGGATCTGGTCGCGTTTCAGTTCGGCTTTGGACAGTTCGCAGGTGAGAACAATCGTAGTGCCCTTGGTGTCCACTTCGACGGCGTGGGCAAATGCCGTCGTCTCCGAAATCTTGAAAATCTTCGATAGCATTTCGACGACATAGTCGTAGGTGTGGTCTTCGTCGTTGAGCAGTATCACGTGATAGAGCGGTTGCACCTCGCTCGTCGAGTTGTTTTCAATTTCCGGTAAAACGGAAGTAGACCGGGAACTCATAATTGGAAAGTGTAACCCCCACTCCTTTATGATGTCTAACCGAGAGGCGATTCCATATGTTGAGTCCTTTGAGGCGGATTCTGATCCTGAGCCTGATTCTGACCATTGGAGCGGGTTGCAGTGGCGGCAAGGGCCCCGGCGATAGCGGTTCCGCAAATCCCAACTCATCCAATAACACGGCATCCATAAATAAGAGCGACTATCCGGTATTTCCCGAACCCGATGCCGGCGCCGATCCGTCCGTTTCCGCCGAGCAGGGTGGCAAAGGATTCAAAGGCGAAGGCTGGGAAACGTATGCGGACTTCGATCTTATTGGCGATCCACGCGCGGTTAAGGGCGGTGTTTTTCGCGATCCGATCCTGGATTTTCCAGGGACGCTTCGAATGGTAGGTCCGGAAGCGAATACGTCGACCAACGCGACGATCATGAACCTGGCCTATGAATCATTGATCACACTTCATCCGACCACGCTGAAATACATGCCAATTATCGCCACGCATTGGCAGATTGCCCCGGACAAACAGACGTTTCGATTTCGCATCGATCCGAATGCCCGATTCGCCGATGGCATTCCCGTTACTTCCGAGGATGTGGTCGCTTCCTGGAAGTTCATGACCGATAAGACGCTGCAGGATCCCTCCAACTACGAACAGTTTTCAAAATTCGAAACGCCGGTCGCCGAAAGCAAATACATCGTCAGGGTTAAGGCTAAAGAATTAGGCTGGCAGAATTTTGAACTGTTTGGGGCCATGATGCGGATTTTCCCGTCCCATGTATTGAAAACAGTAAATGGGGAAGCGTATCTGCGGGACTACAACTTCAAGTTGCTTCCGGGTTCCGGCCCTTACACCGTGAAATCCGAAGATGTGATCAAAGGCAAATCGGTCAGCCTGCGCCGGCGTAATGACTACTGGGCGGCGAAGTATCGCGCCAATATCGGTCAATATAATTTCGATGAGATCCGATATGTCGTGGTGCGGGACTTCAATCTCATTTTTGAGATGTTCAAGAAAGGCGAGTTCGATACGTACAACGTCAATCGATCCAAAACGTGGGTCGAGGAGCTGAATTACGACAAATTTCAGAATGGTCTGCTGGTCAAACAGAAAGTGTTTACCAATTTCCCTGCAGTTCATCAGTTCATGGCCTTCAATACCAGGCGAAAGCCGTGGGACGATATTCGCATGCGGAAGGCGATCGCGTTGCTGTTCGATCGTCAGAAGTTGATTGAAAAGCTTTTCTTCAACGAGTACCTCCCCATCAATTCCTTTTTTCCGGGGACCATCTACGAGAATCCAGGTAATCCGAAGAATCTTTACGATCCGCAGGAGGCTCTGAAACTTCTTGCCGAAGCCGGCTGGAAAGATCGTGATGCGCAAGGCCGGCTGAGCAAGGGTGGGCAGCCGCTTCAATTGGAACTGATTTATCGCGACAAGGGATCGGAGACATGGCTCACCGTATTTCAGGACGATCTTCGAAAGGTTGGAATCAATCTTATCCTCCGCCTCGTCGCGCCGGACACACAGTGGAAAATGGAAATGAAACGGCAGTTCGATTTCGTTTCGGCAGGATGGGTACAAGGAAGCGTCTTCCCGCTTCCCGGCCCTGAATTTGAATCGAAGATGGCGGATTTGGACGACACCACCAATATTTCCGGTTTCAAAGACAACCGAATCGACGAGATCTGTAAGGAATACGATGCAAGCTTCGACATCAATAAGAGGACCGAACTACTGCGAGAACTGGATGGTATTCTCACCAACCAGTATCACTATGTGAATGAATGGTACCTGCCAGTCCAACGTTTCGCGTACTGGAACAAGTTTGGCTTCCCGCAGGGAAATCTTTCGAGGATTGGGGACTTCAACGGAATACTTGGTCCCGGAATTCCCCAGCTGTGGTGGATCGATCCGGATAAGAATGCAAAGCTTGAAAAGGCTCTTCGCGATCCTTCGATCAAACTGGAAATCCCTCCCGTCGAAGATCATTATTGGCAGGAATACGCGAAGACGGAAAAGAAGTAGGGCGCTTCATTCGATGCGACATCATCTCGTTTTCGGGCTTCTGTCGGCATGGATACTGGCTAGCGTGGCCGGATGTAGCGGGCAGAACTCGAATCGAACATCGGATTCAAATACTTCAAGCAGCACCCAATCGAACGTTTCTCTCAACAAAAATGACTATCCGGTTTTTCCGGATGCCGATTCCGGCGCGGACCCGTCCGTGCCTGCCGAACAGGGCGGCAAGGGATTCACCGGTTCCGGCTGGGAAACCAATACCGACTTTGATCTGATCGGCGACCCTCATGCCGTCAAAGGCGGGGTGCTGCGAGATGTGCTGGTGGATTTCCCCGGCACATTGCGGATAGCCGGCCCGGAGGCAAATTCCGCATTCAATTACGGCGTCACCGCGATGGTCTACGAAGGTCTTCTCGGTATGGACCCCACGACTCTCCATTACATTCCGTCTCTTGCAACGCACTGGCAGATTTCTGCAGATCAGATGACCTACCGATTCCGCATCAATCCGAATGCCCGGTTTTCCGACGGTACTCCCGTGACTTCCGAAGACGTGGTGTCGTCTTACGATTTCTTCATGGATAAGACTCTGCAGGATCCGACTTATCAATTGACGTTTTCGAAGCTGGAGAGGCCTGTTGCAGAATCGAAGTACATCGTTCGCGTCAAGGCAAAGGAATTGAATTGGAGAAACTTTCTGTACTTTTCAAGCTTGCCTATCCTTCAGGCAACCACCCTGAAGTCGGTGAATGGCGCCGCCTATCTCAAGGACTACAACTTCAAAGTCCTGACTGGTTCCGGTGCTTACACCATCCGCCAGGAAGACGTGGTGAAAGGCAAGTCGATCGTGGTGAGGCGCCGCAAGGATTACTGGGCAGAAAAGGCCAGGGCCAACGTCGGCATTGGAAATTTCGACGAACTGCATTTCGTTATCGTTCGCGATGAAAAGCTGGCTTTTGAAATGTTTAAGAAGGGTGAACTGGACTATTACGTGGCGGGTTCAGCCAGGGAGTGGGTTCAGGATACAGACTTTGAAAGCGTGCGGCGAGGGCTGGTGCAGAAACGGAAAATCTTTAACAATACTCCGGAAGGAACCACCGGATTTGCGATGAACATGCGGCGCGAGCCCTTCAACGACATTCGCGTTCGAAAGGCATTTGCGCTGCTCGTGGATCGCAGGAAGATGATCGAAAAGATTGCCTACAACGAATATACCGAAATGAATTCCTATTTCCCCGGTTCGGTTTATGAGAATCCAGACAATCCCCGGAATGCGTTCGATCCGAAGCAGGCCTTACAGCTTCTTGCTGAAGCCGGCTGGAAGGATCGCGACTCACAGGGCCGGCTGATAAAGAATGGTAAGCCGTTGGAAGTCGAGTTGCTTTATCCGTACAAGTCATGGGATCCACACCTGACTATTTTTCAGGAAGACCTGCGGAAGGTGGGAATCACCCTCAATCTGCGGCTGGTCACTCCGGAAACGCAGTTCCAGTTGGCGGGGCAACATCGGTTTCAAATGAGTTTTGGAGGTTGGGGCGGACTCGTATTCCCCAATCCTGAATCCGAATTCGGTTCGAAGTTGGCCGATGTGGAGGATAACAACAATACCACCGGCTTCAAGAACGCCAGACTGGATGAGTTGTGCCGGCAGTATGACAAGATGTTCAAGGTCGACGACCGCATCCGCACGATCCGCGAGATCGACGGAATAATCGCCAGCGAATACCCGTATGTGCTGTTGTGGTACGGTCCGTTCGCGCGGCTGCTTTATTGGAACAAGTTTGGGACGCCGCCGGGTTACTGGTCGAGGACGGGAGATTACTTCGGTGATCAGGGAGGTCCGGGACTGCTGCAAATGTGGTGGATCGACGCGGACAAACAGGCGGTTCTCGATAAGGCGCTACACGATCCATCGATGAAACTGGAAGTCGGGCCGGTTGAAGACCGCTACTGGCTGGAGTATGAGAAGCAACATCCGGTGAAGTGATTAGAATTCGCTTTGGCCTGTAGGCGCGGTCTATGACCGCGCACGATTTCTTATTCAACTTTACTTTGTATTCCGGAGCGTGCGCGGTCATAGACCGCGCCTACAGTTGGAATCCTCATTTCCCCGCGCCTTTCACCCAACCGATGTCCTCATAAACAATGCTCGCAAACCCGTAAGCGCCCATGTTTGCCAGTCCGGCCTTAACGCCCCAGATCTCCGGCCTCTGATAGGACGCCAGCGAATGGACTTCGGCCCAGATCAACTTGTCGACTTCGTTGGCCTTCTCGATTGCTTTCGCCGGGTCCAGTTCCGCAACGGCGTCTTGATACTGCTTGTCCAGTTCATCGCTGCCGGACCGCGCATAGTTCTGCTGAATCTTGTCTCCCACCGGTTTCGTGTAGATGGATTGTGCGGAGCCGACGGGGAACTGCGTCCCCATCCATGAGAACACCGTAAAATCAAACCGGCCGGGCGTGATGTATTTGTCGAAGAAGTCATCGCCGGGCACCGTGTCGATGTTCACGTCGACGTTGATCTGAGCCAGCATGTTCTGGATGATTTCGCTTTCCGACCTGCTCACGGAGATGGCAGCGGGAATGACGAGGCGAATGACCAGAGGCTTGCCGTCCTTCATTCTCTTCCCGCCCTGCACCACCCAGCCTGCGGCATCCAGCAATTGTTTGGCTTTCTCCGGGTTGTACGCAACGACGGAGGAATTGTCCTGGTAGCCCTTCTGATTCTGCATGAAGATGTGATTGCCCAATGGCACCGGAACCACCGGCAGGGGACCCAACTCCACTTTTGCGATGGCACTGCGGTCAATGGCCATGGCGAGAGCCTGGCGGACTCGGACATCCTGCAAGACGGCGCTCTGGTTGTTTATCGTGATGTGACGGAAGTTTGGTCCGCCGGCGACGCGGATATCCACACCGGCAATCGCTCTGGCCCTATTGTAGTAGTCGGCGCTGGGACCGATTTCCATCATGTCGATTTCGCCGCTGGCCAGCGCCGATGGTTGAGCATCGGTGTCGATGACCCGGAAAATGATCGAGTCCAGTATGGGCTTATTGCCCCACCACTTTTCGTTGGGCACGATCGTGTAGATCTTGGCCGTGGCGTCATAGCCCTGGAACTTGAACGGGCCTCCGCTTGTCAGGAACTTATTCTTCCAGCCTGAATTAAAAACCTTGGGATCTGAATTCGAGGACGCAGGGTACAGGGGCCAGAACAAGGCTTTCCAATCCGCATAAGGTTTCTTGAATGTGACCACGACTTCAAATTTGCCGGCGCCTTCCGCAACGCTTTCGATCTGGTCATAACCGCTGCTGGCTGAGACTTGATACGCGTGGTTGGTCCCGTTGGACGCTTTCCATTGAGCGGCATAGTCGGCCGCTGTAATCGGAGTGCCGTCGTACCAGATTGCCTTCGGGTTCAGTTCGTAGGTGACCACCTGCTTTGGGCTGGTCACCAGTTTGGGCTCGCCGGTGAGGTAATCCGGGTTGTACGTGGGAGTAGCGGAGGCGTCGAACCTGAAAATGATGGGCATCACCGCGTTAATAATCATCGAGCCGTCCAGGAGTGTTCCATCGATTTGGCCGTAGTTAAAATTGGCCGGGGCCGTATCGATGGCCCACACCAGCTTCCCGCCCTGCTGCATGTTGTCGCGAGGCTGCGGGTTCATCTGGTTCTGATCCGATTTCTTCTGGACCTTTTCCTCGCCACCTGCGCCGCCGTTGTTATCTTTGTTATTGCCCCCGCACCCTGCGGCAGCCAGTACAAACACGATCAGCGCAATGAAAAGTTCCGTTCGTCCGATGTGTCTCACGATTCCTCCGATTGAAAATTCATGACGTCATTTCAGCCACGTCTTCGAGCACCGCATAGCCTTCAGCATAGTGGCACGCCGCAAGATGATCTTCAGCGGAATTATCCGGCGAGCGCAGAAGCGGCTGCTCATCGATGCAACGTTGGCGTTGGCGGTCGTCCAGTTCGCCGGCAAACTTCTGACACCGTGTTCGGAAGCGGCAACCCGAAGGCGGGTTCGCGGGACTTGGCAGATCTCCTTGAAGGATGATTCTGCGGCGAGCCCGTTCCTTGCGCGGATCCGGCAAAGGAATTGCCGAAAGCAGTGCCTGCGTATAGGGATGCGCGGGCAGCCGGTAGACCGCGTCCACATTTCCAATCTCCACAATCTTGCCAAGATACATCACCGCAACCCGGTCCGCGATATGCCGCACCACCGACAAGTCGTGGGCAACGAAAAGATACGACAAACCCAGGTCCGTCCTCAGCTTTTCCAGCAGGTTGATAACCCCGGCCCGGATCGACACGTCCAGTGCGGAGACCGGTTCATCCAGCACCAGGAGCTTCGGCTGCAGCGCCAACGCCCGCGCAATGCCGATGCGCTGGCGTTGGCCGCCGGAGAACTCCTGGGGATAACGGCTTGCATGTTCCGGACTCAGGCCGACAATCTGCAGCAGTTCTTCAATGCGGCTCGATCGCTCCGCATCCGGAATGCCGTGAGTGCGCATCGGTTCATCCAGGATGTCCGAGATCGGCATTCGAGGATCGAGCGACGCCATGGGGTCCTGGAACACCACGCTCAACTCCCGGCGTATCGCGAACCGTTCGCGGTCCGACATCTGTGCGGTTTTTCTGCCAAGCACAATGATGCTGCCGGAAGCCGGCCGCTTCAGGTTCAAGATTTCCATGATCGTCGTCGTTTTGCCACACCCCGATTCGCCGACGAGGCCCAGGGTTTCGCCTTCACGAATGTCCAGGCTGATCCCATCCACGGCATACACATTGCCCACCTGCCGCCGCAGGATCGCGCCTTTGACGAGCGGAAAGTGTTTCACCAAATCCTGCAGCTCCAATACAACAGGGCGTTGGTCTCGGGGGATTCCTGCGGCAGCAGGTGGACCAATCACAGGGGCGGGGAAGATATCCGTACTCTGCAGATTTTGTTCCTCGATCTCGATGCTGCGGTGGCACGCCGCTAGATGTCCCGTGCCTGAGGTTTGCATTGAAAGGAGTTCGGGTTCAATCTGCTCGCACTTGTCGATTCGCATTGGACAGCGTGGCGTAAAAGGGCAACCGCGCGGCAGATGGATCAAAGACGGCGGAGTCCCTTCAATTGGCGTCAGCGGCAAATGCTCGGCGCTGTCGAGACGCGGAATGGAGCCCAGCAGGCCAAGTGTGTACGGCATCCGGGGCCGGTAGAAAACATCGTCGACCTCGCCGGTTTCCACGGGCTTGCCGGCATACATGACCGTTACCCGGTGGGCCGCGCCGGCGATCACACCAAGGTCATGCGTGATCATGATGATCGCGGCGCCTGTGGTCTCCTGTGCCTTGCGCAGCGTTTCGAGAATCTGCGCCTGAATGGTGACATCGAGCGCTGTCGTGGGTTCGTCGGCGATGATCAGGTCCGGATTGTTTGCAATGGCCATCGCGATCATGGCGCGCTGACGCATCCCTCCAGAGAATTCGTGGGGGAAAGCTCCGGCCCGCTGTGCCGGATTGGGGATACCCACCAGATCCAGCAATTCCACTGCCCGGCGCAAGGCGGCCTGTTGGGAAACCTTCTGGTGAATCCGCACCGCCTCGGCAATTTGATCGCCGACGGTAAAGACCGGAGTCAACGCAGATAGAGGATCCTGGAAGATCATCGAAATCCCGCGGCCGCGAATGGCCGACAGATCCTTGTCCGAGCGTCCCAGCAACTCGGAGCCGCGGAACCGGACCGAGCCGGTGATTCGAGCGCGCGACGGCAAAAGTCCCATAACAGCCAGCGATGAAACCGACTTGCCGGAACCGGACTCTCCCACAATGCCGAGCACTTCGCCCGGCATCACGTGATAGCTGAGTCCACGCACGGCGGCCACTGGACCGGCTTCGCTGGGAAATGTGACGGACAGATCGCGGACTTCGAGCAGCGGCTCTCGACTCATCGTTGCTCGCCAACCTTGGCATTAGGGTCGAGCGCGTCCCGCAATCCGTCGCCTACCAGGTTCACCGACAGCACCAGCAGAACAAGCAGCACGGCCGGAAAGTAAAATTGATAGCCGTTTTCGGTGCCGGCCGATTGCCAGTGATCGTTGATGAGAGTGCCCAGGGAGATGTCCGGCGGTTGAACTCCAAAGCCGAAGAAAGAGAGGCCGACTTCCGCAAGAATCAGGCTGCTCACGTTGATCGTGGCATCGATGATGAGGAATGAAGACATGTTTGGCAGGATGTGGCGCAAAATGATTTTCCAGTCCGACACGCCCATGAAGCGTGCGGCATGGACAAATTCCCGCTCCTTCATCGAAAGCGTCATGCTCCTTATGACCCGGGCCGTGATCATCCACTGGAACGCGGCCAGCAGCAGCACGAAAATGTGCCAGGTGTGACCTTCAAAAACTGGAGAGAGGATGGCGATGATGAGGAAGCCGGGAAGCACGAGAAGCAGGTCGATCAATGCGATGATTGCCCGATCGGTCCACCCGGAAAAGTATCCGGCAGCGGCGCCTGCAACCGCCGCAATAGCGGTCGAGATCAGGGCGCCAATCAGGCCGATGATCAGTGATTTCTGCAGACCCCTCATGGTGAGCGCATACATATCGCCACCGTTTTGAGTGGTGCCGAACCAATGTTCAACCGACGGACCCTGCAGACTCGACGTGTAGTTCTGGTCTTCGAATTTCCACTTATAGAAGGATGGTCCGAGATAGGCGAACACAAAGAACAGCAACACCATGAACAGTCCCAGAACCGCCAGGCGCCGGCGCATGAACCGCCGTGCGGCGAGTCGGCTTCGAGATTGGGTGGCGGCGTCCATGACTCGCTTCAACTTCTCCGAATTCGCGGATCGAGCGCCACGGTGACCACGTCTGAAAGAAATCCTGCGATGAGCACCAGGACCGCGACGAACATTCCAATGGCTGCCGTCGCATTCACGTCATTCTTCTGAATCGATTGAATGAACCATTCGCCCATACCGTGCCAACTGAAGATCTTTTCCACGAAAATCGATCCTATAAAAATTAGCGCGAACTCATACGCAAAGAACGTCCCCATGGGAATCAGCGCCGTGCGCAGGGCGTGTTTGATGAGAGCCTTGGATCGACGGAGCCCCTTGGCTTGTGCGGTACGGACGAACTCGCTGCCCAGCACGTCGAGCATGGAGTTCCGCTGGTACCGGCTATAGAAAGCGAACCCTTGCAGGAGCAGGACCAGCGAGGGCAGCGCCAGATGCTGGAGCCGGTCGGCGATTCCCGCGCGCGAGAACTCCGTAAGACCGGGAGTGTATTCGCCGGTGTTATAGACGATGCGGTGACCGGCCGCATTGTTGAGCGTGGCGCCCGAATTTGCCAGGAACACGGAGAGCACGACGGTCGGAATCGAAAGTATGCAGAAGGAAGCGAACGTCATCGCATGATCGGGAATCCCGTACTGTTTGACGGCGCTGTACGCGCCAGCCGCCACTCCTCCCAGGGATCCGAGTATCGAACCGATCAGCAGCAGCCGCAGGCTTACGCCCATGCGCCGGCCCATTTCCTCGTTGACTGAACCGCTATCGATGGTGTCGCCTAGGTTCCACTGGAATACTCCGCGAACCCAGCGTTCAAACCGCTGCGTGATGGGCGTCTTGTCATTCAGGTTCAGCCCGTCGAGCAGCGAGTCGACCGCTTCGGGTGGAGGAGGCGGGTTGCGTCCCTCAAAATTGGAGCGCGGGTTCAGGGCTGCCGCCGCAAGAAAATAAGTCGACGATGTCGCGATCACGACCAGAACAACGAGATAGACGAACCGGTGTAGCAGGAATTTGCCCATAGTTCAATTGCCGCCGCTATTGTACGTCTGCGGGAATCGAAGATTTCGAGATTTCGGTTTCTCCCGGACGGTCAGACCAATTCGGGGCCGTGCTACTCGAACCCCGAATTCTGAACTTTGAACTCTGACTGCAAATTCGGGGTTCGAGTAGCACGGCCCCGAATTCGGCCCCGAATTGGTCACGGTAGTGGGTCAACTTGAAATCAGGCGCCGAATTCGAAGTGCATGCGGTGATCTCGTGGGACACCGAAGCAGGCTTTCACCAAATCCGAAAGTGATTGTATTGCCCAGAGCCACGCTCCATCTTCGATCCGTCCGCGAAAGTGATTCCGGAAAGTGAGCCGACGTGGTATTGGCGCTCGCTGTCTCGGAAAGCGCTAATCGTAACGGTTGTTCCGATAACACCTTGCATCCAATCCCGACTGGAACCTTTAAGTTTAGGAATCATATTGGCTTGGTGGCCTGTATCGACCGACCAGGTCGTTACTTGACCGTTCTTACCTTTTACGTCGAGATAAAGGTACGAACGAGGATTTCTCAGCTCAATCCTGGTGACGGTGCCTACGAGCGTAATAGGACGATTGGAATCGATCGAAGTATGCACGTAAGCGGGTATCGGAGAAGCCATTGCGGTCAACGATACTGTTGCGGCCAGTATCTGCATTAGTTTCATCGTCAGTACCTCCGATAATTGGCTCACATACTAACATTGCCAGGTTTCCTGGTTAGATTTTCTGATTGCTCACCGCGACGGTCTCTCCTAATTTAGAGGAGTTATGGGGAGGGCATGATGCGGAAGTTTCGACATTTGGGCTGGTTCCTGTTTCTGATGTACCCGCTGTTTGCCGGTTGCAACGGTCCGAAACAGGATTCACCGTCATCCACTTCTGGATCGTCCAACTCGAACGCATCACTCAACAAGGATGACTATCCCGTGTTTCCGAACCCCGATGCGGGCGCCGATCCTTCAGTTCCGGCCGAACAGGGAGGGAAGGGATTCAAGGGTGAAGGCTGGGAGACCAACACGAGCTTCGATCTCATCGGCGATCCCCGAGCCATAAAGGGCGGAATCTTTCGCGAGTATGCGCCGCTGGCTCCGGGAACCTACCGGATGGAAGGGCCGGAATGGAATAGCATGGTCAACTACGCCATCGCCAACATGATGTACGAAGGTTTGCTGACGCTCGATCCGACGACTTTGAAATACATGCCTGTGCTGGCGACCCATTGGCAGATATCGCCGGACAAGTTGACCTTCCGCTTCCGGATCAATCCCAATGCGCGCTGGTCGGATGGCGAACCGGTGGTTGCCGATGATGTGGTCCGCACCTGGGTTCTCTACTCCGATACCACGCTGCAGTCTCCGTCGACATACTCCCAGATGATCAAGCTGGAGAAGCCCGTTGCCGAAAGCAAGTACATCGTTCGAATCAAGGCGAAGGATGTCCAGTGGACCAACTTTGACACCGTTGCGACAATGCGAATATTCCCCGGGCATGTCTTGAAAGACATCAACGGAGCTGCCTATCTTCGCGATTACAACTTCAAGTTCCTTCCCAGTACCGGCCCCTACATTGCGACAACCGCGGATATCGACAAAGGCAATTCCGTCACGGTGCGACGGCGCAAGGACTATTGGGACGAAGGTTCGCGGGCAAATGCCGGATTGAACAATTTCGAGCAGGTGAAATGGTTCATCATCCGGGACGCCACGCTGGCATTTGAAAAACTCAAAAGCGGAGATCTGGATTTTTTCTATGTCTCTCGCTCGCGAACCTGGGCCCAGGAAATGGATTTCGACAAGGTGCAGCGGGGCCTGATTGAACGGCGCAAGGTATTCAGCAATTATCCGTCGGGGTTCTCGGGCTTTCCCATGAACACGCGCCGTCCGCCGTTTGATGACATCCGCGTGCGCAAGGCGCTCGCCTTGCTGATCGATCGGCCTCAGATGCTCGAAAAGCTTTTCTTCAACGAGTACCTTCCGGACAACTCGTACTATCCGGGAACGATTTACGAGAATCCGGACAATCCAAAGAATGAATACAATCCGCAGGAAGCGGTCAAGCTTCTTGCCGATGCGGGCTGGAAGGATCGCGACGCACAAGGGCGGCTCGTGAAAGGCGGCAAGCCGTTCACGATCGATTTCCTGTACGATGACAAGCAGCTCGAAACGTATCTGACCGTCTATCAGG
>Ga0134122_10000977_pt1 | contig 20301 bp, 21 predicted proteins | sample KB302_FD_96461 | JGI IMG/M metagenome (GOLD analysis project Ga0134122, IMG submission 96461) | Terrestrial soil microbial communities without Nitrogen fertilizer from Kellogg Biological Station, Michigan, USA - KB3-0-2 | ecosystem: Environmental > Terrestrial > Soil > Unclassified ... | reverse complement strand
GTCAAGACTTAGGATCGATGGTATTATATCCCACTCCTCGGGCAGCGCGAGACCGGCATCCGGTCTTTTTTGATCCACCAAGGACGTTCCTGCGCCGGTCGACCTCGAAAAAGAAGTTCTCGAGCTGATGAACCAGACCAGTGCGCCAGGTCAGGGAGTGCCTAAGGGCTATAGCGCCGATCGAAGAGCGGGGCATGGTGGTTACAAGGCTTGAACTTGCAGCGGCGTACCTGGCTACAGCCTGCGAGCACGGTTATGAAAGCGGGGAGGAGCGAGACGACAGGGGCGAGGGACCTGAATCGTTCGCGCGAACTGAAGAGCCAGTGTTACGGCGCGCCAGAGCGATATACGCACAGGCAGGGCCTCGCGGCGGCCCATCCTGGAGCGCATGAAAGGTGTAAAAGACGCGGACGCGATCTCGCCAAAGAGCGCTCCCGAAGGGACAACTGAGACATTAACGATCAAGTCTCACATCACGACCCCACCGCATCACTCCCGGATGTGTGGTCACATCCCAACGGCACTTGAAGTATGGGGACCCAGTGATCGTTTGCCACGACGATCATTCCGCGAGGAACGTTACCTTGAGAAAGCTCTCGCGCTGCGAGCTCCCGGCCGCGCCGCGCCGCTTCCTCTGCGGCCTCTTCGAAACCTGCAAGCTCAATACCATCGTGATCCAGAAACGTTACCTGACCTTGTCTGAGATGGAAGTAGTAGCGAGGCATTTTCTCGAAACCTTCCCCCGCCCGGAAATGCTGCGGAGTCCCACTGTCAGCCCTGGTATTGGGTAAGTGTCCGGTCATAATCACGCTTGTCGGAACTGTTAATTGCGCACTGGTTTATCCCGCGGTGGTTAGCTGGATAGGTGTCCCTATACTTCGGTTTAGGTGCGAAATGCAGCGCAGGCAGGATGCTCCGCGTGACGGCCCGGCCGAGATGAGCCACCCGGTTTTGGCGGGCGCGCAATCGGCCAGCCGAGCGCCGGCCACCGCAACCGAAAAGAAGCACGAGGAATTCGCTCCGGAGAGGGTGCAAAATGTCAAAACAGCCAAAAAGCCTGCGGGACAAATACCGCATCGAATTCCAGGAGGCTAAAATGTTCGCCGTGCGGACGATGGTTGCCACCATTGCCGGCATGGTGCTCGCCTGCACTGCAGGCGATCCGGCTCGGGCGCAGAAAAAAGGCAAAGATCCCAAGTCATATGGAGGGTGGATTGCTGATGTGGAGCGTCCCGCGGCAGGCAAATCAAAGACCCCGAAGTCGAAGCTTGGGCGTGACCCCATGAAGGTTCCGCAAAAGTAAGTGAGAACGCGGTTCCCGCGCCGTGCTCCTCACTTGAGACGGAGGAAAGGTTAATGCGGACAGCAACACCCGGCCGCACTGCCGGCACTGGGTCGAGCGATGGACTACTAGAGCAGCCCTCTGAGGTTTCGAATTAGTACCCGGGCAACTGATTCCAGTTGCCGGGCTTCATGGTCAATTTGGAGGCTTGCCGCACTTAAGATAGTCTCAGACGCGCCACCTTGCGAATGCCGTTCCGGCGACCGTCCCGCCTGCGCGAGATCAATGCCGCCGTCTCCCACTTGGTCATCCACCGCGACACCGTCTGCTTGGGCAGACCAAACCGTTTTCGCAATGGCGACCCGGCTTGGCAGCGTTTCGCCGCCCTCCTGTGGCCGTTGGGGCATATCAACAGCGCCCGGTTCGTGATTCCCAGCAGGCAGAGGCCCTTAACGCCTCGAGGCCGGCGAGAACTGCCGGTCGATCGCCAAGGCGATGGCGGTGTGCGTCACGCACAATTGCGAGGCTCAGCGCGCTTAGGGCTGGGCACCGGTGTTGCGTGCTGGGCCGCGCAGCGTTTGTATTGGTGGAATTTTGGCCAGCGATGTCTGTGCGGGTACTTTTTCCGGTACTTGCTCATGCGGTCTAATCCATGACGTGCGTGCGTGCACTGATGCGAAAATGCTTCGGGGGCAGGTCTTTTGCCCGATGGTCTGACCAATGGTCTGTGTTCTGTCCTCTGGGGAACGGCTAGGCTCTGCGTTGTGGGCGCCAGCAGTGCCAGGGACACACACCTCTGGTCTCAGCGTACACAGTGCCGGCCATGGAAGGCCGGCGAGTGCGGGGACGCCAGGCCACGGGCGTCCCTATTCGTTTGGGCACCCACGCCTGATGCGCATCTTGAACCACGCGACAATCTAGTCGAACTCGTGTTCGTGGTTGACCACCTCGACGGCGATTTCCTCGAATCCTCACCGATAGGCTCGAGGGCATCGCCGCTTTCGGTGATCCCCTTGCTGCGTACTGCCTCCCATTAGTTAAGAAACACCTGATGTGAAACGGTGCGCGGCACCCCAGCCACTTCGGGGCTTGGAAAGCGGGGATACCGGAGGTCGTCGCCAGCGCGAATCACCTACCGTCGCGGCGAGAAACCAAGCAACCGGAGCTTCCCGCTATGCCAACGGCTGCGAAAAAAGCGACCGCGCGCGGCGCCCCCACCGACGCGGTATCACACCTCGCTGACGTGACCGACCGCATGCATTGCTTTCTCATGGAGCGCCGACGCATTGATGGGCTGCGTCGCGGGTAGCCCTGAGGAGGCCGAATTGGCGGCCGCTCACTGATGTTATTGAGGCCTACGAACGGCAGAGGTGGCGGCTCGGCAAAATTCCCGCGTTGGAAGGCTGGCGCTGAAAAAACTCGGGGACGTCTAGCGCCCTAGACGCCCCCGCACCGTCCCGCACCTGAACGCATACACTCTTGCCGAACCAAGCCATCAGCTCGGCATGGTGGGGGACCGAAGAAAGCACCCGCACCGGCATGCAAAAACTCTATTCTAGGTATTGCAGCATCGGACCTTCGTCCCGAGGGGCGCTGAATCGGCGGCGCTCGTGTCATGGTGGCCACAAATCGCGACCGCGTGCCTCCCGCCTGCATGAACCCCAACCGGGGGGCGCTCCCTACGTGAAAAAGGCTGGCCCTCTTGCGAGGGCCAGAGTTTTACAAACCGACCAACTACACAGCAGCAGAGTTGGGTGCAGGCTACCGCAATCGTTGGCGGCCACATTATCCGGGCACTGATTGAGAGCCACAACGTCCCAAGGGTGGGGATCGTGGCCCGCCTAACGTCCAATTAGGTCCTGGTGCGACAAGGCGTTTTTCCGATTCGCCACATCCCACGGAACCCACTGGCGCAAATTGGTATTTCTCCGCAAAGGCACCAACCGCAGCACCCTCTAGCTTCGTGCCCAGACCACAGCTCGTCCCTCGATCACCGTGGCCTCCTGGCGAGAGCGTGCTACCCCCTCCCCCCGATCGAATGCCGCTCTCGCCCCTCACTTCGAGGACTTCGATTGCTGTAGTCCAGCAACTGACTTCAAGGTCCCCCGCTGTGAGTCGCTAGCGGCTATTGGGATTGAGTGCTCGGCTTGTGCTGCTCGAGGATCGGCATGGCATTGCCGGTGACACTGGCTTGTTCCGTCCTGGCGGTATCCAGGACCGGATAAGCCACCGAGCAAATGTGCGAATGGATCCGTTTCAGATCGCGCAAGACGTCAAGGTGCAGTGAGGTCGTCTCCAAGGTCTCCGGTCGCCCGGCGCGCAGGCGCTCCAGATGCCGTTCGGCGGCGGCGAGCTCTGCGCTGCGCAACTGCGCCTTTTCGGCGATCAACCATCGGGCCGCATGGACATCGCCCGACATGAAGACGGCGAGCGCAATTCTGAAGTTCTTCACGATACGCTCGTGGAACATCGCTAGCTCGCGCGCGCCTTCGTCGGAGAATTGGAACTTGCGCTTGATCTTCTTGGCGGCCAGCTCGGTAAGGTTCTTATCGATGATGTCGCCGACATGCTCGAGGTTGATGCTGAACGAGATGATCTCCATGGCACGGCGACCCTCGCGTTCATCAAGGCTGCCGCGGGTGAGCCTGGTGATGTAGAGCTTGATGGACTCGTCGAGCTTGTCGACGACATTGTCCATGCGGGAGACTTCGCGCACGAGCATGCGGTCGTTGCTCAGAAGCGCCGTCATGACCTGACGCAGCATAACTTCCACGATGTCGGCCATGCGCAGTGTCTCGCGCGCCGCGTCGGCCAAGGCCAGCGACGGCGTCTCAAGTGCGGTGGCGTCGAGATGGCGCGGTGACGCTGGATCGGTGGCATCCAAACGCGCGGGAAAGATCCTCACTAGAACCGCGGCAAGAGGATCGAGCAAACCTATGAAGATGAGTGCGAGAACGACGTTGAACACCATATGGAACTCGGCGGCCATCTTTGCCATATCGGGCTGGAAGCTGCTAAAGGCATCTGCGAGTGGATGGAGAAACGGTGCGACGAGGGTGATGCCCGCGACTCTGTTCAGCAGATTACCGACTGGAAGCCGATAGCTCGCGGGGTCGCCACGCACGGTGCCCTCGAACAGCGGATTGATGGCGGTCCCAAGATTGGCTCCCAGAACCAGTGCGAACGCAGCGAATGGCGTAATGAAATTCGAATAGGCCAGCGACATGATAAGCAGCACGGTGGCTACACTGGAATGAGCCAACCATGTGAGTGCGGCGGCAAGCAGAACGCACATTGCCGGATCGCTGGTAATGCTCTGCAACGCTTCGCGGGCGAAGGGCACGTTTTCTGCGGGCGCGAGAGTGTCAATAAGGACGTGGAGTGCTAACAGCACCAAACCTAGACCGATCGCCACCCGGCCGAGATCCCTGATGCGCGTGCGGGGTCCCGTGCGGAAGGCAACCACGCCGATCACAAACAGCGCCGGCGCTGCGGCGACCACGTTAAAGGACAAGAGCTGGACGATGAGGGTTGTCCCAACGTTGGCCCCGAGCAGGATTGCAAGCGCCGGGACGAGACCGACTAGACCCTGCGCGGTAAACGACGCCGTCATAAGCGCCGTCGCGGTACTGCTCTGCAGGAGCGTCGTGAGGCCGAGCCCGGCGGCTAGGGCGGCGATCCGATTGCCGAGGGCCTTCGAGAGCAGCTGACGTAGCTCGGACCCGAACGCGCGCAGGATGCCCGTCTGGACCATATGGAGCCCCCACAAGAGCAGGGCGACGCCGCCCATCAGATCCAGAAGAACTAAACTGCCCATAAAACATCCTCCACGGCCCGCAACCACTATGTTGCGCCGGAACCTACGGACTGCAAGTCTGCAATCAAAGCGTCGACGTTGGCGAGGCCTGGGCTACGCCACGCAAGTTTGTGAACTTCGTGCCCTTACGTGAGTGTGCGTATGGCCCACATGCCGCCAAACAACCCTGCTATCGACAGGGTGACCGAAGCCAGCACGTAGGTTACCGCGAGCCAAGGCTGTCCGCGCTCGTAGAGCAGCGCCGCATCAAGTGAGAACGCCGAGAACGTGGTGAACCCACCAAGAATCCCGGTGGTGAGGAACAGCCTCACTTCCTGCGCAGCGTGTCCCTTGAACGCGAACCAGCCTGCGACCAGTCCCATCGCCGACGAGCCGATCACATTGATCAGAAGGATACCGAGCGGGAACTCCGTTCCGACCACTCGCGCAATCCAGCCATTGAGCAGATGTCGAGCCGTACCGCCGATGCCGGAACCGACGAACACAATGATGGATGGCAGCATGAGAAGATTTTTCAACACGGACTCCCTCCGCAAATGAGCCATTCGGCTATGCCGCCGACCAAACCAATGGCGAAGGTGGCCAGGACAATCTCAATGGGCACATCGAAGGCATACGCGAGCATGCCAACAACCCAGATCGAGCCGGTGAACCAAAGCGCAATGGAAGCGATGACGGAAGCCGGGTCATTTCGTACCCCTGTAGCTAGGGGCAAAGACCGGAGGGGCACATGCGCCTACCGGCGCTTTGCGCCCGGTAGGAGCCATCAGCCTTTCGGCGGTTATCGGGGGACTCCATCCCCATCCCACACGCACAATATGCGCTAAGACCTGTTAGCGGACAAGGGGGGCGAGATGTCCGCAGTCATCATGCCCTCAAGGCGTCGGCGAACCTGTGAGTGCGCGGTACTTTGATTTTCTTTGATACTTTTTCACATCCGCCGACCGGCGGAGCCACGCCTTGAACCCCCGCCTGAAACTGGACCGCTAGCGAACCATGCTGCCCTGCGGCATGCCTGAGGGCCCGCACTTTGCCGAGATCACCAAGTCGCGCATGTGCATCGAGCCTCATTCGAAAGGACGTCTCAGAAGGCACTTGCCGCGAGAGGTCGGATCAAAGCTGCCGGCTCGAATACCTAAGCCGTTGACGTGTAAGCGGCATAGGCGGCCTCAACGGCGGCTCCTGCGGGCAGCGAGAGTCCGGCGCGGCGCAGCACGGCCTCCAGGGCGACCAGACAAATGAGGACGTTCTGCTTGCGGCAGTTGTAACCCATGGTGCCGATACGCCAGATGCGACCGTGCAAGGGGCCAAACGAGGTGCCGATTTCGATGCCGAAGTCGTTGAGCAGGGCGGTGCGCACCTTCTCACCGTCAACACCTTCGGGAATGTATACGCCGGTGATGCTGGCCATCTTGTGCCGCTGGTCGCCGAACAGGTCGAGGCCCATGGCCCGCAGGCCAGCGACCAGCGCGCGGCTCGCGGCTGTGTGACGCGCGAACGTTGCGGCAAGCCCATTGCGCAGGACGATGCGGGCGCACTCGCGCGCAGCGTAGAGCATCGACGCCGCCTCGGTGTGGTGGTTGAGGCGGGGTTCGCCCCAGTAATCGATCAGCATCGCGAGATCGAAGTAGTTGGATGAGATTCTGGCGCCGGAGGCCGGAGAAAAGCTGGCGGGGCGAAGACCCGCTTCGACGTGCTTGCGCCGCAGCAGCAAGCGTTCGACGCGCTCATTGAAGGTGATGGGAGCCATCCCGGGGGGACCGGAAAGGCATTTTTGCAGGCCCGCCGAGGCGGCGTCGACCTGCCAGGTATCAACCGGAAAATCAATACCGCCTAGGGTAGCCGTCGCATCGACATAAAGCAGACAGTCGTGACGGCGGCAGATCTCACCGATCTCGGCCAGCGGCTGCGCCATGGTGGTGGAGGTGTCACCGTGCACCATCGCCAGCACCTTCGGGCGAATGCGCTTGACGGCGTCCTCCACGCTATCTGGCTCGAAGACGCTGCCCCACTCCACCTCGAGCGTGCAGACCGCGGCGCCGCAGCGCGAGGCAATTTCGGCCAGCAGGTGACCAAACCGACCAAAGATGGGCACCAGCACCGGGTCACCCGGCTCGATCAGCGACACCAGCAGGGCCTCGATACCTGCCCGTGCGCTGCCATCGATCAGCAGGGTGCGATTGCCAGTCTGGAACACCTGCCGGAACAGGGCCATCGTCTCGTTCATGTAGGTGGTGAACTCAGGGTCGAATTGGCCCAGCAATGGCATCGACATGGCCCGCAGCACGCGCGGGTCGACGTTGATCGGACCAGGTCCCATCAACAGGCGCGGGCTGGGGTTCAGTTCGTCGAACAACGTAGGCGAGAGCGGCGGTGGGATCGACATGTGACGCACGCCCGTCTCAGCGTTCACATAGGCACCGGCGCGGCGCGGCCTGCCGTCGACGGTCGCCGGGCACGCTCTCGCGGTCATGGTGGTTGGACGGCGCGCCTCTACGGCGTCCCCTCCCTGACACGCTGAGCAAGGACCTAGCGCTCCTCGGCACAGCGATCGCCAGCTGGCCCTGGTCGGCGTATGAGCCGACTGGCACCGCTCGGACCGCGCGCGCAACGGTCGCGTCGCTACCAAACGGAGTGCAGGTGGTGCATGCGACGCCTTCGAGCGGGTCCTTGTCGTGACGGTGCCGGGGGCGTGCACGCGCGTGCAGATAGAACTGGTCCATGCGAACCGCAAAGGACGACCCATGGCCGAACTGGACCATTCTCTTGCACCTACCACGTCGCTTCAGGCCCATGGATAGGCATGACGAATTCGTACCAGCAAGTCAACTTTGCCGACACGCATTAGGCGCGCCCCAAATGCGCGGTGGGGGTTCTTTCGCTCGCCGGCGACCCGGCGGCGCTTCAGGCTGCAGCTTCAGGGCAATCACGCCAAGGTGCGCTGGGACCACAACTAGGTGTATCATTTGCCACAGGCCATCGGGTTCTAGCGAGCCGGTGCCACTCTTGAAGGCGTTGGGGCGGTGGCGGAGGAAGATCAAGCTCATCGGGATCGAGGCGTGCCCGCTCGCCGAATGGCTTTACGGGGCTTTGGTTGAGGGCAAGCTTGAAACAATCTGCATCGAGACGCGGCACACTCAGCGGTTCCTCTCCTCTCGACCCAACAGAACTGATCGCAGCGATGCTCGGGGCATCGCCGATATGAGGCGCTTGGGTCATTTCAAACTGGTGCACGTGAAGAGCCGCCTCCCGCAGCTGGTGAGGACCACCCTGCTGTCTCGGTCCGCTCAAAAATGACCGACCCGCAAAATTGCGGGCCGCCGACGGCCTGCAAAATCATGGGATCGCCTGTGGGTACCTGGCGCCAGCGCATAACTTCCCTGCGCTAGCCATAAAGCGCCCAACCTTGTGATGGGGATGGAGATCCCCGACAACCGCCGTAAGGCTGATGGCTCCTACCGGGCGCTTTGGCGCGGGTAGGAGTTCGCGTTTGTCCTTTCCGACCACGGGCGCCCGTCGTGCAGAGGGATCGGGAGGACGGCAAAATGAACGCCGCCTTGGTGGTCTTCCTCGACGCGCTGGTTTCGGCGGCTTCCCAAGGCATCTCATAAATGGTTGGATCAGCCGGCTGGTGGGCCCCGAGTTTCCGCTCGGCATCCTCGCCATCAATGTGATCGGGTCGTGCGCGATGGGGCTCGTCGCCGGTTGGTTTGCGTACCGGGGACAAGCACCACAGGAGCTGCGCCTAGTCTTGACAACCGGCATCCTCGGCGGGTTCACAACGTTCTCGGCATTTTCGTTTGATGCTGCATTGCTCAATGAGCGCGGTCAGCCCTGGCTCGCGGCAGCCTACGTGGCAGCTTCGGTGGTCCTGTCCATCGGCGGCTTGTTCGCCGCTCTATGGGGCATGCGCATCTGAAGCACTTGAAGGCATCGAACCCCCTCACGAATGGAAATGAATTTTGGACCGCCGAGGTCCGTCGCGTTCGCTCGAAGCAAACCTAGTCCACGACCAGGAGACCAGCATGCCCACGGTGCCGTCATTTCTTCCGCCTATCGTCTTGCTGCTGATATCGAACGTGTTCTTGACGTTCGCTTAGTACGGTCACCTCAAATTCACTGATCGGCCCCTCTGGCTTGTGGTGCTGGTGAGCTGGTGCATCGCCTTCATCGAGTATTGTTTGGCCGTGCCGGCGAATCGGTTTGGTTCGTTAGTCTATACTCCGCGCAGCTCAAGACCATGCAGGAGGTGATTACCCTCATCGTCTTTGCAGCGTTCTCAGTGCTGTACCTGAAGGCGTCATTCACGCTCAACCATTTGATCGGCTTTGCTTTGATCGCAGCCGGCGCGTTCTTTGTCTTCAAGGGGCCGATCTGATAGAGGCCATTGTAAGCGTTGACGCGGCGGCTTGGAGGAAAGAGCCCAGCCAATGAACCGTCGACCCTGAATGTCTTTTGGCAATCGGTGGTTTCAGCCCGGAGTTTGTGGCAAGGGGCGCCGATATCGGACAAAAAGGGCCTCGGCCTTGTGCACCAGGAGCGCCGGCAAGCGTCGATCATTGCGGCGCGGGATCTAACCCACGGGATCGCCGACGTCGACCTGATCACCCGCACGGATCATTTGTTGCCGATTTTCAGCTCTCCCATGAGCCGTCCGGCCCATGCAAGGGGCTGGCACCACCCCGACGCGCAACCACGTGCGACCGCCGAGAGGGACGGCTCACCCCCTGCTTGATCGGGACCGGAAGGTAACCGAAACTGCCCCGTCCTTGCCGAGGAGATGCACCATGCACCCGATCACCGCCTATTGGCCTGCGCTCGCACGTGTGATGATGGCAAGCCTTTTCATTTGGGACGGCATCGTGCAGCTGCGCAATCCCGGCGGCACGGCAAAATATTTCGCCAGCGTGCATGTGCCCGCCCCCGAAACCGCCGTTTGGATCTCCGTCGTTGTTCATCTTCTCGGTGGCTTGGCCGTAATGTTTGGTTTTAAGACCCACTGGGCCGCGGCAGCGCTCTGCCTTCTCTGCCTTGGCACAGCTTTTGGGGTGCATCTGCCAATTGGAGACATCTCCAACATGACGCACTTCTACAAAAACCTGGTGATGGCGGGAGGCTTTCTCTACATGATGCACTACGGTGCCGGTGTATTGAGCATTGATGGCGCACGCAGTGCATAAAGCGCACGTCCGCGAGCCTGAGTGACGGGCAATTCCACGGATGGCGCCGCGAAATCGCAACGCCACCTGTGATCGGCATGCAAAACACCGCAGTGGCGTGCGAATGGCGCTCGCGAGCCCAACTTAGCGACGGCGATTGCCGAACGGTCCTAGCCATTGACCTCGCTCATCGCCGTCAGGCGACGGAGCACAAATTCCCACATCTCAGCCGTTTGTCTCTGGAGCAGCCGTTCCTGAGATGGGCGCCGGCGGCTTGGGCTTAGGCAGGCGAGCAGGCCCAATCCCAATTATCGCGGCGGAACGCACACTAAGGCACGACCCCAAGGAGGCTCCTAGGTCGCCGGACGCGCACCGGGCGATAGAGCGTTGAACAAGGGGCGTCAAATTGAAATACTTTCTCAACCGAAGCATCTAATGATCGGTGGATCCGAGCCTTTCGGGAGCAACGAAATGGTAAGAATCAATAACATCGGGAAAATGTCCTATAGCCAGCTCGTGCGGGCCGAACTGGAGGTCGCACGATTGAAGATCGAGAAGCAGAACCAGGAACGTGCAGAAGTTCGCCTCAAGGCCATTGCAATGGCCAATGCGCATGGTTTTGACATCGACGACCTGTTCGGCCAAGGCCGCAAAGGCAAGGTGCCCGTCAAGTACCGCGATCCCAAGAACCCGGCGAACACATGGACTGGGCGTGGGCTCATGCCGCGGTGGCTGGTGAAGGCCACAAGGGGGGGCAAGGCCAAGAAAGACGATTTTTTGATTTAGCTGCCAGCGCAAGGGACTGACGCCGGCTTTGATCGTCGGCCCGCGTTGTTGTGAATGCGCCTGCAAAGGCGCGAAAATTCAGGTTGTGCCGACCACTTTCGTCCCGAGGCTTGTCGAGCTTCGGCGCGCGGCCAGCCTGGGCTCTATTTTCTGACGGCGGAACCAACAGCGCTGGGCCCTCCGGGATTATCCTATTTTGCCACCGCGCTGCATCTGTGACTTGCCCTTGGCCGTTCCTGCCGGCAGAAAGTCCCTACGCCAACGCGAGGCCAAACCTGGCAAATGGCCGAAGACCGATCCCATGCGATCGCCGCTAGGGTCCACGTCGAGGACGCGCTCGCGTGGATTGATGCGCTGCCCGTTGCATCGCATGGGGAAGATACCCTGCTAACAGAGGTTGCCGGCCGCATTCTGGCGCGGGACGCAAACTCAAGCTTGGACCTGCCAACGGTCGATCGGGCCGCTGTCGACGGCGTTGCCGTACACGCTGAGGAGACCATCGGCGCCAGCACTTATAGTCCATGCGTGTTGCAATGGACGGGCCCGTCGGGCGACCTTGCGCCCGGAGGCGCCAGCCGGGTCAATGCCGGCGCCCCCCTGCCAGGCGCAGCGGATGCGGTGATACGCTTGGAACATGTCGGGTTGGATGGATTGGGGCGGGCCACCCTCACGGAGCCAATGGTTGCAGGCAGCGGGGTGGAACGAAGAGGGAGTCAAGCCGCCCGCGGCGGCGGGCTGATCGCGGCGGGACACCGGCTTACGGCTGCCGCCATCGGCCTGCTCGCGTCCGCCGGGCTGGTCAGCGTTTGCGTGGTTGCAAAGCCGCGCGTGCGCTGCCTACTCGCCGACGGAACCGTCCAAGCAGGAAACCCGCTGCCCCACGGCGAGGTATATGACGCAAACCGCCCATTGCTGCGGGCTTTGATCGAGCGCGACGGCGGCATCGTCGTGGGACAGCACACGATTGCTCGCGACCGCGCGGTGCTTCGCCACGCCCTGTTGGTGCCCGGCGCGGACCTCATCCTGGTTGTCGGCGGGACTGGTTCGGGCACCAATGATCTAGCCGCGTCGGCCCTAGCGGAAGCGGGGGAGGTTACAATCCACGGTGTGGCCCTTCGGCATGCCGAGACCGCTGGCATGGGCCTAGCGGCGGGCGTTCCAGTCTTCCTTCTGCCGGGCACCCCCGTGGCCTGCCTGTTGGCCTACGAGCTCATTGCGGGGCGCGCCGTCCGCAGGCTTGGCGGTCACAATCCAGCCCTTCCGTTCCCAACCCGGGAAATGACTACAACGCGCAAGATTGTATCGGAGATCGGCGCGCTGGAACTGCGGCCGGTCCGTTGCCCGAGCCAAGATTTGGCCGAGCCAATCGCTTTCCTTCCCGAAGCCGGATTAAGGGCGGTAGCGGGCGCCGATGGATTCGTTGTGGTCCCGGAAAAGAGCGAAGGCTATCCTCAGGGCACGATCGTGACGGTGTACCTATATAACGGGTATGGCCGTGCACAATCCCAATGATGGGAGACAGTCCCGCATCCTTACCGACATTGAGGCGGCGCTGGGCCGCCTTGCGCGTCAGGATCAATTCCTCGAGGTGGTCGATCGCGACGAGGCGATCGCACGTTTCCATCGTCATCTCAAGCTGCGACCGCTCGCCAGCGAGCAGGTCCCGCTCGCGCGGAGCTTGAACCGGGTACTGGCCGAATCGGTGGTGGCCGAGGTCGATGTGCCGGGCTTTGACCGAGCCAGCGTCGACGGTTTCGCGGTCCGCGCCGGCGACACGATGAATGCAAGCGAACAAGCGCCAAGGGTCCTGCGCCTGAACGCGGAGGTGTTAACGCCAGGGGTGGAACCGCGTCTACCAGTGACGGAGGGGTCGGCGAGTTTGATCGCAACCGGAGGCATGGTGCCGCGCGGCGCGGACGCAATTGTCATGGTGGAACACACTGAGACGCTCGCGGCGGATGCCAAAACCAAAATCGAGGTCCACCGCCCGGCCACACCCGGGCAGTTCGTCGCCTTCGCCGGGAGCGACCTTGCCCGCGGAGAAACGGTGGTTCGGGCTGGCGAGATGATCACCTCGAGAGAGATCGGCATGCTAGCGGCAATTGGCCGCTCGCACGTCGTCGTCCACCGCCAACCACGCATCGCCATTCTTTCAACCGGCGACGAAATCGTGGCGCCGGGCCAACCGATGCGCGCCGGACAAGTCTACGATTCGAATGCGGCGATTCTGGCAGCGGCCGTTGCGGAGATCGGTGCCATCCCCGAAGCATTGGGAATTGGTGCCGACGATGAAGAGCAATTGGTTCGACTCATTGGCAAGGGGCTCGATTGCTGCGACGCCGTGGTCGTCTCCGGTGGGACTTCGAAAGGCGCAGGTGATCTGTGCTATCGTGCCGTTGCTCGCCTCCACGATCCCGGCGTCGTCGTTCACGGCGTTGCGCTCAAACCGGGCAAACCGCTCTGCTTGGCAGTAACCGCCGGTAAGCCCGTGGTCGTGCTCCCCGGTTTTCCGACATCGGCAATTTTCACGTTCCACGCGTTCGTGGCGCCAGTGATCCGTGCCTTGGCCGGATTGCCGCCGGACGAGACCCAGCATGTGCGGGCGACGCTGCCCATGCGCGTCGCCTCCGAGCGCGGGCGGACGGAGTTCATGATGGTTTCCCTCGTGCGCCGCGGGGATGACCGCGGGTTCGCTGCCTATCCGCTTGGCAAGGGATCCGGGTCCGTCACGACGTTCAGCCAGGCCGACGGCTTCATGACGATCGACCGGCATGTCGAGAGCGTGGCGGCCGAGACAGAGGTTCCGGTGACCCTAATTGGCCGGTCGCGGCGGCTGGCTGATCTTGTCATCATCGGCAGCCATTGCATTGGTCTCGACCTGATTGTCGCGCGCCTGCAGGAGCAGGGACTAGCCATCAAGGTGATGAACGTCGGCAGTACGGGCGGCTTGGCTGCCGCCATGCGGGGCGAATGCGACGTTGCGCCCATGCACCTGATGGATGCTGCAACCGGCGAATACAACAGGCCGTTACTTAGCCCGGATCTGGAGCTGATTGCCGGCTACAGGCGCCTGCAGGGCGTCGTCTTCCGCACAGGCGATCGCCGATTCGAGGGGCGTTCCGTGCCGGAAGCCGTGGCGGCTGCTCTCGCCGAGCGCGATTGCCTCATGGTTTCTCGCAACCCCGGTAGCGGAACGCGCATCCTCATCGACCGACTGCTCGAGGGCAGCCGACCGCCGGGCTATTGGTCGCAACCCAAGTCTCACAATGCCGTCGCCGCAGCGGTAGCCCAAGGGCGAGCCGACTGGGGCGTGACCATTGAAAGCGTGGCCCGTCGCTACGACCTCGGCTTCATCCCCTTGCAGGATGAGCACTACGATTTTGTGGTGCCGAAGCTCCGCCTCGACCGGCCGGCTGTCCGCACGTTCCGGGCCGTGCTCGAAGATGCCTTCATGAGACGCATGCTCTCGGCAGCAGGATTTGGCATTTGACGCCCAATAGCGCCGGACTTATTGGTCGTTTAGCCCGCATTTGGGGGCCCGGCGTCGCCGTGCCGGCACGCGCATAGCCCATTGCCGGCCAGCGCCCTCATAATCCACACCAGAGCGGCGCCTGAGCGTTTTCGCGGGGGCCACGCGAGGCGCCGACAGGCGGCGCGGATTCATGGGTGCTTTGAAGCTGAAGGTTTGGCTCGCACTCTTCGCTTCAATTCCGACTCATACCAGATTTTCAGCGCGCTGGCGGTTAGCGCCTTGCCGGGATTCTCTTCGGTCCAAAACCCGATACTGGCAATGATGGGGTAACTGTCGCCACGCGCCCGGAAAAACGTAATGACATCGAACAATTCGGGTACGGTCGGCCCTTCGGGCTCAGGCCTCGCTGTTCGCCTGGGCAGCCGCGTCGCCAGCGCCGCACCGTGAACCCCGCGGGCCCACGGCATGCTCTGTGCAGCGGCTTTTTCGCCTCCCTGGCGCTTGCGCCCCTCACCCGATCCGGCACCTTTTTCGCCGCCCCAACGCTGGCTATGGGCGTGTCGTGCTCGCTGTGGTTCCTTTCGTGCCATATCGTGCCAACGTGGCAATTCCTCAAGTGTTCCAAGCGCCAGATTTTGTTGAATGATTGCCATCGTTTAACGCCCCGCTTTGTCCAGCCGGGTTCTTGGGCTGGACAATTCCCGTTCTCGTTCTGCCCCGATCTGCATTGCCATCGCCTCTCACGCGAGCCGCTTTTGCTCTGCGGCCTTGGTGTAGTGCTCGACTTCGCGCAGCGATACGTGGCCTGTGATGGCCGCGATGCGGTGCGCGCTGCATCCTGATCTGCTAGGCGGGTTGCTGCCGCCTTGCGCAGTCCGTGCGCCGAACAATGCGGCAGGCTTGCCTCGTCGCACCGCTGACGAAACCAGTTGCCGAGACCGTTCGACGTGAACGGTGCGCCGCGCTCGGTGGTCAAGAACGTTAGGTGTGAACGCGAGGCCGATGCCAGCACTTGCCCAAGATTAGGATGGGGATGGCCAGCAGACGGTCGGTCTTTTTCTGCCGCACCATGATGGCATCACCATCTGGGTTGCGCATATTTGCCGCCAGCCCATCTACGCCACGTCGGCACGTCGCTGGGCCGTGTAAAGCAAGTGGGCGAACGCCAGTCGCGCCCGCGTACCGATGGGATGCCGCGCCTCGAATTGCGCAATCTCGCTTTCGCTCCAGCTATGGAAGCCGCCACCCTTGGTCTTGTACGGCTTGACGCCAAGGAAGGGGTTGGCCTCGATCATTTCGATGGTGACGACGTGCTCAAACAGTACGCGCAGCACCTTGAGCAAGTTGGCGGCGTGTGGCGTGTCGGCCTTGGCACCGATGATGTCCCTGGCGTTCTGGCGGGTCAGCCTGTTCACGGGCAAATCGCCGTAGGCGTTGCGAAACCCTCGATGATGCACCGTCGTTTTCTCTGCGTTGACGGTTCCAGCCCACGGAAGTCAGGCGACCTGTAGTAAGCAATCATAGCACTGACGCTGCCAGGCTTGGCGCGCACGGCACCGCGCACGCTGTCCTGCGCCTTAACGTTGGTTGCCTTCACGCCTTCGAGGGCGCGAGCATACTGACGCATGAATGCCTCGCTCCATGGCGTGCCGCTCAGGTAGGTCGTGAACCCACCTTTGCGGAACCGCACGCGTCGCGTGCCGTGGCGATCGGCGTTCCAGCAGCAATGCGGAGCACGGCGCCGCACATTGTCCCAAGGGTTGTCACTTGTGCTCGCCGTCGAGCCGTCAGCAAACGTGAGCGCAATGCCCTCTGCCCTGGCCCGTCCGGCCCGCTAGCGGCGCAAACGCCGGCGCCGCCCCCGCTGCTGCGAATCACCGGCCCAGTCGCAATGCTTCCGCAAAAACGCCGTTTTGTCGGCACCGCGATGGCTTGTGATACTTCCCGCGGCTCTCTTACAGATAGCGCGTCGGCCAGTTGATGGTCCGCCACATGTGCGCGCTAGGGCTGTCGTCGAAGCCCAGGCCTTCCTCCGGTTGACGGAAGTTTCGGCCGACGATGTCAGTGAACTCCTCGAGCTCGACCTGCAGGCTCGGATCAAACGAGTAGAGATCGTTCACGGTCAGCAGCCGTGCCGTCTCGTACCACGTGTGATTGCGGCAATACTCATGAGCCCTGTCGAGATAGGGCTCGGGCTTGTAGTTCGGTCCGAAGAGGCGGACATAGGCGTCGGGATATTTGTAGCCGAAGGCCTCGTCGGGATAGAAACGCAGCACCTGATGGTAGCGCACCGCGAATGCGACCTCCTCATCGACGTAGGGTGCGATCAACTGCGCAGCCCAATAGCCGTGATCGGCGCGGATGAAACCGGCCGCGGAACAGTCGTGCACCAGGCAGGCGAGGATCACCTTCTCGTTGCAGCCGTTCTTCAGCGCGAGACGCGCACTCTGCAGCATGTGCGCCGCCGGCCCAAACCGGTAATTGAAGAAATCGAACAGGGTTGGCTTCGCGGGCATCTTCGGCAGGCGCGGATCGTGCCCCATGAGATGCAGCCGACCAGCGGTGTCCTGGCGCAGAGGCGGATCGCGAGGATCGCACTCGCCCGAGGTGTAGATCGCTGATTTCACAATCACCAACCTGTCCATGGCTTCGGCAAGCTCGTGGTCCAGAAGCTCAGCGCGGGAGAGATCATTCATGAACTGGTCCTCCTGTCAGTGCAGCCTAGTGGCGAGACGCCGGTTCTGGCCATCACGATATGTCGCCCCAGCGATCTTACCAACTGGCGTCGCACTTGCGCCACGGGGCCTGATGGGAGAACAATGCGTGGTGGTTGGACCGGAAAAGCTGGCGCGCCGACAAGGGTGAGAAACTGCCATGGACCTTGGATTGCAGGGCAAGCGGGCCATCGTGACGGGCGGAAGTCGAGGCATCGGCAAAGCCATCGCACGAGAGTTGGCCCGGGAAGGGGTCGACGTGGCGATCGTTGCGCGGAACAAGGCTGATCTGGAGGCGACTGCCAGCCAACTGGGCGGCGAGACCAACCGGCGCATCCTCTCGCTCGTGGCCGACGTCACCAGCAGGGAGCAGGTTGACCGCATGGTCACCCAGGTGGCCCAGCAGCTGGGTGCCATACATATCCTAGTCAACAGCGGATCGGCACCGGGGGGCTCGGCCAGCGCAATCGGGCCCATCGAGACGATTGTCGACGAGGACCTGCTGCAGGACTTCAATGTGAAATATGTCGGGGCTTTGCGTTGTTCCCGGGCCGTCATTCCATTTATGAAGAAGGAGGGTTGGGGCCGTATCATCAACATCTCAGGCGCCAATGCCCGTAACGCTGGCAATCTCAGTGGCGGTGCGCGCAATACCGCCTTGGTGCACATGACGAAGACGCTGGCGGTGCAATTGGGTCGGCATGGGATCACAGTCAACTGCATTCATCCCGGTACGACCCGCACCGAGCGCACGCCGAGCTTGCTTGCAGCGCGTGCCAAGCAACTGGGCGTTTCGCCTGACGAGGCCGAGCATCAAGACTTCGCTCCGGACTCGCCTCGCGGCAATGCCATCTGCCGAATGGTGGACGCCACCGAAATCGCATTCGTTACGGCATTCCTGGCGTCCGACAAGGCGTGGGCAGTCTCGGGTGAACTTATCGCGGCAACCGGCGGTGCAGGTCGAACAGTCTACTACTGACACACCTGCCGCGCCCGCCGCGCGGTCTGGAGGCGCCATCCTATCCCCTGGAGCCGGCCTTGCCCGCATGATGGTGAAGCGACCGGAGACCCGCATGTCTGATCGAGTGAACTACAAGCTGGTCGAGGGCTGGGAGCAATTGCCCAAGGGCTTCGCGCATCGCGACGTCGCCGTCGATCAGGAGGACGGTGTCTACTTGATCTGTCGCGGCGAGAACCCGGTGATTGTCTATGACCGGCAGGGCAATTTCCTGCGTACCTGGGGCGAGGGCGATTTCTCCATGCGCGGGCATGTCATCTATGTCGCCCCGAACGGAACCACCTTCGCCACCGACGACGGTAATCACACCGTGCGCCAGTTCGCCCGAAGGCCGCCTGATCTCGCGCTGATGGGGCGAGTTGCGTTACCATGGGCGACAGACGCGGTAGGAGGCGGCGCCAGGCGCGCCTGAGGAGGAGGCCAGATATGCCACAGGATGGTGCCACCACTAGGTCGCCTCGACAATTCAAGATCGTCGGCACGCGACCGCTACGTCCCGACGGCATCGACAAGGTGACCGGGAAGGCCCGTTTCGGCGCCGATATGTACATGCCCGGCATGCTGTACGGCTTCGTTCTCAGAAGCCCGCACGCACATGCCCGCATCAAACGCATCGACGCGGCTAGCGCGCTCGCCCTTGACGGCGTCAAGGCGGTGTTAACGTCCTCGGACCTCCCTGACCATGCGAACGGTGACCAGGGTTTACGCGATGCTCTCGAGAACGTCATGGCGCGAAGCAAGGCGATTTACGACGGCCATCCCGTCGCAGCTGTCGCGGCGGTTAGTCCGGCGATCGCCCGACAGGCGCTGAAAGTGATCAAGGTCGACTATGAGGTGCTCCCTCATGTTACCGATGTCGAGGCGGCGATGGCGCGCGACGCCCCGATCCTGCACGAACACATTTTGACTGAGGGTGTGCAGCCGAAGGCGGAGAGGCCATCAAACGTCGCGTGCCGGCATCAGTTCGGCCATGGCGATCTCGACAATGGTTTCAAGGCTGCGGACGTGGTGATCGAGCGCACGTTCCGCACCGAGGCGGCCCATCAGGGCTACATCGAGCCGCACGCCTGCCTCGCCGACCTCAAGGCTGACGGCTCTGGTGACATCTGGTGCTGCACGCAAGGGCATTACATGGTGCGCACGATGTGCGCCTCCCTGCTCGGTCTCGACGTCTCGCGCCTGCGGGTGACGGCCTCCGAGATCGGCGGCGGTTTTGGCGGCAAGACCGTGGTATTCCTCGAACCGCTGGCGCTCGCCCTGTCGCGCAAGGCTGGTAAGCCGGTGAAGATGGTGATGAGTCGCGAGGAGGTGCTGCGGGCCACCGGCCCGACCGCGTCGAGCGCCATGCGCGTCAAGATCGGTGTCAAGAAGGACGGGCGTCTCACCGCCGGCGATGCCGAGTTGAAGTTTCAGGGTGGCGCCTTTCCAGGCTCGCTCGTCGACATGGGCGCCATGGCGGCTTTCGCGTGTTACGAGCTCGAGAACGTGCGTGTTGTCGGCTACGACGTCGTGTGCAATCGACCGAAGCTCGCCCCTTACCGGGCACCGAGCGCACCGATCGCTGCATTCGCGGTTGAGAGCGTGATGGACGAGCTCGCGGGACGCATCGGCATGGACCCGCTCGAGCTGCGCCTCAAGAACGCCGCCAAAGAGGGCACGAAGTCGTCCTACGGCCCCACCTACAAGCGCATCGGCCTCATTGAGACGATCGAGGCGGCGCGGAAGCACCCTCACTACAAGGCGAAGTTGACCAAGACCCAGGGGCGCGGTGTGGCCTCGGGCTTCTGGTTCAACTTCGGCGGCAACACTTCGACGTCGCTCAACATCAATGCCGATGGCACCGTCGCCGTCTCCTATGGCAACCCGGACATCGGCGGCTCACGCGCCTCGATGTGCATGATGGTGGCCGAAGAGCTGGGCATCCCCTATGACAGCGTGCGTGCCATAATTGCCGATACCTCCTCCCTCGGCCACAACGACATCACCGACGGCAGCCGGGTGACCTTCTCCGCCGGCATCGGCGTGATCAACTCCGCACGCAATGCTATCAAGG
>Ga0134122_10000974_pt1 | contig 20326 bp, 17 predicted proteins | sample KB302_FD_96461 | JGI IMG/M metagenome (GOLD analysis project Ga0134122, IMG submission 96461) | Terrestrial soil microbial communities without Nitrogen fertilizer from Kellogg Biological Station, Michigan, USA - KB3-0-2 | ecosystem: Environmental > Terrestrial > Soil > Unclassified ... | reverse complement strand
TTTGTTGCCGAACAGGAAGACGATCACCCGCAGCAGGACACTCAGGATGCCGAGCACCACCAACCAAAGGCCCAGGGCATAAATGCCCTTGATGATCCACCGGTGCGTCAAGCCAACCGTGCTGTCGGACTGCTCGCCCAGTCCGTAAGACCGCATGACAAAATCGATGCTGTAGTAGGAAACCAGCGCCACGTAAGGCAGTGCCAGCACCAAGCAGCCTCCAAGCTCCATCCAAGCCCTGCGGCGATAGCTCATGTTCTCCGTGAAGCTGTCAACGCGCGGGTGCGCGTTGATGGTGTAGCAGTATCCCATCCAAAGCGAGAAGATGGCGGCGTGGAAATGCCATTCGAGCTCCTGCAGCTTCGTGAACGGCAGCTGCAGGCCGGCCTTGCGCGCCAACACGTCGAATGTGGTAACGCATGCCATCACCACCAACAGCCATCCCGACGTCAGGGCGATCCATTCGAGCAGCCGGCGCAACGATTCCGACACCTTCAACAGCGCGTCCATCAGGCTTGGCTCTCCGTCCTCCTCGTCAGGTCGGCGTCTTGATCGTCGCCGACGCCGAGGATTCCGCTTGTTCGGCTAGGTATCAAAGGCGGCAGTCGTAGGCCCCGGGGGCCGGCGCAGCGCTTGCTGCGCGGGCCTTCGGCTGTGCCGACTCAGTTGCCAACGTAGGTCGGCTTCATCGACTGTGAGTCGCCCCAGATGGCGTATTGCTTGCGGAAATCCAGATAGTGGTCAGCCACCTTCTTGAAGAGCGGATCCTTTGCCGACTCTTCCTTGATGACCTCGAGCCACGCCTTCTCGAAGGCAGCCAGCGTCTTGTCGTCCCAACGCTTGACCTGCACGTGATGCTTGTCGCGCATCTCGGCCATGGCATTGAACTGCATCGCCTCGGTCTCGGCGTAGGTGACGGACACCTGCGCGTTGCCCGCTACCTCGATCATCGCCTTGTAGTGGTCAGGCAGGGCGTCCCATGACTTCTTGTTCATGAGGAATTCGCTGCACGACACCTGCTGGTGCCAGCCGGGAAAGTAATTGTACTTGGCGACCTGATGAAAACCGAGCTTGATATCCATCATAGGCATCGAAAACTCGGTGGCGTCGATCACGCCGCGTTCCAGCGCCTGATAGATGTCGGCGGCCGCCAGCAGCTGCGTGGAGACCCCAAGCTTCTGCATCACCTGAGCCCCGAGCCCGAAGAAGCGCATCTTGAGGCCCTTCAAGTCCTCGACCGACTTGATCTCCTGACGGAACCAACCCGAAGTCTCCGGGCCGATGCAGAAGCAGTCGACGGCGTATAGATCGTGCTTGGCGTAGATCTCCTCGCGCAGCTTGTTGCCGCCGCCGAACCATTTCCAGGCCAGGAACTCCCCGAAGTTCGGCCCGAACGGCACGGTCGTGAAGAAAGCAAGCGAGGGATATTTGCCGGTGTGATAGCCGGGTGTGGTCCAGCACGACTCGATTGAGCCTTTGGAGACCGCCTCGAAACACTCAAGTGGCGGTATCAGTGCGCCGGGCTCATAGAACTTGATCTCGAACTTTCCGCCCGACATGCGCTCGATGTCCTTGATGAAACGGATGCCGGACGGGCCAAGGTGCGGGAGCGAACTGGCGAAAGCGCTTTGCATTTTCCAGCGCACTTTCTCTTGCGCACCGGCATCGGTGGCGACGGCCGCACAGGCCAACACGGATAGACCCGTGAGCCCGATCTTGAGCAGGAATTTCGACATGAGAGTCCTCCCTTTGACAAAAGCATCGATCCGCAGCGAGACGCGCACGCCTGCGCGGTTGCGAAGGCGAGTTTGTCCAACGGAAAATGCGTCCTGGAGCGGCTCGTTTTTGCTTGATCGCCTAGCCAGGCGACTGACGGACGTTGTCACGCTCCAAGTGGATAACGTGGCATGAAGTCGCGGAGCTGTCAAAAGACCGAGGACGACAGTTAGCCTGAACCAGTGCGTGTGGCGCCGCGGTTTGGCGGCAGTGCCCGCCCGATCCTGCCCGGGCCGACCCATTGCCCCGAGGCGACCCATTGCAAAGGGAGACGACCATCAATGACCGCACGCACCCGGCTGACGAAGCCCGTAGCCTCAGACACCATTGCGCGCCTAAAAGCGGCGGCTGGGCCCGCGGGCTATATCGAAGACCCGAGCGAGATCGAACCCTACTGCAGAAGCTGGCGCGACAACTGGATCGGCAAGGTCCCGCTGGTGCTGCGACCACGGACGACCGAGCAAGTTGCCGAAATCGTCCGCGTCTGCGCGGCCGCGAGCGTGGCGATCGTCCCTCAGGGTGGTAACACCGGCCTCACCGGCGCGGGCCAGCCGCACGCCGACATGAGCGAGGTCATCGTATCAATGTCGCGCCTGGATCGTATCCGCGCCATCGATGCCTTGAACGACACGATCACGCTCGACGCCGGCGTGGTCCTGAAGCAGGTGCAGTTGGCGGCGGAGCAAGCCGACCGATTTTTTCCCTTGAGCCTCGGCGCCGAAGGTTCCTGCCAAATCGGCGGCAACATCTCGACCAACGCGGGCGGCATTCAGGTCCTGCGCTACGGCAACACGCGCGCGCTGGTGATGGGGTTGGAAGTGGTGCTGCCGGATGGTCGCATCTGGGATGGTTTGCGCGGGTTGCGCAAGGACAACACCGGCTATGATATGAAGCAGGTCTTCATCGGCGCGGAGGGCACGCTGGGTATCATTACGGGCGCCGTGCTGCGCCTGTTTCCAAAGCCTACGGCGACGGAGACGGCCTGGGTCGCCGTCGACAGTCCGGACGTTGGCGTGGCTTTGCTCGGGCACATGCTCACCCGCATGGGCGATACGATCTCGGCCTTCGAGCTCATCGGCCGTCCTATCATCGACTTTCTGCTGCAAGGCGTACCGGGCCACGATGATCCGATGCGCGAGGTGCACCCCTGGTACGTGCTGCTGAATGTGACGAGCCAGGGAGCGCCGGGCTCATTGCTCGGGCCTCTGAGCGAGACCCTGGCGGAAGCTGGCGACCGCCGCCTGCTTCGCGACGCCCTGATCGCTGCCTCCGGAACCCAAGCGGCCAGACTTTGGAAAATTCGCGAAAGCCTGGTCGAGGCACAGGTTGCCGCCGGAGGCACAATCGCGCACGATGTTTCGGTGCCCTTGTCGCGCATCGCGGAGTTTATTCGCCGTGCCGATGCGGCGCTGGCCAAGGCCTATCCGGGCATCCGTCCCTGCGCCTTCGGTCATGTGGGTGACGGCAACATGCACTACAATTTGGTGCGTCCGCAGCACTGGGACGGCGCGCGTTATCAGCAGGAGCGCGGCAACATCAACCGCATTGTGCACGACATCATTGCCGAACTGGGGGGGTCGATCAGCGCCGAGCATGGTATCGGCCGTACACGGCTGGCCGAACTTGCCCACTACAAGGGGGCGACCGAACTTGCCATGATGCGAGCCATCAAGCAAGCACTTGACCCGCAAGGCATTATGAACCCCGGCAAGGTGCTGAGCGTTTGAAGTCGGCGGCGCGTTCTTCAGCACGCGCGCGGCTGGCAAATCGACTTCCGCGGCCCAAGGCAAATTCGGCTTGCGAGGCCTAAGTTTCGCGGCGGCCTCGCGAAAGCTGGCTCTCGCACTGAGCACCCGCCCCGCCAGGCTCTTGCTTGGCCAACAGGGCGGCCGCTAGGCTGCACAAGCCCACGGGCGAGCGCCGCGGCAAGCTAGCGGATTGAAAGTGCGCCGCGGCTGAGGCCGCATAGCGAGGAAGACGAAAGTGAGCCCGACGGCCGAGCCGCCGCTGCCCCAACCTTTGCCGGCACAGTTTGCCGAGGCCGAGGCTGCCCGCTCGGCAGCCTCGGCTTTCGATTTGCGACGATTGCCGGCGGACTACTTCGCCAATCCCTATCCTTATTATCATGCGTTGCGCGCGCACGCGCCGGTGCATCGCCTGCCCGACGGCAGCTATTTCCTGTCCCGCTATGTCGACTGCGCAACCGTCTACAAGGACGTGGTCTTGTTCTCGTCCGACAAAAAGCGCGAGTTTCGACCCAAATACGGCGACAGCCTACTCTATCAGCATCATACCACCAGCCTCGTCTTCAATGATCCGCCACTGCACACGCGCGTACGCCGAATCATCGCCGCCGCCTTCACACCGCGCGCCATCGCCGACCTCGAACAGCCCGTGATCGACTTGGTCGACACCTTGCTCGATCGTCTGGGCCAACACGGCGGCGGCGATCTCATCACCGACTTCGCCGCGGCGGTGCCAGTCGAAGTGATCGGCAATCTGCTGGGCGTGCCCAGGCAGGAGCGCGACCCGCTGCGGGACTGGTCACTTGCCATCCTGGGTGCCCTCGAACCTACGCTGACCCCCGAACAGCAGCTGCGCGGCGAGTGCGCCGTGCGCGATTTCCTTGACTACCTCAAAGGCTTGGTCGCCGACCGCCGTGCCAAGCTCGGCGATCCGGAACACGACGTGCTGACGCGGCTGATCCAGGGCGAGCGAAGCGCCGAGAAACTGTCGGAACTTGAGCTGTTGCACAACATCATCTTTATCCTGAACGCAGGCCACGAGACGACCACGAATCTGATCGGCAACGGGCTCCACGCGTTGCTCGAATGGCCGGAGGCCAAAGCCCGGCTGATCACCAACCCGGCGCTGATCCGCTCGGCGGTGGAGGAGATTTTGCGCTTCGAAAGCTCCAATCAGCTCGGCAACCGCGTGACCAGCGCGCCCGTCGAGATCGGCGGGGTCGCGTTGCCTGCCGGCGTCTTCCTCACCATCGGTATCGGCGCCGCCAATCGCGACCCCGCCGAGTTCGCAAACCCGGATCTATTCGACATCGCACGGGAGCCGAACCGGCACCTGGCGTTTGGCTCGGGTGCCCATGTTTGCGCCGGCCTCAACATTGCACGCCTCGAGGGTCGCGTCGCCATCGGCCGCTTGTTGGCGCGATTCCCGAGCTATCGCCTGGCCGGCGCGCCGGTCCGCGGCGGCCGCGCGCGCTTTCGGGGCTTTCTCTCGTTGCCTGTCTGCATCAGTTGAGGCGTCGCCGGGGATGGACGGGGCACCGGTCGGCCGGCAGGCATGGCAAGCCCAGCTGTCCCTGGATTTACGTATTTGACCGAAGCCGGCGACCGAGGGCATTAGGTCGGTCGGAATGGCTGAGCTTGGGGCAACGGGCGACGAGGTTGGGCCGCCCAGCACCGTGGGGAACAGATCGATGCACGAGTACGACTACATTGTCGTCGGCGCCGGCTCGGCCGGCGGTACTTTGGCGGCACGCTTGAGCGAAAATCCGCGCAATCGTGTGCTGCTCGTCGAAGCCGGACGCGCCAGCCACCCCTATTCGCGCTTTCCCGTCAGTTTCGGTCTCTTGATCAACGACGCCAGTGCCAACTGGCTGTATGCCTCCGAACCCGAGGAGAACACGGCTAACCGCACAATTCCAGTTCCGCGCGGCAAGTTGCTCGGGGGTTCGAGCGCGATCAACGGGCTGGTGTGGGTACGTGGCCAGCCGCTCGATTACGACACCTGGGCGCAGATGGGCGCGCGCGGCTGGAGCTGGCAGGAGGTGGCGCCGCTGTTTCGGCGCATTGAGAACTACGAGAAAGGTGGCGCCAACGGGCGTGGAGTGGGCGGTCCCTTGAGCGTGTCGGAGGTACCCGACCAGAACCCGCTCTACGACGCATTGTTCAAGGCGGCAGTCGCCGCCGGCTACAAGCTCAATTCCGATTACAACGGCGAGGACCAGGAGGGTGTGGTCAAGACACAGGCCAGTATCTGGCGCGGGCAGCGCATGAGTGTCGCCCACTGCTACCTCAAGCCGGCGATGAAGCGACCCAACCTGCACATCGTGACCGATGCCCCATCGCGACGAGTGCGTCTTGACGGGAAGCGATGCACCGGCATCACCTACCTGCGGCATGGCAAGACGGTGGAGGCGCGGGCCCGGCGCGAGGTGATCCTGTGCGCCGGCGCCGTGGCCACACCGCAGCTGTTGGAACTATCTGGGATCGGCAAGCCCGAGATCCTGAAAAAATACGGCATCGACGTAAAGCACGCCCTGCCGGCGGTGGGCGAAAACTTCCGTGATCACCTCAATGCCCGCATCGTCTGGCGGGTGAAGGACCCCCGGGTGTCCTATAATCACAAAGCGCGCGGGCTGCGCGCGGCCAATGAAGTTTTGCGCTATCTCGTGACGCGCGGCGGCTTCTTCAGCTTGCCGTCGGCGCCCCTATTGGCCTTTCTTAGAACCCGTGCCGAACTGGCAACGCCCGACGTGCAAATGCACCTGGTGCCCTACGCCATCAAGGATCCGAAACAGCGCAGGCTGCAAGACTTCCCTTCCATGACGGTATCGGTCTATCAGCTACGACCGGAAAGCCTGGGCTCCATCCACATCAGCTCGGCCGATCCCGACGCGCAACCGGCTATTCGCTTTAATTTTCTGGCCGACCCTATTGATCAGCGCGCCATGGTCGATGGCTTCCGCATGATCCGGCGTATCGTCGGCGCCGAACCATTGGACGCGCTGCGCGGCGAGGAATATTCGCCAGGCCGGCAGGTAGAGACGGACGCGGAGATCTTGGCTTGGATCCGCAATAACTCGCAAACGGCCTATCACCCGATCGGCACCTGCCGGATGGGGCGCGAGCCCAATGCGGTGGTGGATGAACGCCTCAAGGTTTATGGGCTCGAAGGCCTGCGCATCGCCGACGCCTCGATCTTTCCCACCATGCCGTCGGGGAACACGAACGCACCGGCAATCATGGTGGGAGAGAAGGCGGCAGACCTGATCCGAAGCGTCGCGTGAGCAAGGCCGGCTGCTGCGCCGGAGGTCGGCGCGAGGGTGTGATCCCGTGCCACGCCGCCGCGGCTCGAGGCCCTGCCGACCAAGCCTGCTCGATCGTCCTCACTCCTTGACCTGATGCACTTCGATGACGTTGCCTTCGGGGTCGTGGAAGAAAATCTGCTGCCAGCCTCGCATCGCCCAGGCGCCGTAGTCCGAATAGGGAATGCCCTTTTCCTGCAGGCGCTTCTTGAAAGCCTCGATATCGTCGGTGCGGAAGGCTATGTGGCCGCGCTCGACCGGGTTAATCGCCTGGCCGGTGCGAAAATTGATCCCCAAGTCCTTCTCCGCCAAGTGAAACTGCGTCGTGCCGTCCGTGCGGAAGGCAACCCGGCCGGGATAGCCGTCCTTGTCGAGTATACGCCCCGCCTCCAGTGAAGGCTCCGGTTGAAGATCGAGCACGTCACGGTAAAAGGCATCGAGCGCCGGCACATTGGTCGAGCAGAAGTTGACATGGTGCAGCTTGGTCTTCATGGGGTGCTTGGCTCCGGTCTTGTCGGTGGCGCCAGTGTAAGCGCGGCCGGCGTGCATCGAAAGCTGCAATTCGGCGCCTGGGTTCTGGCCCAGTTTTCCTGGCGACGGCTGCTTGCTATGACTGCCCAAAATGATTGGGGGCCCACGCGTGTCAGATCTAAAGAGCCTAATCCGCACCATTCCGAACTATCCCAAGCCGGGTGTGATGTTCCGCGACGTCACCACGCTGTTGGGCGACCCAAAGGGTTTCAAGGCGGCGATCGAACAGATGGCAGCCCCGTTTGGCGATGCCGGTGTCGAAGGCGTGGCCGGCATCGAGGCGCGCGGCTTTATTTTGGGCGGGGCGATTGCCGACCGCCTCGGCTGCGGTTTCGTGCCCTTCCGCAAAAAGGGCAAGCTGCCCTGGAAGACCATCGGCGAGGAATATACGCTTGAGTATGGCGTCGACATCATCGAAATGCACGAGGATGCCATCGATCCGGGCGAGCGCATCCTTATCGTGGATGATCTGATCGCCACGGGCGGTACCGCGGAGGCGGCAGCCAAGCTCGTCAAGCGCTCGGGCGGCGAAATCGTCGGGGCGACATTCGTCATCGACTTGCCAGAGCTCGGCGGCGCCAAGCGGCTTGCCGCGCTCGGCATCAGGTGCCATGCGCTGATGGCATTCGAAGGCCATTAGGCACGGGCGAGCCGGCGAGAGGTGGGGCCAGGCGACGCCGCGGCGCGCGCAAGGCCCCGCACCCCGCCGGCCCGTCCGAGGTCGGTGCCAAAGACCCTCGCTGCGGCGCCCCGACCGGTGCTCTCGCGCTTCCAGCCAGCGCTGTCGCACCCAGCCAACGCGCTCGCCTCCAAGTGAGATGTTGCGGATTGTTGAAAACGCGCCATATAGCAATGCGCCCGAGCAAGATGCTTGGCGAGCACATGCTTGAATCGCGAGGATGCCATGCTGGAGGCACCTCATCACGCCGCCGCCGGCTTGCCGGCGCGAGGCACAGACGCGGCGGTGGGCGTCGCCCCTCGCGGCGGCAAGGACGGGGCCCTTTTGGCATTTTTGGAGGTGTTCGCGCATGAACATCGGCGGCAAGGCCTATCGCACGATCTGGGTCGCGGCGGACGGCTGGTCGGTGGAAATCATCGACCAGACGAAGCTGCCGCACGCGTTGCAAGTCGTGGCGCTGAGGACGCTTGAAGATGCTGCGCGTGCCATCAAGACCATGCAGGTCCGCGGCGCCCCACTGATCGGTGCCACGGCGGCCTACGGCGTGTGCCTGGCCTTGCGGCACGACAGCTCTGAGGCCGCGTTTGCTCATGCCCTCGCGCTGCTCGCCGAACAGCGTCCGACCGCCGTCAACCTGCGCTGGGCGCTTGCGGAGATGCGCACGGCCGTGCGCAACTTGCCGCCCGAGCGCCGGGTGGCGGCGGCCTATCGGCGGGCGGCAGAAATCTGCGAGGAGGATGTTGAGACCAATCGGCAGATTGGGATCAACGGTGCCAAACTCCTCCATGCCATTGCGGCGCGCAAACCGGCAGGTGAGCGCGTCAACATTCTGACCCACTGCAACGCCGGCTGGCTCGCATGCGTGGATCGGGGTACGGCCCTGGCGCCGATTTACGAGAGCTGGAACGCAGGCGTGCCTTTGCATGTGTGGGTGGACGAGACGCGCCCGCGCAATCAAGGGGCCGCACTATCGGCCTACGAGCTCGGCGCACACGGCGTGCCGCATACGATCATCGTCGACAATGCGGGTGGGCATCTCATGCAGCGGGGGCTGGTTGACATTTGCTTTGTCGGCGCCGATCGCGTCACCAGCAACGGCGACGTCGCCAATAAGATCGGTACCTATCTCAAGGCCTTGGCGGCGAAGGACAATGACGTGCCGTTCTACGTGGCGGTGCCGCGCGCTACGATCGATTGGACACTCAGCGCCGGCACCGATATCCCAATCGAGGAGCGCAGCGCCGACGAAGTGCTCATCATGACCGGTCGCAATAGGGACGGACAGGTGCTGTCGGTTGAGATCGCCGCCGCCGGCAGCCCCGCGCGCAATGATGCCTTTGACGTGACGCCGGCGCGGCTCGTTACAGGGCTGATCACGGAGCGCGGTATTGGTCCCGCATCGATGGAAGGCCTCGTGAGGCTTTATCCTGAGGGCCGAGATAGCAAGGTCTGTTGACTGAGCGGCGAGCCGTCAAGGCGCACACCCCAGTGCGCCTGGCCATACGGGGCTTTCGATGCGATCGGCGGCGATGCCCGACGCAAGGCGATGCCGACGGGTCCAACTCCGCGAACAGGAGCTCGAGGGTCAGGCCGCCGCCAGGTGGGCTTGCGGCCGATGTCCACCTTTGATCTGGGTGCGATGCATGACGCGCCGCGCCGACTGATCAAACGGATCGCGTCGGTGCATGGTCGAGCGATTGTCCCACAACAGCAGATCGCCCACGCGCCATTTGTGCTCGTAGCGCAGTTCGGGCCGGTCGATATGGGCCCACAAGGCATCGAGCAGCGCTTCCGACGCCGCCGAGCTGAGGCCCTCGACGTAGGAATTGCGCCGCCGGCCCAGGTAGAGACTGGGGGCCCCTGTCACCGGATGCCGGCACACCGCCGGGTGCCAGGCACCGGGTGCCTGGTGCGGATCGTCGGTGGGCTCAACCCCTTGGCGCAGGAAACCGCCGCTGTTGTAGGTGCCATCGTGCTTAATACGACGGCCCCGCAGCTGTTCCTTCAAGGCCTCGGGCAGTGCCGTCCATGCGGCTTCCATGCCGCAGATCCAGGTATCGCCGCCTGCTGCTGGAATTTCCAAGGCATAAAGCATGGAGGCGTCGGGCGGCAGCTCCAGATAGCTCATGTCCGTATGCCACACCGCCTCGCCGGCCCCAAGCGCGCCGATCGGCTGGCCGCTGGCGTCGAGCACATTGGAGACGACGTACACGTCCGGGTAGCCGGGCGGACTGAGGCGCCCGTGCTCCTGGTTCGGCGGCGGATCGAGCTCGCCAAACCTGCGGCTGAACCTTATGAGATCGTCATCGTCGATCTGCTGCCCGCGCACCAGCAGAGCCGAGCGCTGGTGCCAGACTTGGGCAATGTCTGCGAATTCCGCGTCACTCAGGCGTCGCAGATCCACGCCCAAGATTTCGGCGCCAACGGCGGGGGTCAAAAACTTCACCGCAACGGCCATCTTCGCCTCTCCCGATCGGTGCCTTCGAGCCTGCTCACTTCAAAGCGTTTTGCAGCTAAGGGGCAACGATACCTGGGCAGGCGACGAACGCAACCCTGCGATCGCCGGGTAGCCCGTGATCCGGGCATTTCTGACCCTAGGGGCGCATCGGAAAAGCCCGCCGGCCCGGCGTTCGCAAGGGTTCGGCGAGATTGGCAAACTCGCACAGCAGCCTGCGCGTGTCGCGCGGGTCAATGATTTCCTCGACCCAAAACGCTTCCGCCGTTCGGAACGGCGAGCGCAATTGGTTGAGCCGAGCCTCGATCTCGGCCAGCTTCACCTGGGGGTCAGGCGCGGCATCGATTTCGGCGCGATAGGCAGCCTCGATCCCGCCTTCGAGCGGCAGCGATCCCCACCAGCCCGACAGCCAGGCATAGCGCAAGGCCAAGCGGCCGGCCGGCACGTGCGCCGCGCCGGCCACGCCAAAGGCATTGCGCACGATGATCGTGCACCAAGGCACGCTCGATTGATTGATGGCAGCCATCGCACGCACGCCGTGTCGGATCGTGGCACTGCGCTCCGCCTCCAAGCCGATCAGAAAGCCGGGGCAGTCTGCCAGATACACTACAGGCAGATGGAAGGTCTCGGCCATGTCAACGAAGCGCACAATCTTCTGGCAGGCCTCCGCAGTCCACGCACCACCGTAGTGATACGGATCGCTCGCCAGGACCGCCACCGGCAACCCATCCAAACGCGCCAGCGCGGTGATGATCGAGCGGCCGAACATGCGTCCGACTTCGAACAGGGAGCCCCGATCGACGACCGCCTCGATGATCGGACGCATACGATAGACCTTGCGCCGATCGTGCGGGATGACGCCGAAGAGCATCTCCTCGCACCGGTCGGTCGGATCGCTGCGTTCGCCTCGCGCGGCGACGTCATAGGCCGACGCCGGCAGATAGGACAGAAAGCGACGGGCGCATTGAAACGCCTCTTGCTCGGTCTCGACGGCGTGATCCACCGCGCCGGCGCGACACTGCACCTCCCAGCCACCGAGCGTCTGCTTATCGAGCTGCTGGCCCGCGCGCGCCACCACCGGCGGCCCAGCCACGAACATCGCCGAAGTGCCCTTCGTCATCACCGAATAGTGACTGGCGGCAAGCCGCGCGGCGCCAAGACCCGCCACCGAGCCCAAGCCCAGCGCCACCACGGGCACAGTGGATAAGGTCTCGGCCAGAAGTTGAAAACCGATGCTCGACTGGCCGAGCCCGCCCGGCAAGTTGGCCCGACCCGAAGTTTCGATGGTCTTGACAGAGCCGCCGCCACCGGAGCCCTCGATGATGCGGATAATCGGCAGCCGCAGCTCGCCCGCCATGCGCTCCGCCAGGATCGGCTTGGTCGGGATGGTCGCGTCGGCAGACCCTCCGCGCACCGTGAAGTCGTCGCCCACGACGACCACGGGGCGCCCTTCAATGCGGGCCCGGCCCATCACGCAGTTCGAGGGCGTAAGCCTGAGCAAGCTGCCGGCCGCATCGTAATCGGCTTTGCCAGCAATGGCGCCGACCTCGTGGAAGCTGCCGGCGTCGATCAATGCCTCGATGCGCTCGCGCACGGTGAGCCGCCCACCTTCATGTTGGCGGCGCACCTTGTCGGGCCCGCCCATCTGATGCGCCATGCGCTCGCGCGCCCTGAGCTCGTCGAGCTCCTCCTGCCAGTTCATCCTTGTTGCCCTCGGGACATGCTTCTCAATCATCGCAAGGCGCCGGCAGCCGTCAGCGCCGCGATCTCCTCGGCATCGACGCCTGCCTCGCGCAGCACCTCGACGGAGTGGGCGCCAAGCGCGGGACCGGGACGCGGTGGCGGTACCTTGACGCCAGTGATGGAAAATGGCGCGGCAATGGTCCGCGACATTTCGGGATTTGCCGTTTCGACCAGGATTCCTGCCGCCACAGCCTGCTCGTCATCGACGAAGTCCTGGGCGCGACTTACGGCGGCGAAGGCGATGGCATTGGCTTTGAGCCGCACGCGCCAGTCGGAGAAGGCACGGCTCGCAAAGACCTCGCGTAGAATGGCCGCCAACGCCGCGGCATTGCTCCGCCGCCGCGGCGTGTCGGCAAAGCGTGGATCTCCAATCAGATCTTCGCGCTCGATGGCCCGGCATAACCCGGCCCAATCGCGGTCCTCGCGCACGAGCGTCAGTTGAAACCAGCGGGCGTCCTCGGTTCGATAGACGTTGGCGAGAGCGCTGCGCGGGCTCTCTGGCGGCGGTCGCTTCGGCAACGGCGCACCCAGCAAGGCAGCCTGGACCGCATTGCCATTAGCCCAGATGCCGTTGGCGAGCAGCGAGCTTGCGACCTTGCTGCCGCGACCTGTGCGCTCTCGGTTCCAAAGGGCGATCATGATGCCGGCCGCGAGGGCGACAGCGGCGGGACGATCGCCCTGCGCGGGCATGCTGACACCCGGCGCGGCCCCATCGTAGCGCGAGCCATCGTAAAGGCCCGAGCGCGCGAAATAAGCGTTGGTGTCAAACCCCATCTGATCGGCATCGGGCCCGTTTCGCCGTAGCCCGTGAAGGAGGCATAAATCAAGCGCGGATTGACGTTGGCCACGTCCTCATAGGTGAGGCGCAGACGCTTGCGGGAGGCCGCCGGATAGTTGGTAATCAACACATCCGCCGAAGCGATCAGGCGATCGAATGCGACGCGCGCTGCAACATTCTTGAGATCGATGGCAAGCGAGCGTTTAGCGCGGGAATCGAGGTGCCAAGGGTAGTTGACGGAACATTTCGGATAGCCCGGCGAAATCGCCGAGATCAGCCGATTGGGATCGCCATCGATCACGGGTTCCACCTTGACGACGTCGGCGCCGTAATCGCCGAGCACCGTCGCCGCCACTGGGGCGGCTATGAAGGAGGCAACATCGAGAATGCGGATGCCACAGAGCGGCAGGTCGGTGCCGACTGCCGCCGTCGGCTCCTGATGCTCCGCCATAAGCCTCCCCCGGTTTCAATCGCTTTTTTGTTGCAAGCCTGAAGGCCTGCGCCCGTCGGGTCAAGACTTTAGGCGACGAGCTCGGGCACCAACCACAGGGGAGGCTCACCACGCTCGACTCGCTCAACATTGTCAAAGGCGTTGCGAAAGCGGGCGATGTGATTGTCCCAAGTGGGTCCGGCAAAGTGCGCGGTGAGCACAACGTTGTCGAGCTTGAGCAGCGGGTGGTTCGACGGGGGCGGCTCTTGCGCGAACACATCGAGACCTGCGCCGAACAGTCTGCCGGCGCTCAGCGCCGCATATAGCGCCGTTTCATCGACCACCGGGCCACGCGCCGTATTGATCAGGATCGCGAGCGGCTGCATCAGTGCCAATTCTTCCGTGCCGATCATGCCGCGCGTGGAGGCGTTGAGCGGCACGTGCAGGGAGACGACGTCTGAGGTCTTGAGCAGTTCACGCAGCAGGCGGAAACGCACACCCAGCGCATCCTCGGCATCCTCGCTCAGCCGCCTGATGTCGTAGTACTGCACCCGCATGCCGAAGGCCCGCGCCAGCTGCGCCGCCTTTTTGCCGATAGTGCCGAGCCCGACGATGCCAAGTGTCTTGCCGTAAAGCTCATACATTCGCGGCGCCGGTCCGTTACCGCGCCAACGTCCGGCGGCCACATTGCCGTGTTGCCAGATTACCTTACGCGACACCGCCAGCATTAGCATGAGGCTATGTTCGGCGACCGAGATGGCATTGGCCCCGCCGTTGTTGCACACCGGGACCTTGTGACGCCGCGCCGCTTCAAGATCGACGTTGTCGTAGCCGGCGCTGAGAAGTTGCACGAGCCTCAACCGTGGCGCGGCGCGATAGAAGGCATCGGGCATCGCCACATTGGGATAGCACACCACGTAGTCCATGCTGGCGAGGGCTGCCTCGAACTCGGGCGCCGTGTGCGAAAGCAACGCCAGCTCGAAACCGCGCGGCGCCAGATCGCGGGCGATTGCGCCCGCATCGGCCGATGGCGGCACCAGTACAATTTTCGGCATTCATACCTCTCCGATCCGATGGGATACCTAGGTGGCCGAGACCGAAGAGATTATGCACCAATCCCGACACCAGACGCCAACCCGGTGTTCGCACAGCCCAGCGGGCACGAGCCAGGCGTAAAAGAGCCCTACCCGGAGGGGCACCCGCGCGCGCGGGCACCGAGGCGGGCAGGCGCGGGCGGTCGCGACGGCTAGCCGGATCGGCCACGGTCAGGACTGCAAGTGGGCATCGTCGATAGTCGAAACGAAGGGCGCCGAGCAGTTCAGTTCGCCGATCGCGCACTGGGACAGCGCGCCCCGCTGCCGCGATGGGGGGCGGCAACGGGGCGGCGAGCGACGATCAGATCGAGCCAACGGCCCGTCTTCGCTCAACCGTACACGCAGAAGCGATAGCGCTTCCACCAGTACGGGCTTCCGGTTTCAAGCGCGCGCAACTTCAACCAGCGGCAGGAGCTGCCGTAGCCGTAATAGCCAGGGCCGCCACCGATCAGGATACGAACGCCATGGCGGTGATGATGATGGCCATGCGCCAGGGCGATGGAGGTGAGAGGCCCGGTCAGCAGGACGGCGGCGCCGAGGATCAGGGCGGATGCTTTGCAAACGCTGAGGTTGGACGAGGTCATGACTGCGAACTCCTTGGGTTTGACTGTTGGCCGGGGGGTGCCGACCGCATGCCCGGTAGTCGCGGCAGCGGCGAAGAAGGTTCAAGGGAACGAAAAGATTTTTGCATCCCCCGTCCGCAAGCGGCAATTTGGCCGGCGCTGGTGGCGCCGGTTACCCCAAACCTTGCCCGGCCGTGATAACGTGACGGCACCGCGCTGGCGGCCGCGGCGGAAGCGGGGCGGGACGGGCTATTTCTGCAAACTCATGAACCATTGATCATGTCGCAGCGACAAAAGGCGTGCGAGACGTCGGCCCTGGTGGCGGCGCCATGAACGAAAAAGCGCATGATGCGCAACTCATGGCGCGTATCGCCGCCCAGGACCAGGCGGCTCTGCGCGGGTTGTACGCGCGACACCAAGCCCGCGTCTTTCGTTTCCTCCTGCGTCTCGTGCGTCAGGAGGCGATCGCCGAGGAGTTAACCAATGAGGTGTTTCTGGCGGCCTGGCGCAATGCCGGCACCTTCGAAGGCAAGGCCAGCACGGCCACCTGGCTCTTGTCGATCGCGCACCATCGTGCCGTCAGCACCCTGCGCCGCCGTAGGGAGGAGAGTTGGAACGAGGAGGAAGCCGCCGAGATCGCCGATGCGAAGGATAGTCCCGAACTCGAGCTACAGAAGACCGACAAGGCGGCGATCCTGCGCCGGTGCCTCGAGCAGCTGTCCCCCGAGCACCGAGAAGTCATCGATCTCGTTTACTATCACGAGATGTCGATTGGCGCGGTAAGCAGCATTGTCGGCATACCGGAGAGTACGGTAAAGACCCGCATGTTTTACGCCCGCAAGCGGATGTCTGAGCTTTTGCAACGCGCTGGCGTGGATCGAGGTTGGCCATGAGCGAGGACGAGACGGCGCTCTCTGAGCGCGAAGAGATCGAGATGCTCCTGCCCTGGTATGTCGGCGGCAGCCTCGATGCGACCGACCGCGATCGCGTGGAGCGCTATCTTGCCCACCATCCCGAGGTCCGCCGCCAGCTCGACCTCATCCGTGAAGAGCGGCACGAGACCATCCTCGCCAACGAGGCGTTGCCAACGCCGTCGGCGGTGGCGCTGGAGCGGTTGATGGCCTCCCTGCCCGTGCGCCGGTCCGGCCTGCTCGAGCGGTTGCTCGCAAGCGAAAGCTACCGCGCCATCGCCGAACTCTTTGCTCCGCCGACACCGCGGGCGGTGCGCTATGCCGCCTATGCGGTGGCCTGCCTGCTGCTCGTGCAGAGCCTCGCCATCGCCGCGCTGCTGGTTGAGGGCAACGGCGGCGGCTATCAGACCGCGGCGGGAAAGGACGGCGGCGAGGGCCTATCCTTCTTTGTCGGTTTCACCGACACAGCTTCGACCGCTGACCTAACCCGACTATTACAGGAGTTCGATGCCCGCATCGTCGATGGACCGAAGCCGGGTGGCATCTATCAAGTCAAGGTGCGCATCGGCGACCACTCGCCGGTGGCGGCAGATGCCCTGCAGCGCCGGCTCGCGGAGCGGCGCGATGTCGTACGCCTCGTGCTACCGGCCAAGGAGTGATTGGTCATGTCTCGCCTTCTGTGCACCTCGCCCTCAAGCTCGTTCGGATCTTCGCTGGCGCTCGGCACCCTCGCGCTCATCATCGCCGCCGCCGCACCGGCGCGCGCTGGCGAAACGTTCGGTCGTGGCCAGTTCCCCTCATTCAAGGTTGGCCAGGCGCTTCAGCCCCGCCTTGGTCGCCACCACGGCAAGACGAGCGGAGCAGGGCTCGAGGACCGCGGTCCTCGCGGGTCGGGCAAGCGCATGGGCAAGGCGCGCAGGCCGTACCTGCCGCCGGTCGTCACTAACCCCGCTCAACCTCCTGCTGGCGGCAATGATTTCGGCAATCTGCCGCATCGCTCCGAGCACGCCGCAACATCCCTTGCCCGATCGCCAGCGGTTCCGCGCCAGCTTCTGATCGTCTTGGACCAGAACCAGTCAAGCGAGCTTGCCGTTGAGTTTGCGCGCAAGCACCGCCTCGAGCGCAAGCAATCCCAGCTCATGCCGCTGCTCGGCGGTCGCTGCGAACTCTATGAGGTGCGAGGCAACCGCTCCCTCGCGCAGGTGATGGCCGCCTTGCGGCGGGATCCGCGGGTTCGGCTCGTGCAGGCCAACTTCCGTTATCGCGCGCAGGCAGCAACCAGCAGCCCGCAGGTGGTTCTGCCGCAATACGCGCTGGAGAAGATTGCCTTGCCACAGGCACATGAGCTTGCGCGCGGCCGGGATGTCGTTGTTGCCGTGATCGATTCCGCCATCGACCAGACCCACCCCGACCTCGCTGGCGCAATTTCGCTGGCATTCGACGCCGTTGGTGCTCCAGATCGCACGGTCGGTTTCCATGGCACGGCCGTGGCCGGCATCATTCGTGCACAAGGCGTGGTCGCAGGTGTGGCGCCGCTAGCCTCGATTCTGGCCGTGCGCGCCTTCCAGGTGCGCAATGCCGGCGAGGCGGCGGAAACCACCTCGTGGATCTTGCTGCGCGCCATCGAATGGGCCGTCGAGAACAAGGCGAACGTCCTGAACTTGAGTTTTGTCGGCCCCAAGGACGACACGCTGCACCTTGCCCTGCGATCGGCAGCGGCGCGGCGCGTCATTGCCGTTGCCGCGGCCGGCAACAACGGGCCGAAGGCGGCGCCCGTCTATCCGGCCGCCTATCCGGAAGTAATCGCCGTCACGGCGGTCGACGCAAGGGATCAGCGCTATGCCCAAGCCAATCGCGGCGGCTACATCGCTTTTGCCGCTCCCGGCGTCGACGTCTTGGCCCCGGTCGAAAAAGGCAAGCACTCCTACCTTTCGGGCACCTCCTTCGCCACGGCCTACGTCAGCGGCATCGTTGCGCTACTGCTCGAGCGCAATCGTGAGTTGGATACCGGCGCGGTCATCGACCTCATGACCGCGGGGGCGGAAGATCTAGGGCCGCAGGGTCGTGACGAGGATTTTGGGCTTGGCCGCGTCAATGCCTACGCGTCGCTGAAGGCGCTGCAGCAGATGGGCAGCGATCAGCATCCCTGACGCCCATTGGCGGTGACTGCATGAGGACGGCAAGGGAGGTCGCGAGGTGGAATTCGACACCATCCTGGTCGAGCGGATTGGTGCCGTCGCGCGCATCACGCTCAATCGTCCCGAACGCGCGAATGCCTTGAGCCAGGTCATGCTCGCCGAAATCGGCCAAGCCCTGGACGCGCTCGAGGGTGATATTGACGTGCGCGCCGTCATCGTCCGCGGTGCAGGTTCGACTTTTTCCTCCGGCTTCGACCTAAAGGAGCAGATGCAGCGGCGCCCGATGGGTGCGGCGCAGTGGCAGCCGATCCTGCGCAAGGATTTCGACACCATCATGCGGTTCTGGCACTCCCCCAAGCCCACCATTGCCGCCGTACGCGGGCCGTGTCTCGCCGGAGCCTGTGAGCTGGCGCTTGCCTGCGACATAACCGTGGCGGCGCGCGACGCCGTCTTCGGCGAGCCGGAGCTCAAATTCGGCGCCGGCATCGTGGTCATGATCCTGCCATGGCTAGTGGGACCGAAGGTTGCCAAGGAGATCATCCTGACGGGGGAGGATCGCATCGATGCAGATCGCGCGCTTGCAATCGGCATGATCAATCGGATCGTAGCCGCCGCTGACCTCGACGATACCAGCCTTCGGCTCGCCCGCCACATCGCCGTCATCGATCCCAAACTCGTGAAAGAAACCAAGCGCGCCATCAATCGCGCGCTCGAGGCACAGGGCCTGCTGACTGCCCTTGAAGACGCCCTCGCCATCGATCTTGGCATCGAGGGTGAAGGCTCGGCGGACAAGGCTCGCTTTATGGAAGTTGCCCACCGCGACGGCTTGAAGGCGGCCCTTGCCTGGCGCGACGCCCGCTTTCCCAAAGGATGATCATGACCGCAGAGCTGGCGCGACAATTACAAACTGCCCTTAAACAGACGGCCCTTGAACATACTGCCCTCAAACAAGCTGTCCTCAACCAAGCTGGGCTCAACCAGGCTGGGCTGAAACAAGCCGCGCGCGGGCGAACGCCAAGCTCAATCGAGGGTGCCGGCGGCGTCCTGCTGACCGCCGACCAGGTCCAGTCCAAAGCGGAGGCGATTGCGCGCGCGCTCGCTGCAAACGACATCGCGTCGGACGAGCCCGTGCTTTGCCGAATAGCCAACGCCCCCCTTGACCTGGCTGCGCTGCTCGGCACCTGGCTTGCCGGCGGGGTGGCCGTACCGCTCAATTCAGCCGCGACGCCGGCGAGTGTGGCGGGCATTCGACAGGCCACGGGTGCACGTCTCAGCGTGCGGGGTGACCGCGTCGAGTCGATATCGCTGCAGCGGCCGGCACCGCGCGAGCTTTTGCGCGGGGCCGCCTTGATCGTGTTCACGTCGGGTAGCACCGGCAAGCCGAAAGGCGTCGTGTTGGCGCACCAACGGTTGGCGCGAAAACTCGAGGTGCTCGATCGGTTGTTGAAATTCTCCGCCGCCGACATCGTCATCGTTCCCCTGCAGCTCAGCTTCATCTTCGGCATCTGGGTCAGCCTGCTCTCGATCTTGAGCGGGGCACACCTTGTGCTGATGCCGAAGGTCACCGCCGCCGGCCTCGCCAACAAGCTGGCCGAGCGCGCCAGCGTCCTGGCCGTCGTCCCTACCATGCTGCGAGCGCTCCTGGCGCAAACGCCGGTACCCCCGGCGTCCAACCTGCGCAGCCTTCTTAGCGGCGGCGAGAGCCTCGGTCACCAGCTTGCCACCGCCCTGAGCGATGTCTTTCCGCGCACGGAGATCTTTGATCTTTACGGGCTGACCGAGACGGGTTCGTGTGATTTCTGTCTACCGGCACGGGAGTTCGCCGTCGGCTTGGGCTCGATCGGGCGCCCGACGGAGGAGGTGCACTACCGCATCGTCGATGCCGATGGAGCGCCAGCAAAGCCCGGCGCGGCCGGCGAGTTGCTGCTCAAGACCCCGTTCGACATGCTGGGATATCTCGATGATCCTGACCTCAGCGCCGCCGCCTACGTCGAGGGATATCTGCGCACGGGCGACCAGGCGAGGTTGCGCGCCGACGGTCGGGTCGAAATCGTCGGGCGTTTGAAGGACAGCATTTCGCGGGTCGGCAACAAAATGGCTCCCGCCGAGATCGACGCCCTGCTTGTGCGCCATCCACAGGTGACCGGCGCTGTTTGCGCCGGCATAGCCGATCCGCGTCTG
>Ga0134122_10000973_pt1 | contig 20327 bp, 16 predicted proteins | sample KB302_FD_96461 | JGI IMG/M metagenome (GOLD analysis project Ga0134122, IMG submission 96461) | Terrestrial soil microbial communities without Nitrogen fertilizer from Kellogg Biological Station, Michigan, USA - KB3-0-2 | ecosystem: Environmental > Terrestrial > Soil > Unclassified ... | reverse complement strand
TCAAACGCTCCCGGCGCCCGCCGTTCGGATTCCAGCTCGATGAGCCGCTGGCGCAGTTTGTCCAGCTCGACGCCGGGAAATTTGATCTCGCGCTCGATGCCTCTAGCCTTCATGGTGCTCCGGATCTTCTACCGCACTTCTCCGACCCGATCCAAAAGCCTCGCGATGGCCCGGATGCCGTTGTAGAAGTGGCTGATGTTGAACTTCTCGTTCGGGGAGTGGAGCGCGTCGTCGTTGAGCCCGAAACCGAGCAGCAGGACCGGGACGCGAAGTACGTCGGAGAAGGTCGCGACGATCGGAATCGATCCCCCTTCGCGCACGCGCACCGGGCGCTTGCCCCAGACGTCTTCCATCGCCGCCATCGCCGCTTCGACGAACGGACCTTCGGTCGAGACGCCGACCGCCTGCCCGCCGTGGAGATACTCGACCTCGACCTTCACGCCGTGAGGCGCGATCGAGCGGACGTAGTCTTCGAAGAGGCGGGCGATCTTTTCCGGGTTCTGATCGGGAACCAGGCGCATCGAGACCTTCGCCCCGCACCACGAGGGAAGAACGGTCTTCGCCCCCTTGGCCTGATAGCCGCCGTACAGCCCATGCACGTCGCAGGTCGGGCGCGCCCAGGTCCGCTCGCGCACCGTGTAGCCCTGCTCGCCCCAGGTTTCGGTCAGCCCCAGCTCCGCGCAGTATTCCTTTTCATCGAACGGCAGCTGCGCGAACTCCTCGCGCTCCCAAGCTTCGAGCGGCCGCACGTCGTCGTAGAAGCCCGGGATCTGGATCTTGCCGGTCTCGCGATCCTGCAGCTGGGCAATGATGTGTCCCAGAGCGTTCAAGGGGTTCGCGACGCCGCCGCCGTAGGTGCCGGAGTGGAGATCGCGCGCCGGACCCGTGACCTTGATCTCCATGTAGGCGAGGCCCTTCAAGCCGTACACCAGAGACGGCTGGCCGGGCGCGTACATCGAGGAATCGGAGATCACCAGGCAGTCGCACGCGAGCCTTTTTCCGCCGTCCTCGCGGACGTAGCGGTCGATCGATTCGCCGCCGGACTCCTCCTCGCCTTCGACGAGGAACTTGACGTTGACCGGCAGGCTGCCCCGCTCCTTGAGCATCGCCGCGACGCCCTTCACATGGGCGAACGACTGGCCCTTGTCGTCGGTGGCGCCGCGGGCGTAGAGCTTGTCGCCCTCGACCGTGGGCTCGAACGGCGGGTTCTTCCACTCGGAGAGCGGATCGGCCGGCTGCACGTCGTAGTGCCCATAAAAGAGCACCGTCGGCTTGCCCGGCGCCCCGAGCCATTCGGCGTAGACGAGAGGATGGCCCTGGGTGGCGATCTTCTCGACGGTCAGTCCCGCTTCGCGGAGCTTTCCGACCAGGAAGTCGGCGGCGCGGGAAACCTCTGCCGCGTATTCCGGATCGGTCGAGATCGAAGGGATCCGGATGTAGTCCTTCAGCTCTTCGAGGTAGGTCTCTTTCTCGGCATCGATGCGGGCGAGGACGTCGGTCGATTCAAGGGCCATCAGAAGGCGCTCCTAGGTCGTCAGGTCGAATTTGAGTCTATCTACTTTTCGTCGTCGAACGAGCGGCCCGTCTTCTGCCAATCGGCCAGGAAGCGATCGAGGCCGAGATCGGTGAGCGGGTGCTTGTAGAGCTGCTCCAACACCTTGAACGGGATCGTCACGACGTCCGCGCCGAGCTGCGCCGCCTGCACGACGTGGATCGGGTGGCGGGCGGAGGCGACCAGCACCTGGGTCGCGAACTCGTAGTTCTGGTAGATCCCGACGATGTCCTCGATCAGCTTCATGCCCTCTTCGCCGACGTCGTCGAGGCGCCCGACGAACGGCGAGATGTACGTGGCGCCCGCCTTGGCGGCAACCAGCGCCTGCGCCGCCGAGAAGCAGAGCGTCACGTTGGTCTGGGTCCCTTCGCCGGTGAGCGTTCGGACCAGCTTCAGGCCTTGCGGATTGAGGGGAACCTTCACCACCACGTTCTCGGCGAGCGCGGCCAGGCGGTGCGCCTGATCGAGCATCTCGTCGTAGGTGAGGGCCAGGACCTCGCCGGAAACCGGTCCGGGTACGAGGTTCGCGATTTCTTTCACCGTCGGCAGGTAGGGCTTGCCCTGCTTGGCGATCAGAGAGGGATTGGTGGTGACGCCGTCGATCATTCCCCAATCGAGGGCGGTTTTGATCTCTTCGATGTCGGCCGTATCGAGGAAGAACTGCATATTGGTCGAGCCTCCGCGCGATGGGTCTGCGCCGTTGCGCCGGAGGAGCCACGGCAAGGCGCCGCGCTCCTCCGGGTTGACCCTAGTTTATAGGCTCTTCCGGTTCGGGGCCGGTTTCTCCCTCCAACAGCTCGTCGAGTGCGGTGATCGCCTTGATTTCGCCGACGTCGCCGGCTCCTGCATCGGCAATCTCTCCCGGGTCGCCCCCGCCGGGCGTTTCCGTGATCTCTCCGGCATCGGCGCCGTCGGCCAGCTTCGCCACGGCGACGATTCGATCTTCGCCTTCGAGATCCATCAGCTTGACGCCCTGGGTGGAACGTCCGATGACCCGGATGCCTTCGACGTTCAGGCGGATGATCTTGCCTTCCTGGGTAATCAGCATCAGGCCGTCGCCGGGAACCACTTGGCGGACGCCCGCGACCGGGCCGGTCTTCTCGCTCACCTTCAGGTTGATGATGCCGTAGCCGAGCCGGCCCTGAAGACGATATTCGACCAGCGGCGTCCGCTTGCCGTAACCGCCTTCCGTGACGGTGAGAATCTCGCCTTCGGGTTCGAGCGACTCCATGGTGACGACGCGATCGCCCTCGCGCAAGCGAATGCCGTTCACGCCATAGGCGCTGCGCCCCATCGAGCGGACCTCGCCCTCCGGGAAGCGGATCGAGAGGCCGTTTGCCGTGGCGATCAGGATCTCGCGGCTGCCGTCGGTGACGCGGACGGTGAGCAGGCGGTCGCCCTCGTCGATTTGAATCGCGATGATGCCGGCCGCGCGCTGATTAGCATAAGCCGAGAGCGGCGTCTTCTTGATCGTGCCGCGCTCGGTGGCGAAGACGAGAAACCGGTCGGCGGCGAACTCGCGCACGGCGACCGTGGTCGCCACCTTCTCGTGCTTTTCCAGCTCGAGCAGGTTGACGATCGCTTTGCCCTTGGTGTTCGGACCCGCCTCGGGAATCTCGTGGACTTTGATCCAATACATCCGGCCGCTCTCGGTGAAGACCAGCACCGAGCTGTGCGCCGAGGCGACGTAGAGATGCTCAACGAAGTCGTCATCCTTGGTCGCCATCCCCATCCGGCCCTTGCCGCCCCGATTCTGGGCGCGATAGAGCGCGAGCGGCGAGCGCTTGACGTAGCCCGTCCGGGTGACCGTGATCACCATGTCCTCGTCGGCGATCATGTCTTCGATCGAGATCTCGTGGGTGGCGGGGATGATCTCGGTGCGCCGCTTGTCGCCGTACTTTTCGCGCAGCTCGCGAACCTCGCGGCGGATCTCTTCGAGCACCAGCGGGTCGGACGCGAGGATCGCGCGCAGCCGTTCGATCGTCTCGAGCAGCGCGTGGTACTCGTCGAGCACCTTCTGCCGTTCGAGGCCGGTCAGCCGCTGCAACCGCATTTCGAGGATCGCTTCGGTCTGGAGGAGCGACAGGGCAAAGCCCGCCATCAGCCGCTCTTTCGCCTCCGCGGGCGTCTGGCTCGCGCGGATCGTCGCGATCACCTCGTCGAGGTGGTCGAGCGCCTTCAAGATCCCTTCGAGGATGTGGGCGCGCTCTTCGGCCTTGCGGAGATCGAACCGGGTGCGCCGGATGATCACCGTCTTCCTATGGTTGAGGAAGTGGAAGAGCAGCTCTTTGAGCGTCAGGACCTTCGGCTGGTTGTCCACGATCGCGAGCAGGATGATGCCGAACGTCGTCTGCATCTGCGTCAGCTTGTAGAGCTGATTGAGGATGATCTCGGGCACCTCGCCGCGTTTGCAATCGACGACGATGCGGATCCCGTCGCGGTCCGACTCGTCGCGAAGGTCGGCGATCCCTTCGATCTTCTTTTCGCGCACCAGCTCGGCGATCCGCTCGATCAGGCGCGCCTTGTTGACCTGATAGGGAAGCTCGTTGACGATGATCGACTGCCGGTCGCCTTTGGCCTGGGTTTCGAAGCCGGCCCTCGCCCGCACTTGGATGATCCCCCGGCCGGTGGTGTAGGCCTGGCGAATCCCTTCGAGGCCGTGAATGAACGCGGCGGTCGGAAAGTCCGGACCGGGCAGCGCGGTCATCAGCGTCTCGACCGTCACGTCGGGGTCGTCCATCAGCAGCTCGAGCGCGTTGATCACCTCGGTCAGGTTGTGCGGCGGAATGTTCGTCGCCATGCCGACCGCGATGCCGGAGGTGCCGTTGATCAGAAGGTTCGGCACCTTGGCCGGCAGAACGACGGGCTCGACCTCCGAGCCGTCGTAGTTCGCCTGCCAATCGACGGTCTCCTTGTCGATGTCGTCCTTCAACATCTCTTCCGCGAGACGGGTCAGGCGAACTTCGGTGTAACGCATCGCCGCCGGGTTGTCGCCGTCGATCGAGCCGAAGTTGCCCTGGCCGTCCACCAAGCGATAGCGCATGGAAAAATCCTGCGCCATGCGCACGACGGTGTCGTAGATCGCGGTGTCGCCATGGGGATGAAACTTACCCATGACGTCGCCGACGATGCGCGCCGACTTCTTGTAGGGCTTGCCGGCGGTATTGCCGCTCTCCCACATCCCGTAGAGCACGCGGCGATGGACCGGTTTCAATCCGTCGCGCACGTCGGGCAGGGCACGGCCGATGATCACGCTCATCGCGTAATCCAAATAGCTGCGCTTCATCTCCTCTTCGATATCGACCGGCACGGGCCGCTCGAAGGGAAGGATCGGGGTGTCTTCGCTCATGGAGTCCTTAAAGGTCGTCTTGGGTCACGAAACGGGGCTCAAACGTCCAGATTCCGCACGTTCAGCGCGTTGTTTTCGATGAACAGGCGGCGTGGCTCGACCTGGTCGCCCATCAGGACCGTGAAGATGCCGTCGGCCTCGACGTCGTCCTCGATCCTCACCTGAAGCAGGCGGCGGCGCGTGGGGTCCATAGTGGTTTCCCAGAGCTGCTCGGCGTTCATTTCGCCGAGGCCCTTGTAGCGCTGGAAGGAAAGCCCCTTCTTGGCGCCCGTGTACATCTTGTCCATCGCCTCGTCCAGGTTCGTCAGGATCTCGGTGTCGTCGCCCTTCAAGAGCGTGAACGAGGTCGCCCTGAGCGCGTCGAGACCCGGGTGGTTCGCCGCCAGGGCGCGATACTCGGCGCTCGTCAGCAGCGTCCAGTCGATCCGGACCAGGCGCTCGACCCCATCCTTGCGCTGCCGAAACGAGACCGCGCCGGTTCCGTGCTCTTCGTCGCGCTCGACGTTCGGCGCCAGGAATCCCGCCCCCTCGATCGCCGCGGCCACGGCCGCGAGCTTCGCTTCGTCGGAGAGCCCCTGCTTATCGACCAGTCCGCCCAAGAGCGCGAGGCGGATCGCCTCTTCGGGCACGCCGCGCGAGCCGAGCTTCGCCAGGTTTTCGCGGAACGCCTCGACCTTCTCGACGAAATGGGCGAGCTTCGGTCCGGTCATCAGCTCGCCTTCGCCGACCGCGAGCTGCCAAAGACCCTGAATGCGCTCGATCAGGAACGCGCGATATTCGCGGTCGTCCTTCAAGTACGCGTCGCGCTTGCCTTCGGCGACTTTATAGAGCGGCGGCTGGGCGATGTAGAGGTGGCCGCGCTTGATCAGCTCTTCCATCTGGCGATAGAAGAACGTGAGGATTAGCGTCCGGATGTGGCTGCCGTCCACGTCGGCGTCGCACATGATGATCAGCTTGTGGTAGCGCAGGCGCGCGATGTCGAAGTCGTCGCGACCGATGCCGGCGCCGAGCGCGGTGATGATCGTCTTGATCTCTTCGGAGGAGAGCATCTTGTCGAAGCGCGCCCGCTCGACGTTCAAGATCTTTCCCCGGAGCGGCAGGATTGCCTGGAAGCGGCGGTTTCTCCCCTGCTTCGCGGTGCCGCCCGCGGAATCGCCCTCGACCAGGAACAGCTCCGCCAGCTCCGGGTTGCGCTCGGAACAGTCGGCGAGCTTGCCGGGCAGCGAAGAGCTTTCGAGCGCCCCTTTGCGGCGCGTCAAATCGCGGGCTTTGCGCGCGGCTTCGCGGGCGTGCGCCGCCTCGACGCACTTTTCGATGATCTTCCTCGCTTCGCGCGGGTTCTCTTCGAGGTAGGTGGCGAGCTTGTCGTTCACCACCTGCTCGACCCAGCCCTTGACGTCGGAGGAGACCAGCTTGTCCTTCGTCTGCGACGAGAACTTCGGATCTTTGATCTTCACCGACAGGACGGCGGTGAGCCCTTCCCGGATGTCCTCGCCGGTCAGGTTCTCCTTGAGCGCCTTGAGCAGGCCGGCCTGGGTCGCCCAGGCGTTCACCGTGCGGGTGAGCGCGCCCTTGAAGCCGATCAGGTGCGTGCCGCCGTCGCGGTTGTTGATCGTGTTGGTGAAGCAGTAGATCAGCTCCTGATAGCCCTCGTTCCACTGCAAGGCGACTTCCACCACCTCTTCGCCCGTGCCGTCGTCGCGCTTTTCGATCAGGTGGATCGGCGGCGTGTGAATAGGGGTCTTGTTGCGATTGAGGTGCTCGACGAACGAGCTGATGCCTCCGGCGTAGGCGAAATCCGCCTCTTTGCCGCTGCGCTCGTCGGCCAGGTGGATGAAGATGCCCCGATTGAGGAACGACTGCTCGCGCAGGCGTTGCGCCAGCGTCTCGTAGTGAAACTCCAGCACCGTGAAGATCGAAGGGTCGGGCCAGAAACGGACCTTGGTGCCCGTCTTCTCGCTCTTGCCGATCGCGCGGATCGGCGATTCGGGCAGCCCCTGGTGGTAGGTCTGGAACCAGACCGCGCCATCGCGCTTGATCTCCATCTCCAGCGTTCCGGAAAGGGCGTTCACGACCGATACGCCGACGCCGTGGAGGCCGCCGGAGACTTTGTAGGAGTTTTTGTCGAACTTTCCGCCCGAATGGAGCTCGGTCATGATGACTTCCGCCGCCGAGCGCCCTTCGCCTTTGTGCAGATCGACCGGGATGCCGCGGCCGTTGTCCTCGACCGAGACGGATTCGTCGGTATGAATCGTGACGTCGATGCGCGAGCAGTAGCCCGCCTGCGCCTCGTCGATCGCGTTATCGACCAGCTCGAAAACCATGTGGTGAAGGCCTGAGGCGTCCTCGGTGTCCCCGATGTACATCCCTGGGCGCTTGCGGACGGCTTCAAGGCCCTTGAGGACTTTGATGTTCTCTGCGGTATAGGTGGGCTGGGGTTCGGACAAAACCGTGGTTCTCCGGGAGTCTGAGGGACTCAGATGACCCCGAGGTCGGGGACATTGAGAGATCTCCTGAAGGATACCACAAAACGACCCTTTTGGCGAGCCGTAGGCCATTGAAAAAAAAGGGTTTAGGTGCCGCCTCCCGGATCTGGCGCCGGGGTCCTGCTCAGAGCGCCGAAACGGTCCCTTTTTCCACTCCCCAGACCCGGTCCGTCGGCACCGTGAGCCAGGCCTGCGGACGGCTCGACGTGGTCAAAATCTGCGGCGCGAAGGCGAACGTTTTCCACACCGCTCCGAGAGTCGCCGTCGCAAGCTCGGCGTCCGCATCGTCGATCAGCACGAGCGGCATCCGTCCCGCTTCGCTCAACACCCCCGCATGAGCCGCGAGGATCGCCAAGCCCAGAACCTTGCGCTCCCCCGCGGAGGCGACGCTCCGAATGTCTCTTCCCCCCCAGCTGATCTCGATCTCGTCGCGTTGGGACCCCACGAGCGGCCCGCCGCGGCGAATTTCTCGATCGGCGAGACGCGAGAGGCTCAGAAAGATCTCCTCGGCTCCTTGGAGAGCGGAAGACGGGGACGGCCGATAGCTGATCTCGATCGGCGGAAGCGGCAGGTCGAGATCGCTCAGCACGCGGGCCAACTGGTCGCGAAGGCGGAGAAAAAATTGATTCCGCAGGTCGGCCAATTCGCCGATCGCCCCGGCGAGGACACCGTTCCAGGAGGGCAGCTCTTCGCCGACCGGTCCGTCGCTCCGCTGCAGAATTTCCCTCTTCTGCAGCAGCGCCCGCCGAAAACGATCCAGCGCTTCGAGCGAAGTCGGTCGAAGCCCGAGAATTCCACGGTCCAGCAGGCGGCGTCTGAATTGCGGCGGGCCGGTGAGAATCTCGGCATCGCCGGTAGCCCAGGAGACGACGGGTAAAACCGCGAGATGGTCGGCCAGGGTCGTCGCTTTGCCGTTGACCGAGCGAAACTTCTTTCCCTCGGCAAAACCGGCGGCAAGCCGCTGCCGGCTCTCGCCTTCGACCTCGCCGACGAGGCTGAAGCCGGCGCTGCCATGTTGGACGCAGTCGGCGATCTGGCGGGCGCGAAAGCTCCGCGAGGTGGCCAGATAGTAGACGGCTTCAAGAATGCTGCTCTTGCCGGCGCCGTTAGGCCCCAGAAAAAGGTGACTCCCGGGGTTTAAGTCCAGGTCGAGATCGGCGAGATTGCGGAAGGACCTCGCTTCCAGGCGGGCCAGCACCGGTCGAAATCCGCGTCAGATCCTCATCGGCATGATCACGCAGAGGTACCGGGCATCGGTTCCATCGACGGGATAGCCGACGCACTGCGTGTTCTCGTCCTTGAGGTCGAAACGGACCTTCTCGGTCTCCACCGCGGCGAGAAATTGGGCCATGTAGTCCGGGTTGATCCCCACCCTGATCTCCTGTCCGACGTACTCGCAGGAGATCTCTTCGATCGCTTCTCCGAGATCCTGGTTGACCGCCGAAATGGTGACCTGGCCCTCCTGGACGTCGAGACGGACCGCCCGAGCGCGGTCTCCGGTCATCAACGCCACGCGCTTGACCGCATCGCCCAAGGTGCGCCGATCGAAGATCGCCTGCTTGTCGTTGTCTCGCGCGATCACCCGCTCGTAATCCGGGAACGTTCCTTCGAGGATGCGGCAGATCAGCTCGCGGCGATTCAGCCCGAACGACAGGTGGTGCTCGCCCCGGGCGAAGACGATCTTGCCATCGCCTTCGAAACGTTGGATCTCCTGTAGGGCTTTTCTCGGCGCCAAGACGGAATCTTCTCCCGCCCCTTCGACCTTCTGCTCCACCAGGGCCAGCCGATGACCGTCCGTCGCCACCATCTCGACGCTGTCGCCCTTGAGCTTGATCAGCGCGCCGTTCAGCTGAAACCGCGACTCCTCCGCGGAGACCGCGAAGAACACCTTGGAGATCATCCTCTTGAGATCGGCGAACGGCAGCTCCATCTTTCGCGTCGGCTCGACCGTCGGCAGGGTCGGGAAGTCGTCCGGGGAGAGACCGTGGATCTTGAACCTCGAGCGCCCCGCGCGAATCGACAGGATTCGCGGCTCGTCGAGCACGAGATTCACCTCTTCTCCGGTGAGAGAAGCGATGATCTCGGTAAATTTTCGCGCTTGAACGGCGATGCCTCCGGCCTCGATGACCTCGGCATCGCACCAACTGGTGAGCGAGACGTCGAGGTCCGTTGCGGCCAGCGACAGCCTTGCCCCGCGAGCCTGGAGAAGAAGGTGCGAGAGCACCGGGATCGTCGTCTTCTTCTCGGCGATTCCGAGCATCGGTGACAGCTCGGCCAAAAATTCACTGCGCGAAACACGAATTTCCATGCTCTTCTTCTCCTACCCGATACCAGGAATCATATCTCACAGTAGCCGTAGGTAGAAGGCGCTGCGGATCTGCGGATTTGAGGTCTAAGTGTTTGGAAACGAGAGGGTTGGTGAAGGACAAACCCTGCGGGCGGCCTGTGGATAGGCTGTGCATGCCTGCTGAGGAAGAGAGGGGGGGCGAAAGGATCCGCGGCCGATCCGCAGGATTATCCGCAGAACATTCACAAGCAGGAGGAGCCCTTCAAGGTCAAGAAAGACCGCGCTCCAGGTTTTGGAGAACGCGATCGAAGTCGCCGTCGTCTTGGCGCAGCTGCTGAATTTTATCGACCGAGTACATGACCGTGGAGTGATGCTTGTCGTTGAACTGTTTGCCGATTTCTGGGTAAGAGAGATCGGTCAAGCGTTTGCAGAGATACATCGCCACCTGGCGCGGAAAAGAGATCTGCTTCGAGTTGTTCTTGCTCTTGATCTCCACCACTTTAAGGCCGTAATGGCGGGCGACGCTTTTGGTGATCTCGGCCGCGGTCGGTTTTCGCCCTTCGTGGGGCAGGATGTCGCGGAGAGTCTCGCGCGCCAGCTCCAGGGAAAGCGGTTTACCGGTGAGAGACGAGAAGGCGATCACCCGGTTCAACATGCCCTCCAGCTCGCGGATGTTCGATTTGACCTGTTGGGCGACGAACTCGGCGACCTCGTTGGGGAGCTCGGTCCCTTCGAAGTCGGCCTTTTTTCGCAGGATGGCGACCTTGGTCTCCAGATCCGGAGGCTGAATGTCGGCGATCAGGCCCCATTGAAAACGGCTGCGCAGCCGTTCTTCGAGGGTGGGGATGTCTTTGGGCGAAGAATCCGACGAGAGGATGATCTGTTTTTGGCTGGTGTAGAGGGTGTTGAAGGTATGGAAGAACTCTTCTTGGGTCCGCTCTTTGTTGGCGATGAATTGAACGTCGTCGATCAGTAGGGCATCGATCGTTCGATAGCGTTCGCGAAAAGCGGGCATGCGGTCGAAGCGGATTGAATTGATCAGCTCGTTGACGAATTGTTCGGCCGGTAGATAGAGAACCCGCAGATGAGGGTGCTGCGCGAGGATCTGGTGGCCGACCGCATGGAGCAGGTGGGTTTTGCCGAGGCCGACGCCGCCGTAGAGAAAAAGAGGGTTGTAGTTGGACGACGGCCGGTCGGCCACGGCCCGGGCCGCGGCGTGGGCGAACTGGTTCGAATTGCCGACCACGAAGTTTTCGAACAGATACTTCGGGTTGAAGGCGAGGGAGGAGGCGAGAGGGACGGCGCTGGTCGGTGCCTCGGCGGAAACCGGCGCCAGCCCCAACGAATCGGCCTCGTCGAGAACCAGCAGGATTTCAACGCCGCTCTGGTTCAGGCCGGCGATCGCCCGATCGAGCTCGGGCCGGTAGCTCTCTTCGAGGGTGGAGAGAAATCGCTCGTTCGGGGCGACGAGAACCAGTTTCTGATCGCCGAACGAGCGGGCTCGGAGCGGTCGAAACCAGGTTTCGTACTCTTCGGGCGCCAGCTGTTGCTGGAGCCTCCGTTGTAGTTGAGACCAGAGGGAGTGAGGTGCCATCAGGCTAGAAGTGAGTCGAATGAAGAATCCAATATCCGCAGTTTTTCCACAGCCTGAGGAAAACCAGAGGGAAAGAATGACCGGGTGCGGGGCAGTGGGGCCGGCTGTTGCTGTTTGAGGGTAACAGGATCGTCGGGACCCCCGCAAGAGCCTTTGGAGCCGGGGGTCGGCGACGTCCGGTAACCGCCCTCTAGAAACGCGAAAAGGAGAGAATCGAAGGACCACCCTCTGGCTCCGGACCTTTTGGGCGACAATTCCGAGCGATGAGCGAGGAGCATCCCGTAGCGACGGCCGGCGCCCGCCGGTTGTTGAGCTGGTTCGATCGGCATCGGCGCGATCTTCCCTGGCGACGGGATGGAGACCCTTACCGGGTCTGGTTGTCCGAGATCATGCTGCAACAGACGCGCGTCGAGACGGTGATCCCGTTCTACGAGGCCTTCTTGGCGCGTTTTCCAACGGTGAACGACTTGGCGGAGGCTCCGATCGAGGCGGTGCTCGCGGCATGGTCGGGTCTCGGTTATTACCGCCGGGCGCGGCAGCTTCATCGGGCGGCGCAAGAGGTGGCGGCCGCGGGAGGGCGTTTTCCGGAGACCGTCGAGAACTTGCTCGGGCTTCCGGGAATCGGACCCTACACCGCGGCGGCGATCGCGAGCATCTGTTTTGGCGTCGCCGTGCCGGTCCTGGACGGCAACGTCGAGCGGGTGCTCGCGCGGAGACAGGCGGAAGAAGGCGACGCTAAAAGCGCCGCGGTGCGGCGCAGGTTCGTATCCGCGGCGTCCGACCTCCTCGATCCCGCCCGGGCGGGCGATTCGAATCAGGCGATGATGGAGTTGGGCGCGACGATCTGCGTCCCGAAGAATCCTCGATGCCTTCTCTGCCCGCTGACGGAAGGGTGCCGGGCGTTGGCGCTCGGCGCGACCGATCTCTACCCCAAGGCGCGCCGGGAAAAGAGGAGCGAAGAGGTTTCGATCGTCGCCGTCCTGGTGGAAGACGAGAAGCGGCGGATCCTGCTGTTTCGCCGGCCGGACGACAGCACCCTCCTGGCCGGCCTCTGGGAGGTGCCCTGGGTGGAGGCCGCCGCGAAAGAGACCGCCTCGGAGCTGGCGCGGCGCTACGGCGGGAGCTGGCGTCTCGGGGCGCAGGTCGGTACGGCGCGCCACGGCATCACCTATCGGGACATCACCGTGGCGGTCCACCTCGGCGAGGTCGGCGGCGGCGAAGAGATTCGGGAAGGGCCGGAGGCGGGATGGTTCGGTGCCGAGGAGATCGGGAATCTGGCGACCTCTTCGTTGGTCGGGAAGATCCTTTCGGCCCGGCAAAAGGAGGCGGTTAAACCCCGCCGTTCGATCCGCCCGCGAGGATGAACCAGCCGATGATCTTGTCGTCGATCTCGCGCAGGCGGGACGCCACGAGGTTGCAGAGAATTTTCAGCAGGTTGAGCGACGAGATCTTCTGGATGTCCAGCAGACCTTCGAGCACCTCGCGAGAAATGGCGAGCACCACGGCTTCCTGCTCGTGCGCTTTGGCATCCGCCGAACGAGGCTGATGGTCGATCAGCGCCATCTCGCCGAAATAGTCCCCCCGCTCAAGGAACGCGAGCGCCTCTTCGCCGGCTCCGGGAATGTATTTGCTGATCATGATCCGGCCTTCGAGCACCACGTACATGGAGTCGCCGGGCTCGCCCTCGCGGAACAGCACCTGATTGGGGGCGAGCTTCTTTTCTTTCGAGAGGGTGGTGAGGAAATTGATCTCCAGGTTGGAGAGTTTCTGCTCTTGAAAGAGCCGGCGCTTCGAGGCGATGTCAACCCGGAAGTCCCCGGCGGCCGCGGCGCCGACGGCTACGGGAGTCGCCACGGGCGAGCCGGAGCTGGAAAAAAACCGGGTCAGCTTGTCGTTGGTGGCGCGAAGCTTTTGCGACAGGCTCTTCCAGAACGCCCAGTAGAGCGAGAGCTTGAGCTTCGCATCGTCTTCGAGAGCCGCGGCGAGGGCGTCCGGCTGAAGGGTCAGAAGGGCGGTTTCGGCCGTCGCCGTAGCATTTCCGGACCGGGCATGGCCATCGACGAAGCTGGTTTCCCCGAACAGGTCTCCCGGACCGAGCCGCGCCAGCTCGAAGCGTCCATAAGGGGTGTTGCGCTCGATCAGCACCTCGCCGCTTTCGATCAGGTAAGCGCCGAGCGACGGCTCCCCCTCTTTGAGCACGGCGACCCCGGCATCGAAACGCAGGCGCTCGACATGCTCGGCGAGATGCTCCAACTGGGGATCGCTGAAATGGGAGAACAGCTCCCAGCGGCGGAGAAGTAGAGGGGAGAGAGCCACGGTTCGAGAAGTCTAGCCCAAGGAGAGAGCGATTGCGCCGGGGTGAGGCGCCACGATTCGCCGACGCAGTAAAAGCTTCGAGAGTCAGAGCAGCTGGAGCTGGGTCGGACGGAGGCGCGCCCAAACTTCCCGCTCGACGGCTTCGAGCCACCCTTGCCGGTGGTGGGGATCGAGCCGCAGGGCGAACAGGCGCCGGCCCGTGAGCTCACGGTCGAGGCGCTGGTCCACCGCTTCCTGGAACCCGGGATCGGGAGAACGGATGCCGTCGGGCGAGGGAGAGGCGACGATCGGCACCTGGACCAGCAGGTCGTAATCGGCCATCCAGGCGTCGATCAAAGGTTCGAGTCGGTCCTGGCGGCCGGCCGCGAGAAGCAGGTAGACGTAGTTGTCGAGCACGCTGCGGTCGCAAATGACCACCGGGTAACGCGCCTCGGCGCTGATTTCTTCGGCGATCTGCGAATGGAGGATCCAGCTTTGGGCGGCGACGGAGGTCTCCTGGTTGATCGGCAGCGGGCAGCGCCGGGCGACCTCGTGGACCACCTCGACCGAGAGATCGCGGGCTTTGAGCAGCGCGGCAAGGCCGTAGCAAAGGGTCGTCTTGCCGACCCCGTGGGTGCCGATGAACGCGATCTTGAACCGCGGCGTATCGCTCAAGGCTCTCTCTCCCGGGAGACCGACGAAAGGACGGCTTCGAGGATATCGAAGGCGGCGTCCAGCTGTTGGGAAGAGATCGTCAAAGGGGGAGCGATCTGGGCGACCGTGCTCGCGGGTCCTCCGGCGAGGAGCAGGACGCCGCGCGCGAGCGCGCCGGAGACGCAACGCTTCGCGGCGAGCGGGGTTTTGAGCTCGACCCCCCAGAGCAAGCCGCGGCCGCGAACCGCCGCGACGGCGGAAAAACGCTCCGGCCAGGAGGAGAGGCGCGGCAGGAAGGCGGCGCCGAGCGCCAGCGAGCGGGCCGGGAGGCGCTCCTCGTCCAGCACGTCGAGGGCGGCCAGGGCCGCGGCGCAGGCGAGCGGGTGGGCGACGAAGGTCGCCGTGTGCCGCGCTTCGCCGGAAGTCCGCCAAACGGCGAAGAGATCCCGCGATCCGAGCACCGCGGCGATCGGCAGGCCGCCGCCGAGCGCCTTGCCGCAGCAGAGGAGATCGGGACGGATCCCCTCGGCCTCGACCGCGAAGCGGTAGCCGGTGCGGCCGAAGCCGGTGAAGATTTCATCGGCGATGAGCAGCGCGCCCGCCCGGCGGGTGATTTCCGCGAGCGACGTAAGCCAGCCCGGGGGCGGCAGCAGGACGCCCTCCCGGCCGACGATCGGCTCGAAGATCACGGCGCCGACGTCTCGCCGATCGAGCCGGGCGGCCAGGGCGTCGAGCGGGCCGCCAAAGGCGAAGCGCTCGACGTGGCGGTGGAGATGAGGCGCGAAAGGCGCTCGGAACTCTTCTCGGGACGTCACGGCGAGTGCGCCGAGGGAGAGCCCGTGATACCCGGGATCGAAAGCGACGACGCCCGGTTTTTCGGTCGCGGCAAGAGCGGTCTTGAGCGCGATCTCGACGGCGTCCGCGCCGGAGACCGCGAAAAAGACCTGGAGATCGTCCGCCTCGGAGCCGACCGGCGCCCGGTCGGCCAGCCGGCGCGCGAGATCAAGCCGCGCGGAATGCGCCGCCACGTCGCCCAGGGCATGGATCAGGCGGGCCGCCTGATCGGCGACCGCGGCCACCACCTCGGGCCGGCGATGGCCGATCGAGGCGACGCCGAAACCGGCGGTGAGATCGAGAAAGACGTTGTCATCGACATCGAGGACGTTCGAGCCGAGCGCCTCTTCCCAGACGAGGGAGGGCTCGCCGGAGACGATCGTCGAGATCCCGGGCGCGAGAAATCGATCGAGGCCGGCGGAAAGCTCGCGCGATCGGGGGCCGGGGGGAGGCGCTACGATTCGAGGAAGGAGGTCTCCCCGCAGTAGTTTCGAGGGGTTCGAGGGGTTCGAGGGGCTCGGGAGACCCTGGGCCGGAGACATCGCCTTAAAGGGCTCGACGGCCGGCGAGAGAGCGGGCGAGGGTCACCTGATCGGTATATTCGATGTCGCCGCCGATCGGCATGCCGAACGCGAGGCGCGTCACCAGGACGCCGCGGCCTTTGAGCAGACGGGCGAGGTAGAGGGCGGTCGCCTCGCCTTCGACGTTCGGGTTGGTGGCGACGATCACCTCTTCGATGCCCGCGAGGCGATCGAGCAGCCCGGCGATCGACAGACGGTCCGGACCGATCCCGCGGTGCGGCGAGAGCGCGCCGAGCAGGACGTGGTAGAGACCGCGGAATTCACCCGTTCGCTCCATCGGCGCGATGTTGAACGGCTCTTCGACGACGCAGATCCGCGCCCGATCGCGCCCGTCGTCGGAACAGATCGAGCACGGCTCCACCGCCGTGATCGCGTTGCACAGCGAGCAGTGGAACAGCCGCTCTTTGACCTCGACGATCGCCCGGGCGAGCGCCTCCGCCTCCGGCTTGGACACCTTGAGAAGGTGATGGGCCAGTCGGGTCGCCGTCTTCGGACCGATGGAAGGCAGGCGGGAAAGCTCGCCGACGAGGCGGGCAAGAGGATCGGACATCGGGCTCCGGAAAGAGACGTCGCTAGAACAGACCGGGGAGGCTCGACGCCATGGAGCCGACCTTGGCCTGCATCGTCTCCTCGATCTTGCGGCCGGCTTCGTTCACCGCGGCGACGATCAGGTCTTCGAGCACGGAAGGATCTTCCGGGTCGAGCACTTCCGGGTCGATTTTGGCCGAGACGAGCTGCTTGTGGCCATTCATCACCAGGGTCACCATCCCGCCGCCGACGCTCGATTCGACCGTCGTCTCCCCAAGCTCGCGCTGAAGGCGTTCCTGCATCTCCTGGGCTTGTTTCATCAGTTGGCGCATGCTGCTCATTCTGAAGCTCCTCCCTGGTGCCTAGCTTTCCTCGATCGCTTCGATCTGGCCGCCGAAGAGCTCGAGGAGAGTTTGGACGGTGGGGTTGTCGACCTGGGTCGGCGGATCGGCTTTCGGCGCCTCGCCTTTCGGCGGGCTCGTGACGGCGGCCGTTCCTTGAAGCGCTCGCCACACGACCTCGGCGCCCCAGATGGCGGCGATGGCGTCCCGCAGTATCTGAGGATTGCTACCGCGATTCAAGCCGTCGCGGAGCTGAACGTCGCCGGGATCGTAGGTAATCGTCAGGACTCCGTCCGCGAAGGCGAGGTTCCCGCGGTCAAGGTGTGACGCGAGAGGCGGTTTTCGCTTGCGGACCTCGTCGAGAAATCGCTCGACCGGCGTCCCCTGGTTGGCGTTGGGCGTCGCGGCGGCCGGAGCGGAAGCCGGGAACGGCTTCGCCGGGGGAGCGGCGGGGGCCGCGGCCGTCGGCGGAGCGGCCGCCGGTGTCGGCGCCGGGGTCGCGGGCCGCGGCGCCGGGGGGCCGGGAGCCACCGCCGGCCGGGCGGCCGGAAGGGAGCCGCCCGCGAGCAATTCCTCAACGCGCAAGAGCTTCGGCAGCTCGGCCGCCCGCAGCCACGCGATCTCGACGGCGAGAACGCCGGTCTCGCTGCGCCGAACGACCGGCTCGCTCGCGAGAAGCTGGGAGAGCAGGCGCAGAAGATTCTCGTAGCCGGCGGCCTCGGCGACCCGGGCGAGGGCCTGGGCCTCCTCCTCGGGCAGGTCGATCGAGGAGGGTGAGCCGCCGATGGCGAGATGAAGAGCGTCCCGCCCGAAAGCCAGGAACTGGCTGAAGACGTTCCGCGCATCCCAACCTTCGTCCTCGATCCGGCGCGCGGCTTCGCGGATGGCGAGGCGGTCGCCGGCCAGCATCGCTTGGAGCAGGCGATGGAACAGGGCGGTATCGAGGCCGCCGAGCAGGCGCACGGCGTCGTCGTCCGAGATCGTCCGGTTCCCGAAGGTCGCCAGCTGGTCGAGGAGGGCCACGGCGTCGCGGACGCTTCCCTCGCCGGCCCGGGCGACGAGGCGAAGCGCGGCGTCGCTCGCGGAGATCACCTCTTCATTGCAGATTCTCCGCAGGAGGGCGGCGACTTCGAGCGAGGGAACTCGGCGAAAGCGGAACTCCTGGCAGCGCGAGAGAATCGTCACCGGCACCGCGTCCGCCTCGGTGGTGGCGAAAATGAAGACCAGGTGCGGCGGCGGCTCTTCGACGATCTTGAGCAGGGCGTCGAAGGCCTGGCGCGAAAGGCGATGGATCTCGTCGAGCACCACGACCTTGTAGCGGTCGCGCGCCGGGCCGTAGCGCAGGCTCTCGGTAAGCTCCCGAACCTGCTCGACTTTGGAGTAGGTCGCGGCATCGACCTCGATGACGTCCAGATCGCCGCCGCGGGTGATCTCGCGGCAGGGCGTGCACTCGTTGCACGGGTCGCCGCCGAAGCTCGTCTCGCAGTTGAGCGCCTTGGCGAGGACTCTCGCGGCGGTCGTCTTGCCGACGCCGCGAATGCCGGAGAAGAGGTAGGCCTGGGCGATCCGTTTCTCGCGCAGGGCATTACGGAGCGCGGTGACGATGGCTTCCTGGCCGACGAGACTCGAGAAGTCCTGGGGTCGCCATTTGCGCGCGAGGACCTGATAGGCCATGGGCTGTAAGTGTCTGAGACCTTGAGGTTTAGGCAGAAACTGACGAAGGGTTCCGGTTGATCTGCGGCACTCGGTCGCCCAACCTTATCGCTGCTCCCTTCCGGGCCTGACGAGGTTCGGTGAGGATCGATGCACAGGACCCGAACCCTTCGTCGGTCCCTGCCGGAAAGAGAGTTGATCCTATGTTCTCGGCCGGGATGCTGTAAAGGCGGGTTTACCCGAGTCCGGAGTTCGATTAACATGCCGCGCTCGTTGGCCGAGAACCGCGGGACCGTGGACGTGCCGTCCGATCTTCAGGATCGAGAGTGGATGGAACAGGCGCTCGGCGAGGCGCGCCGGGCGGAAGCGCTCGGCGAGGTTCCGATCGGCGCCGTGGTCGTGTGCGACGGCAAGGCGGTCGGGCGCGGCCACAATCGGCGGGAGACCGACGGCGACCCTCTGGGTCACGCCGAGATCCTGGCGATTCGGGAAGCGGCGAAGCAGGTGGGCGGCTGGCGGTTGACGGGGTGCACCCTGTACGTCACCCTCGAACCCTGTTCGATGTGCGCCGGTGCGCTGGTGGCGAGCCGGGTGGAGCGCCTGGTTTTCGGCGCGTTGGACCCGAAAGCCGGTTACTGCGGTAGTCTAGGCAATCTGGTTCAGGATGCTCGCTTGAACCATCGCCTCGAAGTCGTCCAAGGCGTGTTGGCGGAGGAATGCGGCGATCTACTTCGCGGTTTCTTCGCCCGGCTGCGAGGCCGGCAGGGTTCTTTACATGTCGTAAGGTGAGGTGTCCGAGTGGCTTAAGGAGCACGCTTGGAAAGCGTGTGTAGGGGAAACTCTACCGTGGGTTCGAATCCCACCCTCACCGCCACAAGAGTCGTAAACCGGAGAGGTGCCAGAGCGGTCGAATGGGACGGTCTCGAAAACCGTTGACCGGGTAATCCTCGGTCCGTGGGTTCGAATCCCACCCTCTCCGCCATTCTCCTTCCCCCTCTGGCTCTTGACGAAGATCGTTTTCTCGTCTAGGTTTACGCTCTTGTCCGGCCCGGATTCCGCGGCCGAAGTCAAAAAACTGTCAAGGAAAAAGGTGCCACGTGAAGCGGACGTTTCAGCCCAACAACCGGCGGCGCAAGCGGACTCATGGATTTCTGGTTCGGATGCGTACCCGGAACGGCCGTGCGGTGATCGGACGTCGTCGCCGGAAGGGTCGTCACCGCCTAGCCGTCTGATGTCGGAAGCACAGGATCCGCCTCGGTCCTCCTCCCTCTCTCCTGATTCTTCTCGCGGGGCCTCTCGAAACGAGGGATTTCGAGTCGGGGATCGTTTGAGGCGGAGAGCCGATTTCCTGCGCTGCTATCGGACCGGACGTAGGCGGACCGGCTCCCTCTCGATCTTATATTTCGTTCCCAACGTATTGGGCCGGCCGCGGTTGGGCGTCACCGCCAGCCGCAAAGTTGGCAATTCCGTGGTGCGACACCTCCTAAAAAGACGAATTCGCGAGATCTATCGCCGCTGGCCAGGCCGCGGCGATCTCCCGTCCGTGGATCTCGTGGTGCATCTCAAGCCGGAGGCCGCGAAGGCGGATCCGCGGATCTTCGTCGAGGATCTGATCCGCCTTTGGCGTGGCACGCTGCCGCGCGGAGCCTCTCGGTGAAGCGCCTGGTGATCGCCGCGCTGAGTTTTTACAAGCGACGAATCTCGCCGTTTCTGCCGCGTTCGTGCCGTTTCACGCCGACCTGCTCGGAGTATGCCCGGCTCGCCATTCTGGAGCATGGGCTGGCGCGCGGCGCCTGGCTCGCGAGCGGTCGCCTGATGCGGTGTCAACCGTTTCATCCGGGCGGCGTCGATCTGCCCTAACGTAAGCGCAAGAGGCTCCCCCTTGGATATCCGCCGCCTGATCGTTGCCGCCGCGTTGTCGTTCGGCGTTCTCGTCGTTTGGAATTATTTCTTTCCGACGGAAACGCCGGTTCCTTCCCCTCCGGTGCCGAGCGCCGCGGCGCCGGCCCGCCCGTCGTCCGATGCCCCGGCGCCCCAAGCGGCGGCGGCCGCCGGCCCTGGGAGCGCCGCGGACGTCGCCTCGGCCCCTGTGCACGCGGCGGTCCAAGCCGCCGCGGACGAGACGGTCGTGCGCATGAAACAGGAGCTCGCGCTCCTTGGCCTCGAGGTCGAG
>Ga0134122_10000972_pt1 | contig 20331 bp, 18 predicted proteins | sample KB302_FD_96461 | JGI IMG/M metagenome (GOLD analysis project Ga0134122, IMG submission 96461) | Terrestrial soil microbial communities without Nitrogen fertilizer from Kellogg Biological Station, Michigan, USA - KB3-0-2 | ecosystem: Environmental > Terrestrial > Soil > Unclassified ... | reverse complement strand
GAAAGGCCGCGTTGCCCCAGCCCAGGCCAACGGCCTGGGTCCCAGGCACGCGGGTCCGCCCCGGAAGGATTTGGAGTGCGCCGACGCGTCGGCGCTTTGGGAAGCTTGGTGAAGAGGCGACTCCGGTCAAAGCGGCGACGCGTCGCCGCACTCCAAAACGGTCCGCTGTCGGGATCGAGCTCGAGAACTACCCGTCGAACAGAACGCTCAAGCAGGTGAGGCTCCCCTCGGCCTTCTGCAGCTCAGAGACGTCGATCGTCACGACGTCCAAGCCCCTCCCCGCGAGCAGATCGAGAGTGCGCGGAAAGCCCGCGGGCAGCAACACCCGGTCGCCGATCGTGAGCGTGTTCGCGGCCCAGGGCTCTTCCGGGGGGAGCGGCACGACCTCGGCGCCGGTCAGCACAGAGGTATCCACCCACGCGGGATTGGCGAGGAAGCAGTCGCCCCCCGCATAGGTGACGCCGGTCTTCAAATGCAGGCAGTCGGTGAGGCCCACCGTCACCACCGTATAACCGAACGGCTGAACCAGCTCGGCGAGCCCCTCGTGGGCCGCGGCATTCGTGCGGGCCGAGCGACCGACGTAAAGCGTCTTGCCGACCCGCATCACGTCGCCCCCTTCGAGGTGGGCTCCGGGCGGTAGATGGACCAGCGGCCGGTAGCGCGCGACGGCCTCCGCGACGCTCTCGACCTCCCCCTCGCGGCTCGCCGCGCCGGGCCGGCCGACGATCGCGATCTCGTCGAGCACGACGATCGGATCTTCGACGAAGACGGCGTCCGGCTGGTCGGGAAGCTCCGGCAGCCATTCGATCGTGAGGCCCGCCGCTTCGAGCGCCGCGGCGTAGGCACGGTGCTGGGCGGTAGCTTTGTCGAAGTCGATCCGCTCGCGGTCGCGGAACGACAGCTCGCAATGGGCGAGCGACCGGCTGACCGGGCGGACGATGGCGCGCGGGATCGCCACGCTCAACGGGCTTTCTTCCGGCTGCGCGGTAGGGGAGTGGAGCGGGGTGCAGCGACCACGGGTTCAGGCCGGTCGCCGCGTAGGTCGCCGAGGTAGAACGCGGCCCAGAGCACGAACGGCAGTCCGAGCTTGAAGGGCAGATCCAGCAGGTGTTTGAGCAGGCCGTAGGCGTTCTGCGCGAAGGGGCCGTAGTGGCCGGCGCTCCAACTCCCAAGACCCGTGGCGTAAGTGGATTTGACGATCAGGAAGACCAGCAGAATGTCGAAAAACACCGTGACCCCGATTGCCCAGGCGAGGTTCTCCAGCCGCTGGCGCCAGGGGATGCCGGGGATGGCGAGAAATAGCGTGGCGACGAGGATCAGGTGGAAATGGACGTCGGTGAGCTGGAAGGCGTGGACGAGGCTCTTGGTCGGCGGAAAGTCGCGCCGTTGGATGTAGGCCGCCTGGCTGTCGCGCGGTAGCAGGTTCGTGACGTCAGGGCTCTCGGTCCAATGCAGGAGGGATTGTGCCCCTCCGAGCAGCAGCCGGTTGTAGATCGGGGTGACGAGATACCAGACGATCGCAACCGGCACGATCAGGAGCAGCAGGTTCCGCACCAGCCCGCGCATGCGCGGACTGGCGGGAGGCGAGGGATCGGCCTGCGGCTCGCTCGGCTCTTTCATGGTGGCGACGCCGGGGGGGAGGGACGCTTACGCCGCGCTCTCGCTCGGCGGCGCGGGGCGCGGCAGCCGGTTCGCCCAATAGATCCACAAGAGGACGCTCGCCAGGATCACGATGGTCTGCCAGATCACGGTATGCGAGGCGTTGAACACCTTGGGGAAATAGACGCCGGTCAAATAGAGGGCGACCACGCGGATCAGGTTGATCGCCTGGATCGCCACGATCCCGAGCGCCAGGCCGGCGAGCTTCGATTTCCAAGGGGCGGGGAACGCGAGCACCGCGGCGAGGAAGATCAGCATCGCCTCCACCCCGTTACAGCCGTTCTTGATGTTGACCGCGAAGCGCGGACCCTGGATCAGGGTGCCCTGCTGGTGGACCTTCTGGCCGAGCAGATTCAGCGCTCCCGTGCTCGCCGAGGCGATTCCGCCGGTGAACGGCTCGATCACGTGGTCGTTCACCCAATTGACCGAGATCAGGGCGAAGCTCGCGCCCAGGATCAGGGCGAAGAGGACGAGGAACCGGATCTCGCGCCGGTTGGTCCGAAAGAAGCGGCCGACGCCCGAGGTGGGCTCTGAGGCTGGAGTGGTCATTTGCTGGGCATCTCCGGGGTGAAGAGGGATTCTATCGTCAGAAGTCCGGCGCCAGAAGCGTTTGACCTGCCGCCCCTCGCCGCCATATCCTCCGCCGGGTCCCGGAACATGCAGAGCAAGCTCACGCCGAAAGCGACGATCCTCGAAGCGCCCGAAATGGCGCGGATCGTCCGTCGGATGGCGGGGGAGATCGCCGAGCGCAATCGGGGGGTCGAAGACCTTCTCCTGATCGGCATCCGCACGCGCGGCGTGCCGCTGGCCGACGCGCTGGCCGCGGAGATCGGCCGGATGGAGGGGCATCCGGTGCCGGTCGGCATTCTCGACATCACCCTCTACCGCGACGATCTCTCGACCATCGGCCAGCATCCGCTGGTCAAAGAGACCCATTTGCCGCCAATCGACGGCGCGGTGGTCGTGCTTTGCGACGACGTCCTCTACACCGGGCGGACCGTGCGCGCGGCCCTCGACCACCTGGTCGATTACGGCCGGCCGCGCGCCGTGCAGCTCGCGGTGCTGATCGACCGCGGCCATCGCGAGCTGCCGATCCAGGCCGATTTCGTCGGGCGCGTCGTGCCCACGTCCGCGGACGAATCGGTCGAGGTGGCGTTTCCCTCGACCGACGGCGGTTCCGAACAGGTCCGAATCCTCGAACGGACGCCTGCCGCCTGATGATTTCCGAGCCGAATTCCGCCCCGGTGCGTTGGACCAAGAAGGATCTGCTCGGGATTTCCGACCTCTCCGCGGGGGAGATTCAGTTAATCCTCGATACCGCGCTATCGCTTCAGGCGATCGAGAAGCGGCCGATCAAGAAAGTCCCGACGCTGCGCGGCAAAACCGTGATCAACCTCTTCTTCGAAGCCTCCACCCGCACCCGGTCGAGCTTCGAGATCGCCGAGAAGCGCCTATCGGCGGATACGCTGAATTTCTCCGCCTCGGGCTCGGCCCTGGAGAAAGGCGAGAGCCTGATCGACACGGCGATGAACCTCCAGGCGATGGCGCCGGACATGATCGTCATCCGGCACAAGCATCCGGGCGCTCCGCACCTGCTCGCGCGGAGGCTCAAGTCGGGGGTGATCAACGCGGGGGACGGCGCCCACGAGCACCCGACCCAGGCGCTGCTCGACGCGTTCACGATCCTCCAGAAGAAAGGCCGGATCGCGGGGCTCAAGGTGGCGATCGTCGGCGACATCGGCCACAGCCGGGTGGTGCGCTCGAACATCCACCTGCTGACCAAGATGGGCGCCCGAGTCGGTGTCGCAGGCCCCCGCACGTTGATGCCGGTCGAGATCGAAAAGATGGGCGTCGAAGTGGCCTATACGCTCGAAGATGCGCTGCGCGACGCCGACGTGGTGATGATGCTGCGCATCCAACTCGAACGGGGGGGCGGCACGGCGTTTCCCTCGGTGCGCGAGTACTTCCAGATGTTCGGCCTCTCCAAGCCGAGGCTTTCGCTCGCCAAGGACGACGCGATCATCATGCACCCCGGGCCGATGAACCGCGGCGTCGAGATCTCCAGCGAAGTGGCCGACGGCCCCTGGTCGGTGATCCTGGAACAGGTCGCGAACGGCGTCGCCGTCCGCATGGCGGTTCTCTACCTCTTGTCCGGAGCGCACGAGGAGGCGAGCCGATGAGCGCCACGAACGCGATATTGATTCACGGCGGCCGGCTGATCGATCCGAGCCAGGGGCTCGACGGACGATTCGATCTCCGGATCGAAAATGGGGTCGTGGCCGAGATCGCGGAGCGGATCGAATCCGCCGGGAACGAGACCGAGACGATCGACGCCTCCGGCCTGATCGTCTGCCCGGGGTTGATCGACATCCACGTCCACCTGCGCGAGCCGGGCTTCGAATACAAAGAGACGGTGAAGACGGGAACCCGCGCGGCGGCGGCGGGCGGATTCACCTCGGTCGCCTGCATGGCGAACACCGACCCGGTCCACGACAACCGCTCGGTGACGGGGCACATCCTGTCGGAAGCCGAGCGCTGGGGCTACGCGCGGGTCTATCCGATCGGCGCGATCAGCAAGGGACTCTTGGGCCAAGAGCTGGCGGAGATCGGCGAGATGGTCGGGACCGGGGCGGTCGCGGTCTCGGACGACGGCAAGCCGGTGATGAACGCCGAGCTGATGCGCCGCGCGCTGCTCTACGCCCAGCACTTCGGCATCCCGGTGATCCAGCACGCGGAAGACCTGCACCTCTCCGGCAAGGGCGTGATGCACGAAGGCGAATGGTCCACCCGCCTCGGCCTCGAAGGCATTCCTGGTTCGGCCGAGGACGTCATGGTCGCTCGGGATCTGATCCTGCTCGACGACACCGGAGGCCGCTACCACGTGGCGCATCTTTCGACCGCGCGCAGCCTGGAGCTGGTCCGCCAGGCGAAGAAGAAGGGGATTCCGGTCACCTGCGAGGTCACGCCGCATCACCTGGTCCTGACCGACGAGGAGGTCGCGCGCAGCTCGTTTTCCACCCAAACCAAGATGAAGCCGCCGCTGCGCTCCGAAGCGGATCGCAAAGCGATGATCGAGGGCCTGATCGACGGCACGATCGACGCGATCGCCTCGGACCACGCGCCGCATCATGCGGACGAAAAAGACGTCGAATACAACTGCGCTCCGTTCGGAATCCTGGGCCTCGAAACCACGCTGCCGCTCTGCCTCACGCGCCTGGTCCACGCGGGGATCATCCCGCTCTCCCGCTTCATCGAGCTGCTGACGATCGGTCCGGCAAGGGCCCTCAACCTCCCCGTGGGCTCCCTCGCCCCGGGAAAACCCGCCGACGTGACGATCTTCGACCCCGATCGCGAGGTAACGATCGATCCCGAAGCGTTCCGCAGCAAGGGGAGGAACACCCCGTTCGGCGGCTGGAAGCTGCGCGGTGCGGCGGTCGCGACGGTGGTGGGCGGACGGCGGGTGGTGGTGTAGGGCGCCTGCTCAGTTCGGCTGGGTCCCCGTGATGCCACCGGCGAGAGGTTCCCAGCGGGTCCCCACTTCCGGCCACAAAACCAATCGGTAGGTGACCTGCACTTGGTCGACGACATGATCGCCGGCCCGATGAGCGCGGCTCTCGCAAACGTGACCCATGAAAGGCGTTTGGTAGGGTTGGGCGCTGAAAACCTTGTAGAGACCCGAGTGCTGACAGATCGCCTCGTAGCCGGCGCCGGTGAATTCCAGATCCACAGAATAGGAATAGCGCCGAAAGAACTCGGTGGAGCCTGCGGCCTCGCGGGAGACGTCGTTCAACCCGACCTTGGCGATCCGGACGACCGCCGTCGTTCGATACAGCTCGTCCAGCCGAGCGCGCTGCTCGGCCTCCGTGGGAGGCGGTGGCGCAACGATCACGCGCGGTGTAAAGGTCAACGTTCCTTGCACCGGTTGGAACGGCCCCTTGTCGGCGTAGTGATAGAAGCTTCCGAACACGCCCTTGACGCAAGCGGCCAAGGCATCGCTGATCGCCCCGGTCTTTTCGAGCGCCACCTGATACCGCCCCTCTTGAGGCGGCGGTTTGACGGTGAAAGTGATCTCCCCTTCCGGTAGGGGAATCTCCGACTGGACATAGCATTGGTTCGCGCCGCTGCGGAGACCGAGCGCGAAGGTATCGCCTAACTCTCCCGCGAACTGAAGGTCGTCGAAGTCGAGCCGGACATCGCCGACCGGCAAGCGGAAGGGGAGGTCCGGGGTGTCGGCGGGTCTAGGAAGGGGTGTCGGCGGCGGCTCTGCCTCCTGCGCACGCGGGAGCAGTAAGCAGGTGATGGTCACCAGGGCCAAGCCGACAATACCGAGAAGCAACGCACGAGACTTCCAGAACGGGCGCATGGCGGGGAACCTACCCGTTGTGCCTTCGCGGCGCAATGCCATCAGTTCTGCGGCTCGCGGTCGAAGGTCTTCCGCACCTTGTTTGGTTGAGAGCGCACGACGCGCTGTCGAGATGCTGAATCCGGGGGAATCCCTCGGGTTTCCGGAGGATGTCGATGAAACTCAGTCTCGCCAGAATTCTGCTTGCCTCGCTGGCCCTTTCCGCGATCGTCTTTGCCGCTGCACCGGCGTCCGCTGTAGAAGGCGAGAAGGCCCCCGCTTCCCTCGACCAGGTGTTTACCAAGCCGGCAACGTCTTCGGTTCCGGCGCCGATTGACGGCCAGAGTCAGCCGTTCATTCCGCTGGCTTCCACCTGCTCCAACCTCTACTGCCAGTCGAACAACCACTGTCGGCAGATCTGTGGCGATCCTGCGGTGATCTGCGATTTCTTCGTCCACCACTGCGTCCTTCTCTGAGGCCTTCGATCTTTCGAAGCGCGCCACGGTGACGGAGAGGGGAGACGCCTCGACGGCCAGCACGCGGATAGGATCGTGGTTGGGGACTGAGGCGTCTCTACGTCATTCCGCCCTCGGTAGACGTACTTCGATCGTCGCTCCGCCGAGGCGCCCTTCCACCGCGCGGACGTTTCCTCCGTAGCCTTCGACGATCGCTCGGACGATCGCGAGCCCCAAGCCGGCGTGGGGGCTGGTGGTTCGACCTTCAGGGCGCGAGGTGAAGAAGCGTTCGAAGACGCGCTCTCGATCGGTTTTGGGGATTCCCGGGCCTTGGTCGGAGATTTCGACACCGACTTGCGTGTCGGTCGAGCGGAGGCGCAGGGCGATCCGGCCGTTCGGCGGCGAGAAGCTCGCGGCGTTGTCGAGCAGGTTTTCGAGCGCCTGGGCGAGGCGGTCGGGGCTGGCCCGGGTCCATAGCTTTTCGTCGGGGGCATCCAGCTCGAAGCTAAGGGTGGGGAAGCGGAGCTTGAAGCCCGCGACGAGTCGGGCGACGAGGTCGCGGAGCGCCACCCGCTCGGTCGGTTCGGCTTCGAGGCGGGCGTCGATCGCGGTGATCTCTCCGACGCTGCCGAGCAGGCGTTCGAGGCGGGAGATTTCGGCGAGGGCGAGATCGGAGAGGCGGCGGTGTTCTTCGGCGGTGCCCTCTCCGTCGAGCAGTTCGATCGCATTGCGGATCGCCGCGAGCGGGTTCTTGAACTCGTGGGCCACGTCGGCGGCGAAGGATTCGATGAACCCGAGGTGTCCTTCGAGCCGTGCGGTGAGCGCTTCGAGGGCGCGGGCCAGCTCGCCGATTTCGTCCCGGCGCTTCAAGCCGCGAAAGCGGCCTCGTAGCCGGCCCCGACGATCGACCAGGTCGGCGGCTTGGACGGAGAGCCGCGCGAGCGGCCGACTGATGGTCGTCGAGAGCACGATGGAGATCAAAACCGCGGCGCCGGTCGAAGCGAGCAGAATCTCGAAGATGCGCAGCCGAACGGCGTAGAGCGAGCGCAGCACGCGAACGGTCGATTGCGTGACGACCACCGCTCCGATCACTTCGCCGCTCCCGCCGACTCCGCGTACCGGGATGGCGCTGTGCAGGGTGAGCGACCGCTGGCCGGGCGAGCGTTCCACCCCTCCGCCGTAGCGGCCGGAGAGAGCTGCGGCGAGCGCCGGCTTGAGGCCGCTTTCTCGCGGATTTCTTCGGGCGACGCCGTTCTCACCGCCCCGTCCTTCGAGCAGCGGCTCGGCGAGACGGAAGAGCGCGGCGCCCAGACGGTAGATGGGATTGCGGCGCTCGGGAGAAGCCCGCGCCGCCTCGCTTCCGGGGTCGGACGAATCGCTGCGATCGGCGGTCGGCGGCATGGGCGGCGCGGTTCGGCTCGAATCCGCGAGCGGGACGCCGTTTGCACCATAGATCCGCAGCCGGCTTTCGGTCCGCGCTTCGAGGCGGGCGAGCAGCGTCGTGGCGTCCTCGACGGTCAAGGTCTCGCGACTCCCTAGCGCCGCGGCGAGCAGCCGCCCTTGTTGGACCATCCCTTTCTCTTGCTGGGTGAGCAGCTCGCGCTCATAGAGGTCGAGATAGAACAATCCGGAGACCGGCAGGAAGACGAGCAGCAGGTTGAACAGGAGGAGCCGGGTCGAAAGGCGGAACGGCAGAGGCGGGCGCATGACTACGGCTCTCGCAGGCGATAGCCGAGGCCGTAGACGGTCTCGATCGCCTCGGCCCCGGCAGGATCGGCTTCCGTGAGCTTCTTCCTCAGGCGTTTGATGTGGCTGTCGATCGTCCGCTCGCTCACGTAGGCGTCGTAGGGATAGCCGTCCTGCATCAGCTGGGCGCGGGTCTTCACGTGGCCGGGGTGTCGGGCGAGCGCCTGGAGCAGCGTAAATTCGGTGACCGTGAGGTCGAGCGGCGTTCCGCCGGAACGGGCGCGGTAGCGCTTCGGATCGAGCGTCAGCGGGCCGACGTGGAGCAGTTGCTCGGGCTCTTCCGGCTCCGCGGCGAGGGCGGCGCGGCGGAGCAGGACCTTCACCCGGGCGGCGAGCTCGCGGATCGAAAACGGCTTGCACAGGTAGTCGTCGGCGCCCAGCTCCAGGCCGAGCACGCGGTCGAACTCCTCGTCGCGCGAGGTGACGAACAGGATCGGCAGCCGCTCCGACAGCGCACGGAGGCGCCGGCAGAGCTCGCGCCCGTCCAGGCCCGGCAGGAGGATGTCGAGAATCGCGAGATCGGGAAGGCCGCGCTCGAACGACTGCCAGGCGGCGAGGCCGTCGGCGTAGGGCTCTACCCGATACCCCTCTCGGGCGAGCGCCGTGCGCATCGTCTCGCGCACGCCTTCCTCGTCTTCGACCAGGGCGATCCGGGCTCCCGTCTGCGGCGTCATGGCGGGCACTTTAGCCCAGCGGCCGGACGGTATGGCCTCTCGCCACATTTCCGCCACGATCTTCCTCAGGTATGCCCGAAAGCCGCCGCGCGCGTTCCTCGGTGGCGCGTTGGAATCGACCCGAGCTTCTAAGCCGGGCACTTCGCCGGGCTCAAATCCTTGGAGGGATAAAAACGATGTTCGAAATGGAGCGGCGGCGGACCTGGCGCGATTCGAAGATGATCAAGGTGATCGGGGTGGGGATTCTGGTGCTGCTGTTGTTGATTCCGCTCGCCATGGTCCGCGGTCTGGTCGGCGAGCGCCAACAGAGGCAGCTCTCGGTCGAGCAGGAGCTCGCCGCCGTCTGGGGAGCCGCGCAGACGGTCGCCGGACCGGTCCTGTCGATTCCCTACGACTCGCTCTGCGAGGTCCAGACGGCGGCGGCGAACGGGCAGATGGTCACTTCGTTTCAGCCGTGCGAGAAGATCGGTCACTTCCTGCCCGAGACGCTCTCGGTCGATGGCCCGGTGACGCCGGAAGTGCGTTCGCGCGGGATTTTCGACGTCGTGGTCTATCGGACCGATCTGCGCCTACAGGGCACGTTTGCGGCGCCGAAGTTCGACGAGCTGGCGCGCGACGCGGCCGTCGGCTCGGGGCCGATCGGCAGAATCCATTGGGAGCGCGCCTCTCTGGGGGTCGGCATCCCCGACCTGCGCGGCATCCGCGGCCGGGTGGATCTCGACTGGCAGGGCCAGAAGGTGCCGTTCGCGCCCGGCTTGGTCGATCCGAGCCTTTGGACCGCGGGGCTCCGGGCGCCGCTCCGGCTCGATGGCGCGGCCGAAAAACCGGCGGCGGGGGAGCGCATCCCGTTCTCGTTCCAGGTCAGACTCGCGGGGTCGAGCGGTCTCAACCTGTTGCCGTTCGGTCGCCAGACCCGTTTGGCGCTCCGCTCCCCCTGGCAGAGCCCGAGCTTTTCCGGCGCCTTTCTTCCGGAGTCCCGGCGGGTGGGCAAAGACGGATTTGTCGCGACCTGGAACGTCTCGTACTACGGCCGCAGCTTCCCGCAGAGCTGGTCTTCGGTGCAGACCGCGGGCCTCGCGCCGGCAATCAACGGTTCCGCGTTCGGCGTCGATTTCGTCCAGCCGGTGGACGTCTACCAGCAGACCGAGCGGTCGGTGAAGTACGGCGCGCTGTTCCTGGTGCTCACGTTCGTCACGTTCTTTTTGTTCGAGCTGTTCCAGCCGATCCGGGTCCATCCGGTCCAATACCTGATGGTGGGGTCGGCGCTCTGCCTGTTCTACGTCCTGCTGCTCTCGATCGCCGAGCAGGTCGCATTCGGCATCGCCTACCTGGTGGCGGCCGGCGTCACGGTGGCCCTGTTGGGGGCATACGCCGCGGCCGTGTTGCGTAGCGCGGGACGGGCGGTCGTCTTCGCGGGAGTTCTGGGGCTGCTTTACGGCTACCTCTATGTCCTGCTCCAGGCGGAGGACTACGCGCTGCTGCTCGGATCGATCGGACTGTTCCTGATTCTCGCGCTGGTGATGCTGATCACGCGGCGGGTGGATTGGTACGGGGCGACGGCGGCGCAGGAGAGAGGAGGGCTTGGCGCCGTTTCTTCCGCGTCGAGCGCTTAGGCGCCTCGCGAAGCCGTAGAATGCCCAGGGCTCGGGCGCGCTCGACATGGCGACGCGCCCGAGCCCTTGCGAGGAGACGCCCATGTTCGGCATCGACGACTGGCTGGTGGGACAGCACGCTTCCGGGGCGATGGCGCTGCTGGTGGCGGTCCTCCTCGGCCTGCGCCATGCGACCGATCCGGATCATCTGACGGCGGTCTCGACGCTGGTCCTGTCCGACCGGCGTCAAGGCACCCGCCGGGCGAGCTGGCTCGGGCTTTCATGGGGTCTGGGACATGCGACCACCCTGTTCGCCTTCGGCCTGCCGGTGATCCTCTTTCGTCGCTACCTGCCGGAGGCCGTGCAAGCCGGCGCCGAGATCACGATCGGCATCGTGATCATCGCCTTGGCGGTGAGGCTCCTGGTGCGCTGGCGCCGCGGGGCGTTTCATGCCCATGCGCACGAGCACGAAGGGCAGATGCATGCCCACCCTCACGCTCACGAGCTGCGCGCGGCGGAAGACCATGCGTCGAAACAGGCCCACGGTCACAGGCATGCCGAGACGCTCGGCCGCTCGCCGCTCGCCGCGTTCGGCATCGGCATGCTGCATGGGGTGGGAGGCTCCGCGGCGGTCGGCGTTCTCCTCGTGGGTGCGGTCGCGGGACGCGGCGAAGGGGTTCTCGCGCTATTTCTCTTCGCCGCCGCGACGGCGGTCTCGATGGCGCTGGTTTCGTCGGCGTTCGGCTACGCCCTGGCGCGCGGGCCAATGTCGCGGCTACTCCTGCGCTGGGTGCCGGTCTTCGGGGTATCGGGGATTTTGTTCGGTCTCTGGTACGCGTTCGATGCGCTGCGCGGGTTCAGCGGTGGGTCTTGACGGCCTCTATCGCGAAAACGGCGACTCTGGTAGCTTAAGTATCGAAGAGAGGAGATTCCGATGCCTAAACCCGACTCAGAGCTCAGGCCCGATACTGAATCCGATCTCTATCCGACCGGCCCGGTGTTGCGATCGGAAATTCGCGAAGCCCTGCCGCACGGGAATGAAGAGATGGAGACGATCCATCGGATTTTGTCCGAAGCCGTAGCTTCGATCGAGAGCAATCTCGACCGGGCCAGCTCTTCATTCGGTCGTATCGAAGCGAAGCTTGACCGGTTCCTCGCCGGATGATCACCCAGGAACTCTGGGACACCTTCCGCAAGCTCGCGGCATTGGAAGCACGCACCGAAGACGTGCTGCGAAGGTCGGAGCGAGTCGAAGACCGTGTCGAATATCTGCTGGAGCGCTTAACCCGGCTTGAGGCGCAATTCGAGCTGATCCGGGAGAGCCTTCGCAACGAGATCCTTGCTGATGTCAAAGCGGAGGTTGCGATCGTCAAGCTTGCCTTGACCGATCCGGCGGATGGACGGTGGCTGCGAGGTCTTGGAGACGGCAACAAGCTTTGAAACGAAACCGGCGCCCCGAGAGGATCGGGGCGCCGAAAAGTTTTGGCGGCGTGGGGAAGCACCCGTTCAGACGGCGCTACTCGTCATCGTCCCCGGTTTCAGCCTGGCACTGGACGAGCGCCTTGCTGGTGATCGTCCAGGTCCCTTTTCCGCCGCAGATGTCGACCGCTTCGACGACGCACTCGTCACCCTCTTCGTCGACCAGCTTGACGTCGTAGGTGTCGCAGGGAATGTTGGTCAGTTTGAACGTGTCGCCCTTGCCGATGACGTTCTCGTCCAGCTGGTCGGGACCCCACTTGTCGGTTTCGGCAGGCGAAAGAAAGAACTGGTGGATCTCCCACTCGCTCTGGTTCGCTACGGTCACGGTGGCATTCGCTGCGGAAGCGACGGAGGGAATGGTGAAGGCGAGGGCGCACGCGGCGCCGAACAGCGCAAACTTCTTCAAGGGATTCTCCTTTCGGGGTAGGCCATAAGAATACCACGGCGGCGCGGTAGAATTCATCGCGATGTGGCCTTCCCTGCGTAGTTTTTCCCTCTCTCTCCTGTTGGCAGCCCCGGTCCTTTCGCAGGCCCAATCCGCACCCTCGTCCCATTTCGCCGTGCCGATCGACGTCGTCGATGGCAAGGGCCGGCCGGTCGAGGACCTCGTGGGCGCGGATCTCGAACTGACCGTCGGCGGCGCTCCTCAGACGCTCGCGGACCTCGGGGCTCCGATCAAAGCCGGTCCCTGGAGAATCGTGCTTTATTTCGACCGGGTGACCACCGGCACCCGCTCCCTGCGGGCCGCGGCGGATGCGCTGATCGAGCAGCTTCCCGCGCTGGTGGCGCTCGGCGAAGTCGAGCTGGTGGTGGCCGAGCCCGAGCCGCGCGAGCTGGTTCCGCCGACGCGCTCGGTCGCACCGCTCGAAGAGGCGCTCGCGCAGCTGTTCGTGACGGCCGAGGGGCGCGACGATCTGCGCCAGGCCCGCGCCCGGTTCGCCGCGCGAGAGCCCGGGGCCGGCACGGGTCGCCCGGGGTCGGATGCCGCCGACGCATTGGCCGCCGAAGAGCGGATCGCGCTGCGCCAGCAGGATCGCTGGCTGGGGCTGTTGGCACGGCCGTCCTTGGAACCCTCCGAAACGCAAGGCTCGGCTCCGACGCGTCCGGAATTTCGCGCGGTGGTCCTGGTGAGCGACGGCTACGACCTCGATCCGGCGCCCGCGTACGGGGTTCGTCGGGCGGGCGCGCCGCCGCTCGATCGGGCCGGCTGGGCGACGGCGGATGCCGCTTCCGAGCTGGGCTGGACCGTCTTTGCGCTCCGACTCGGCGACGAGAAATTGCCCGATCCTCGCCGTTGGGGGCTCCAGCCGGCTCAGGGGGTTCTTGGCGGGCGGGTGAGTCTGCCGGTGCCGGTTCGCCCGCTTGAACCTGTCGTGGCGCTTCCTTCGCTCGTCGATCCGGAGCTGCCGTTACGGCGGCTCGCCGAGGCGACGGGAGGAACGTTCGCCACGTCGCGGGCGGAGGTCGGCGCGTTCGTCGCTTCGCTCGGCCGTCGGCGTCTGCTCGCTTGGGATGGCCCGGCGCTCTCTCCGGGAAGCTCGGCAGGAATCGAGGTACGGTCGAAAAAGGGGACGAGGTCCGTCCGCGTTCCCTCCCGGATCGGTGCGGGAATGCCGGCCGAGGTGGCGGCGGCGCGCGGCCGGGCGCTGCTCGCGGGAGAGGATTTGGACGTCGATTTCGATCTCCGCGCGGAGGAGATCCCCGCGGTGCCCGCCGAGCCTCCCGGAGCGGCCGAAACGCGGACACCGGGACGGATCGAAGCGCGGACCGAGGCGGTGCCGGGTGCTCCGGCGCTCCGCTATACCCGCCTCGTCGATCTGTTCGCCCCGCCCGAAGTGCTCGCTGCACCCGCGGAAGTGTCCCCGGCGGACCCCGGCTCGATCGTGCGGGTGGCGAGCTGGCCGCTGTCGCCCGGCGACGCCGGAGGCGGCGTGCTGATCGTCGACGACCCCGCCACCGGGTTGCTCGGCGCGTCGTTGATCGAACGATCGGAGGCCTCGGCCGTTCCGGACATCGCCGAGGTCGAAGCGTCCGCGCTGGGAACCGGCCCGCCGCCGAGCGTCCGGCGGCCGAAGAACGGTCTCGCGGTGCGCATCCTCCGGCCGTTGCCGGGCAAGGCCGAAGGGCCGGTCGAGGTCGAGGCGGAAGTCCGCATGGCTCCCGAGGCGCGGCTCGACCGGGTCGAGTTCTTCTGGAACGACGAGTTGGCGGCGACCGCCTATCAGGCGCCGTTCCGCCGGGCGGTGCCGGTCCCGCGCGGCGGGCCGGTGGGCTTCCTGCGGGTTGCCGCGCGTTTGGCCGACGGCACGGTGGTGGACGACGCGGTGCTGATGAACGCGGGCGCTTCGGGCGAACGGGTGGACGTCCGCCTGGTCGAGGTGCCCGTGGTGGTCACCGATCGCGCCGGCCACCCGGTGCGCGGGCTGGCGCGCGAGGATTTTCGATTGAAGCGGAACGGCGCGGCGCAGGAGATTGCGGGCTTCGCGGATGCGGGGGACCTGCCGCTGACGCTCGCGCTCGCGGTCGATTCCTCCGCCAGCATGTTCTTGAAGCTGCCGCGGGTGGAGCGGGCGGCGCGCTCCCTGCTCCTCTCCTCGCTGGGCACACGAGACCGCGCCCTGCTGATCGATTTCGACGGCACGCCGCGGCTGCTCGCGCACCCGACGCGCGATTTAGCCGGAGTGGCCGAGGCTCTCTCTTCGCTCCACGCCGACGGCGGCACCGCGCTTTGGAGCGCCATCGCGTTCGGCCTGCGCGAGCTGGCCGGCGTCTCCGGCAGGAAGGCGCTGGTCGTCTACTCCGACGGCGTGGGCGAGGAGGATCCGACCTCCTACGGCGATTGTCTGCGCGCGGCGCGCGCGAGCCGCGTGCCGGTCTATCTGATCCTGTCGTCGTCGATCTCGGCGCGCAAGGCCGGCTCGCTGCTGCGCGAGCCGTTGGGCGAAAAGTTGGAACGGCTGGCCCACGCGACCGGCGGCGACGCGATCTTTCTCGACGCGAGCCTGGGGGCCGACCCGGGACCCTCCGACGACCTCTCCTCGGTCTATCGCCGCATCCTGGTCGAGCTGCGCAGCCAATACGTCCTCACGTTCTATCCGCCGGAGGGGAGCGGCGACAGCTGGCAGAACCTTTCGGTCGAAGTGAAGAAACCGGGGCTTTCCGCCCGCGCCTTGGAGGGATACGTCCCGCGCCGGTTCGCGCAGTAAATGCGGCGCCCTGCTGAAACAGTTCCTCCCCGGCCGGCGTAGGGAATTTCGACGCCTTTCGGGAGGAACTTCCAATGCGCTCGCTCCTCGACGATCTCAAATACGCGCTCCGGCTGCTGGCCAAGAGCCCCGGATTCGCCACCGCCGCCGTGCTGACGCTCGCTCTGGCGATCGGCGCCAATACGGCGATCTTCTCGGTCGCGAACGGCATTCTGCTCGCGCCGCCGCCTTTCCCCGCGCCTGATCGGCTCGCCGAAGTGGTGCGTAAATTTCCCCAAGGGATCTCGCCGTCGGTCTCGCCCGCCCGCTACTTTCATTGGCAGGAGCAGAGCAAGGCGTTCGCCGATCTCGCGGTCTACGACGACATCGGTTCGGGCTTCAACCTGACCGGCGACGGCAAGCCGGAGCGTATCGTCGGCTCGCGCGTCTCGCGTGGGTTCTTTCACGTGCTCCGGGTCGATCCCGCGCACGGCCGCTCGTTCGTCGCGGAGGAGGACGCTCCGGGCGGCCCGCGCGCCGTGGTTCTTTCCGATGCGCTTTGGCACAGTCGGTGGGGAGGCGACCCGAAGACGCTCGGCAAGGCGATCGAGCTCAACGGAGAGCGCTACACCGTCGTGGGCATCATGCCCTCCGGGTTCCGTTATCCGACCACCGCCGAGCTCTGGACGCCGCTCCAGGCGGACCCGGCCGCCAACGCGGCGGCCAACTACTTGCGCCTGATCGGCCGCCTGGCTCCGGGCAAGACGCTCAAGGCGGCGATGGCCGAGGCGCCGCTGCTCGCCAAGTCGCTCCAGAAACGCTATCCCGACCTGCCGTTCGGAACCGACGAGACGGCGACCGTGCAAAGCCTTCAGGAGAGATTGGGCGGGGACGTGCGCCCGGCGCTCCTGATCCTGCTCGGCGCGGTCGGCTGCGTCCTGCTGATCGCCTGCGTCAACATCGCGAACCTCCAGCTCGCCCGCGGCGCCGCCCGGCAGCGCGAGCTGGCGATCCGTTCCGCGCTCGGCGCCGGGGCGCGCCGCATCGCGCGCCAGCTGCTCACCGAAAGCCTGCTGCTCGCGCTCCTCGGAGGGCTGCTCGGGGTGGGCCTGGGGGCGCTGGCGATCCGGCCGCTGCTCGCGCTGTCCCCGGTACCGCTCAATCCGTTGACGCCGATCGAGGTGAACGGCACCGTGCTCGCCTTCGCGCTCGGCCTGTCTCTGCTCGCCGGCCTGCTGTTCGGCCTCGCCCCGGCGCTCCAGGTGCTGCGCTCGCAGGTCGCCGATCCGCTGCGCGAAGGCGCCGGCCGGGTCACCCTGGGCAAGAAAGGACTGCTCGCGCGCCGCCTGCTGGTGGTGGGGGAGGTGGCGCTCGCGCTCGTCCTGCTGGTTGGCGCGAGCCTGCTCGCCAAGAGCTTCGTCGGCATGCTCGGCACGAACCCTGGATTCGAGCCCGACGGCGTTCTCACCCAGAAGATCTCGCTGCCGGAAGGGCGGTACGGCGAGCCGGGCGCGCTCGACCGCTTCGCCCAGGCGATCTCCGAGCGCGCCGCGGCGCTGCCCGGCGTGCGCGGCGCGGCGTTCACCAGCAGCCTGCCGCTCGAAGGCGGACCGGACATGTTCTTCCAGGTCGAAGGGCGCGATCCGAACGCGCCGGACGGCGGCATCGATCCCCAGGTCCGGTTCGTCTCCGAAGGGTATTTCAAGACCCTGGGCATTCCGATCCTGCGCGGCCGGGGCTTCAACTCCGGCGACCGCGCGGGAAGCGCGCCGGTCGTGATCTTGAACCAGGCGGCGGCGAAGCAGATCTGGCCGAAGGGAGACGCGCTCGGCCACCGGCTGATCATGGGCTCGCCCAGGGTGCCGGAGCTTTCCGATCTGAGACCGCGGCCGATCGTCGGCATCGTCGGCGACGTGCGCGAAACCGGCCTGCAGCAGGATCCGCCGCCGGTCGCCTACGTGGCGGTGGGGCAGGTGCCGCAGGGGCTCCTCACCCTGCTCGTCCGGCTCATTCCCGCGTCGTTCGTGGTGAGGACGGAAGGATCCCCGGGCGCGCTCGCCGCGCCGGTCGCGAAGGCGATCTGGTCGGTCGATCCGGATCTGCCGGTGACCAACGTGCTGACGATGCGCGAAGTGCTCCGCCGCTCGGTCGGCAGCGATTCGTGGAACGCCGCGCTGCTTGGGCTTCTGGCGCTCGCGGCGCTCGCTCTCTCGGCGATCGGCATCTACGGCGTGCTGTCATTCCTGGTCGAGCAGCGCACCCGCGAGATCGGCGTGCGCATGGCGCTCGGGGCGAACGCCCGCGAGGTGACCGGCCTGGTCTTGAAGCAGGGCGGAGTGCCGGTGGCCATCGGCCTGGCGCTCGGCCTCGCCGGGGCCTTTGCGCTCACCCGCTACCTCGAAAGCCTGGTCTACGGCATGAGCGTCCGCGATCCGCTCGCCTTCGTGCTCGGCGCCACCACCCTCGGCGCGGTCGCCCTGCTCGCGAGCTTCGTCCCCGCCCGCCGCGCGAGCCGGCTCGATCCGCTGGTGGCGCTGCGGCGGGATTAGTCCCGGATCGCCTTTGGGTCGTGCAGACTGGTGCGGCTGTTTTTCATCTCCACCCTCTGCCGAAGGCTAATTTGCCTCTCCGTAGAGAACGAACCCGGCCCACAGGCCCGGCTGATCCGGATAGAGCCGGCTCTGTTCGATCTGCGCCTTCTGGAGAGCCCTGGCTTTTGAGAGCCCCTGCCGCAGCCAGAAGTCATGGAAGCCGTACATCTGGATGAGGCTCTCCTGCTCCGGGATCTCCCACAGGGAAAGAAGCAGGGAGGCGGCTCCCGCCCAGAGGAAGCCGCGGCTCAATCCTTCCACTCCATCGGCCGAGATTCCGCCCCGGCCCGTCTCGCAAGCCCACAGGACGACCAACTCGGCCGGGAGGTCCAGGTGGAAAACCTCGGGAACACGCAGCAGTCCGTCCCCGGGCCCGCCGTCCGCCGCCAGGGCGATATAGGAGGACAGGGGATCATCCTCCACGAACTCCCCATGCGTCACCAGATGAAGGACGGAAGGGCCGGGCGTTCTCGCCATGAGCGCCTTCTCCGTGGCCTGAGAGCCCTTCAAAACCAATCTGTTGTCCTCGGGGAAAAAATCGGCGATGGCGGAGAACTGGCTTTCCACCCGATCGAGGGGCGGGAGAACCTGTCCCCGGCTGCCCGCCGCGAGGGGCTGGGGATTGATCAAGGCCAGCAGTCGCGGAGCCGCTCCCGCCGGGAGCGCCTCGCGGTTCTTGTGCATCTGGCCCAGCGTGGCGATCGAGGTGCCGTAGGTCAGAGGGTACCGCGCGATCAGCGGCGCTCCCTTCTCGTCCTGGAGCGCCGCGAAGGGAACGCCGAACAGTTCCTGATGGGGGATGAGGGTCAGAACCTCCTCGGGTGACGAGGGGAGATGGTCCAGGACCGGTGCAATCAGCAGGCTGTACAGAGAGCGCAGCAGCTCCCGCGTCCGCTGCGGATCGGCCACCGCGCGGCCTGCCAGCAGATTCCGGAGCTCGTCGATAGAAGTCCGGAGGGCCTTCCGATCGACCGGCCGGGACTCGATTCGGACCTCTCGATCCGGCGAGATCACCCACAGCAGCAGCTGCCGATCGGTGAGAAAGTACTCGATCGTCGTGCTCCCGCGCTGTTGCACGAGGTCGAGAATCGTCTTGAGGCCCGGAGGAGAGACCGCGACGGGGCTCGGCAGCGCGTCGGCGCCCAGGCGGGCGCGGACGTTTTCGAGTCCCTGGCGGATCTTGTCCTTCCCCGCCAACAGGTCCGCGAGAGCCCGCGAGCGAGAGATTTCCGAAATCGCCAGCGCTTCGCGAGCCTGCTTTTCCTCCACGAGGAACAGGATCAGATCGCGAAAGAAGGGTTGAATCTTTTCGAGCGCTTCGACCTTGCCCCGGTCGGTGACGCGCCGCGAGAGGAAACTCTCCGGAATCGACGCCAACTCGGCGGCGAGCTCGACGGGAGGCAACAGCCTGAAGGTGCTCGACCGGGCCAGCCAGATCAGGTCTTGGGGGTCCGGGAGCAGGGAATCGGCTCCTCCCAGGAAATAGGTCCCCAGAGACTGGAACACCGCCAGGGCTTTCTGCTCCTCGGTGAGGGCCTCGCTCGCCTGCAGGTCTTTCAAGAACCCGTCCAACGTCTCGCTGACCCGGGCGCGCAAGGAAACGTCGGCCTTCGCGAATTCCGACATGGCGAGCCACATGGATTCCGGTTTCTGCATCAGGCGCGGATCGGTGGCGAGGGTCCTGCGGAGATCGGCCGAAAACCTTGCGAACGATCTCCGCATTTGGTTTCGAAACCGCATCGACAGATCCTGCAAGATGTCGGCACTCCCGGCGAGGTTCTCGCGACCCTCCCGCACGGCAGCGGACAGCGACGCGAGATCGAGCAGCATTGCGGACAGTAGCTCCTGCAGCGACTGCAACTCCTGTCCGACGCCTGCTATCTCGGCCGCGAAGGCAGGTCTCTTCTCGAATTCCTCAGGGAAAGCTCGACACGAGGCCTCCTGCGCCGCGACGAACTCCTCCAGAAGGTTCCGGTAGGTTCCCAAGTCACGGCGCAACCGATCGATCTCGTCGACGAGCAACTGCCTCTCGGCATCCGGCGACGAGCGCAAGACCTCGGTGGCCAGGCGCAGATGGCGCAGGTAGCCTTCGTAGTCTTCGGATCGGAGATCGCATTCCCCGAGCACCCGGAGCGCGATCCGGCGGCCAAAGCTCAAGAGGAACCGCTCATGCGCGGGGATCGACTCTCCTGGCTCCCGGGCATGGCGCTGGCTTTGGACCAAGGCATCCTCGAGCAGCCCGATCGCCTCGCGGCAGCGGCCCTGCATCCCCAGTCGCGTACCGAGCCTCAGCTTTTCGATCGTGTCCTCTCGTGACAGATCCTTTGCCGTGGGTTTATTTTCGCCGGCGAGGGGGCGCCACCCCACTACCGTCTCCACGCGCCCCGCGGGCAAGTCATACCGCTGACCGAGAAGCGAATCTCCCCCGGGCAGGAGCCGCAGGACCCAGCGCCGAGCCGGGGAACCGGGCTCCTGTTGGATCTCGGCAATTCCGGTCCTCATCCACAGAACAGACGTGCCGGGCAGACTTTTCCTTTGTGGAGTTCAGGGTCCTGAGATGGGCCGTCCTGCTCCCAATCTGAATCAGAGATCGGGTATTTCGCGTCAG
>Ga0134122_10000970_pt1 | contig 20350 bp, 8 predicted proteins | sample KB302_FD_96461 | JGI IMG/M metagenome (GOLD analysis project Ga0134122, IMG submission 96461) | Terrestrial soil microbial communities without Nitrogen fertilizer from Kellogg Biological Station, Michigan, USA - KB3-0-2 | ecosystem: Environmental > Terrestrial > Soil > Unclassified ... | reverse complement strand
TGAGGAGGGGCTCGGCATGCCAGTCGCGGACGGTCTTGCTCACCGGCCGCAGCTCGTCGTGGCCCCAGGCGTAGCGCTCGTAGGCCTGCCAGGCGTAGAGGAGCTCGGCGCGCGCCCGGACGGCCAGGGCGGCGCGGTCCACGCCAGCGGCGGCCGGCGGAGGTCCGGCGGCGGCCTCTCCGGAAAGGAGAAGAAGGGCGACGGCGGCGGTGAGCCTGATCTTCATCGGAGCGCCTCGAGCAGGGTGAACGCGAGGCTCGGCCGGAACCGAGGTTCCTGGCCGAGGCAATGAAAACACGCGGTCAGCCGCAGCGCAAGACGCCGGCGGTGGAGCTCGGGATCGCGGGTCTGCGCGTCCCCATCCACAGGGGCGCGACGGCAGGGCATTTGGCGCCGAATCGCCCGGCGGCCGCGCATCGAGGACGAGCTTCGTGCACCGCTCGTGTATTGTGATAGCCCGGCTCGCGACTTCCGCGGGCGCATCTGGAGGGGCTGCTCCTGTCCAACCCGCTTGCAAAGCTGTTCCGCCCGTTCTCCCTGCGCCGCCGGCCGGCGGAGCTCGAGAAGCCCCTGCGCGACGAGCTCTCCAGCATCGAGCAGCTCGAGGAGCGCGCCAAGGCGCTGGCGGCGCGGTTTACCCTCGATCCCAATCCCCGCCGCGGCGGCGCTGGCACCTACCGGCGGCTCGACGACAACGCCCGGTTGCTCGACGAGGCCTATCGCACGCTGGCGGACGACGTCCATCGCGGCGAGTTCGTCACTCCTGCCGCGGAGTGGATCCTCGACAACTTCCACCTCGTCGCCTCCGAGATCCGCGGCGTACGGGAGAACCTGCCGCGCGGCTACTACCGTGAGCTGCCCAAGCTGGCGCTGCGCGAGCTGGCGGGCACCGCGCGCGTCTACGCCCTGGCGGTCGAGCTCATCCGCCACAGCGACAGCCGTCTCGACCGCGCGCAGTTGATTCGCTTCCTGACCAGCTTCCAGTCGGTCGCTCCGCTCACCATCGGCGAGCTCTGGGCGTGGCCGAGCATGTTGCGGCTAGCGCTGATCGAGAACCTGCGCCGGCTCGCCGCCAAGACGCTCGAGAGTCGCGCGGCGCGGCGGGCCGCCGACGACTACGTGGCCCGTATCGACGAGGGGGGCCAGGGTGAGCTGCCGCCGCTGCCGCCGGTGCTCCACACCGCTTTCGTCGTACAGCTCCTGCAGCGCATCCGCGAGTACGGCCCCCGCCTGTCGGCGATCCGCTCGGCGGTGGACGGCCACCTTGCCCTTCTCGACATGAGCTCCGAGGACGCCATCCGCACCGAGCACCAGGGGCAGGCCGCCGCGCAGGTCTCGGTCGCCAATGTGATCGGCAGCCTGCGGCTGTGCGCCACCCTCGACTGGAGCCAGTACTTCGAGGCGGTGAGCCTGGTCGAACGGGTGCTGCAGCAGGACCCGCCGGGCGTCTACGGCGGCATGGATTTCGCGAGCCGCGACCGCTACCGGCAGGCGGTGGAGGAGCTGGCGAGCAGCCGGTCCCTGCGCGGCGTGGGCGCCGACGCCCAGTTGCGCGTCGCGCTGCGCGCCGTGGAGAGCGCCCGCCAGGCCGCCGAGGAAAGCGCCTTGGACGCCCGCGCGGCCCACGTCGGCCATCACCTCATCGGCAAGGGGCGGCGCGGCCTGGAGGCGGACCTCGCCTACCACCCCCGGCTTCGCCAGCGGCTGCGCAGGTTCGCCTACGCGCACGCCACCGCGCTCTATCTGGGCTCGATCGCCAGCCTGACGACGCTGCTGGCCGGGCTGGGCGTCGCCTATGCGCGAGCCGAGGCCGCGACGCCGGCGATGCAAGCCGCGGTGGCGCTGCTGCTGCTGGTGCCGGCGAGCGATCTCGCCATTGCCGCCGTGCAGCGGCTGGTGGCCCGGCTGGCGCCGCCGCGCCGCCTGCCGCGCCTCGACCTCGCCGCCGGCATCCCCGCCGGCGCCCGCACCCTGGTGGTGGTGCCGACGCTGCTGGCGAGCGTTGCCGAGGCCGAGGAGCTCGTGGCGCATCTCGAGGTGCTCGCGCTCGGCAACCTCGACCGGTGCATCTACTTTGCCCTGTTGACCGACTTCCGCGATGCGCCGGCGCAGGTGATGCCCGGGGACGCCGCGATCCTCGCCGCCGCGCAGGAGGGCATCGCGGCGCTCAACGCGCGCTCGCCGGAGGCGGGCAGCGACCGCTTCTTCCTCTTCCACCGCGAGCGGCAGTGGAACCCCGGCGAAAGCACTTGGATGGGCTGGGAGCGCAAGCGCGGCAAGCTCGAGGAGCTCAACCGCCTGCTGCGCGGGGCGACCGACACCGGCTTGCGCGTGCAGGTGGGCGATCCGACGCTGCTCGCCGACGTGCGGTACTGCATCACCCTCGACTCCGACACCCGGCTGCCGCGCGACGCCGCCAAGTCGCTCATCGGTATCATCGCCCACCCTCTCAACCGGCCGTACGTGGATCCGCGGCTGGGCCGCGTAACCGAGGGGTACGGCATTCTGCAGCCGCGGGTGAGCGTCACCATGGCGAGCGCAGCGGGCTCGCTCTTCGCCCGCCTCTACGCCGGCCACACCGGCGTCGATCCCTACACGACCGCCGTCTCCGACACCTATCAGGACCTCTTCGGGGAAGGGATCTTCGCCGGCAAAGGGCTCTACGACGTCGATGCCTTCACCGCCGCCCTCGACGGGCGAATCCCGGAGTACACCCTGCTCTCGCACGACCTCTTCGAGGGGATCTACGCGCGCACCGCTCTCGTCAGCGACGTCGAGCTGGTGGACGACTACCCGGCGAGCGTGCTGGCCCACTCCCGCCGCCAGCACCGCTGGGTGCGCGGCGACTGGCAGATCCTGCGCTGGCTGTTCCCCTGGGTGCGCAACCGCGCCGGGGGCCGCGAGCGCAACCGCCTGCCCTTGCTCTCGCGCTGGAAGATCCTCGACAACCTGCGCCGCAGCCTGGTGCCGCCGGCGACGGCGGCGCTGCTGCTCGCCGCCTGGACGATGCTGCCGGGCAGCGCCGCGGTGTGGACGGCCGCGATCGTCGCCGCCCTCGCCTTCCCGCTCTATCCGCTGCTGCTCTCGACCCTCGACGGTCCCGAGCGGCGGCAGCCCTGGCGGGTTTTCCTGCGCGCCGCCGGCCACGAGCTGGCGGTGGTGCTGGCGCGCGTCGGGCTGCAGCTCGTCTTCCTCGCCAACCAGGCGTGGCAGATGGTGCACGCGATCACCGTGACCCTGGGACGCCTGGCCACCCGGCGCCGGCTGCTGGAGTGGGAGACCGCCGCCACCAGCGCCGCCCGCGCCGCGCGCCGGGGCCGGCGCGGCCCGCTCCCGTTCGTGCGTGCGATGGCGGCCAGCCCTCTGCTCGCCGTCGCCGGGCTCGTCCTGGTGACGGCGGTGCGGCCGGGTGCGCTGCCGGTGGCGCTGCCGGTGCTGCTGCTCTGGCTCGCCGCGCCGTGGCTCGCCTACCTGCTCAGCCGCCCGGTGGTGCCGCGGCAGCTCGCGCTCGACGCCGAGGATCGCCGCTATCTCGAAGGCGTGGCGCGCGACACCTGGCGCTACTTCGCCACCTTCGCCGGCGCCGAGGACCACGGGCTGCCTCCCGACAACTTCCAGGAGATCCCCGAGCCGCGCATCGCCCATCGCACCTCGCCGACCAACATCGGCATGGGGCTGCTCGCCACCCTGGCGGCCCACGACCTCGGCTTCATCGCCACCGCCGAGCTGATCGCGCGCACCGACGACGCGCTCACCACCATCGAGGGGCTCGAGCGGCACGAAGGGCACCTGCTCAACTGGTACGACTCGCAGACTCTGGCCCCGCTGCCGCCGCGCTATGTCTCGACGGTAGACAGCGGCAACCTCGCGGGTTCGCTGCTCTGTCTGGCCGAAGGTCTGCGACGCCTCGCGGCGTCCGTGGCTGCGGGCGGCGGCGCAGACGAGGCGCCCGACGCCGGTGAGCGGCTCGCTGCTCTGGCAGCGCGCGCCGCGAAATTTGCCGACGAGATGCGCTTCACCTTTCTCTACGACGCGCAGCGTCGGCTCTTCGCCATCGGCTACCGGCTGGCCGACGCCGAAGGGCCGGGCCGGCTCGACACCTCCTACTTCGATCTGCTCGCTTCCGAGGCGCGACTCGCCAGCTTCCTCGCTATCGCCCGCGGGGAGGTGCCGCAAACCCACTGGTTCCACCTGGGCCGGCTGATCACCAGCGTCGACGGCTCGCCCACCCTGCTGTCGTGGAGCGCCACCCTCTTCGAATACCTGATGCCGCTGCTGCTGATGCGCAGTTATCCGGACACGTTGCTCGACCAGACCTGCCACATGGTGGTGCGAGCGCAACGCCGTTACGCGAGCGAGCGCGGCGTGCCGTGGGGGATCTCAGAGTCCGCCTTCAACGTCGTCGATCGCCACGAGACGTACCAGTACAAGGCCTTCGGCGTTCCCGGCCTGGGGCTCAAGCGCGGGCTCGGCGACGAGCTGGTGGTCGCCCCCTACGCCACTGCGCTCGCCGCCATGGTCGAGCCGGCCCAGGCCGCCCGCAACCTGCGCCGCCTCGCGGCGCAGGGGCTGGCGGGCGAGTACGGCTTCTACGAGGCGATCGACTACACCCACCGGGCGGCGAGCGACGACGAGAGCCCGGCGCCCGCCGGAGGCGGCACCGTGGTGCGCGCCTACATGGCGCACCACCAGGGGATGACGCTGGTGGCCATCGCCAACGCGCTGCTCGGCCAGCCCATGGTCGAGCGCTTCCACGCCGACCCGCGCGTACGCGCCACCGAGCTGCTGCTGCAGGAACGCGTGCCCCGGCAGGCGCCGATCACCCAGCCGCGGCCGGTCGAAGCAACGCGGGTGGCGGCGCCCTCCTCTGCCGCCGCGGTGCGCCGCTTCCGTTCACCGCACACGCTCGTGCCGCACGCGCAGTTCCTCGGCAACGGCAACTACACGGCGGTGGTCACCAACGCCGGCGGCGGCGCCAGCTTCTGCCGCGGCTGGTCGGTGACCCGCTTCCGGCGCGACGCCACCCGCGACCCCGGCGGGCAGCTGCTCTACCTGCGCGACGTCCGCAGCGGCGCGGTGTGGAGCGCGACCTATCAGCCGACGGCCAAGGAGCCGGAGGACTACCGGGTCACCTTCCAGCCGGAGAAAGCGATCTTCCGCCGCCGCGACGAGGGCATCGCGACACAGCTCGAGATCGCCGTCTCGACCGAGGACGACGTCGAGGTGCGCCGCCTGGCGGTGACCAATCACAGCGACCGGCCGCGCGAGATCGAGGTGACGAGCTACGCCGAGATGGTGCTCGCTCTCCCCGCTGACGATCTCGCCCATCCGGGGTTCGCGAAGCTGTTCGTGGAGAGCGAGTACCTTGCCGAGGCCGCCGCGCTGCTCTTCCGGCGCCGGCCGCGGACCGACGACGAGGCCGAGATGTGGGCGGTGCACGTGCTCGGCCTCGAGGGCAGGCCGCAGGGCCCGGTGGAGTGGGAGACCGACCGCGCGCGGTTCCTCGGGCGCGGCCGTGACCCCGGCGATCCGCAGGCCCTCGACGGGCGGCCGCTCTCCGGCACGACCGGCGCGGTGCTCGATCCGGTGGCGAGCCTGCGCGAGCGGCTGCGTCTCGCACCCGGGCGCCGCGTGCGGCTCACCTTCGCCACCGGCGTGGCGGACAGCCGCGACGCCGCCCTCGCCCTCGCCCACAAGTACCACGACGCCGCCGCCGTCGCCCGCACCTTCACGCTGGCCTTCGCACACGCGCAGAGCGGCCGGCGCCACCTCGGCATCAGCGGCGACGAGGCCGTCCTCTTCGAGCGGCTCGCCTCGCGCGTGCTCTACGCCGACAGCTCGCTGCGCGCTCCAGCGGACGTGCTGGCGCGCAACACGCTGGGCCAGGAGGGACTGTGGCCGCAGGCGATCTCCGGCGACCTGCCCATCCTGCTGGTGCGGCTGGTCGAGGAGGACGACCTGCCGCTGGCGCGCCAGGTGCTCCAGGCGCAGGAGTACTGGCGGCTCAAGGGCCTGGCAGCCGACGTCGTGCTGGTCAACGAGAACCCGCTGGGCTACCTCGACGAAATGCAGACGCTGCTCGAGACCCTGCTCGACGACGGTCCCTGGCGCTCCTGGCGGCAACGGCCGGGCGGCGCTTACCTGCTGCGCGGCGAGCGCCTCTCGGAGGCCGAGCGCGTTCTCCTCCAGAGTGCCGCGAGTGCCGTGCTCAGCGGCGATCGCGGCGAGCTTGCCCATCAGCTCGACCGTCTTCACCCGGAGCGGCCCGAGCCTCCGCCCGAGGGGCTCGTCGTCACCGCGCCCGGCCCGCTCTCCACCGCGGAGGAAACCGTCGCCCCGCCGGGACAACCTCCGGTGCCCGAGCTCACGCTCGACCATTCCCTGGGTGGCTTCACCCGCGATGGGCGGGAGTACGTCATCCGCCTCGACGGCGACCAGGAGACGCCTCTGCCCTGGGCCAACGTCATCGCGAACCCCGGCTTCGGGACGATCGTCACCGCCGGCGGGGCCGCCTTCACCTGGTGCGGCAACAGCCGCGAGAACCGGCTCACCCCGCACGCCGGCGACCCGGTGAGTGATCCCACCGGGGAAGCGCTCTTCGTGCGTGATGACGAGAGCGGCGAGGTGTGGACGCCGACCCCCGGCCCGCTGCGGCGGCAGCGGGGCGGCGGCAGTTGCGTCATCCACCACAGCGCCGGCATCACCCGCTTCGCCCGCGTCGCCCATGGCGTGCGGCACGAGCTCGAGCTGTTCGTCGACGCCCGCGATCCGGTGAAGCTCTCACTGCTCACCTTGACCAACGAGAGCGCGCGGCCGCGGCGAGTGAGCGTTTTTTCGTACTGCGAGTGGGCGCTGGGACCGCCGCGCGACGGCCACCACCTGCACGTGGTCACCGAGCGCGACGAGTCGACCGGCGCGGTGCTCGCCAGGAACCCCTACAACCGCGACTTCGCGCGCTGCGTAGCCTTCGCCGGCGCCAGCGAGCCGCTCTCCTCGGTGAGCGGCGACCGCACGGCGTTCCTCGGCCGCAACGGCTCGCTCGTATCTCCGGCGGCCCTTGGCCACCAGCAGCTCTCCGGGCGCCTGGGCGGCGGCCTCGATCCCTGCGCCGCGCTGCAGGTCGCGGTCGCTCTCGCGCCCGGAGAGACGCGACGCCTGGTGTTCGTGCTCGGCCAGGGCAAGGACGCCGAAGAGGCCCGCGAGTTGCTCGCCCGCCACGCCACGGTCGCCGCGGCCGAGGCGGCGCGCGACGAGGTGCGGCGCGGCTGGGAGAAGACGCTCGAGGCGGTGCAGGTGAAGACCCCCGACGACTCCTTCGACCTGCTGATGAACGGCTGGCTGCTCTACCAGGCGATTTCCTGCCGGATGTGGGCGCGGTCGGGATACTCGCAGCCTGGCGGCGCCTTCGGCTTCCGCGATCAACTGCAGGACTCGATGGCTCTGGTCTTCGCTCGGCCCGACCTGGCGCGCGAGCACCTGCTGCGGGCGGCAGGGCGCCAGTTCGTCGAGGGGGACGTACAGCACTGGTGGCATCCGCCCGCCGGACAGGGTCCCCGCACCCGCTGCTCGGACGACCTGCTGTGGCTGCCGTTCGCCGTCGCGCGCTACCTGCAGGCGACCGGCGACGCCGCGGTGCTCGACGAGCGGGTGCCGTTCCTCACCGCGCCGCCGCTCGCCGACGGCACCGACGAGGCCTACCTGCAGCCTGCCGTCGCCGCCGAGCACGGCTCGCTCTTCGAGCACTGCCTGCGCGCCATCGACAAGGCGATCACCGCCGGCGCCCACGGGCTGCCTCTCATCGGCAGCGGCGACTGGAACGACGGTATGAACCGTGTGGGGCGCGAAGGGCACGGCGAGAGCACGTGGCTGGGCTTCTTCCTGCACGGCATCCTCGGCGACTTCGTCCCGCTCTGCACGGCGCGCGGCGACCGGGCGCGGGCCGGGCGCTACCGCGCGCAGCAGGCGCGCTTCGCTACCGCTCTCGAGAGGACGTGGGACGGTGAGTGGTACCTGCGCGGCTATTACGATGACGGCACGCCGCTCGGCTCCGCCCACAACGACGAGTGCAAGATCGATTCGCTGCCGCAGAGCTGGGCGGTGCTCTCGCGGGCCGTTCCTGCCCGTTTCGCCGATCGCGCGCTCGACGCGGTGCGTGCCTATCTCGTGCGGCGGAGCGATCAGGTCATCCTGCTGCTCGCCCCCGCCTTCGATCAATCGGCGCAGGACCCCGGCTACATCCGCGGCTACCCCCCGGGGGTGCGCGAGAACGGCGGTCAGTACACCCATGCCGCGGTGTGGGTGGTGATGGCGGTGGCGGCGCAGGGCAGCGGCGACGAGGCGGTCGAGCTGTTCCACCTGCTCAACCCGATCAATCACACCCGCACGGCGGCCGACGTCGAGCGCTACAAGGCCGAGCCCTACGCTCTCGCCGGCGATGTTTATGCCCACCCGCAGCACGCCGGGCGCGGCGGCTGGAGCTGGTACACCGGCGCCGCCGGCTGGCTCTATCGGGCGGGACTGGAGAGCATTCTCGGCCTGCGCCGCCAGGGCTCGACGTTCGCTATTGCCCCCTGCATCCCCGCCTCGTGGCCCGAGTACACGGTGGTCTGGCGCTACGGCCGGACGCGTTACGAGATCGCGGTCACGAATCCGCAACGCCGGTGCCGTGGCGTCGCCAGCGCGGAGCTCGACGGAGCGCGCGTCGACCCCAAGGCCATTCCACTGGTCGACGACGGCGCCACGCACGCGGTGCAGGTGGTGTTGGGAGACGCCAGGCAGGTCGCGGCAGGCGCGGCTCGGCAAGCGCGGCGCGCCTAGCTTCGTCACCGCGGACGTGGAGCGTAGCGGTCGGGTCCGATCCGGCGGGTCTCGATGACGTTGGGATCGTAAGGCTGCCCGAGCTGAAAGAGCCGCGCGGCGAACCAGGCGAGGGTGAGGGTCGGAATGGGGCCGGTGATCGGGATCAGCGCCTCGATGGTGCCGACGTTGCGCAAAGCCTTGAGCCCGTAGTGGTTGAGGATGAGCCAGATGAGGGGCGCCGAGAACGATTCGAGCGCCAGGTCCAGGAGGTCGATGCCGACCACCAGCGACAGCGGCACCGCGCGGACGGTGGTGAAGAAGTCGGCGTTCGCCGGCACGCGGATGCGGCGCAACGCCCGCACCGCCAGGGTCAGCACGAACGCGGCGAGGATCAGAGCCACGACGGCGACGACGATAAGCACCTTCAACAGGTTTCCCCAGTCCACCGTAGACCTCCTTGAGGGGGGACGTATGCAAAGGCCTCACCACCCGGGCTCTTCCGTAGCGGCGGGCCTACGTGCCCGCCGCCCGGTTGCGCCAGGAAAGAAGACGGCGGGCACGTAGGCCCGCCGCTACGAACGGTCCCGATCCTGCATGCCCCCAGTCAGGAGTAGACGATGCGAGAAACGAGCAAGAATCCCCCCGCCCGGCGCCGCGCGGACGCCGGCCGCGCCGGGCTTGCCAATCTGGCACTCGCCAGCATCCTTCTTGCCGGCTGGACGGCCGCGCAGCCGCCGCGGACCGCTCCGCCCGCGCATTCTGAGACGCAGACTTGGAAGAAGCTCTCGAATCGCGAGACGAAATACCTGGAGATGGAGCTGGCACAGATCCGCAGGATGAAAGGGCACTTCGATTGGATCGGCCGCCAGCCGCTGGCCTCCGGAGCGCTCGCCGCCGGGGCCCTGGCGGTGGAAGGCCGCCCCGACGCGGCGGCGCTGAGAGAAGACGCTTCGCGTTGGGTGGACGAGGTGCTCAAGGCTTGCGCCAAATGGCACACCAACGAGTGCGCGCGCTCCCAGATCCCCCTGCAGCGGCTGGCCCTGCAATACCCCGAAGCGCTGCCGCCCGAGTTGCTCGGGCGCTTGCGTGAGGCGGTGTCCAACGCGGCGCCGCCGCCCGGCGAGGGCCAGATCCGCGATCCCTGGTCGTTCGGCGACACCGAGAATCAGCGGATGATCACCATGGCCCGCAGCCTGGTGGCCCAGGTGGTGGCGGGAACTCCCGGCTCGCCGGCCGCGCAGGCCTGGGGAGACTTCGCCACGGCGTTCCTCGCGGCGCACGACCGCGACGGCTGGTACGAGGCGGAGAGCCCGGGGTATCTGGCGCTCTCGATCACCGGCCTGCTGCAGCTCGCCGACCACGCGCCGCAGCCCGCCGTGCGGGAGGCGGCGCGGCGGCAGCTCGACGTGCTCTTCGCCTCCTGGGCGCAGGGGCAGGTGGGCGGCTATCCCGCGGGAGCGAAGAGCCGCACCTCCGGCGTCTGGGCCCTCAGCCGCCGCAGCAGCCCATGGCAGGCATGGGCCTGGCTCGCCGCCGGTATCGGCGATCCCGAGGAGATCAACTTCATGGACCGCCCGGAGCTGCCGGTCAGCCGCTACCAGATTCCCGACGGGGTCGTCCGCCTGCTGGCCGACCGGCGCAAACAATCGCCCTACGAGATCCGCGAGCGACGGCGGATCGAGCCGGCCAAGCGCCGCAGCGTCAACGCCGCCCTCTACTCCTACGCCACGCCGGACTACGTCCTCGGCGTCTCGCAGTCGGTGGGGGATCTCGCGCTGCGCGTCTCCGGCGGCCAGGAGATCGTGGCCACACTCTATTGCGAGGGCCCGAAGTTCGCGCCGTTGTACCTGTGGAGCCGCACGAAGACTCCCCACGGCAACAGCGCCGAGGAGCTCAACACCCTGGACCAGGCGGTGGCGAGCCGCAACCTCGTGCTGGCGCGGCTGGACACGCCGGGCGCCGGCCTCGGGCATGCCTTTCTCTCGCCACCCTGGTCGAAGCCCGAGGTGACAGGGGACGTGGCCGTGACTCAGTGCGGCGACGCCTACGTCGCCCTGGTCACCGAGGGAGGCTGGGACGTGGCGCCGGCCGTCGAGCGCTTCCCCGACTACTACGGTCAGGGGAACCAGCGCCGTCGCGACCTCGCCGGCTCCTGGGTGGCGGTGCCGCGCGTCCAGCCGGCCAGCGTGGGGCTCCAGGCGGGCCGGCGGGCGGAGGACGGCGACTTCGCGGCCTGGAGGAGGAAGGCGGCGAAGGCGCGCCTCGAAGTCGCGGAGGGGGAGATCCGCTTCACCGCGAGCGACGGCGTGCGCTCGACGTTTCTGCCCGGTCGTCGGGCCTCCCTGGCAGGCAAGGCGATCGAGGCGGCGGCCTACCCGCGCCATGCTTCGCCCTTCCTGAACAGTCTGTCACCAGGAAGCTGGTCGTTCGGGTTCGAGAAGTCTTCGTTCCGCTTCGAGCCCACGCAGCCGGCCCCGGCCCGCGAGGCTCCCCGGCCCGCGAAAAAGGAACCGGGAGCGCCGGAGCGCCCCCGGAATCATCAGCGGCCCTGCGTGGGCGCCCCTTTCCAGGAGAGGCGCCCGGGTGGGGGCGCTCCTCAGAAAGCAGCGCTAGAACCGTATCCGCGCGCCGACCTGGATGAGCTGCTGCTCACCCTGCAACGGATCGCCGGAGTAGGTGCTGGGCTTGAGCCCGGTCGGATTGCCGTTCGCGTCGAACTGGACGGTGTATCCGGACGGGTTTTTCTCGTTGAAGACGTTGAACATCTCGGCGATCAGCTCGAGGCCGACGGGGCCGAAGGTGAACTCCTTGGAGAGCCGCAGGTCGAACTGCGAGAACGAGTGGCCGCGCCTGGAGTTGACGTGGTCGCCCGGCAGCAGGTCGAACCCGAAGCCATCATGGTTCGGGTCGTTGTTCGCGAAGATCGTAAACGGCGTAGCCGAACGGTAACGGAACATGCCAGCCACGTTGATCGCCCATGGACCCTGATAGACGCCGCTCAGGGTGACGCGGTGCCGGGCGTCGGTGTCGAGCGGACCGATGCAGGCGCTGCACAGCGGATCGAGCGGGTTGGCCGACACGTCGCGGGCGACGCGCCAGCTCGGCTGGTAGTTGGCGTTGGTGAGGCGGAACTCGTCGGCGCCACCGAGGACGTTGCCATCGGTCTCCGAGTAAGTGTAGAAGCCCTGGAGCTCCAGCTTCTGCGTGGCCCGCGCCCGGAAGCTCAGGTTGACGCCGTCGTAGTCGGCCTTGCCGTTGCCGTACCACAGGCGGAAGTTGCCGAAGGCCGGGAACCGCCGTACGCCCGTGGCCGGATCGACGGGGTTCGCCCGGAAGCGGAACGGAATGTCGCGGTAGTCGATGGTGACCGCTTCGATATTGAGGCCGAGCCAGTCGTTGACCTGCCACGAGTAGCCCAGTGAAGCCTGCTTGGAGTAGGGGGTGGCCAGCGTCGGCGAAGCAACCTCGTTCGGCGGCGGAATGTCTGCGGCGGGGAGCTGGTTCGGGGGCAGCGGCTGGCCCGGCCGGAAGAACGAGCCGTCGGCGTTCCTGATGCCCTGGCCGTTGACGACCTGGTACACCACACCGTAATTGGATTGCACGGCCGCCGCCGGGAACAGGATGGTGGCGTTGGTGTAGGGGAAGTCGTAGTAGATGCCGTAGCCGCCGCGCAGCAGCCGCCGGCCGTCGCCGCTCGCGTCCCAGGTGAAGCCGAGCCGCGGCGCCCAGTTGTTGTCGTCGTTCTCGAGCTTGCCGCCCTTGCCCCCCTGGAAGTCGCGGAGGTAGGACTCGTTGTACCGGGTCTGCGACGAGAGCGTCTGCCAGATCGGGTTGGTGTGCTGGTCGAGGTCGAAGCCATCCCAGTAGTCGTAGCGCAGGCCGACGTTCACGGTCAGCCGGTCATTGACCAGGATGTCGTCCTGGAGGTAGGCGCTGTACTGGTCGACCGGCGTGTCTTCGCCGAAGAAACCGCCGAAGAAGGTGATGTTGGTGACGTTACCGGCGGCATTGAGCTGGAACTGGCCGTTGAGGCCGGTCGAGAAGTCGCCGCCGAGCGTCGGCTCGTGGATGTAGTTGGCGCCGACCTTGAAGTTGTTGGCGCGGCCGGCGATGGTGCGGGTGAAGCTGAAGTCGTCCTTGTACTGATACTTCGTCTGGTTGGTGCTCTGGGGCGTGTTGATGTTCTGGCCGGTATGGGCGCCCGACGGGAAGTAGATGGTCGGCGCGTTGGAGTCGGCCGAGATGAGGTTCTCGAACTTGGTGTACTGGAACACGAACTCGTTCAAGCTGTCCGAGCCGATCTGCAGGTTGTGGCCGGCCAGGATGGAGCTGTACTTGTTGCTGACGGTACCCAGCGAGTCGGGGGCCGCCAGCGGGCTCGTGCCGTACTTGTCCGCGTTCTTCTGGTAGCCGTAGCGCACCTGCAGGTATTGCTTGGGGGAGATGTTCACGGTGGCCTTGGCGGTCGCCAGCTCGTCCTTGAAGGGCTTGGGGACGGCTTGGCCGTTGAACTGCGGCAGGTCTCTGGAGTTGACGGTGTACTGGGTCTCCTGGTCGGTCTTCTCGTAGGTCGCGAAGAAGTGCGCCTTGTCTTTCACGATGGGTCCGCCCAGCGATGCCCCGTACTGCTTGCGCTCGTAAGGTGACTTGCCGTGCGGTTGGGTGTCGGGGTCGTCATCTTCGCGGGCGGCTTGGTCAGCGATCTTCTCCGACTCGGTCTTGGTGTTCAGACTGTCGTCGCGGAAGAAGCCCCAGGCGGCTCCGGACAGCTCGTTGGTACCGGTCTTGGTGACGACCGTGAGCACGCCGCCGGTGGTGCGGCCGTACTCGGCCTTGTACTGCTGGGTCTGGATGTTGAACTCCTGGACGCTCTCCAGGTTGAAGTTCTGCAGCGCGCCGCCGATCGTGTCGTCGGTGTTGTCGCCGCCGTCCACCAGGAAGTTGACGTTGCGGCCGCTGCCGCCGCTGAGGGCGACGGTGAGCTGGCCCGGCTTGGTGGGGTCGGAGTTGTAGGAGAGCGCCGTGCCCGGGGCCAGGATCGCCAGGTTGGCGAACTGGCGGCCGTTGAGCGGCAGGTTCTCGAGCTGCTGCTCGCTGACCACGGTGCCGATGGCGGGCGTGGTCTCGACGAGCGGCGCTTCGGCCGTGACGGTGATCGTCTCCTCCACCGTGGAGGGGCTCATGTCAATGTTGATTTCGCGTTGGGTGGCGACGTTGAGCCGCACGTCCTCGACGGTCACCGTGGCGAAGCCGTTGAGCTCGACCTCGACGGTGTAGGTGCCGACGGGGACGGACGGCAGCCGGTAGTTGCCGTCGCTCTCGCTGACGGTGCTGCGGGTGAGGCCTGTTTCCTTCTGGGTCACGGTGATGGTGGCGCCCGGCAGGGGCCCGCCGTTCTTGTCCGTGACGCGGCCGATGAGGTTGGCGCCCGCGGTCTGGGCCTGGGCGGCCGGCATCAGGGCGAGCCCCAGAGCCAGCGCCAGCAGGGCCACCAGTACGAGCGGGCGGACCGCCGATCTTGTCCTACGGTTCATGACTTGTCTCCTTCTGGATCGTATTGCATCGAAATCCATTCGCCTGTCGAACGGAACGGAACGAACCTTCGGAACCAGCACGGCTGCGGAGCTGCGATCACCTCCCCTCGGCCGGCGCGCGTCCCGCCGCCCGGCCGGTGAGCCGGGCGAGGAGCTGCCGCGCTACCTGGCGCTGCTCGGCGAAGCTGGGATCCCCGTCCGTGGCGGCGAGGAAATCCCGGTATGCACTGACGGCGGCGGCGGCCTCGCCCGCCTGGTCCTGCGCGATGGCACGGTTGAGCCGGACCTCGTGATCAGCGGGGGCGAGCGCCAAGGCCCGCTCGAAATATGGCAGTGCGGCACGGGGCCGATCGCGCTCCACCTCCAGCGCGCCGAGGCCGTTGAGCGGGTCGGCGTAGCGCGGAGCGAGATCCGCCGAGCGCTGGTAGGCACGCTCCGCCTCGTCGAGCCGGCCGAGGGCGCGCAATGCGTTGCCCAGGTTGTTCTGCGCCTGGGCGTTGCGCGGATCGAGCTCGGCGGCGGCCTCGAACTCGCGGCGCGCCTCCTCGAGCTTGCCTTCTCCCATCGCGACGATGCCCAGCGTATTGTGGGCCTCGGGCCGGCTGGCGTCGAGCCGCAGGGCGCGCCCGATCGCCTGCCGCGCCTCGGCGAGATGCCCGGCTTCCTGCAGCGCGGCCGCCAGGTTGTACCAGGCCTCGGGATCCTCGGGCATCGTCGCGGCGGCCTGGCGATAGAGCGGCACGGCTTTCTCGATATCGCCGCGGTCGCGCCAGGCTGCCGCCAGCTTGCCGCGGAACACCGGGTTCGCCGGATCGGCATTCACCAGAGCATCGAGCTCGCTCAGGGCGGCGCCGCTCTCGCCGTCCGCGAGCCGGGCGTTCGCCTGCTCGAAGCGCTGGAAGAGGTCGACCATGGTCTTGGGATCGGGCGACGGCCGCGGCTGCGCGCTCTTCGTGGCCGCCGGCACAGCTCCGGCGACGTAGCCGAGGCTGGCCAGACGGGCGCGGGTCTCCGCGTCGGGCGCGGGCGAGTGAGGGCCGGCGATGGCGCCGGCCTCGATCTCGGCCAACCGGGCCGCGAAGCCGCGCGAGGCCTCGGCCGACGGGTTCCGAGCCATCAGGTTGGCGGCCTCCCGCGGGTCCCTTCTCAGGTCGTACAGCTCGGGCTGCGGCGCCGAGATGTATTTGAGGTCGCGCCGCCGCAGGGCCGCGAGCGGGCTCCAGCCGAAGATCGCCGGATAGCGGGTCTCGGCGTAGAGATCCGCGGCTGCCGGCTCGCCGCCGTTCAGGAGGGTGGCGGAGAGGTCGCGGCCGTCCAGCGAGCCTTTCGCGGGAGGAGGAAGCGCCTTGCCCAGCAGGCCGGCCAGGGTGGGCGCCAGGTCGACCAGGCTCACCGGCGTTTCCACCACCCGCGGCCGCAGGCGCCCCGGCGCGGCGAGCAGCAGCGGCACGTGCAGGGTGGGCTCGTAAAGCAGCAGGCCATGGGTCAGCTCGCCGTGCTCGCCGAGACCCTCGCCATGATCGGCGGCCACGGCGATCACCGTCCGTTTCGTGAGCCCGCGGCGGCCGAGCTCCGCCACGATGCGCCCCACCTGCTCATCCACTTCCGAGATCTCGCCATCGTAGGGGCGGCCGGAATGGCGCGCCGCCCAGGCCGGCGGCGGCATGTAGGGAGCATGGGCGTCGTAGAGGTGCACCCAGAGAAAGAAGGGGCGCCCGTCCTGGCGCCCGAGCCAGGCGAGGGCGCGGTCCACCACCTCGCGCCCCGGCCGCTCCGCTTCCAGCGAGACGCCGGCCCGCGGGTCGCGCGGAATCTCGTCGTCGTAGGCCTCGAACCCGTGAGCCAGCCCGAAGCGGCGATCCAGCACGAAGGCGCCGACGAAAGCGCCGGTGCGGTAGCCCCGGCCGGCGAGCAGAGTCGCCAGAGTGGCGGTTCCGCCGCCCAGCGCGCCGGCGCCGTTGTTGCGCATGCCGTGATGGGGCGGCAGCAGTCCCGTGAGGATGCTGGTGTGCGAGGGGAGCGTGAGCGGCACCGGAGACGAAGCCTCGGCGAAGCGGATGCCCTCGGCCGCCAGGCGGTCGAGCGCGGGCGTCACCGCCGCGCGGTCGCCATAGCAGCCCAGATGGTCGGCTCGCACGGTGTCCAGGGTCACCAGCACGAGGTTGGGATCGCGGACCTCGGCGCCGCCGCCGCAGCCTCCAGCCAGAGACACGACGGCGAGGGAAAGCGCCAGGAGCACCGCTTTCCCTCGTCGTGGGGTGGATACTTCGGATCCTCTATCGAGCATCAAAATACTGCCTCGCGGGGGCCGCAATGGCCGAAGAATAGCGGAATCCGAAAGGAGCGGGAAGTGTACGCCGCAATGCGGTACGATTGCGGCCATAGCGGAGGAGAAGCGATGAGCGACGGTTACCAAGAGGCCAGGGCGAACCGCAACTTCCTCGAGCGGCTCGGGGAGAAGATCCCCGGCTACCGGGGGTTCCAGGACCGCGAGCTGCGGCGCGACGTGGACCGGCTGCTGCGCGAGCACCTGGCCACCGAGCTGGGCCGGCTGAAAGCGCTGCTGCGGGACCGCGCCCGGGCCTTCACGGACGCGGGCAAGATCGGCGCCCTCAACGGCTTCGACCGCCTCGACCGGCAGATCGACGGCCTCTCGCAGGCCGTCCGCTTCAGCGACTACGGGGCCACCGGGTTGTTCGATCCGGTCAAGATCGGCGAGGCGGAGCTCGCGCGGCTCTATGAGCTCGATCTCTCGGTGGTGGACGACCTGGCGCAGCTCGAGAGCGAGATCGGCGCCCTGCCGGCGCCCGGCGCCGAGGACTCCGGGCCGGCCCTGGAGCGGCTGCAGCAGACCGTGCGCGCCTTGGACGGCAAGTGGCAGCAGCGCAAGCAGGTCATCAGCGCCGCGGTGCAGGCCGGGCCGGACGCTGCGGGCGCCTGACGCGAGACCGGCCTATCCACAGGAGACTTCGATCATGGACGTGATTCAGTATCAGGATCCCACGGGGAGCACCATGGTGGCGCGCTGGCCGGCCAACGGCACCGCCGCCATCCGCCTCGGCAGCCAGCTCATCGTCGAGGAGAGCCAGCAGGCGGTGTTCTTCCGCGACGGCAAGGCCTTGGACACCTTCGGCCCGGGGCGCCATACCCTGGCGACGCAGAACGTGCCGATCATCGCCGGCCTCTTCGGCATTCCCTTCGGCGGCAAGTCGCCGTTCCAGGCGGCCGTGTTCTTCGTCTCCACCAAGACGTTCCTCGATCTGAAGTGGGGGACGAAGGAGCCGGTGATCTTCCGCGATCAGGACCTCGCCATGGTGCGGCTGCGCGCCTTCGGCAAGTTCGCCGTGCGGATCGCCAACGCCCAGTTGTTCGTCAATTCCGTGGTCGGCAGCCGCGGTCTCTACTCGACCGAGGGGATCGAGGATTACTTCCGGGATGTCATCGTCGCCCGCCTGACCGACGTGCTCGGCGAGAACCTGACCTCGATCTTCGACCTGCCGAAGCTCTACGACGAGCTGGCGATGGGCCTGAAGTCGCGGGTGGCGGACGACTTCGCGAAGTACGGCATCGAGCTGGCGGATCTCTTTCTGGGGGCGATTACGCCGCCGGAAGAGGTGCAGAAGCTCATCGACGAGCGCAGCGGCATGGGCGCCCTCGGCGACATGAACACCTACATGAAGTTCAAGACCGCCCGGGCGATCGGCGACGCCGCGCAGCAGCCCGGCGGCGGCGCCGGCAGCACGGTGGGCGCCGGCCTCGGCCTCGGCATGGGCGCCGGGCTCGGCGCCATGCTTCCCGGCATGATGCGCGACGCCATGCAGGGCGGCGGCGCGGCGCAACCCGCTCCGGCGGCGGCCGCGGCGGCCGCGGGGAGCCCCGTGGCCGAGAAGCTCCGCCAGTTGAAGGGCCTGCTCGACGAGGGCCTGATCTCACAGGAGGAGTTCAACACCAAGCGGCAGAAGCTGCTGGACGAGATGTAGCCGGCCGGAGACACCGATGGCGGTCGAAAAGGGAGCGCCTCGCCTGCCCAGGACTCTCGGTCAGCGCGACCTCGTCCTGCTCAAGATCGTCGCCATCGTCAACTTCAGCCTGATCCCGGCGGTCTCCGTCTACGGCCGCGCCACGCTCCTCGTCTGGCTGCTCGCCTTCGGAGTCTTCTTCGTGCCATCGATGGTAGCCGTCCTGAGCCTGGCGCGCAGGTACCCCGGCGAAGGCGGCGTCTACCTGTGGGCCCGCCGGCAGTTCGGCGACCTCAACGGCTTCCTCTCCGGCTGGTGCTACTGGACGAACAACCTGTTCTACATCCCGATGCAGCTCGTCTACATCGCCGGCGTGGCGGCCTTCGCCGGCCCGGACCCCAAGGCGTTGGGCGACAACAAGGGCTTCGTCACCGCGATCGCGCTCGGCTGGCTCGTGATTGCCACGGTGGCCAACGTCTACGGGCTGCGGTTCGGCAAGTGGCTCCAGAATGTCGGCGCCTTCAGCCTGATGACTCTCGGAGTGCTCATCGTCCTGGCCGCCGTTTCGGCCTGGTCCTCGGGGGTGGCCGAGCAGCCGCCCTGGGTGCGGGACGTCGACTGGAGCATGCTGCCCGCCTTCAGCGTCATGTGTCTCGCCTTCGTGGGCATCGAGCTGGCGTCCACGATGGGCGACGAGATCGTCCGCCCGGAACGCAACCTGCCGCGAGCGGCGGCCATCGCCGGCATCGTCACGCTGCTGGCCTACCTGGTCGTCACTGCGGCGCTGCTGGCGCTCGTCCCCTGGCGTGAGATCGGGGTCGTGCAGGGGCTGATGCAGGCGCTCCAGCGCGGCGCCGCGCGCGCCGGCATGGGCTGGCTCGTGGCCCCGGCGGGGATCTTCACGGCGCTGGCGATCGGCGGCTCGGCGGCGGCGTGGTTCGCGGGCTCGTCGCGGATCCCGTTCGTCGCCGGAGTGGGCCAGGCGCTGCCGGCGTGGCTCGGCAGAGTGCATCCGCGGTGGGGCTCCCCGTATACCGCGATCATCGCCAACGGTGTGCTCTCGGGGGTGCTGACCGGCGTCGCCTTGACCGGCTCGACCGTCACCGAGGCCTACCAGCAGCTCCTCAACTCGACGGTCGTCATCCAGATGATTCCCTTCCTCTATCTCTTCGCCGGCCTGATGCGCCTGGAAGGGGCGAGCGGTTTCTCCCGGGCGATGGGCCTGCTCGGCCTGCTGGCCACCGCGCTGGCGACCGTCATCGCCTTTTTCCCGCCCCAGGACGTGAAGAACGTCCTGCTGTTCGAGACCAAGATGATCGCCGGGGTCTCGCTGACGCTCGCCCTGGGCCTGATCTTCTATTGGAGGGCGCGCAGCCGCGCGAGCAGGCGGTCCACGTCGGCGGGCGTGGCGAGGTAGCTCACGATGCCCGCCCGCAGGTAGGTGGCCCCGCGGAGCCGGGTGGTCGACAGCCAGCCGTCGCCGGAAGCTTCGAGGGCGGCGGCCAGGCGGTCCTGATGGGCGTCGAGCTCTTCGCCGGGGAGCGACCGGGCCGCCGCGCCGCCGGGAAGATGGCGGAAACAGACGACCGACAGCTCGGGCTCGGCCGGCAGGGCTTCGAAATCCTCGGCTTCGAAACAGCGCCGGGCGAGGTGCGCCGCGAGGTCGAGGGTGGCCTCGACGAGGCGGCCGAAGCCGCTCGTCCCGAGATGCTTCCAGCTCAGCCAGAGCTTCAGCGCCCGCGAGCGCCGCGAGCCCTCGAGGCCGAGCTTGTAGAAGTGCAGCTCTTCGGTCTCGATCGCGAGACCCTCGGCAGCCGCGTCAACCTCGCGGTCGCGGTAGTACTCGGGGGTCCGCTCGTAGGCAGGCCAGAGCTGGCGGCCGTCACGGACGACGAGCCCGCCGATGTCATAGGCCTGGAAGAACCACTTGTGCGGATCGACGGTGACCGAGTCGGCGAGCTCGAGGCCGGGGGCGCGCCAGGCCTCGCGTGCGCTCAGCCTTACGGCCGCGCCGTACGCGGCGTCGACGTGGAGCCAGAGGCGCTCGCGCGCGGCGAG
>Ga0134122_10000969_pt1 | contig 20359 bp, 19 predicted proteins | sample KB302_FD_96461 | JGI IMG/M metagenome (GOLD analysis project Ga0134122, IMG submission 96461) | Terrestrial soil microbial communities without Nitrogen fertilizer from Kellogg Biological Station, Michigan, USA - KB3-0-2 | ecosystem: Environmental > Terrestrial > Soil > Unclassified ... | reverse complement strand
GCGGCGCGCTCACGGACGGCGACGTGCGCTCGGCCATGCGCGAAGTACGCGTCGCCTTGCTCGAGGCCGACGTCGCGCTTCCGGTCGCACGCGATTTCGTCGATCAGGTCACAGAGAAAGCGGTCGGCCAGGAGGTGCCGCGCTCGGTCACGCCGGGGCAGATGGTGGTCAAGCGCGTCCACGACGCCCTGGTCGAGACGCTCGGCTCGGACACCGCCGAGCTCAACCTCGCCGCCACGCCCCCGGTCGTGATCATGATGGTCGGCCTGCAGGGCTCGGGCAAGACGACGACCACCGCCAAGCTCGCCAAGCGGCTCGCCGAGCGCGAGCGCAAGCGGGTGCTGATGGCCTCGCTCGACGTCGCCCGCCCGGCCGCGCAGGAGCAGCTTGCGGTGTTGGGGCGCCAGGCGAACGTCGACACGCTGCCGGTCGTCGCCGGCCAGCAGCCGGTCGACATCGCCAAACGCGCGCTCCAGGCGGCGAAGCTCCAGGCCTATGACGTCGTGCTGCTCGATACGGCGGGCCGGCTCCACGTCGACGACCAACTGATGGCCGAGATGAAGGCCGTGGCCGCGGCATCGAACCCCACCGAGACCCTGCTGGTGGTCGACGCGCTGACCGGCCAGGACGCGGTCAACGTCGCCAAGGGCTTCGCCGGCGAGGTCGACTTGACCGGCGTGATCCTGACCCGGCTCGACGGCGATGCGCGCGGCGGGGCCGCGCTGTCGATGCGCGCGGTCACCGGCAAGCCGATCAAGTTCGCCGGCGTTGGCGAGGCGATCGACAAGCTCGAGGCGTTCCATCCCGACCGCGTCGCCGGGCGGATCCTCGGCATGGGCGACGTCGTCAGCCTGGTCGAGCGCGCCGCCGAGACGATCCAGGTCGAGGAGGCCGAGAAGATCGCGGCCAAGATGGCCAAGGGCAAGTTCGACCTCGACGATTTGTGGGCCCAGCTCAAGCAGATGCAGCGGATGGGCGGGCTCGGCGCGCTGGCCGGGATGATGCCGGGCCTGAAGGGCATGAAGGGGGCGATGGACCAGGCCCAGGATTCGAAGGCGCTGGTCCATATGGAGGCGATGCTGTCGTCGATGACGGCCAAGGAGCGGGCGCGGCCCGAGATCGTCAACGCCAAGCGCAAGATCCGCATCGCCAAAGGGTCGGGGACGACCGTCCAGGACATCAACAAGCTGTTGAAGATGCACCAGGAAATGTCGACCGCGATGAAGCGGCTGAAGAAGATGGGCGGGTTCGGCAAGCTCGCGGCCCTGTTCAACAAGGGCGGCCTCGAAGGCGCGCTCGGCGGTCTTGCCCCTCCGGGCGCGCTTCCGCCGGGCGGTCTCGGCGGCCCGGCGCTTCCGGGCCTCGGCGGGCAACCGTTCAACCTCCCGCCTGGTTTCGACAAGTTTTCAAAGAAATAACGGAACACACTGAAAGGAAAGACTGAAACATGGCTCTAGCAATTCGCCTCACACGCGGCGGCGCCAAGAAGCGGCCCTATTACCGGATCGTGGTCGCCGACAGCCGTTCGCCCCGCGACGGCCGCTTCATCGAGAAGGTCGGCACCTATAACCCGCTGCTGGCAAAGGATTCGCCCGAGCGGGTCAAGCTCGACGGCGAGCGCATCTCGCACTGGCTTTCGGTCGGCGCCCAGCCGTCGGACCGCGTGCTGCGCTTCCTCGATGCGGCCGGCATCCGCGAGCGCCCGGCGCGCAACAACCCGCAGAAGGCCGAGCCGGGCGAGAAGGCCAAGGAGCGCGTCGAGGAGCGGGCGAAGAAGGCCGCCGAGGCCGCTGCGGCTCCGGAAGAGAAGCAGGACGAGGCCGAGGCCGTCGTCGCCCAGGCGGTCGAGGAAGCGACCGCCGAGCCGACCGCGGAAGCCGAAGCGGTGGCCGAGGAAGCTGCTGAAGAGGCTCCGCCGGTCGAAGCTGCGGCCGAAGAGACGCCCGCTGCCGAGGAGGCCGCGGCCGAGGCGCCTGTGGCTGAGGAAGCAGCAGCCGAAGCTGCCGGCGAGGAGGAAGCTGCGGCCGAGCCGGACACCGAAGAAGCTCCTGCCGAGGAAGCCAGCGCGGAGGAAGCTCCGGCCGCCGAGGAAGCCGCAGGCGAAGGGGAATCCGCCGAGGCTCCGGCCGAGGGCAGCGACGAGGTCGCACCCCCGACCGACGATTCGCCGCAGGCCGAAGAGTCGGCCGAAGGCGAGGCAGAAAAGACCAAGGCCTGAGCATGAGCGAAAGCGGCGAGCGTAAGATCGCGCTCGCCGCGATCGCCGGGGCGCATGGGATCAAAGGCGAACTGCGGCTCAAGCTGTTCGCCGAGAGCACCGAAAGCCTCGCGCGCCACAAGAAATTATATGTCGGAGGCGCCGAACGCCGCCTCCTGTCCGTCCGTGACGGCAAGGCGCCCGTCGCGCGGTTCGAGGGGATCGACGACCGCTCCGCCGCCGAAGGCCTGCGGGGCGCGCTCGTCGAAATCGACCGCTCGGCCCTGCCGCCGCTCGAGGCGGGCGAATATTATCACGCCGACCTGATCGGTCTGGCGGCCATGGACGCGCTCGGCGAGCCGGTCGGCACCGTGGTCGCGGTCGAGAATCACGGCGCCGGCGACCTGCTCGAGATCGAAGCGGAAGGGGGCAAGCGCTCGCTGATCCCGTTCAAGGCCGGGATCGCCGACTTCGCGGACGGCCGCATCGTCCTTGACCGCGAGTTCCTCGCCTAGCTGCCGGTTTCGGCTTCCTCCATTTCAGCGATCGGCGCGCGCCAGCGCGGCTCCCTGGCGCAGAGATCGTTGCGGATCGTCGTCGCCGCCACTCCCCCTTCGCCCATCGCATGGCTGATCTGGTCGAGGCCGATCACCACGTCTCCCGCGGCATAGAGGCCAGGAACTCCGGTGCGCTGATGGCTGTCCACCAGGATGTTCGCGTCCTCGGACAGGCTTGCACCGACCATCTCCGCCAGCTGGACGTGCGCATCGGAGCCGAGCGCCGGATAGATGCTGTCGAAGGTGTAATGGCCCTCGGCGGTATCGACCACGATGAACTCGTTGGAGATCGCGACCGCCTGGGCGGGGCCGTCGACGCAATCGATTCCGGCGTCCTTCAGCTTCTGCTGGTCCTCGGGCTCGAGCTGAAGGGCCTTGTCCGGCGCGATCAAGGTGACGTCCGCCGTGTAGCTGCGCAGGAACACGGCTTCGGCGACGCCGTGGCTGTCGCCGCCGATCACGCCGACCGCCTTGTCGGTGACTTCATAGCCGTCGCAGATCGGGCAATAGCGGATCAGTCCGCGCGCCAGCGCCTCGTTGTGCAACTCCTCGTCCATCGGCGGCCGCCGGTTGGTGACTCCCGTCGCCAGCAGCACCATCCGGGCGGTCGCGCAGCCGGAGCCCCAAGTCGCCGCGAACAGGCCACGTTGTTCGTCGCGCTCGAGTTTGGTGACGAACTCGGTCTCGATCTTCGCGCCATATTTGCACGCCTGATCGCGCATGCGCTGGAGCAGCTCGGTGCCGCTGATGCCGTCCGGGAAGCCGGCGTGGTTGTGGGTGCATGGGATCCACGACGCGCGGCTCTTGCCGCCGTCGACCACGAGGATGTCGAGGTGGAAGCGGGCGAGATAGATCGCGGCGGTCAGCCCCGCGGGGCCGCCGCCGACGATCAGGCAGTCGAGGATCGGCTCGTCCATGCAGAGCGCAATGGATTGTGATAGCGGCGGTTCCGTCATGCCGTTCCGCGCTTCCGTCCTGACACTGTACCCCGACATGTTCCCGGGGCCTCTCGGCGTGAGCCTGGCCGGGAAGGCGTTGGAGGAGGGGATCTGGAGCCTCGAAGCGACGAATATCCGCGACTTTGCGACCGACAAGCACCGCAGCGTCGACGATACGCCGGCGGGCGGCGGGGCCGGGATGGTGCTTCGGCCGGACGTGCTCGCCGCTGCACTCGACAGCGTCGCGGACGGACGGCCGATGCTGGCGCTGACTCCGCGCGGGGCGCCGCTGACCCAGGCCCGGGTGCGCGCGCTGGCCGCGGGCGCGGGGGTGATCCTGCTATGCGGCCGGTTCGAGGGATTCGACGAGCGGATCTTCGACGCGCGGCCGGTGGGGCCAGTGTCAATCGGCGACTATGTGCTGTCCGGCGGCGAGGTCGGGGCGATGGTCGTCCTAGACGCTTGCGTGCGCCTGCTTCCCGGGGTAATGGGCGCGGCCTCCAGCGGTGAGGAGGAGAGCTTCGAGACGGGGCTTCTCGAATATCCGCATTATACCCGACCAGTTACATGGGAAGGGCGCACGATCCCCGAAGTGCTGCGGTCGGGGGATCATGCGAAGATCGCGGCGTGGCGACGAGCCCAGGCGATCGACGATACACGGCTACGGCGGCCGGACCTGATCGAGCGCCACGGGGGCGCATCGCAGGCACCGCCCTCTGGCGCGCGGCGGGACAGAGACGAGAAGAGAAAATGAACCTGATCGAGACCCTCGAGCGCGAAGCCATCGACGCGCTGACCAAGGACAAGCCCGTTCCCGAATTCCGTCCCGGCGACACGCTTCGCGTCGGCGTCAAGGTGATCGAAGGCGACCGCACCCGGGTGCAGAATTTCGAGGGTGTGTGCATCGCCCGCGCCAACAAGGGCGTCGGCTCCAGCTTCACCGTCCGCAAGATCAGCTTCGGCGAAGGCGTCGAGCGCGTCTTCCCGCTCTATTCGCCGATCATCGACCATATCGAGGTCGTCCGCCGCGGCGACGTGCGCCGGGCCAAGCTCTATTATCTGCGCGGCCGCACCGGAAAGGCGGCGCGTATCGCCGAGCGCCGGACCGTTCGCGGCGGCGAGGCCGAAGCTACGGCGGCCGGCGAGACCAAGTAACCGCGAGCAGCGCCGCTTCGGCGGCTTCCCGTTCAGATTGCCGCCAGGCTGGCGGCTCGCGCCTGACGGAGTTGGGCTTCGGCAGCATCTGCGCGGCGCTCCACCTCCACCGGATCGTCGGTTTCGCCCTGTCGCAGGATCTGGTCGGCCATGTACTGGAACTCGGCGACGACCGAGCGCTCGCTCGGCGCCGGGCTGATCCTGGGGCCATCCAGCTGAACCGATTCGGTTAGGGTCGGGGCGATTTGCGACCAGGTCCCGCCGATCCGCACGCCGGCATAGAGGATCGCCGCTTCGGACTTGCTGCAGCCGCCGGCGCGGCAGGCCTCGTAGAACATGCGGTCCGCCGCGCGGCGCTGATCGGGATGGCCGACGGCGTCGTCGCACGCTTTGTCATGGACGATCGACGCCCGGCGATACTGGCCGGTATAAGGCGAGCCGATGAGGGTCCATAGAGCGCGCGGAATGCTCGCGCCGTCGACACGGTAACCGGCCGGAGCTGTCCAGCGATGGCCCGAGCGATCGTCGAACCAGAATTCGTCGATCAGCTCCATCTTCCGATCATCGTCCAGCGGGCTGGCGATCCAGAGGGTTCTCGGATCGCCGGAGAATGCAGCGGTCATGCGCAGCCCTCCTCCTCGATTCGATCCGGCACCGTCGGGGTAGCACGCACAGACCGGCGATTCAGGCGCGGCGGCGCTTGGGCATCGCCGCGCGGTCGACCAAGCGGGTGTAGAGGTGCCAAGTCGCATAGCCGAGCCACGGCAGGACGACGGCGAGGCCGACGAACAGCGGGATCGAGCCGAGCAGCAACAGGCCGAACACCGTCAGCCCCCAGCGGATCATTTCCGGCTTGTTGGCGTGGGCCGCGCGCCACGAGGCGGAGACGGCGTCGGCGGCGGTGACGTCGCGATCGACCAGCATCGGCAGCGAGACGACGCTGAGCGCCAGCACGATCCAGCCAAAAACTGCTCCGACCGCGGCGCCGCCGACGATCAGGGCCCAGCCGCGCGGAGTCGTCAGGACCGAGGCCAGGAAGCCGGCGACGGAGGTCGGCGTGCTCCAGCCGAACAGGCTGACGTAGAGGATTCCGGCGGCGATCAGCCACACTGCGAAGATTCCGAGCAGCATTCCGGCAACGATCCCCATGTCGTCGACCGTCGAGCGCTTGCGCACGTCGAGGAAGTTGAACCAGTGGAGATCCTCCCGTCCCTCCTCGCGCAGCTTGGCGAGCTCGTAGAAGCCGACCGCGGCGACCGGGCCGAGCAGCCCGACTCCGGCGACCACCGGGAAGAAGAAGGGGATCAGCGGGCGGCTGGCTGTCATCACCACCGCGGCAATCCCAAGGACGGTGTAGATCACCCCGGCGAAGACGATGTCGCCGCGCATGTCCTTGAAGTCTTCCCAACCGGCCTTGAGCGACCAGTTGAGGTCGTCCTCGCTGATCTTCCTTGCCTTGCCCGCCGGGGACCGCCGCGAGGTTCGGCCATTCAGGGGACTCGTCGCCATGACACCGCTCCTTGACCAGGGGCCGTCCGGCGTAGGGCGCCGGGCGCCGTCGCCGCGGCCATAGCATAAGGGCCGCGAGTCGGTCAGAGCCTGATTCGGGAGAAGGTCAGCGTCTGGTCGGACAGATATTGTGGCCGGGCGTTTTGCGGGCGCGCGGCGAGCAGCGGCCGGGCCCTGTCGGGCAGGACGCTGCGCGCGCCGACGAGCATGAACTCGATCGGCTTGTTGCTGCCGGCGACGATCTGGAGCGTGAGCCCGTCGCAGCTGCGGCCGGAGCAGGTCAGATAATATTTCTGCTTCTTCGCCGAGCGGTCGAACGGACGCATCGACCCGTCCACTCCGGCGGCCCGGATGTCGGCATCCTTCGGCGCGATCAGCCCGACGCTGTCGGCGCCGTTGGCATGCAGCACGAGGCTGATCGTGCGCGTCTGGCCGTTCGCGGCGACGGTCGAATCCGCCGTCGGTGGTGTGAGCCCGTCGATCGCCGGAGCCGGCAGCAGCCAGCGTGGCCGCTCGCTGTGCGGCAGCTTGCCCCGGGTCCACTGCCCGGGAGCGAGGACGGGCTTGCCGTCGTTGACCACCGACCACCAGGATTTGCCGCGGTCGAGGTCGGTCGCATGCTCGATCACGAACCGCTGCTGGCGGTCGGCGGAGTAAGCCGGCGCGGCCGCTGCCGCTCCCCACAGGATGATCGCCAAAATGGCGCTCGCTGCGCCGGCGAACCGGAGCCCGGCGGACCGGATCACCGGTGCCGCTTCGATCAGGACGGGCAGGATGATCAGCGCTCCGAGCGGCCCGAACAGCCACATCGGCCCGCCGTTGAGCAGCTCCTCGAGCAGCGCCAGCATCGCGCCCCAGGTCACGTAAAGGAACAGGATCGCGAGCCAGGTCGCGGCCCGCTCGGCCGGCTGCCACCAGCGGGTGGCGATGATTCCGAGCAGCACGATCAGCGGCGGGAACAGGAAGAAGATGATCCCGCCGGGCGCAGCGAGGCCGATCGCCCCGCCGAGCAGCAGGAAGGTGAGCCAGAAGGCGGCGCGGAGCTTGGTCCGGTCCGCCTTGCCGCCGAGCGTCGCGAGCAGGGTTGCCGCGGCGAGAATCACCGAGGCGTAGGTCGCAAGGTGCGACCACGCCGGCGCGGCGCGCCAGAACATGCCGTGGCGGATGGCGCCGATCGCTGCGAGCGCCACCCAGGCGACGATCGCGGAGCCGACCATCGTGCCCACTGCAAGCGCGATACCGTGCACCAAGCGTCCGCGCCGCCAGCCGATCGCAGCGAAGGCGATCAGCATTCCGACCAACAGGACAGCACCTGCGACGAGCGGCAGCGTGATCAGCGTCCGGCCCGAGACGTCCATGAAGATGCGGTTGCCGGAGCTTGCAACGAGGGGCTCGATCGCCAGACGCTCCGCCGCCGCCAGCGTCTGGTCGCCCATGTGCTGGAGGGTGCGATGGTCGAGCGCGGCTAGATTGTCGCCGGCCGAGTGATAGCGTGTCTCGTTGCCGATCGGCGCGATGTTGAGGGTCAGCCAGTGCCGGTCGGCGAAGCTGTTGACGTCGGTGTAGTTGGGCATCAGCCGGTAGACGTCGGTCGAGAGCGAATTGGCGACCGGATGGGCGGCGGTTGTGCTGAACAGGGCGATCGCTGGGCCGTTGGGAACGCTGGTTTCGAACATGTTGGCCGGGCCGCTGACCCCGCGCGCCTCGAGGTTGATGAGGCTGCCGACATTGCGGCTCAGCGGATCGGCGAGGAAGGCGCGGGCGCCGACCAGGCCGAGCTCCTCGCCCTCGTTGAACAGCAGGATCACCGGCCGCTTCAGCGCGCGTTTCTGCAGGATCGAACCGACCTCGAGCAGGGTCGCGACCCCGATCCCGTCGTCGCCCGCGCCGGGGCCGACCGGGGTGCTGTCGTAATGGGCGTTGAGCAGCACCGCCTTGCCGGCCGGCGGCCCGAGGACGACGATGACGTTGCGGACCCGCGCGCACGACACGCCGCGCTGCTTGAACAATTCGTTGCACGCGACATGGTCACGGACGATCGGCTGCATCCCCAGCGACTGCAGCAGCATCACCAGCTTGCCGCGGACGAAGTCGTTGGCCGGCGTGTCGGCCGGGTGCGGGCGCTCGTCACCGAGGAGGAAGGCGAGGCGGCCGGCCGCGCGCTCGGCGTCGAACTGGCCGGGGTCGTTGTGTGCGCGGACCGGCGGCAGCGTGATCAGCACGGACTTGGCGGCCATCGCGCCGAGCAGGGCGAGGAAGACGAGTGTCAGCAACAGGATCAGTCGGCGCATGCTCCCCCCTTGGCCGCAGCGAGGCGCGAAGCCATATCGCTTTCACCGGCCGGTTGCGATAGGCGCGACGCGAAGTGGGACGGAGACGGATTTGATGGGCTATCGGGTCGCCGTGGTCGGTGCGACGGGCAATGTCGGGCGCGAGATCTTGAACATCCTCGCCGAGCGTCAATTCCCGTTGGACGAGATTGCCGCGGTCGCTTCGCCGCGTTCGACCGGGGACGTCATCGATTTCGGCGACAGCGGCCGGGAACTGCGGGTTCAGAACCTCGAGCATTTCGATTTCGCCGGCTGGGACATGGCCCTGTTCGCCGCCGGCTCGGCGGTGTCCAAGGTCTACGTGCCCAAGGCTGCCGAGGCCGGCTGCACGGTGATCGACAATTCGTCGCTGTTCCGGATGGACCCGGATGTGCCGCTGATCGTCCCCGAAGTGAACGCCGAGGCGATCTCCGGCTACACCCGGAAAAACATCATCGCCAACCCGAACTGCTCGACCGCGCAGCTGGTGGTTGCGCTGAAGCCGCTGCACGACGCGGCGAAGATCAAGCGCGTCGTGGTTGCGACCTATCAGTCGGTCTCGGGCAGCGGGAAAAGCGGGATGGACGAGCTGTTCAACCAGTCGCGCAACATCTTCGTCGGCGATACCAACGAGCCGCAAGTCTACCCCAAGCAGATCGCGTTCAACGTCATCCCCCAGGCCGGCGACTTCCTCGACGACGGCGCCACCACCGAGGAATGGAAGCTGGTGGTCGAGACCAAGAAGATTCTCGATCCGGCGATCAAGGTCAGCGCGACCTGCGTCCGGGTGCCGGTGTTCGTCGGCCATTCGGAAGCGGTCAACGTCGAGTTCGAGAATGAGATTTCGGCCAAGCAGGCGCAGAAGATCCTGCGCGAAGCGCCGGGCGTGATGCTGGTCGATAAGCGCGAGCCGGGCGGCTACGTCACCCCGGTCGAGTGCGTCGGAGATTATGCGACCTTCGTCAGCCGCGTGCGCGACGATCCGACGGTCGACAACGGCCTGTCGCTGTGGGTGGTCAGCGACAATCTCCGCAAGGGCGCCGCCCTGAACGCCGTCCAGATCGCCGAGCTGCTCGGCCGCAAGCATTTACAGAAGGCGGCTTGAACCAAAGCCTCCGCCGACGGTTGAAAGGGCGATGACTCGCGCCTGGATGCTGTTGGCCCTGGCCCCGTTCGCGCTTGCCGGATGCAAGCTTCAGACCGGCGGGCAAGCGCCCGCGGTCACGAAGGACGAAGCGGCGCGGATCGCCGAGGCTGCCGAAGCCAATTTCACCACCGGCGACGCGAAGAAGGTCATGGCCCAATATGCCGACGGTGCGGTGATGTTCGACGCCAGCCATCCCACGCTCAGCGCCGACCGCAAGGTGCAGAGCGGCTGGGCGCAGGATTTCGTCAGCATGAAGCCGGCCGATTATCACGTGCCGGACAGGCAGATTCAGCTGCTCGGGCCAGACGCATTCATCAGCTCGGGCACCGAGATGTTCACGATTCCCGCCGGCTCGGCCCGCCCGACGATCAGTGCGCGCTTCACCGACGTCTTCCAGCGCCAGCGCGACGGCAGCTGGAAGATCGTCCACGAGCACGTCTCGCTGCCGCCCGCCGCGCCGGCCGCGCCGAAGTAGGGGTTCCCCGGCTTGCGCCCGCCCGGGCCCCGGCCTTCGCCGGGGAACAGCTCAGGGCATGTCGCTCCAGTAGCGCAGCAGGTTCTGCTGGATCAGCTGCAGCCGCGCGAAATGATCGGGGTCCATCTTGAGGCCCTCGAGCGCGGCGACCTCGTTGAGCTCGAACAGCAGGTTGCGGCGGAACGGATCCTGGATGCGGCTCTGGATGAAGGTGATCGCGACCAGCCGCTCGCCCTTGGTCACCGGAACCACCTGGTGCAGCGAATCCGACGGGTAGACGATCGCTTCGCCCGGCTTGAGCTTGAACATGAGGTCGGCGTCGCCGAGCCGGATGTGGAGCTCGCCGCCGTCATAATCGGCGGGGTCGTTCAAGAAGATGGTCGAGGAGAGGTCGCTGCGGATGGTCGCGCCGGGCAGCTGGATGAAGGCGGCGTCGGCATGCGCGCCATATTTCATGCCCGGCCCGTACCGGGTCATCATCGGCGGCGCGAACGCGACCGGGAAGGCGAATTCGAGGAACTCGGCCGAGCGCAGCAGCGCCTGGCGCAGCAGCTCCGAGCTTTGCTGATAGGCCGACTGATCGTGCAGCTGCTCGTTCTGCTTGGCGGTGTTGTGAGGGTTGCTGACCCGGCCGTCGATGAACGGCGCCGAGGCCGCGATCCGGCGACATTCCGCGACCTCCTCCGGGTTAAGGATCTGCAGGACCCGGTACATCAAGCCTCCCCGGCCCGGGCGAGGGATCGCGCGAGCATCGGCGACTTTTCGGCTGCCGAGCGGAGCATGGCAAGGGCGCCGTCGATGGCGGTGCCGTGCACCGCCGCAGCTTCGGCGATGAGGTCGCGCCGAAGCCCGGCGCTATATTCATATTCGAGCGCCTTCGAATAGCGGCTCATCAGCGGCCCGGTGGCGAGCGCCGCGAGCTGGCCCGGGGCCGCTTCGAAGCCGAAGAATTTCGCGACTCGGCTGAGCTCAACCGGCATGTTGTCGAGCATCCGGTCGAAGTCGGCCCAGTCGATCGGCCGGTCGGCCATGGCGTCGGCGGCCGCTTCGAGCGCGGTCATCTCGCATGCCCAGGCGACCGCGGCGAGCTCGGCGTCGCTGTGCGCCGCCCACAGCGCCGAAACCCGCCGCGCGAGCCGTTGGGTGCGGCTCGGCGCCAGCGCCCGCAGCTCACGCCCGCTGTTCTCGCCGGCGAGAATGCTGGCGATATAGTTGCGCGGGGTCGCGTACATGAACAAGGCGCGCTCGCCGGGCGGCACAAGCTCGGGCGCGATCTCGCTGACGAAGCTGGTCGCCTTGACGCAGGCGATTTCGCCGAAGCTGCGCGACATCAATTTGGGGACGGGCGGCAAGTAGCAGGCACGAACCTCCGGCGGGCTCATGGCGATATCGCGCAGCAGCCGGGGCTCGCGAATGGCGAGCACGCCGTCGAGCTCGCCGAGGAGCCGCGAAACCAGGGTCGAGCCGACATGGCCGACGTGGAAGATCCAGCGCGCGTCGCTGCGCCGGTCGCCGGCCATCGCCGCCTCGACCGCCGGCCACGGCACGATCTGCGCGTCGACCGGCCGCTCGAGCATGCGGTCGTCGAGGAAGCTCGCGGCGCGGTAGCTGGCGCGGTCCATCGCGACCATCCGCACCTGGCCGGACGCCGGGTCGAGCGCCTGCGCGAGCCATTTGGCGTCGCGGGCGATTTCCTCGGACGTCGGGACGCTGGACATGCCGTCCCTTAGCCGCGCAATGGGCGGCAGACCAAGGGAGGACGAATTGGCCGAGCCGATGACCGGCGGCTGCGCCTGCGGGCGGGTCCGCTACACCGCGACGATCCACGACGACGACGCCTATTTGTGCCACTGCCGGATGTGCCAGCGCGCGACTGGATCGGTGTCGATCGCGTTCAAGAATGTGAAGGCCGCGGAGGTGCGCTGGGACCACGAGCCCGACTGGTACGACAGCTCGGCCATCGCGCTCCGGCCCTATTGCCGGGAGTGCGGCACCTCGTTCGGCTTCAAGTTCAAGGACGGCAGCGAGAACATGGACCTGACGGTCGCGTCGTTCGACGACCCGTCGCGGTTCAAGCCCAGGCATCATTTCGGCACAGAGAGCGCGCACCGCCCTTGGCTCAACACCGAGGGCCTGCCCGAAATGCGCACCCAGGACTATCAGAAGCTGGTCGACAAATGGGTCGAAGCGACGGGCGAGTTCCCGGGATGAGCGAGGCCCGGGTTCATCGTTGGACCGCGTCGGACGGGGTCGAGCTCGCGTTTCACGAGACGGGCGAGGGAAGGCCGGTGATCCTGCTTCACGGCCTGTTCTCCGACGCCAGGATGAACTGGATCAAGTTCGGCACCGCCGATCGCATTGCCGCCGCGGGGTTCCGGGTGATCATGCCCGACCTTCGCGCCCAGGGCCTGAGCGGCAAGCCGCACGGTGAGCAATATTATCCCAAGGGAATCCTCGCCCGCGACCTGCGCGAGCTGGTGGCGCATCTCGGCCTGACCGATTTCGATCTCGGCGGATTCTCGCTCGGGGCGCGGACCACGGTCGAGGCCGTCGGAGAGGGCATTCGTCCACGCCGCGCGATCCTCGGCGGCGCCGGGCTCGACGGCCTCAGGAACTGGGAGCGGCGCAAGACCTTCTTCGTCGAGGCCATCGCCCTATTCGACTCGGTCCCGCGCGGCGACCCGCACTGGCTGTCGATCCAGTTCATGAAGAGCCAGAAGGTCGACCGGATCGCCGCGGCACAATTGCTCGAGAGTTTCGAGGACGCGTTCGTGACCTGGCTCGAGGCCTTCACCATGCCGACCCTCGTCGTGTGCGGCGATCAGGACGACGACAACGGCTCGGCCGAGGAACTTGCCAACGTGCTGCCCAACGCCACCTTCCGCGAAGTGCCCGGAACGCACATGACCAGCATTACCAAGCCGGAGTTCGGCGCGGCGATCGCGGACTTCCTCGCCCAGTAAAAAAGGGGCGCCCGAAGGCGCCCCGTCGCTTACGGCCGTCGACCCCGTCAGCCCGTGGCCTTGCCGGTTTCCTTCAAGGTGAGCGCTTCATCGGCGATGTCGGACTGGCTCTTGGTGCTGCGCCGGCGTGGGCTGGCGATCAGGCTGTCCTCCTCGCCCGAGTCCTCCTCGCCGACGAGGTCGGCGCCGGACCGGAAGCCGTCGCGCCATTCGCTGAGCTGATCCGACAGATTGCCGATCTGGTCGCTGATCTGGTTGCGCCGCGACCACAGGAACACCCCTGCGGCGACCGCGCCGCCGACCGCCGCGGCCGCGGCCAACGGGTTCTCCCGGGCGGATCCCATCAGCCCGCTGTACTGGTTGCGCCCCTCGGGGTTGTTGTTGCGGCCGCGATTGCGATTCCCGCCGCGGTTGTTGCTCGCCATGTCACGCTACTCCTCTACTGAGACTCAATCCGACAACGTCCGGGACGACCCGGCGTTTCGACTCAGCGGTAAGGGGAGCCCGGACAGCGGTGGAGCGTCAGGCGGTCGCCAGCTGGTCGAGCATATATTCGGCCGACGAGGCGCGATATTCGCCCGGCGCCTCGACGTTCAGCCGCTCGACGACGCCATCCCTGACGATCATCGAATAGCGCTGCGAGCGCTGACCCATGCCGTACTTGCTGCCGTCCATCACCAACCCGGTCGCTTCGGCGAAATCGCCGTTGCCGTCGGCGATCATGGTGATGTCCTCCGAGCCGTCGCGCTGGCCCCAGGCGCCCATCACGAACGGATCGTTGACCGAGATGCAGGCGATCTCGTCGATGCCTTTCGATTTCAGCTCCTGGGCTTTGTCGACGAAGGACGGCAGGTGCCGCGCCGAGCAGGTCGGGGTGAAGGCGCCGGGGACGGCGAACAAAGCGACCGTCTTGCCCTTGAAATGATCGGTGCTGGTGGTGGGCTGCGGCCCGTCCGGCGTGGCGATCGCCAAGGGAACGTCGGGCAGTCGGTCGCCGACTTGGATGGTCATTGCAAATCTCCTCGAGGTCGCGTCGAAGCGGCTGATAGGCCCGCTGTATGTCGGCCTCAAGACTTGCCCGGAGCGGACTGGCGCAGCATTGTCGCAGCGTGCCTCACCCGCCGACCTTCCTTTCTGGCAAACTCCTCCTGGCGATGCCGGGCATGGCCGACCCGCGCTTCGAGCGCGCGGTGATCGCGATGTGCGTCCACGACGAGAATGGGGCGATTGGAGTCGGGGTCGGCCACAAGCGCGCCGGGATCAGCTTCCGCGGCCTGCTGAAGCAGCTCGAGATCGAGCCGGGCAAGGCGCCCGACTGCGCCGTCCATCACGGCGGCCCGGTCGAGCCGGGGCGCGGCTTCGTGCTCCATTCGAGTGATTGGGGCGGCCAGGACACGCTGCACGTCAACGGCCCGCAGGGCGAGCTGTTCGCGATGACCGGCACGATCGACGTCCTGAAGGCGATCGCCGAGGGGCGCGGGCCGGCGAAATGGATCGCGGCGCTGGGCTATGCCGGCTGGGGCGAGGGGCAGCTCGACGAGGAGATGACGAGGCACGGCTGGTTCGCCGCCAGCGGCGACGCCGGGATCCTGTTCGACACGCCGACCGACGAGCGCTGGGGCGCGGCGTTCAAGGCCGAAGGGATCGACCCGCGCCTCCTCGCCAGCGAGACCGGCGCCGCCTGACTCAGGACGCGAGGTCGCCCAGCTCCTCGATCATCGGGCCGAGCCACTGACGATAGGGCTCGGCGGAGCCGATGCTGTCGCGATTGATCGGGCGGCGGACCTGCTCGCTGCTCGGCGTCGCGACCGCGCCGGTCGAGAGATGGAAGTCGATGCAGGCTGGCTCGAACTCGAGCCCGAGGAAATCAAGGATCGATCGGGTCTGGCCTTCGATATCGTCGACCAGGTCTTCATAGCGAACATGGAGGATGCCGCCCGGGGCGGCGGCGCTGACCGCTTGGACCATGCGGACATAATCCTGGTAGAATCGCGCGATGTCACGCTGGTCGTTGGACGCAATGGATCCTTCTGCGAACAGCATCTTGAAGTTGGACCAGCAGCAGTCGAGGGCATTGCGACGAAGGTCGATGATCCGCGCGCTCGGCAGCATGAGCCGCAAGAGAGCGGCGTGGAACCAGTTGGCATTGAGCTTGTCGATGAAGCGCGGCTTTCCGAGCGGGCGGTAGTCTCGCGAGCGCTCCACATAGGTCTGGCCGAGCGCAGTGAATTCGTCGGCGCTCATCGCCGCGATACGCAACGAATAACCGGCATTGGATCCGCGCGTCATGCGTTCGTGAAGGCGCGGCATGATCGGCAGTTCGCCGCCGGGTTCAATTTGCGAGTGGCGCCCGAGTATCCGCTCCAGCAGCGTGGTTCCCGCGCGCGGCATGCCGATGATGAAGATCGGAGATTCGTCGGCGTATCCAGTCGACCCGTGAGCTGCGAAAAACTCCGGGGTGAAGGTTCGGATGCGATCGTCGACATTCGCGCTGGCGACTGCGGAGCTGTACGGATGCGCTCCGGATCGGAGTTTTTTGCCCTCGGCAATCTGGTGAAAAGCCTCGGCGAAGTCGCCGCTACGCTCGGCGAGAATGCCCAAGGCAATGTGCAACGGACCGGCGTCGTCGGGGGTTCCTTCGCGGGCTTCGAGCGCACCTTTGACTGCGTCGATATCGGCGGCCGTGACGGCGCTCGGAAGATAATTGATGAGGCCCCACCAGGCGGCTCCACTGTGTGGATCGAGCGCGAGGGCACGACGGAATGCCGCAACACTGTCTTCCTGGCGCCCCAGCATTCTCAACTGCTGCGCGTAAATGATCCACATGGTGGTGTTGGTCGGATCAAGCGCGACGACCTTGGCATAGACCTCCGCGGCCTTTTCATGATCATTCGCTTCGGCATGAAGCTCGGCGACATATTCGAGGGACGCTTGATTGTTCGGTTTTCGCCGGATCACTTCTTCGATGAGCTCGATGCCTTCCTTGAGCCGGGCCTGCAGGACGAGGCACTTGGCAAGCAGCATGATGGCGCGAAGGAACTTCGGAGCCCGATGGAGTACGGCACGAAGCCGCTCCTCGGCCCGGTCCAGTTCCCAGTCCGGAGTATCGGCTTCTGCCGCCATCGTGAGGGCCAATAAGTCGTCGGGATGCGTTTCGAGGAAACGACGGACGATCGCTTGGGACTCCTCGGAGCGCCCCTCATGGTTGGCGGCCGCGGCGGCCTTGAGCTCGGGGTCCCGGAATCCCGCCTGGATGGCCGCAAGCTCGGCGTCTTCGGCGTCCGCGCCCATACCCAGGCGTCGGCAGGCTTCGGCCGCGATGCGGAAAAGGCGCGGATCGGGGGCCGAGGGAAGCAGGAGCTCGGCATGCTCCAGAGCGGCGCGCGGGTCCACATCGAGCAGATCGCGGACCGCGGCCAGCAGATTATCGATGCCGGGGTCGGTCCCGACCGGCGCTCCAATCGGCTGCGTCATTCAGGAAGCTCAACGACTTGCATGCGGTTCTACTATCGGAAAGCGGCGTCGTGACAACCTGGAACGACATATAAAGCTTTCTTTATATGTTGCGTTGCGCTAGGGCGCCCGCGCACAGCGGCGCGTCAGCGTCGCGATCTTCATTTCAGGAGAATTTCGACGTGGCGACGCAGGCTGAAACCCGTTTCAACGACTTCGTCGTGAAAGACCTCGGCCTTGCCGATTTCGGTCGCAAGGAGATCGAGATCGCCGAGACCGAGATGCCCGGCCTAATGGCGCTGCGCGCGGAGTTCGGCGGGTCGAAGCCGCTGAAGGGCGCGCGGATCACCGGCTCGCTGCACATGACGATCCAGACCGCGGTGCTGATCGAGACCCTGATCGAGCTCGGCGCCGAGGTGCGCTGGGCGAGCTGCAACATCTTCTCGACCCAGGACCATGCGGCGGCCGCGATCGCCGCGCGCCACATTCCGGTGTTCGCGATCAAGGGCGAGACGCTCGACGATTATTGGAACTACGTCGTCCGCATCTTCGACTGGGGTCACGACACGACCTGCAACATGATCCTCGACGACGGCGGCGACGCGACCATGTTCGCGCTGTGGGGCTATCGCGTCGAGCAGGGCGAGGCGCTGTTCACCCCGTCCAACGAGGAAGAAGAGATCTTCGTAGCGACCCTCAAACGCTTCCTCGCCGAGCGCCCGGGCTATCTCACCCGGACGGTCGAGGCGATCAAGGGCGTGTCGGAAGAGACGACAACCGGAGTCCACCGGCTGTACGACCTCGCCAAGCAGGGCAAGCTGCCGTTCCCGGCGATCAACGTCAACGACAGCGTGACCAAGTCCAAGTTCGACAATCTCTACGGCTGCCGCGAGAGCCTGGTCGACGCGATCCGCCGAGCGACCGACGTCATGCTCGCCGGCAAGATCGCCTGCGTCGCCGGCTTCGGCGATGTCGGCAAGGGCAGCGCCCAGTCGCTCCGCAACGGTGGCGCGCGCGTGATCGTGACTGAGATCGACCCGATCTGCGCGCTGCAGGCGGCGATGGAGGGCTATGAGGTGGTGACGATGGAAGAGGCGACCCAGCGCGCCGACATTTTCGTCACCGCCACCGGCAACATGGACGTGATCACGCTCGACCACATGCGCCAAATGAAGAACATGGCGATCGTCTGCAACATCGGCCACTTCGACAGCGAGATCCAGATCGGCGCGCTGGCCAACATGAAGTGGAGCGAGATCAAGCCGCAGGTCGACGAGGTCGAGTTCCCCGACGGCAAGAAGCTGATCGTCCTGAGCAAGGGCCGCCTCGTCAACCTCGGCAACGCGACGGGCCACCCGAGCTTCGTGATGAGCTCGAGCTTCACCAACCAGGTGCTCGCCCAGATCGAGCTGTGGACCGGCGCCGACAAATATCGGAACGACGTCTACGTGCTGCCCAAGCACCTCGACGAAAAGGTCGCCCGGCTCCATCTCGACAAGCTGGGAGTGAAGCTGACCAAGCTCAACGACAAGCAGGCGGCCTATATCGGCGTATCGGCCGACGGCCCGTTCAAGCCGGACCATTATCGTTACTGAGGTCGGGCGGAATCCAACCCAGCATTACAACAAGATGAATGTTGCATTAATGTTACATTCATCGCGAATCGACGCGCGGTCTAAGCCCTTGCGTTGTCAGCGTTCCATCGACGGGTAAATCGTTTCGATTCCACGAGGGGAATCGAAATGACCAAACTGGCAGCACTTCGCCTATCCATCGGAGCGTCGGTGATCGCGCTCGCCGCCGGCTCGCCGGCTTTCGCGCAAACTCCACCCGCTGCCACAGCCACGGAGGAGCCCACTCCGGCGAACTGCGTCAACATTCCCGCCGGCGCCGAGCACGATCAATGCGTCGCCCAGGCCCGCGTGGCGGAGGGTGAGACGACTCCGGCGCGCGAGGCGATCGTCGTCACCGGCACCCGCATCAACCGGCCGACGCTGACCTCGTCGGTCCCGGTGACATCGGTCAGTCCGCTCGATCTGGGCAACCAGGGCAACGTCTCGCTCGGCGACAAGCTCGCCGAACTGCCGCAGATCCGCGCGACCTTCACCACGGCCAACTCGACCCGCTTCATCGGCACGTCGGGCATCAACGCGCTCGACCTGCGCGGCCTCGGCACCCAGCGCACGCTGGTTCTCGTCAACGGCCGCCGGGTGATCACCGCCACCCCGGGCGTCAACCGGCCCGACGTCAACACCATCCCGATCGACCTGGTCGAGCGAATCGACATCGTCACCGGCGGCAATTCGGCAATCTACGGATCGGACGCGGTCGCTGGCGTGGTCAATTTCGTGATGAAGCGTAACTTCGAAGGGATCCGCCTGACCGGGCAGTCGGGCGTGTCGTCGCGCCGGGACCGCGGGTCCACCTTCATCGGGCTCGTCGCCGGCCACAATTTCTTCGACGACCGGGCGAACGTCGCGATCGCTGCCGAATATACCAAGCAGCAAACGCTCTGGTTCACCGACCGCGACGGCCAGACCGGAGCGTTCAGCGGCCGCCACCAGTTCCAGCTTTCGGACATTACCGGGCCGGTCCTCAACCCGATAGTTGGCGTGGCCCCGGCGGAGCCTGCCGCGGGCGACGGCATTCCCGACACGACGTTCCTCACGGGAATTAAGAACGACACGATTTCCGAAGGCGGCCTGTTCACTGCCTCCTGTCCAACCGCGGCCGCGGCAGGCGAGACGGCGGCCCAATTTGCTGCGCGGCGGGCGATCGCGTGCAGCGGGCTGGCGGACCCCGGCAACGCCAATGCGCTCGCCCAGTTCGGACGCACCTTCGTGTTCCAGGGCGATGGGACGCTGATCGCCAATCCGTGCATCCAGGACTTCCGCCCGTTCGGCAGCGGCAACTGCCAGGGCGGGCTCGGCTCGACCTTGCGCCTCACCGGCCAGCTCGCCCCCGGGATCGAGCGCAAGGCCATCAACCTCCTGGCGCATTATACGATTTCGGACGCGTTCGAGCCGTTCGTCGAGGCGAAATATGTCCGGGTTGACGCCAACCAGGAAGGCCAGCCGACCTTCTTCAACAACACGTTCCGGCTCGACAACCCGTTCCTCAGCACCCAGGCTCGCAACCAGATCCTCGCGGTGCTTACGCCGGCGCAGCGCGCCAACCCCAACCAGACCTTCACCGCGCAGCGCTTCAACATCGACTTCGGCGGTCGCGGCGAGGTTCACAAGCGCGAGAATTATCAGCTGGTCGGCGGCGTCCGCGGGACGTTCAACGACGACTGGAAGTATGAGGTCTCCGGCAACTACGGCAAGCTCTACACCTACTACGAGACCAAGGGGAACCTGCTTCGCGCCAATTACAACAAGGCGATCGATGCCCGGCTGAACGGCTCCGGCCAGATCGTCTGCGCGGTCAACGCCAATGCTTCGACGGCCGACGACGATCCGGCCTGCGTCCCGATAAACCTGTTCGGGTTCGGTGCCCCGTCGCCCGAGGCGCTGAACTACATTCTCTACACTTCCAACCGGACGCAGCGGGCGAAGCTCTACGACGTCACCGGCTATGTCGCCGGCGACCTGTCGCAGCTGTTCGAGCTGTGGGGCGGGCCGATCGCCTTCGTGGTCGGTGCGGAGTACCGCAGG
>Ga0134122_10000967_pt1 | contig 20409 bp, 21 predicted proteins | sample KB302_FD_96461 | JGI IMG/M metagenome (GOLD analysis project Ga0134122, IMG submission 96461) | Terrestrial soil microbial communities without Nitrogen fertilizer from Kellogg Biological Station, Michigan, USA - KB3-0-2 | ecosystem: Environmental > Terrestrial > Soil > Unclassified ... | reverse complement strand
TGTTTCATTTCGGCTTCGGCCCGATCGAGCTTGATCCCTTCGCCGTCAATGTAGCCCCGTGTGATGGTCCAGCTATAGCTGAACGATGTAACCGGCTTGTGTTCCGTCACTGTGTTTTCGACGATATGGGGAAGAAGCTGGTATCCGTAGACGATGGTCTCGGGCGGCGGATCCTTCAACTCTGGCAGCAGAACCGGGATATCACGCTCGATTGTTTTTCGCAGCGTTGAATAGAACCCGTCGAGCCGTTCACGATAGGCGTCAAACTCCGCAATCACGCGGTTACCTTCGCGCACGTATGCGGGTGGCGGGTTGACCTGACCCGCTATCAGTCCAATCCAAGCGCCGATCCACGCGAATACAAACATGCTGAAATTCTACTTGAGTCAGAGATTCTGCTGAAAGCCGCGCCTACACTAATGCTGGAGGCCGGCGCTACCGCTTCACCGCGAGGCCGGCGGAAACCTGGATGCGACGTGCAAGATCGTTGTGCTGATCCCACATCGATTTTGGCATCCGGCTACCGTATGACTTCATGAAATCGTCCTGGCCTGCGATAGCTTCGACCCACTCGGCGGCATCGATGTTCAGAAGGCTGGCCATGACGTTGTCGGGCAGATTCAGGCCGGTCCGGTTGATACCATCCAGTGCGGGGACGAAGCCGACGGGCGTGTCCACTGCCTTCCCTTTCCCTTCGCAACGTTCCAGAATCCATTGAAGTACGCGCAGATTGTCGCCAAATCCCGGCCAGATGAACTTCCCTCTGTCATCCGTGCGGAACCAGTTGACACGGAATATTCTTGGCGGGGACGTCAGTTTTTTCCCGACTTCCACCCAATGCCCAAAGTAGTCCCCCATGTTGAATCCGCAGAACGGCAGCATTGCCATGGGATCGCGGCGCAGCACTCCGACCTTTCCGGTGGCGGCAGCCGTCGTCTCCGAAGACAGTGTCGCTCCCAGAAACGTACCATGCTCCCAATTGCGGGCCTCAAACACCAGAGGTACGCGTCTTTGCCGCCTCGCGCCAAACAACATGGCGTCGATCGGAACTCCATTGGCATTTTCGAATTCGGGAGAAAGCGAGGCGCATTCGGCGGCGGGTGTCGTGAACCGGCTGTTGGGATGGGCCGCCTTTTCGGCCGACGCCGGCGTCCAAGGACGTCCCTGCCAGTCGAGCGCTTCTGCGGGCGGGGGATCGTCGTGCCCTTCCCACCATGGCGTGCCATCGGGTCTCAACGCCACGTTGGTGTAGATCGTATTCCGCTGGATCATGTCGGTGGCGTTTGGATTTGTGGCATGACTCGTTCCAGGCACGACGCCGAAGAATCCCGCCTCTGGATTGACGGCCCACAGACGGCCGTCATCGCCCGGACGCAGCCACGCGATATCATCGCCCACCGTCGATGCTCTCCAGCCTGGCATGGATGCGGGGGGCACCAGCATGGCCAGATTCGTTTTGCCGCATGCGGAAGGAAATGCTGCCGTGATGTAATGCGTTTTACCCTGAGGGCTTTCCAGGCCAAGAATCAACATGTGCTCGGCGAGCCAGCCTTCCTTTCGTCCAAGCCAGCTGGCCAGCCGAAGGGCCATGCATTTCTTTCCCAGAAGCGCATTTCCTCCGTATCCGGAACCGATCGACCACACCGCGTTTTCTTCCGGGAAATGAACGATGAAGCGGCGATCGGGACTCAGGTCTCCCAGCGAATGCAGGCAGCGCGTGAAGTCGTTTGGATCTGAAAGATGGTCCAGGGCAATCTGGCCCACGCGCGTCATGATGCGCATGTTCAGGACAACGTACTTGCTGTCGGTGATCTCGACTCCAACTTTGGAAAATTTCGAACCCGGAGGACCCATCAGAAAGGGAACCACATACATGGTGCGGCCCTTCATCGCTCCCTGAAACAGAGGAGTGAGCTTCGCGCGTGCATCGCCGCGTGCCATCCAGTTATTGTTCGGACCGGCATCTTCCGGATCCGTCGTGCTGATAAATGTGAGGTGCTCGGTGCGGGCGACATCGTGAGATGCGCTGCGATGCAGATAACAACCCGGAAGCTTCTGCTGGTTGAGAGCAAGCAACTCACCGGTTGCGAGACATTCCTGGATGAGCCGTTCTCCCTCGCCCGGCGACCCGTCGCAATACACGACGCGGTCCGGGGATGTGAGCGCGCTGACTTCCTTTACCCACTTATCTATTGCTGCGGATTTGCCTGACATTCTCTTTTCCTCGGCGTTCAGCTTAACGGGAATGTGTGCTTGTTTCAAGCAGGCAACGTGACCCAGATAGACGTTGAACTTTGATATACCCCTCCTATAATGGCAAACATGATTTCGAGACGGGCTTTTTTGAAGTTGGGGATCGCCCTTGCGGTGTGCGTGTCGGTCGCGCTTTTCGCCGTAAATTCACTCAAGGCTGCCGATACCATTCCTTCTCAAATCAGCGACGACGCACTCTGGAAGATGGTTACGGGCATGTCGGAACCCGACGGTCAGTTCCGTTTCGAGAACTTTCTTTCGAACGAGCTTCAATATCAATATGTGATCCCCACCCTCAAGTCGTCTACCCGGCCCGGCGGCGTTTATATGGGGGTGGGACCCGAGCAGAACTTTACATACATCGTTGCGCTTCAGCCGAAGATTGCATTTATCACCGATATCCGGCGGCAGAACATGCTGGAACTCATGATGTACAAGGCAATCTTCGAGTTGTCGCCGGATCGTGCGGATTTTCTCTCAGTGCTGTTTTCACGAAAACGGCCCGAAGGCCTATCCGAAAAATCAACGGCACTGCAGTTATTTCGAGCCTATGTGGACGCGAATCCGGAACAGGACCTGTATCAGAAAAATGTGAAGGCCATTCAGGATCTTCTCGTCCAGAAACATCAGTTCGGTCTCAGCCTGACCGATCTGCAGAATATCGCGTATGTCTATAAGGTATTCTTCAGTGATGGGCCCTATCTGGATTACTCTTCCGGAGGATTGGGCACGGCCCCTGGGCGCGGCATGCCGAACTATGCGGAATTGATGGTGGCCGACGACGCGCGCGGCGTGAATCGCAGCTATCTTGCAACCGAAGACAATTACAGATTGATGCGAGATATGGAGATGAAAAATCTCATCGTTCCGGTCGTGGGTGACTTCGCGGGTCCGAAATCCATCCGTGCGATTGGTCAATATCTGAAGGATCACCATTCGACAGTGACGGCATTCTATCTGTCCAACGTTGAACAGTATCTGTATTCGGACGGAAAACTTCTGGATTTCTTCAACAATGTCGCGACGCTGCCGATGGACACGTCCAGTACATTTATCCGGACGTTCGGCCCGAACGGCGGAGGCGCCGGATTTGGCGGTGGCAACGGATTTCAGTCGGCACTTTCTTCGATGATGGACGTCGTGAAGGTTTGCACCGCCAGCCGCGGCTGCGATTACTCGACAGTCCGTCAAATGTCGAAATAGGGCCGGCCAGTTTCCGCGTGATCACTTTCAAACTCATCCTGGAATACGAAGGCACTCGCTACAGCGGCTGGCAGGATCAAAAGAACGCCCGAACCGTGATGGGGGAGTTGCTGAAAGCTGCCGGACAGGTTTTTCGTGGGAAATTCGAAATGCAGGGCGCAGGACGCACGGATGCCGGAGTCCACGCGCTCGGTCAGGTGATGCACCTGCAGGTTGAAGGAGAAGTTCCCGAACAACCCCACGAGTTGCAGAGACGCCTTAACGAACTGCTTCCCGCCGATATAGTGATTCTTCAACTGGTGCGTGCACGCCGGACGTTTCATGCGCGTCACGATGCGGAGTCGCGGGTTTATGTCTATCAGATTTCAAAACGGAAGCAGGCGTTTACCAAGAAACACGTGTGGTGGGTAAAGGAGCCCCTGGACGTTGAAGCCATGGCGCGTTGTGCAGCAATGGTCGTGGGGCGTCATGACTTCGTTTGCTTTCGAGCGCTGGACGCGTCGCGGCCACATGAATCCACGGTCGTGGAAGTCGCGAGCGCGGAAATCGAATCGGAGGACGACATTATTCAGTTTCGCATCGAAGCATCCCATTTCATCTGGCGTATGGTGCGGCGAATTGTTGGTGTGCTGGTCAAGGTTGGGAAAGGCGAAATTGCCGAAGCTGATTTTGCGAAACTGATCGCGGGACGTAGCGATCCGAAGCTGGACGTTGCCGCCTGGACGGCGCCGGCATCCGGGTTGTTCCTCGAACATGTCCGGTATTCGGAGAGGGATGGGAAATCGATATAGCCTTCAGGTCCGGCCCTATTCGCTATTGATTAAGAACGTGGACATGCTGTCGAAAAAGGCGCGCAGGAACTGCTCGGCTTCCATAGGAAGCACAGCCTCCACCATGGCCTCCGTCATTAGTTGCAGCCATCGATCGCGTGCGGATTGATTGATACGGAACGGGGCATGTCTGGCACGCAGCCGCGGATGTCCGCGTTGTTCGATGTAGCGCTGCGGGCCGCCAAGCCGATAGATGAGAAAATCCCGCAGCCGGTGTTCTGCTTCGGCAAGCTCATGTGGCGGGTACATCGGCCCCAGGATGCTGTCATCGGGTACACGCCGGTAAAACGCCTCCACAAGCTGAGCGATTCCCGATTCACCGATGAGGTTGTAGACGTCGATCTCCTGCAAGCTTTCAGTCACCGCCGAACACTGATTGTCTCAAACGATTTCAAATTTTTCAGATTTCTTTGAACGGTTTGCGGGTTTCAGGGGTATTACAAACTGAAAGGCACGCGGAATGGAGACTCGACCCGATATTTCGTTGTTCGATGCGAATGCGCTCTGGATGTCGCAATCCGGAGAGACCGGGGAGCCGTCCGAACTGGCAGCTCTTTTCACACGCGCTGCGTCGGGAGACGCCGCCGCGTTTGAGCAGATTGTCGTCAAGCACGAACGCCGCGTACTGACGTTGTCATGGCGATTGCTGGGCACGATGGAAGATGCCCAGGACGCCGCCCAGGAAGTGTTTCTTCGAACGTTCAAGTACCTTCACCGATTTGATGTGCAGAAGCCGTTTGAACCCTGGCTGGTTCGCATGACGGTGAATGTGTGCCGCAATTTTGGCCGCAAGCGCCAGCAGCGAAGCGCGGTCCTGGTGATGGCGGGTGAGGAGACCGATCGGGCCGAGCAGCAGGATCCCAGCCGCAGTCCGTATCAGGAGCTTCACTCGGAGCAACAGCGGCTAATGCTCTATCGCGCCCTGGATGGTCTTCCGGAGAAAGAGCGTACTGCCTTTGTGCTGCGCGATATTGAAGGAATGACGACAGCCGAGACGGCGGAGGCGCTCGGGTCTTCTGAAGGAACGATTCGATCGCAGATCAGTTCCGCGCGGCTCAAGATGCGGAAATTACTCGGAGGTATGCGATGAACTGCTCAGCATTTGAAGGACTTATTGCGCTCTATGTCGAGCGTGATCTTCGCGAGTCCGAGCGGGCGATCGTGGAGTTGCATTTGCAAGCGTGTGCTGCTTGCCGTGATCTGGCACATGAATTACGAGAGAGCCAGTCGATTGTTAAGAATCTCCGCCAGGGAGCCGTTCATCCGGCAGCTTTGACCGAAGTTCGTCAGCGCGTCCTGAATGAAGTCGGCAATCTGGAACCCGCACCGGCGTGGGTTCTGGTGATGCATCGCTTGATTTTTGCGGGGCTTCACCGCAAGACCGCGATTGCCGGTGTTGTGCTGGTTGCACTCGTTTCAGGTGGCGTGTGGTACACGCAAACGCGCGTCGTGAGCAAACCTGGGATCGAGGCGCCGATTGAGATCGCGAGCGTCGAATTGCCGTCTGCCGACGTCCCATTGGATGTGCATGAACCGCTGGTTGTAGTCTCTCGACCGGTGGCGCCGGTGGAACCGGTAGAAGTATTGCCTCCGGAGGAGGAGTCCACAACGCAGGTAATTGATGAGCGAGCGCCACCGGAACCCCGGGTCTCACAGATTCCCATGAAGTTCGTCACCGACGACCCGGACATCATTATTTACTGGCTGCCGTCGGATAAAGGAGATTGAAGATGAGTGTTTATTGGAAAGTAATGTTATTCGCAATTCTTGTGGTTATCGTTCCATGCAGCTTATTTGCTCAGAATGACATTTGTTCCACGCTGCCTATAGTGTCCAGTTTTCAGGTTCAGGGTGCCAATGGCGCTCAGGGTGTCAGTGGCGTGGGCAACTCCGAAATTGTTGTGGAGCAAATGCGGGAGAGGGCAGATTTACAGGCCCAGCAGGCAAAAGAAAGAGTGGGCTGGACTGTACAGATGTTTTCAGTGAAATATCTGGATTCAACGGAGACTCTGAAAGGTCTCTGTATATTCCCGGCGGAAATCATTCCACAGCCGGCTTTACATGTGATTTCCGTTCGCACTGCGCAGACCAATATGTCTGCAATCGGAGATGCGATCAAACGGCTCGATGTGCCGCAAGCGGGCCCGAAAAGTGTGGAACTGATGATTCAAATATTGGTTGCGTCCGATCAGACCGAGACGTTGAGGCAGGTTCCGGCGTCTTTAAATCCGGTTGTGGACCAACTCAAGGGAGTGCTGGCTTACAAGCAGTTTTTTCTTTTGGATACCTTGATGAGTACCACCGCCGACGCGCATTCAGTCGGGTTGAATGGGACTGTGCGGGGCCTGAATCCTCCGGCACCCAATGGCGATAACCGTAATACTTCCTATCAATTTCGAGCAAATCTTCGTATCGGAAGTGGTGAATTGGCCGCAGCTGCCGTGCGTTTATCCGGTCTGAGTTTCAGTGTCGATCAGGTCAGCTTGAGTACGGACGTGGATATTCCACCAGGCAAGCAGGTTGTGGTCGGAAAAGCGACGGCGGGCGACCGCGCTTTCATCCTCGTTGTGAGCGCAAAAATCCTGAATTAGGCGCGAAGCGCGTCCGAACAGCTGTAGGCGCGGTCTGTGACCGCGCACATTCCAGAAAATGCATTACTCCAGAACGAGAATACTTGTGCGGTCATAGGACCGCACCTACAGCTGTTCGGACGCGCTTCGCGCGCTATTTCAGCGTTCAATTTCAATGGTCCCAATTACAGTCGGCCGTAGCCGCGAAGCTGTGGAGAAAGGTACGCAATAATCGCAGCTACGGCGATCGTTCCGATGCCGCCGGACACTACCGAGAAAACGGGACCAAAAAGTCCAGCAACCATACCGGACTCCGCTGCCCCAAGCTCGTTGGAAGTTCCAATGAACAAGGCGTTCAACGCTGAAACCCTTCCTCTCATCTCATCCGGCGTCATCACCTGAACCAGCGTTATCCGCAACACCACGCTGATGTTGTCGCAGGCCCCAAGCAGGAACAGCATTCCCAGCGACAACCAGAACAAATGGGAAAGACCAAAAACGACAGTGACCACGCCAAAGCCCGCAACGGCAAACAGAACCGCGAGTCCGGGCCGCCTCATTGGTCCCCGGTGAGCCTGCAATATCGCCATCGTGCACGCGCCCACGGCCGGGGCTGCCATCAGCCATCCCAGTCCCTGAGGTCCGACCTTTAAGATGTCCTTTGCATAAATGGGCATGAGCGCCGTCGCACCACCCAACATGACGCCGAACATGTCGAGCATCATGGCGGAAAGAACGACATTGGTTTTGCGGACAAATTGAAATCCCGCCGAAAGCGATCGAAGCGTGATGGGGCTCGGCTTCTGATCTTCGTGGTGGTAGATCACGCGTGAAATCAAAATCACGAATGCGATGCCCGCGATCGCATTGACCGCATAAACCAGTGTGGCGCTTTTAAACATAGCGATCATCAAACCGCCAATCGCAGGTCCGGTCATCGTCGCAATCTCGAATCCGCTGGTGTTCCATGAAACCGCGTTGCTGAAGATTTCCATTGGAACGATCCGAGGAAGAAACGCGGACCGCGCCGGCATCCAGAAAGCCTTTGCCGTGCCTGCCCCGAGCAGGCAGGCGTAAAGAAAATAGATCGAGCCGCCGCCCGCGGAATTCAGCGCCAGCCCGATTGCCGCCAGGGCGTTGAACGAGAGTGCCGCCATCAGGACGTATTTGCGATTGTATCGGTCGGTGACATGGCCCGTGATGACGAAAAGAACGAGTTGCGGCAGGTATTGCACCAGGCCGACGTATCCCAGATGGACCGCCGAGTGTGTGCGTTCGTAGATTTCCCAGCCGATTGCGACCTTCTGCATCTGCAGACCCAGGATCATCACCATGTTGCCGAGGAAGTATCTCCGAAAGCTGGACACCCGGAAGGCGGCGTATGAGTCGTGGGATTTTATGGCGCGGCTCCTGGGATTTGCGGTTGAGTTCGGCTATCGCTCATGCACGAGAAATCTCACACATGATCGCCTCCAAAAAGATCTAAGCTTAACACCTAACTAAAGGTGGGTTAATTTGATGAAGATCGATTCTAAGCAGTTCAGGGTCTCGGCAAAGGAAAAGATCCGTCTGGATGGGAGGCCAACCAGCCTCAAGCCGCTTTGTGACTCGAAAGAAGAGTATCGCGACATGCTTGCCGGGCACGTGGCGGAGTTGAGCAGGTTGCAGACGCTGCTCTATGCCCACCACCGGTATTCGCTTCTGGTGATTTTTCAGGCCATGGACGCTGCCGGGAAGGACAGCGCGATCAAGCATGTCATGTCGGGAGTGAACCCGCAGGGCTGCCAGGTGACCAGCTTCAAACACCCCAGCGTTGAAGAGCGCGATCACGATTTTCTCTGGCGCACCACGCGATGGCTACCGGAACGGGGGCATATCGGGATTTTCAATCGCTCCTATTACGAAGAAGTACTCGTTGTACGAGTGCATCCCGAGATTCTGCACAGCCAGGGAATTCCGGTCGAATTGCTCAATGAAAAGTCGGTGTGGGAGGAGCGGTATCGATCCATTGTGGATTTGGAGAATCACCTCCATCGCAATGGGACCCGCATCGTGAAGGTATTCCTCCATGTTTCAAAGGACGAGCAGCGGCGCAGATTTCTAAGACGCATCGATGCAGCGGATAAAAACTGGAAGTTCAACGTCGGCGACATGGCCGAACGGAAATTCTGGAAGCAGTACATGAGGGCGTACGAAGACTGCATGAGCGCGACGAGCACGAAGGAGTCTCCCTGGTATGTCGTTCCCGCCGACGGCAAGAAGGACGCCCAGCTTATCGTTTCGCAGATCATCCTGGATACGTTGCGAAAACTACGCATGCATTTTCCGGAGCTGGATGAGGACGAACGCGAGCAGTTGAAATCCATACGAATAATGCTGGAGAAGTAGGATGGCTGGAGAATGATTGACTCGCACACTCGGAATCCGATATAACGGGTTCTGGCTATGCTATCTCCAGCTGCACTCCATATTCTGATTTCGCTCGCCGGGGAAGACCGTCACGGGTACGGCATCATGCAGGAGGTTGCCCGTCAGTCCGACGGTGAGTACAAACTCGGGCCGGGAACGCTTTACGACAACCTGCAAAGACTCCTCGATCAGGGCATGGTATCCGAAGTGACGCGGCGCGCGGAGGACGACCCGCGCCGGCGCTACTACCGGCTCACATCGTCCGGGAGGCGCGTCGTTACGGCGGAGATCCGCCGGCTGGAAGGCGTCTTTCGTCAGGTGAAAGCGCATTTGCGTCCGGCGAAAGCGGGGAAGGTGTGACGAGCCGTTCCATATACCGATACCTGCTTCGCCTGCACCCGGCGCGCTTCCGAAAGCAGTTTGAAGAACAGATGCAGTGGATTTTCGACGAAACGGTTCGAAGCCGCGGCGCCGTACCCTTGCTGTTCGATGCAGCGGTGTCCCTGGTTCGGCAGTGGATACTGCGATCCCGATATTGGCGGCATGCGAAGCCGACAATGGCTGTGGACGGAACGAATGCGCTGACCGAAGAGCTTCACCGGAACTCGCAGAAGCTGTATCGCCGTGCGTGGTGGTTGAACTTTCTTTGGATGGTATGGGCTCTGATTGTCCTCTTGATGTGTCCTTTGCCGTTTTTTATTAAACTTCAATTTGCCATCGTTGTTACGAGTGCGGTTTCCCTGCTTTCGGGCAGGAAGCAACATCGTGTGCGGGAGTGGTGGCCCGAATACACATCACTTTTCTACTACAAGAATTCACGGGAATTTTATCGAACGCGGATTGCTGCAAAACGGGACAGTCTTCGCGCCTGGGTTGGCAGGTCCGATGGTAGCGGTGGCGCCGGTGGAGTTCTGGTCGCATTCAGCTTCCTGTTTGCGCTGTGGATCATTCGCCCGATCATTCGGAGCTATCAAGGGTTGCCACAGGCTGGTTTGGATTGGGACCATTCCAGGTACTTCATTTATGGTCTTGTCGCCTTGATGTTTTCCTGGCGTTTCATGAGACCGCTGAACGAACGCGCGGCGCAGGCCATCCAGCAGGAAGTTGACGCGATGGAAGACTCGTCGAAGCCCCAGTCGGTCTGACCCAACGGCTCGTGCTATCTTTGAGCGGTGACGGACAGCGCGCGGCACGAACGCATCGATTCGGATTTCATTGTCATCGGCGGAGGTGTTGCCGGACTCCGCGCGGCTGTCGATCTCGCAAAGGCAGGCCGCGTTCTTCTTCTCACCAAGACGGAACTCACCGAATCCAACTCCCGATATGCCCAGGGCGGCATTGCTGCCGCTGTCGGCGATACCGATTCCACGGACATTCATTTTTCCGATACTCTCGCGGCTGGCGCGGGTCTTTGCGATAAGGCTGCGGTAAAGATTCTCGCAGATGAAGCTCCTGAGGAAATCCGCAGGCTCATGGAATGGGGTACGGAGTTCGATCTGGTCGATGGCCATGTTGCGCTCGCGCGGGAAGGTGCGCACAGCCAGGCTCGAGTACTGCATGCCCATGGCGATGCCACCGGAAGGGAAATCATTCGCTCCCTTTCATCCCGGGTACAGTCGTTGTCTGCTGTGACGGCGTTGCCGTTTGCGTTTGTACAGGAGTTGATTGTTGTGGACGGGCGAGTTGCGGGAGTTCGATTCCTTCAAAAGGAAAGGCGCGTCGTTGCCTCCGCCGCATCCATCCTGATTGCCTCGGGTGGCGCCGGTCAGGTTTATCGGGAGACAACAAATCCTCCGGTCGCAACAGGAGATGGATTTTCCATAGGATATCGTGCGGGCGCCCTGCTGCGCGATATGGAGTTTGTTCAGTTTCATCCGACGGCGCTCAGCCTTCCAGGTATGCAGCCGTTTCTGATTTCCGAAGCCGTGCGTGGTGAGGGAGCTCTGCTGATTGACGATGCGGGCAATCGTTTCGTTGATGAGCTCGCGCCTCGAGATGTTGTTGCGCGCGCCATATACGAACGCATATCCGTTGGAAGCAAGGTAAGGCTCGATCTCCGTAATATTCCGGCCGGCAACATTCGGATTCGATTCCCGCAAATCCACGGCTTTTGTCTGCAGCACGGTTTCGACATCACGAAGCAACCGATACCCGTGGTGCCTGCTGCACACTATTTCATGGGCGGGCTTTATTCGGATCTCCATGGCCGGACGTCGTTGCCGGGATTGGCCGCCGCCGGTGAAGTGGCGTCGACCGGAGTGCACGGTGCGAATCGATTGGCGAGCAATTCGCTCCTGGAATGCGTTGTCTTTGGAAAGCGTGCGGCCGCAACCATGATTGACGACCTGCGAATCGCCCGGCGATTGCTGCCCGCCGTCGTTGAAGGCGAATTCCCGGTTCGTGTGCCTTCCGATGCGCAGGCGGCTCGGCAGCGGATTCGTGAGACGGCCTGGCTGCATGCCGGCATCGTTCGAGAGGGGACCAGTTTGCAATCCGGGCTGCATCTTCTTTCAGAGATGAAAAAAGCCTGGGTGACATCGCCATTTCCTTCAATCGACCAAATGGAAACTGCCAATCTTTGGACAATTGCCGGGTTGATTCTTCAAAGCGCACTGAACCGGCGCGAAAGCCGCGGTGCCCATTTCCGTACCGATTATCCGAATCGCAACGATGCGGAATTCGCCTTTCATTCCCTGCTGGGACTGCACAAGCCTGTACTCATTGATGCGCTCTAGCACGCCGCGGTGCTGATTGGAATGGTTCAAAAGTATTTCTTGCCACACCTATGACCCGTTGTTAGCCTCGAACTTCCATGAAGACGGCATAAGAACCCGAAAACTCTAATGAAGAACGGGTCAAATCCGATAAGAACAGGTAGACAACAGGGTGTCTGGCAAGGGACAACACGGAAAATGGGACAGCACAAAGAGGTCATGACATTGCGTGAGGCCTCAGAGTACCTCGGCGTTTCTCCCGACACGTTATACAAGTACCTCAGTGAACGCATTATTCCGGCTTTCAAGTTGGGAAATCGCTGGAGGTTCAAGAAAGATCTGCTGGACCGGTGGATGGAAAGAGTGAGCGAACGCCTGGTGGAAGTCAAAACGATCCACGAAAAGCCCGCCGCCAAACGAGCCTCGGTGACGAACAAAGCCGCCTTAAAAGGATAGTTGCAGAATATGGGACTGTTTAATAGTAGTAAGCCGCTGATCGGTCTGGACATTGGATCGAATTCCATAAAAGCTGTCGAGCTTACAAGATCCAGGAAGGGCTATGAGCTTTCGGGATTCGCCACCGAAGTCCTGGAGCCGGACGCTGTTGTCGATGGTGCCATCATGAACAGCCGCTCTGTTTCCGACGCTATTAAGCGGGTTTTGCTCGCTGGCAAATTCAGGTCAAAGGGAATCTCCGCCGGCGTTTCAGGTCATTCGGTTATCGTGAAACGCATTGTGGTGCCGGGAGCAACGAATGCGGAAGTGGATGCCTCCATTCAGTTCGATGCCGAGCAGCACATTCCGTTTCAGATTGCTGAAGTGAATCTCGATTATCAGGTGATTGGACCGGTGGGAACTGGAGATCCTGAAATGGAAGTCCTGCTCGTGGTTGCGAAAAAGGACAAGATTCAGAATCACACCAGCGTGATCCGATCGATTGGAAGAACGGCGGAAGTTGTCGATATCGATGCGTTCGCGTTGCAGAACGCATTTGAAGCCAATTACACCGTCGACCCCACTTCGACGATCGCATTGCTCAATATTGGTGCATCCCTGATGAACATCAATATCACCAAGAACGGAATGCCGCTTTTCATCCGCGACGTTTCCGTCGGCGGGAATCAGTATACGGACATTCTCCAGAAGGAGCTTCAGATCACATTCCAGGAAGCGGAAGATCTGAAATTGGGGAAAACCGGCGGTGAATCGGAAGCCGAGATGGTTGTGCCGTTGCTGGAGTCGGTTACGGATATGCTCGTGATGGAAGTTCAGAAGACATTCGATTTCTTCCACGAAACCTATCCTCGCGAAACGATTTCGCAGGTGCTGATCAGCGGTGGGACTTCGCGCATCGCTGGACTCGCACAGAGAATCGAAGAAACATTTGGATATCCGACGCAGGCTCTGGATCCCTTCAAGTCTGTGACTATCGGTCCAAAGGTCGACATCGCAAAAGTAACGGCGCTAGGACCGTCGTTGGCTGTTGCGGTGGGACTTGCACTAAGAGGATTTGATTAATGATTCGAGTCAATTTATCCGGCGCACCCAGGAAAAAAAATGGAAGAGGCGGAACAGAAACTGCCCCGCCGCCATCGCGCGCCCTTCCGTTATTGCTGATCCTGATCGTGGTGGCAACAGGCGCCTCGGGTTACCTTTGGTACTCCCATTTGAAGGCCCAGACCGACGACCTGAATGGCCAGCTCGCACAGGCGCATGTGGAACTGGACAAACTTGCCGCGGTCATCAAACAGGATCGGATTTACGAAGACCGCAAGAAGGCTCTCGAGTCCCGAATCAAGATCATCGAAGGACTGAAGAGGGGGCAGGTCAGCCCGGTCCGATCGCTGGACATTCTCGACGATGCCATCGACAGGACCAAGTATGTCTGGCTAAGCAGTCTCGATCAGAATAATGCCATCTTCAGTATGTCGGGAACCGGCACTTCGGTGAACGCGATCGCGGATTTTGTCAGCAATCTTGAAGCAACCGGGTATTTTCGAAACGTCAACCTTCAGAACGCCCAGGATTCCGCGGGGAACTATACGTTCAGCATGACGTGCGAATTCGCGCTGCCTGCAGCATCAGTAAAGGAGGCGAACTAGTGGCTTCCAGCTTAAAAGGGTTCGAAAAGCTCGCATGGTATTTCCAGGTATTGATTGTCGTCGCCGTATGCGGTGGGCTGCTGGGGTTGGTCTGGTACCAGTTTCTGTCTCCGATGCAGACGGTGGTTGATTCGAAAAAGACGGAACTGGATCAGTTGCAGGCGCAGATCCGGAAAAGCGAGGCAGAAGAACGGCGCTTTGCTCAATTCAAGGCGGAGACTGCAGAACTTGAAGCGAAGTTGGAAGCACTGAAGGGGGTCCTTCCTCAAGAGAAGGAAACCGACCAGATCCTCCGGCAGGTGCAACGTTCCGCAGAGACCTCGGCGCTGAAAATCATTCGAGTCGTTCCACGCGCGACCATCGATCACGATTTCTACACGGAGTGGCCCATCGATATGGAAGTTGTGGGCACCTATCACAATATCGGCGGATATCTGGATAAGATCCGGAATCTGCCTCGAATTGTGAATATCAGCAGCATGAAAATTCAGAGCCGTGCTTCACAGGGTCCGGAGAGTAACACCGCGAGCGTTGGCGCGACGTATACGGCGACGACTTTCGTTTATAAGGAAGAAGCCGCTGACCCGAACGCATCGAAGGGCACAGTAGCGAAATGAAATACCGATTGGCCATTCTGATTTGTTGTTTTGAAGTGATCGTGGCGACGCACGTCTTTGCGCAGGCGAACCCACCGGCGCAAAAACCACTGAAGCCGGCCGAGGAAACTCCGCCGGTGCTCGCGGTCCCGACAGGATATCGGTATGAGGCGCATGGTCGACGCGATCCCTTTGTGAATCCGATTCCGCCGCCTCCGGTGGCTCCGCCGCCTCCACCCGGCCCGCCGCCACCGCCCCCTCGCCCGCTTGGCATGAAGGGAGTGGACGTGGACGCGGTATCCATTCTGGGTGTTTTTGTTTCCAAGGTGGATCCCGCAATGACACGCGCGATCCTTCAGGTACCGGGATTGAAGGCGCCGGTATTGGCGTCCCGCGGGGATGTTCTCTTCGATGGGGTGATCAAGGAAATCCGTGCGGACTCGGTGGTTTTTACGATGATGACTCCCGGCAACAAGCCGAGGAATCCCGCAGACGAGCGAGACGTGGTTAAGAAACTTCGTGGCACGGCAGGAGATAAAAAATGAGAGTGTTCGATTCGAGGAAGTCCCTGGCTTTCGGAGTGCTTTTGCTGGCATCCACGCTGATGGCCCATGCGGTTGTGTCTAAAGGAACCGCCACAGTGCAGGACGTCGCGATGACCTCCAACGGGGATTCAGTGGAGGCGCGGATCACGACGACAGGACCGGCTAGATTCACATATTTTGAATTGACCGGGCCGCGCCGGCTCGTCGTCGATTTTCACGATCTGTTGAACGGCGTTGGCTTCAGTGAGAAGCAGGTGTCCGCAGCCGGGGTTGAGCGGGTTCGCGCTGCAATTTTTCACAGTAGTGATCGCGATGCCACCCGCATTGTTTTTGATCTTACAAATGACGCTCAATATCGGGTTTTCGACGATAAATCCAATTCCGTTCGTGTGGTTTTTGGAAAGCCCGGTGATGTCGAGCCTGCTCCAGGCCCGTTGCGCACGGGGCCGCCTGCAATACCTGCAAAGCAGGCTCCGGCAGCTCTGGTTGCGGAAGTCCAGGTTCCCTCGAACCTCTCGCTCCAGCCCATCATTTCTCCGTTGACGACACAGGAACCGAAGTCAGTTCCAGCGTTTGCACGGCTTAGTTTGCAGTCGGTGACACTGACTGCCCAGGATGTCCGTTCGCCGCAGGCTGTTCCGGGATTGATGCTGGCTTCAGCCTCACCAGCCGGGGCTGCCGGACAGTCTCAAATCAATGTGGCGCCGCCATCGACGCCTGGAAGCAGTTTGAGTACGCCTGCTCAGTCCGTGCAATACACCGGTGAGATCGTGACTTTCGATGTTCGAGATCTGGAACTGAAAGACTTCTTCCGGCTGATCAGTGAAACCAGCGGGCTCAACATCATATTGGACCCGAACGTCAGCGGTACTCTGCCGATGCTCCGGCTTACCGACGTACCGTGGGACAAGGCCCTGGATATTGTGCTCAAGCAGAACCAGCTTAGCGGGCAACTTGAAGGCAACGTATTGCGAGTCGCCACCAATGGGACAATTCAGGCAGAAGAGGCTGCACGTAAGGCACAGCTCGACGCGAAGGATGCGATTTCGCCACTGGAAACGCATACCTACCAGCTCAATTACACCAAGGCCGATGTTGTTGCGACAACTCTGAATACGAGCCTGACGAAGCGAGGCGAGATCGTTCGCGATCTAAGAAAGAATGCGCTGATCATTACCGACATCCCAACCCAGTTCGCAAAAGTGGATCAGATGATCAAGTTCCTCGATACGCCGGCACAGCAAGTCGAGATCGAAGGACGGCTGCTTTCCGCGAACAAGTCTTTTTCCAGGGATCTCGGGACACAACTTGGGCTGCTCGTTGGAAACAGGAATATTGTTACGGGCGGGGCTGGACCAGGCAGTGATATTGACGGGACCGGAAGGGCCGCGCTTCCGCTGGTTACAAATCTTGCGAATGGGGCCGTGAACTCCGGCGTGGCGTTTCTTCTACAGCCGGGAAGCGATTTCTTCCTTGATGCGATATTGAAAGCAGCGGAGTCGAATGGAAAAGCGAAGCTGCTTTCGGCTCCGCGGATCACAACACAGAATAACCAGCCGGCATCCATTTCTCAGGGCACACAGATACCCGTTCAAACGAACGTCAACAATACGGTTTCAGTATCTTTCATTAATTTTTCTTTGAATCTGACGGTCACGCCGCAGATTACGTCGGCCGGCACGATCCTGCTGACGGTGGTGCTTGAGAACAGCGTGCCGGATTTTGCAAAGTCAGTGCAGGGTGTACCTTCGGTCGCAACGCAGAAGGCACAGACTCAGGTTCTGATTCCGGACGGCGGCACAGCGGTTATTGGCGGAATTTATGTCGACATCGACACTTCGAACGTGAGTCAGGTGCCTGGCTTGGGCAGCCTTCCCGTCATTGGCCACTTATTCAAATCAACGACGACAATCAAGAGCACCTCGGAGTTGATCTTCTTTGTAACGCCAAAGATCAAGTCCCTGGAACAGATTGTTGCGACGGTGCCGGATGTAAGGGCTGAACCTCAGAAGTAGGGGCCGTGAAACCCACCGTCGAACAACTTTTCAATTCCGTTCAGAGTAAGGTTCCGGAATTGAAGGCGGCCATATTTATTGGCGCCGCCGGTGAGTACGAAGTCCATGTCGCGCCGGATTTTCAACTCGACGCGGAGACTTTTGCGGCCGAGTATGCGGCACTGTTCCGAATTGCGCGGCGAACCGCCGAGGATACCGCGATGGGCGACGCGTTCGAGCAGATACTGATATCGGACAAGGCGGTCCTCGTCGCGCGACGGTTTGGGCGCAACGATGTTGCCGTATTTGTCTGTGGCGCAGGCCACCAGCTTGGCCGTCTGAGATATGAAATCCGTCTTCTCGCGCAGCACCCCATTACTTCGGTAGCCTGACCGCATGACGTCCATACCGCGACTGTATGCTATCGCGGATGCTGCATTCGGCGACCCCGTCGAACTGGCGCGGGAGTTGTTTAATGGCGGGGCGCGTCTGGTTCAGATTCGCAACAAGAATGCCGCATCCGCAGATCTGTTGAAGCAAGTCGTCATGGTTCTTGAATTCGCCCCCGCAGATAGCAGAGTCATTGTGAACGACAGGGCCGATGTTGCAATTCTCGCGCGTGCTGGCGGAGTGCATCTGGGCCAGATGGACCTGCCGCCGCAGCTGGCGCGAAGAATCCTTCCCGAGTCTCAAATCATTGGTTTCTCAACGCACAGTCTGGAACAGGCACTTGCCGCCGCTGGCGGGCCGGCGGACTACATTGCGGCGGGCCCGGTATTCCCAACTTCGACCAAAGTTGATGCGGATCCTGTCATTGGCCTGGATGGGCTCCGGGAGATATGTCTGCATGTGAAAAAGCCGGTTGTGGCGATTGGAGGAATCACGCGGGAGAATGCGCGGGATGTGTTCGCGTGCGGCGCGGCGTCGGTCGCGGTGATTGGCGATCTTCTGTCGTCCAAAGATGTCGCGCGGCGTACCGAGGAATGGTTGCGGTACAATTTCGAAATATGCGCACGTCCCTGGACCTTTACCTCATAGCAACGCGGAGCAAGCGGTACGTGCTCTTCAGCCCGCTCGATCGGGTTGAGGTATTCGAGAAAGAGTCCGACGACCGGATCGTGAGATTTATCGTCTGGGTCAAGCAGCATCGGAATCGAGCGCTCGTCTGGGTGGGTGGCGTCCTGGGCAAAGCCCATGATTATTACCTCAAGCTGGAAGATCGCATCGATCCAGGCGAACGGGTGCTGAAGGCCATGGCTTCGACGGAACGATTTGTGGTCTATCACGGCCCGTCCCGGGATTCGATCGATCCCAGAACGCGATTTCGCGGCGCATTGAAGCGGCAGAGATTCAAGCACCTGTTCTGGTTCATCATCGACCTCGTCATTTCCGCCGTCGCCATCCTTTTCACACCGATCCTCGCACCGATTCCCGGCCCCAATATTTTTCTTTATTTCCCGATTCTGCGGGCGCTGAGCCACTACCGCGGAATAAGTGGAACCAATTCCGGACTTCGATCCGGCGAAATTGAGTTTAAATGCTTGCCTGATCTTGTCGGTCTCGAAGAGAATCTCCGGACGCCTTCGTTTGACCGTCGTGCGGTACTGGCAATGGCAGAGAGAATGAAGATTCGCGGGCTGGGGCAGTTTCTGGAGAGGATGGTTTAGTGCAGATTTCGAGCCGGCTCCTCCCGCCGTCGTCGGCCTTGTTTTCGGACTATCTGGATAACTGGCCCAGGGTTCGGTCCTTTTATCCACAAGAGTATTCGCTCGAAGCCATCGCAGCATTTGCCAGGGGGCGCGTCCGGCCGGACAACAGCCATATGGATCGGCTCTGTACCGCTCTTGCCGAGCAGCAGGAAATCTTCGGTGCAGGCCAGACGGGCGTCGAGCATCTTGCTGCTGGTGGGGTCGCCGTCATAACGGGCCAGCAACCGGGTCTTTTTACCGGTCCGCATCTCACGATCCTGAAGGCGCTGACTGCCGTCAAGCTTGCGCGTGACTTGGAACAGGCGGGGATTCCCGCCACTCCCATCTTTTGGATCGCAGCGGAAGATCACGATCACCAGGAGATCGAAACAACATGGGTCATGAACCGCGAATCCGGGTTGTGTCGTGCGCGCGTTGACCTGTCCGATGATGTTCCGTCGCCCGTTGGCTGGGTTCACTACCGCGACGATATCCGCCAGGTCATAGCAGACTGTATGTCGTGTCTGCCGCAGTCCGAATTTGCCTCAGAAGTCTCCGACCTCCTGGAATCGTGCTATCACCGTGGAAGATCTCCTGTTGAGAGTTTTGGCTCGATGATGGCGAAATTATTCGCAGGTACTCCTCTGTTATTTGTGGATCCGCTCCATCCAGTGCTCAAAAAGCTGGCAGAGCCAATTTTGAGCGAGGCAGCGCGACGGAACAATGAGATCCGAACGGCGGTAATCGGAAAAAGCAAGTCCCTTCAGGCCGCCGGCTATCATCAGCAGGTGAAGGTTGATGAGGATTTTACAGGACTGTTTGCGTTTCGCGGCCGGGCAAGGGTGGTGCTCAAACCGAATGAAGTCCGTTCGGATCTTATGCTCAGTGCCAATGCTCTGTTGAGACCCGTCGTTCAGGACACCTTATTTCCGACAGCAGTTTATATTGGCGGACCTGCCGAAGTTGCGTATTTCGCTCAGTCCGCGGCGGCATACGAGGTTCTGGGATGCCCGATGCCCCCGATTTTCCCAAGGATCAGCGCGACGCTTGTGGAGCCGAGGATCGGGCGTTCCATGGAAAAGTACGGAATTGGCCTGCTGGATGTGTTCCAGGGGCGGGATTCTCTGAAAAGAAAAAGTGTTTCAGCGGTTTATGATATCGAATTGTTCAATCGCATTCGAGGCAGGCTTGAGGAGGACCTTCAGTCGCTTCGGGGATTGCTGGGGGCGATGGATTCGACGTTGCTGGGTGCGCTGGATACGTCACAACGGAAGGCAGTCTATCAGCTGGAATCGCTGCGCACGCGCTATATCAACGCGGCGGCAAAGCGTGATGAAATGCTGGAACGCCACCTGGAAGGAATTGGAAACTCGCTGTATCCGGAGAAGAAACTTCAGGAGCGCCAGCTCAACGTCACGTCATTCATCGCTCGCTACGGACAGGGTTTCCTTAAACGGCTCGAGGATGCCCTGTCACTCGATTCAACGCAGCATCAGATCATCGAC
>Ga0134122_10000966_pt1 | contig 20428 bp, 17 predicted proteins | sample KB302_FD_96461 | JGI IMG/M metagenome (GOLD analysis project Ga0134122, IMG submission 96461) | Terrestrial soil microbial communities without Nitrogen fertilizer from Kellogg Biological Station, Michigan, USA - KB3-0-2 | ecosystem: Environmental > Terrestrial > Soil > Unclassified ... | reverse complement strand
CGTGACGATGGCCGGCAGTGGATTGGCGAAGTCGGCGATCACGTCCATCCGCCCATTCGGCAGCACGCGGTCTACGAGTTGGTCGGCGACGTCTTGGATGTGCCCCCGCAGGGAGTCGACGCTGCGGGAGGTGAACGCGCTCGCGCACAGGCCGCGCATTCGCGTATGGGCCGGCGCATCCATAAACAGCATTTGGCGAACCATCACCTCGGCAACCGGCTCGAGGGCGCGCATTCCCATCGCATTCAACTGCTCCGGCGTCGGCGTGCGGTCCGCGGAGAATTTGTGCAGCACTTCCTTCACGCCGGAATAGCTGGTGACGACCCAAGCGTGCAGCGGGGGATCCCACAACACGGGATCGTATTCGCGCAGGCCGCGATAGAGCGGATAGGGGTCCGCGAGCACTTCCGGATCGAGAAGCTGATAAAGACTTAGCGGCGGTGACGTGGGTGCGTGCAGAGACCGAGCGCTGGCGATGGCGGTCATCTCGTGGTCGTCCTAGCCGGCAAGAAGCGTGGTGGCTTCTTCATCGCTCATCTGCTCCAAACGTTCGACGATGCGCTGCTCAATTTTTGCTGCAAGCTTCGCAACCGTCTGCGCTTGGAACAGGTCCCGCAGCGTCACGTCGGCACCGAACGTGTCGCGCGCTCTCAATACAAGCTGAGTCCCGAGCAACGAGTGGCCGCCCAAGAGGAAGAAATTGTCTTCTACGCCAACATGATCGAGTCTCAAGAGTTCGGCTACGATCGCGGCGAGCTTGTCTTCGACCACGGACGAGGGTGGCGTGTATTCAGCGTCCAGCAACGTATTGGCAGCGGTTGGCGGCGGCAACGCGGCCCGATCCAGCTTTCCACTCGCGGACAACGGGAGCGATAACACTCCCACAAAGGTGGATGGCTGCATGTGCTCCGGAATGCGCGACGCGAGAAAATCGCGCAGTTCGCGCGCGTCCGGCGTCGCATGAGACCTCGCCACGACATAGGCCACCAGCCGCATTTCTGGTTCCGCGCCGCACAAGACGACAGCGCTTTGCGCAATGAGAGGATGGTGGTCCAACGCTGCCGATATCTCTTCGAGCTCGACTCGATGACCGCGAATCTTGACCTGATTGTCCTGCCGGCCGAGAAACGCGATCTGTCCATCCGGCAAGAAGCGTCCAAGATCGCCCGTCCGGTAGAGGCGTGCTTGGCCATCATGAGGCGCAAAGGGATCGGCGACAAATCTTTCGGCGGTCAACTCCGGACGACCGCGATAGCCACGTCCTACGCCTGTGCCGCCAATGTAGATTTCGCCGACTTCGCCGGGGCACACGGGCTGGGCATGCTCATTGAGGATATGAATTTGCGCTCCCATGATCGCCCGTCCGAGCGACGGCATGCTCGCGTTTTCGTCAGTCGGCTCCACGACTCCCGACGTAGCAACCACGGTGCACTCTGTTGGTCCATAGTTGTTGACGACGGCAAAAGGTAATCCGGCGATTGGCGGAATGTGCAGTGTGTCGCCGCCTGTCAGAAGAATCCTGAGCACAGTATCTCGCGGCCATGGAGCGGCAATCATCCGTTCCGCCAGCGGCGTAGGTACGAACGCGATGTTGATCTTTTCATCGATCAACCACTGACGGAGTGCCTCGGATGAGGTGCGCACCGTTTCGTCAGGAAGCGATACGCTCGCGCCAACGCTAAGATATGGCCATATCTCCCACACCGCCGCATCGAAGCCGAGCCCGGCGACGCAGCTCGCACGTTCGCCTGCGGTTACGCCAAAGGCTTCCTGATGCCACGAGATGAGGCTGAGAAGATTAGCATGAGTGATCTCGACACCCTTCGGCTTTCCGGTGGATCCGGATGTGTAGATGATGTAGGCGAGATTGGTGGGATCAACCAACCCGCGCGGCCGGCTTCTTCGATTGCGCTGTGGCCAAGTCTTCGCTTCCGGCGATAGTACGGTCCACCTCGCGTCCGTCAACTGAACACGGTGGCTCGAAGACGTCACCAATACCGGTGCGCGCGCATCATCGAGGACGAAGCGCAGGCGCTCCGCGGGCCAGCCCGGATCGAGAGGCATAAAGGCTCCTCCCGCCCTCGACGCAGCCAACAGGGCGATAACGTAATCGAACGAGCGCTCAAGACAGATGCCGACCGGCACATCGCGGTCGACGCCTACATCGGCCATTTCATCCGCGAGGCTATCAACCCGCGAAATCAGCTCGCGATAGGTGAGTTGTGCCCCGTTTGTGCGCAACGCAACGCCATCAGGGTTACGATCGGCTGCAGCTCCGATCATCTCAATTGCGGAGCCCATGGCCCCATCCCACGAATTGAGCTTGCGAAGCATGATTGCTTTATGGATTCCCCGCTGCTGCCTGGGGCGATAATGCCAAGTATCTAATTTCGTTCCGCGACTTCGCGTTCCGTCGCATCACAGCGGCGGGAATCAGATAGGCTGTAGCTTCGCGGCTCAACGACAACGCGATGGATTGATGGCTCGTCCTCCTCTACCCCCCTTCACCGCAAAGACCGCTGCGGAAAAAGCGCGATTGGCCGAGGATGCCTGGAACACTCGTGATCCCAAGCGGGTTGCATTGGCCTACACCGTCGACTCGCTTTGGCGTAACCGTGCGGAGTTTTTCCGCGGACGCGAAGCCATCGAAGCCTTCCTTGAACGCAAATGGCAACGTGAGCTTGACTATCGCCTGATCAAGGAGATTTGGGCGTTTTCAGGTCATCGCATCGCCGTGCGTTTCGTCTACGAATGGCACGATGACAGCGGCAATTGGTACCGCTCACACGGTAACGAACAGTGGGAGTTCGATGACGAAGGTTTGATGCGCCGGCGTGAAGCCAGCATCAACGATGTGCGCATCCAGGAAACTGAGCGCAAGTTCCGCTGGCCTCTGGGGCGGCGGCCAGACGAACATCCAACACTGTCGGAACTCGGACTGTGAAACAAAAGCGCGCCACCGTTGGACGGCAGCGCGCTTGTTGAGACAAATATTCCCCTTAGCCGCGGCTACCCGGGCAGAGATCCAACGTCACATCGGGCCAACCAATCGCGGGCGCGCCGATGGCGGAGAAGCTGAGCTTCTCGCCCGGCTTATTTTCGAACAGGAAGATTGCCTGATCGTTCGCCGGATTGATGAACTGGCCTTCACGCGGACCCGAGATGATGGCCTGGCCACTGATCGTCATTCCCGAATTGACAACCGTGCCCGCCATCGCTTCTTCGCCGCGCTTGGTCTTCACGCGCGCCGCCGATTTGAAATATGCCGCTTCGCAAGCACCGCCCGGAGCTTTCCAGGTGCCCGTAATGAGTTCTGCAACCCGATTGGATTCAAGCGCGGTGTTCTGCGGCGTCACCGGCACGACCTCATCCGGAGTCGCGCCTTGTACCGTGCGGTAACGGATACGCACGCCGTTGTCGTCGAGAATCTGCAGCGATGCCTGGAAATTCGCCGGCGGCGGTACATTGAGCGCCGTCTCCGCCTGCGAGAGATAAAGGCGGCCGTTCATCGCGACAAGGATTTCAGCCAGAATGCGCGTACGAGGCGTCTCAACGGTGATGCGCCAGCTCCGGTGCATGTCAAGCATGTTGACGCCTTCGTACTTCACTGCGCCCTTGGCGCGGACCATTTTGGCCGCCTCTTCTATCGCGGTGCCGATCTCGTCCTTTGCGCTGTTGTAATCGACGATCGTCAGAGAGTACGTGCCGGCGAGAATCGAGCTTCCGGGCGCGACGGCAGTGAAAACACGCGCGGTCAGATTCGTCCCTTTTGCCGTCTTGTACGGCATCTGGGTTTCCACGGGCTCGCCGGGGAGATTCAGACTGAAGAAGTTGTCCCGGTTGGTATAGACGTCCCATTCCTGCGCGCTTGCCGCGCCGGAAATGAACAGGGCGAGAGCCGCCGGAATGATGCTGACGAAGCGCATGGATTAGCCTTTCGATTGCTGCGAGGGTCGGCCGGACATTGCCATAAAAGGCCGTGAATGTCCCCGCTCGAAAAGAGCAGCAGACCCGCTAGATGGTAAAAACAACAACGGCATGCCGAAGCCGGCATGCCGTTGTTGTTAAAGCGTTTTTATAAGCTCAGCCGCCGCACTTTTCGAGTGTGACTTCCGGCCAACCGAGCGCAGGTCCGCCCATGGGGAAGAGGTTCAATTTGTTGCCCGGCTTGTTCTCAAACAGGAACATCGCCTTGTCATCCTTCGGGTTGACGATCTGCCCCTCACGCGCGCCGGAAAGAATGAGCTGACCGGGGACCGTGAGGCCCGCATTGGTGACCGTACCGGCAAGGGCTTCTTCGCCGCGCACAGTCTTGGTGCGTTCGCCCGACTTGAAATAAGCCGCCTCGCAAGTTCCACCTGCGGGATTGCGCCACGTGCCGGACACAGCTGCGACAACTTTTGCCTGCTCGGCTGCGTTTGCGGCCGCACCCACCGGCGTTACCTCGTTTTCAGGCGCCGCAATGGCCGTCCGTGTACGGATACGCACGCCGTTGTTGTCGAGGACCTGCAATGACGCCTGGAATTGCGCCGGCGGCGGCAGATTGAGCGGGGTGTGCCCTTCCGCGATGTAGAGACGATTGTTCGCGGCAATGAGAATTTCACCGAGAATGCGTTCGTTCGGCGTCTCGACAGTCATGCGCCAACTTCTGTGCATATCGAGGTTGTTGACCTCGTCATATTTGCGCACGCCTTTGGCGCCAATCGCGGCTCTTGCCTGCTCTATAGCCGTGGGGAGCTCGTCCTTCGCGTTGGTGTAGTCGACGACTGTTACCGAGAACGTACCAGCCTGGACCGAATCCGCAGGCGCCGTGGCGGTAAACACGCGCGCGGTCAGCATGGTGCCCTTCACCGTCTTGTAGGGCACTTGCGTCATGGTCGGTTCGCCCGGAAGATTGATCTGAAAGAAGTTCTCGCGATTGACGTATTCTTCCCAAACTTGGGCATATGCCGCGGTGGAAATAAACAGTGCCGCAGCAGCGGCGGCGATAAGGGTAACAGAGCGCATTTACTTTCCTCCCGGAGTTCAACAACTGGCGCGAGATTGCCACAAAACGATAGCCTTGTCCTCAGCGGAAGACAGGGGCCGGGCAAGGGCCTAACATCCTTTCACGGATTGATGAAACCGGGCTAGGTCCTTGATTGGCTTAGCTGTTGTCCGCCTAGACCGTTTTCGGCCCGTTTGGCCGTCGGACATCGGACCAGTCCTGCGCGGCGCGAAGCAGGGTGGCGGACAGGGAGGGATTCGAACCCCCGGTACAGTTGCCCGTACGCCGCATTTCGAGTGCGGTGCTTTCGACCACTCAGCCACCTGTCCGGTCGTACGCGTCAGATACTGAAGAGCAATACCATGCGCAAGCTGAGCGTGTGGCAAAGACGTGGGACGCTAATCCTCCCCGGCGAGCGGACGGAGGGAAAAAGTGGCGGCAGGACCACGCGCCAGCAGCCGTGCGAGAAAAGGCAGCACAAGCTTCATTTCATCCCTGAATCCGAACGGTGGATTGGCGACGAAAAGGCCCGTGGCCGAGAGCGGCGGTCCAGTCCTGTCCGCCTTGGCCTCGCTCGATCCGTCGACGTCCAGCTCCACCTGAACCAACGAGCCTATGCCCGCGTTCAGGAGTTCGCCGACGGCCGAAGCGACGGCCGCGCGGTCCTTGGCCGGGTACCACACTATATATATGCCGCTGGCGAAACGCCGATACGCCTCGATCACCGAGCGGGCGGCATCGCTGAGTTCGTCCTCGGCCTCATAGGGTGGGTCGAGCAATACCACGCCGCGGCGTTCGGGCGGGGGAACCAGGCTCTTTAGCTCGCGCTTAAAATCGCCGTTGATGATGCGGGCACGAGCGACGCCCTTGAGCGCCGTCTTCAGCGCCGCAAATTCCTCCGGCTGCTTTTCGATGGCCACAAGCCTGTCCTTCGGGCGTAGCAGCTTCGATGAGATCAGCGGAGAACCGGGATAGAGCGCATCGCCGAAGCTGCGCACGATATCGCGATATGGGCCGAGCGCACCGGGTACGGTTTCAGCGGCGAGCACCCGCCCGATCCCGTCATGTGCCTCACGGGTCTTGCCAGCCTCGTCACTCGCGAGGTCGTAGAGCCCGCGCCCGCCATGGGCATCGATCACCGCGAACGGCGTCTCTTTCTTGCGCAGATGGAGAAGCACTGCGACCAGCGCAGCGTGTTTCAGAACATCGGCGAAATTTCCGGCGTGATAGGCGTGGCGGTAGTTCATGCGGCCGCGAGCCCTCGTGCATGCCGGGGACTAGTCCTTGGCGCGTTCCAGGTAGGCCCCGTCCTCGGTCTGCACCACGACACGCGTGCCCTTGTTGATATGCGGCGGCACCATGGTGCGGACGCCGTTGGACAGCACCGCCGGCTTGAAGGACGAAGATGCGGTCTGACCCTTGACCACCGGTTCGGTGTCGACGATTTCGAGCACGACACGGGGCGGCAGTTCGATCGAAATCGGTACCCCGTTGTGCAGGCTCAGGGTCACTTCCATGTTCTCCGTCAGATAGGCGGACTGCTCGCCGAGCACGCCCCCCGGCACATGGATCTGTTCGAAGGTGTTGGGTTCCATGAAGACGTAGTTCTCGTCGTCCTTATAAAGGTAATTATAGCGGGCTTCATCGATGAAGGCCTTTTCCACCGAATCCGTCGTCTTGAAGCGGTCCTGCACCTTCACGCCGTCGGAAATCCGCCGCATCTCCAGATGGGTGACCGGCGTGCCCTTGCCAGGATGAATGTTTTCCGCGCGTATGACGACGTAGAGTTTGCCGTCCCGATCAAGGACATTGCCCTTGCGAACGCTGCTGGCGATGACTGAAACCACGTATTGCCTCTTTGTCCGTGACGCTTCCGGTCATAGCAGTTGCCATTGGACCGGCCAAGATGGCTTTGACTGTCCGGTGCTCTGCCGATGACGCGCCGTTCGCCCTGGTGGGACAAAACGATCCACGCGGACCGGCGGCCGTTGCTGCTCCTGCGGAACCGCATCCGCGATGCGATACGCGAGTATTTCAGAGCAAAGGGTTTCATCGAAGTGGAGTGCGCCGCTCTCCAGGTGTCGCCAGGAAACGAGGCGCATTTGCATGCATTTGCAACCGAGCGCATCGGCACGGATGGGGCAAGGCGCAGGATGTATCTGCACACCTCGCCAGAATTTGCCTGCAAGAAGCTGCTCGCCGCCGGCGAACGCAAGATCTACAGCTTCGCTTCCGTCTATCGCAACCGCGAGCGGGGCGACCAGCACGCCCCGGAATTCACGATGTTGGAATGGTATCGCGCCGGCGAGAGCTATGATGCGGTGATTAAAGACTGCATTTCGCTTGTCGGGCTGGCTGCCGAAACGGCAGGGAGCAAGCACTTCCGCTTCCGCGAGCGGCAGGCCGATCCGTTCGCTGCAATGGAACGCGTCACCGTTGCCGACGCCTTCGGTACCCACGCCGGTATCGATTTGCTTAGCACCATCAACGGCGCGGAGCCCAATGTCTCGGCCCTTGCGGCAGCCGCAACGAAGGCCGGAGTGAAAATATCAGCCGATGACACCTGGTCGGACATCTTCAGCCGCGTGCTGGTCGAACGTATCGAGCCGAATCTCGGACTCGGCAAGCCGACGATTCTCGATGAGTATCCGCGGAGCGAGGCGGCGCTCGCCCGGGCAAGCGCGCACGATCCGCGCGTCGCCGAGCGGTTTGAGCTGTTCATGTGCGGCGTCGAGCTCGCCAACGGATTCGGCGAATTGACGGACGCAACCGAACAGCGCCGGCGCTTCGAAAGCGAGATGGACGAAAAGGCTCGCATATATGATGAGCGCTATCCCATCGACGAAGATTTTCTTGCCGCGCTTGCGGCAATGCCAAACGCGAGCGGCGTTGCGCTGGGCTTCGACCGCCTGGTGATGCTCGCAACCGCGGCAGACCGCATCGACCGTGTGATGTGGACGCCCCCGGAAGATTAACCAGCAAAGGTTCATGAACGATGCGCGAAAAAAGAAAAGTCTTGCGGACGCCGCGCGATCTTGCCGCTGCCGGTGTTATTGCCGGCACACGCCTTCCCGCGCTCGAAGCGGTCGCCGCCCGTTATGCAGTCGCGGTCACGCCGACAGCACTGGGACTGATCGACGCGGAAGCAAGCGTGGATCCGATCGCACGGCAGTTCGTGCCCGACGAAGCCGAGCTCAGGACATTGGCCAGCGAGCTGGACGATCCGATCGGCGACGACAGACACAGTCCCGTTGAGGGGGTGGTGCACCGTTATAGGGACCGCGCGCTCTTGAAGCTTACGCATGTTTGCGCCGTGTATTGCCGCTTCTGCTTCCGGCGCGAAATGGTCGGTCCGGGTGAAGAGCAAGTTCTGAGCCCTGAAGCGCTCAAGGCCGCCCTTGCCTACATCGCGAAGCGCAAAGAGATCTGGGAGGTCATTCTCACCGGCGGGGATCCCTTCATGCTCTCCGCACGGAGGCTCAGAGAGATCGTCCAACAACTTTCAGAGATCGATCACGTGAAGGTGTTGCGCTGGCACACGCGCGTTCCAATCGTCGAGCCCGAACGGGTGAGCGCCGAGCTCGTACGCGCTATCGCGTCGGCGCGACAAACCACCTATGTGGCCGTACATGTCAATCACCCTCGCGAGCTGACGCTAAAGGCCCGCGGCGCCTGTGCGCTGCTGGTCCAGTCAGGCATTCCCCTTCTCAGTCAGAGCGTGCTGTTGAGGGACGTCAATGACGACGTCGAAACGTTGGAAGCCTTGATGCGGGCGCTCATCGAAGCGCGGATCAAACCCTACTACCTGCACCACGGCGATCTCGCGCCGGGCACCTCGCATTTCCGCACCACAATTGCCAAGGGGCAGAAACTCATGCGCGCCCTTCAGTCGCGGGCTTCCGGTCTGTGCCAGCCGCGCTATGTGCTGGACATTCCCGGCGGCCACGCCAAAGCACGGCTCGCACCTGCGGATATAGAAGGAGCGCCGGGAGCCTATCGTCTGCGTGACCACAACGATTGCTGGCACCTCTACTGCGCGGAATGAGACACACTGGGGCAAATTTGTAGCAATAGTGCTATGGCCACGTTAGTCGTTTGATTTCACTTAACAAAGACCAGGCCTTGCGGATATTCCGGTTTTCCCTTTTTATGCAACCGAGTCTGTCTTTACGGAAACCCCGGCAGGCTCGTCCATGGAGGTTTCAATGAAGGCCAGAGTATTGACCGCGGCCCTGTTGCTGTCGGCAGCGTTCATCACGCCGTCCTACGCGAATTGGTTCCATAACCCGTATGAGAACGTCTATCGCAACGTCGGCTCAGCTCCGAATCCCACGCCGGCGGATGTGCGGGAGAACCGCCTGCCGATCGTCGCCAAAGATCAAGTCGAACAGCGCCACCCGATCCTCGAAGCCCTCAGATCGATGTTCGGTGGGCGGAGCACACAAAGCGGAAGCGTACAGAACGTGCAGGCCACAGCCACTCCGCCGCGTTAATTTTGCGCACTCTCATACGGCGCGGGCGCAGCAGCGCCTGCGCCGTATCATTTTACGGCCCAGCCCCAGCATTTGTTTCAGCGCAGGATTCTTTCCGCAGTCCGCAGGAACATTCGCCGAGTCCTGCTAAAGCGTTGAACCCGTGATTCAATTTAACGAATCTTCGGCATCACAATAGAGCACCCTAGGGCGCGCTCGCGCGTTTTCTTCTTTGTGGTTCGGCCTGTTGCCGAACGATTCCTTTGGGGGCCGGTCTTGAAGGACCGCACTCAAAAAGGGAGAGAGCCCATGAGAACGAAAACGATGATGTCGCTGCTGCTTTTGTCCGCGTTGTGCGCAACGCCCGCGGCAGCGAACTGGTTTAGCCGTCCCCACGTCGGCATCAATCTGAACGTCGGCTCGGCGCCGAGCCCGTCGGCGTATGATCTTCGGGTCGTCGAGCGTTATGCCGGACGGCCACCGGTCGTACGCGAGATCGTCTCGATCGACGTGCTTCGCGACATGGAAGGCAAGACCGTCTTTGGCGAGAACGGCGAGATGCTTGGTTACATTCTCGCGGTCGACGAAGGTGCGCGGATGATGGAAGTTCAGCTTCCGGACGGCGTAGGCGTTGCCGTCGGCGCTGATCTCTTGATCAACGAACCCGACCGCGTGGTCGCCCCGTCGCTTTCTCAGGCGGACATCCTGGAGATGGCACGCCTGCAAACCGGGCGCACGGTCGGCTGAATGTGGTCAGATATTGAATGTGATCAGATATTGAATGTGATCGGCGCCGCGGCCATACGCAGCGCCGCGTAGCCGAGGGCCATGGTGGAAAACCCGCCATGGCCCTTGTTTTTTCGGTCAGAATCAAATAGTTCGGCGGTAATGAAATTTTTCCGCCATGGCTCCCGCTATGGTGTAAATAGGCCCCCTGGGAAGACGCCCCGACTGGCCCCGTGCCGGGTGCCAGGTGGGGTGAAAGAGCCGATGATCAGATCACGTGCAGTGACGACGCGCCCAGAAACAAAGCGGCAATAGGTTGGAGCTACGATCGACGATATGAGTGCCAACACGGCTAACGGGCTGGCCGAGAACGTGGCCGCCTCGCGACCGGATAAGAAGCCTGGGCTGAAGCCTACGGACATCAGCAACCCGGATTATTTCCACAAAGTCGTCGATTGCCAGTGGGCCTGCCCCGCTCACACGCCGGTGCCCGAGTACATTCGTCTGATCGCGGCGGGACGCTACAGCGACGCCTACATGATCAATTGGCACTCCAACGTGTTTCCGGGAATCCTCGGACGAACCTGCGATCGCCCGTGCGAGCCTGCGTGCCGCCGCGGACGCGTCGAAGAAACGAGCAAGGCCCAGCCCGTGGCGATCTGCCGTTTGAAACGCGTCGCGGCCGACTACAAAGACGACATTCGCGCAAGGCTGCCGGTCGCAGCCGCCGAAAAGAACGGCAAGCGCATCGCGCTGATCGGCGCCGGTCCCGCCTCGCTCGCGGTCGCGCGCGATCTCCTGCCGCTCGGTTATCATTGCGTGCTCTACGATTCCGATCCATCGGCCGGCGGGATGATGCGCACGCAGATTCCGAAATTCCGTCTTCCGGAAACCGTGCTCGACGAAGAAGTGAACTACATCCTCGATCTCAAGCCCGAACTCCGCCTCGGACAGCGTATCGACTCGATGAAGGCGCTGCTCGCCGAAAACTATGATGCGATCTTCGTCGGTTGCGGCGCGCCGCGCGGGCGCGAGCTGCCTATTCCCGGACGGCAAGAAGCGGCCGCCAACATCCATATCGGCATCGACTGGCTTTCCAGCGTGTCATTTGGACACACCGACAAGATCGGCCGTCGCGTGATCGTGCTCGGCGGCGGCAACACGGCGATGGACTGCTGCCGCACCTCTCGCCGTCTTGGCGGCGATGACGTGAAGGTCGTGGTGCGCTCCGGCTTCGAGGAAATGAAGGCCTCGCCGTGGGAAAAAGAAGACGCGATGCACGAAGGCATCCCGATCTTCAATTTCCTGGTGCCGAAGGAGTTCACCCATGTGAATGGGCGGCTGACCGGCGTGCTGTTCGAAAAGGTCAAAGCCGAATACGACGCCAAAGGACGCCGCTCGCTGGTTCCTTCGGGTGAGCCTGACGTGCTGATGGAGTGCGACGACGTATTGGTCGCTGTCGGGCAGGAAAACGCGTTCCCATGGATCGAGCGCGACGTCGGTATCGAGTTCGACCGCTGGGACATGCCCAAGGTCGATACGACAACCATGCAGTCGACGAATCCGAAGGTCTTCTTCGGCGGCGACGCGGCGTTTGGACCGAAGAACATCATCTGGGCGGTGGCCCACGGCCACGACGCGGCGATCTCCATCGACCTGCTGTGCAGCGGCGACAATGTGAACGATCGGCCGCCGCCTCTGGTGAATCTCATGAGCCAGAAGATGGGGATTCACGAGTGGAGCTATGACAACGACATCTCGCCGGACAAGCGCTACAAGGTCCCGCACGCACCCCCCGAAATCACGCTGAAGAACGTGAGGATCGAAGTCGAGCTCGGCTTCGATCTGAAGCAGGCATTCCTCGAAGCGGAACGCTGCCTGAACTGCGACGTACAGACGGTGTTCGAAGGGCCGAAGTGCATCGAGTGCGACGCCTGCGTCGACATCTGCCCGATGGACTGCATCACATTCACCGAGAACGGTGAAGAGACCGAGTTGCGCACCCGCCTCACAGCGCCGTCGGCGCACCCGACAACGCAGGATCTTTACGTGTCCGAAGCATTGAAGACCGGACGCGTCATGGTGAAGGACGAGGACCTCTGCCTGCATTGCAGCCTGTGCGCCGAACGCTGCCCGACGGGCGCTTGGGACATGCAAAAATTCCTCTTCGATACCGCCAAGGCCGGCTGCAATGTCTAAGTCCATCAAGTCGACCAACGACATCGTCGTCAAATTTGCCAACGTGAACGGCTCGGGATCGGCGTCCGCGAACGAGCTGTTTGCGCGCGCGATCCTGCGCATGGGCGTGCCGGTCGCCACACGCAACATTTTTCCATCGAACATTCAGGGTCTGCCGACGTGGTTCGAGGTGCGCGTATCCGGCAAGGGTTGGCTCGGGCGACGCGGCGGCGTCGATCTTATGGTGGCGATGAACCCGCAGACCTGGGACAAGGACGTCGCCTCGATCGATGCCGGCGGATATCTGTTCTACGATTCCTCCAAGCCGATGCCGGAATCGAAGTTCCGCCACGACGTCAACGTCATCGGCATGCCGCTGACTGAAATCTGCAATCGCACCTACAAGGATCCGCGTCAGCGCCAGCTCTTCAAGAACATCATCTATGTCGGCGCGATCACCTCTCTTCTCGACATGGATCTCGCCACCGTCGAGAAACTGATTCAGCAACAATACGCAAGCAAGCAGCAACTCCTGGACTCGAACGTCAAAGCCGTGCGCATGGGCTACGAATATGCCCGCGATCATCTGTCGGGAATCTGCGGACTGAAAGTGGCGAAGGCCGACGCCGTCGGCAATCGCATCTTCGTCAACGGCAACGACGCGGCGGCATTGGGCTGCGTTTACGGCGGAGCCACCGTTGCCGCGTGGTACCCCATCACGCCTTCGACGTCGCTGGCCGAAGCATTCATGAAGCATTGCCGCAAATTGCGCGTCGATCCCGTCACCAAGAAGAACAATTTTGCCATCATCCAGGCCGAAGACGAGATCGCCGCGATCGGTGCCGTCATCGGTGCGGGCTGGAACGGCGCGCGCTCCTTCACCGCGACGTCGGGTCCGGGCATTTCACTGATGCAGGAATTCCTGGGTCTCGCCTATTTCGCCGAAGTTCCGGCGGTGATCTTCAACGTGCAGCGTGGCGGCCCTTCGACCGGGATGCCGACGCGCACGCAGCAAGCCGACATCCTGCTTTGCGCCTATGCCAGTCACGGCGACACCAAGCACGTGCTGCTGTTCCCCGAAGACCCGCGCGAACTGTTCGAATTCGCAGCGGCGGCGTTCGATCTCGCCGAGCGTCTACAAACTCCGATCTTTGTGATGGAAGATTTGGACATCGGCATGAACGATTGGCTGTGCCAGCCCTTCGCCTGGGACGACGCGAAGACCTACGACCGCGGCAAGCTGATGTCATTTGCGGACTTGGAGGCCGGCAAGACGTTCGGCCGCTATCTCGACGTCGACGGCGATGCCATTCCCTACCGCACGCTGCCGGGAACGCATCCGACCAAGGGCGCCTATTTCACGCGCGGCACATCGCGCGACCGCTTCGCCAAATACAGCGAAGAAGGGTCGGTCTATGTTGACAACATGCAGCGTCTGGTGCGGAAATTCGAGACTGCGAAGCGTCTCGTACCCGCCCCGATCAAGCATGCGGCGAAGGAACGGACGCCTCATGGCGTAATCTATTTCGGCTCGACGTCGGCGGCCATGGCGGAAGCCCTCGTCGCGCTCGAGGCCCAAGGACTCCATCTCGACACGCTGAGGCTGCGCGCATTTCCGTTCTCCGACGAGGTAATCGAGTTCATCAATGCGCATGACCAAGTGTTCCTTGTGGAGCAGAATCGCGACGCCCAGATGCGCATGCTGCTGGTCAATGAATGCGCCATCGATCCCGCTCGCTTCATTTCGATTCTCCACTACGACGGCACGCCGATTACCGCGCGTTTCATCACCGCGAGCATCGCCGAACGCTTGAAGATGAAAACCAAAGAGGCGGCGGAGTGACAAGGACGATTGCGACATGACGTATCTGGCAAAGCCGAAGTTCCGTCATCCCGATCTAAAGAAGAACGCGCTGGGCTTCACCCACCGCGATTACGAAGGATCGATTTCGACCCTGTGCGCGGGCTGCGGCCATGATTCGATCAGCGCTACCATCATTCAGGCCTGCTTCGAGCTCAATATCGAACCCCACCGCGTGGCGAAGCTTTCGGGCATCGGCTGCTCGTCCAAGACTCCGGATTATCTCCTGGGCCAGAGCCACGGCTTCAACAGCGTGCACGGCCGTATGCCGTCGGTCTTGACCGGCGCCAATCTCGCCAACAAGGACCTCATCTATATGGGTGTCTCCGGAGATGGCGATTCGGCCTCGATCGGTCTCGGCCAATTCGTGCATTGCGTGCGGCGCGGCGTGAATATGGTCTACATAACCGAGAACAACGGCGTGTACGGTCTAACCAAGGGCCAGTTCTCGGCAACGGCCGACAAAGGTTCGAAGAGCAAAGCCGGCGGCACCAACAGCGACTCGCCGATCGATCTCGTGGGCATGGCACTCATGATCGGCGCAACTTTCGTGGCACGCGGCTTCTCCGGCGACAAGAAGCAGCTCGTGCCGCTGATCATGGCGGCGATCGCGCACAAGGGTCCGGCTTTCATCGACATCATCAGTCCATGCGTCGCCTTCAATAATCATCCAGGCTCGACCAAGAGCTTCGACTATGTGCGCGAGCACAATGAGGCGGTGAATCAGCTCGATTTCATCGTGCCGCGTGAAGAGATCACCGTCGACTACGAACCGGGCACCACTGAGGCCGTGACGCTGCATGACGGCTCTGTGATCATGCTGGCAAAGTTGCACAAGGATTACGATCCACACGATCGCGTCGCGGCGATGAACTACATGCACAGCCGGGCCGCGGCAGGCGAACTGGTGACGGGGCTGATCTACATGGACACCAACCCGGGCGACCTTCATGCAAGCCTCAACACCACGGACACGCCTCTCAATCGCTTGAGCGAAAAAGAGCTATGCCCGGGCTCGGCGGCGCTGGAGAAGATCAACGCCTCGCTGCGCTGACGCCGGCTAACTCGGGGGTGAGCGTGGGTCGGATTATTTTCCTGAACCCATTCGGAAAAGACGCAATCACCGGCGGCTGCAAGACGGCATATCGTCAAGTCGAGCTGTTGCAGGAATTGGGCTTCGACGCTTGGATCTACCAACCAGAAGGCCGACCGCATTGGTTCATATCACGCGCGAAAGTCGTGACCTCGTGGATCGCGCCCACGCCCGATGACGTTCTGGTCTTTCCCGAAACGATCAACGGGCCGCTGGTCCCCATGCTGCAGGCTGGCCTCCCGGGGAAGAAGGTGCTGTTCTGCCAAGCTCAGTACTATGCGCTCTTCGGCGAAGTTCCGATCGAAAAATGCAGCGGCTTTTTCAATCACGTCGTTTGTCAAAGCGAAATCGCCAAGGGGTTTTTAGAACGCGTTTTCCATTTCAAGAATGTCGCGGTCGTACCCTGCTTTATCGACTCCGCGCTGTTTTTTCCCCGCGGCAACACGATCCAGATCGCGCTGATACCGCGCAAATTGCCGCGCGAAGCAGCCGCCATCAGCACGGTCTTCCGGATGAAGTATCCGGAACACAACAACATTCCCTGGGAGGTCCTTGAGAATCGCAGCGAACGTGACGTGGCGCAGAGTTTTGGCCGCTCCGCCGTGGTCCTTTCGCTTCCCTTTCTCGAGTCCTTCGGCCTCGTTCCGCTCGAAGCGATGGCCTCAGGCGCCATCGTGGTCGGTTTCCACGGCAACGGTGCGAGAGAGTACGCGACGGAAGAAAATGGTTTCTGGTTGCCATCCGACCAGATCGAGGAAACTGCCGACGCACTGGCTGGCGCTATCAACGGCCTCAAACGCCGCGATCCCGCGATCTTGAAAATGCGCGATATGGGCTTCGCAACGGCTGCGCGATACAGCAAAGAACGCGCGCTCGCAGCCTTGAAAGCCTTTTACGGCGGCCTTTTGGGTTAGATCAGCGGCCTCGCTTGCAATTTCTCCTACAGCGCGATGAGCGTCCCTTTTCAAAGCGCCGCCGCTCCTCTAGGAGGAAAGCTTGGCCTTTGGGGGAAGTGACGATGAGGCTCGATCGCTCTGCGCCGCCAGGCTCCGTGCACCGCCTGACGCTGGACAGCTCGGTACTCGCCGGAAACTTTCTCGGTGACCCGACGATACGCCTGATCGACGTCTATGTGCCGCACGGCCATGACGGCAAAGGTCTGCCGTTGCTCGTCGATCTTGTGGGCTTCACTGCTGGCGGGCCGGCGCACACCAATTGGCGCAATTTCGCGGAGAATATCCCCGAGCAGGCGGATCGTTTGATCGCTTCAGGCGCAATGCGGCCCGCGGTGATCGCGTTTCCCGACTGCTTCACCAAGCTTGGCGGCAACCAATACATCAACAGCGCGGCGATAGGACGATGGGCGGACTTTCTTCTCCAAGAAGCCGTCCCGTTCGTCGAACGCACATTCCGCTGCGGCGGCAGCGGCAGGCGCGGCGTCTTCGGCAAAAGCTCGGGCGGCTATGGCGCAATCACTCACGCGCTGCTGCATCCCGATTTTTGGTCCGCTTCGGCGTGTCATTCGGGCGACATGGGCTTCGAGCTCCTGCAGCTTTTCGACATGCCGCGATGCCTCAGAGCCTTTGCCAAGGAGGGCGGCATTCAGCCGTGGCTGGAGGGCTTCTTCGCCAAGCGCAAGGTCAAGGACGATGAGGTCCATGTGCTGATGATGCTGGCGATGTGCGCGACCTATGATCCGGATTTGAGCCAGTTCATGGGCATACGCTTGCCCGTCGACAACGAGACTTGCGAACTCATCCCCGAGCGCTGGTCCAATTGGATGAAATGGGATCCGTTGACGCTCGTGGAAGAGCGCGCGGAAGGCCTGAAGAAGCTCAAGCTGCTGTTCATCGATTGCGGCGACATCGATCAATACAATCTGCTCTACGGCGCGCGCCGCATGCATCGGACCCTCATCCGCCGAGGCGTGCCGCACATCTACGAGGAATTCGCCGACGACCATAGCGGCATCGATTACCGCATGGACCGCAGCCTGCCACTCCTGTCGGCGGCGCTCACCGGTTAAAACCATGGGGTGAGCCTGACACTTAGCGCGGTCTGACGAACGCCGCGTTGCACCGCGCGCCAATCCCCCATTTTGCAACCAAATTTCACCGCTCTTTAGCATTGCTTAAGAGTTTCCAAAATCTTCAGTAACCAATTTTCTCTAGTTTAACGGACCATGGGGAGAGGGTCTTCAGCGCTGATTGTGACGCTGTGGCTGGTCATTTGCGGACCGGCTGCGGCGACAACCTTCACCGCTGAAATCGTGGACCAGGACGGAAAACCCGTGGTCAATGCGGTGGTTACGCTGATACCCGAGCAGAGAACATCCGTACCCGGAGCATCTACGCGACTGCCGGTTGAGAAAACCATCGACCAGCGCAACGAGACGTTCATCCCGTACGTGACGATCATCCCCAGGAACGGCCACGTCCTCTTCGCCAACAACGACCAAACGACACACCAGGTGTATTCGTTTTCGCCGGTCAAGCAATTCGAGCTGACGCTGAACCGCGGGCAAATTTCGACGCCCGTAGTGTTCGACAATCCGGGTGTGGCGGCGCTCGGCTGCAACATCCACGATCACATGATCGCCTATGTTTTCGTCGCCGACAGTCCGTGGACGGCATTGACGAATGCCCAAGGTCGCGCGGTGATCGAAGACGTTCCCGCGGGCAGCTACCAAGCGCAGGTCTGGCATCCGAAATATCCGCCGCGGCGGGAGCCGCCAAGCGCACGCGTTTCCGTTGGCGCCGAAACGACACGATGGGCGGCAAACATCCGCGTGCTGCCCCCCGCACCCGCCGTTCGTTCGCATGCAGGGAGCTATTAGGCCGGCGCCATGATGAGCTTCCGCCAGCGACTCGCTCTCTTGATGATCGGAACGCTCATCGTGGTCCAGATCTTCACCGCGGTGGTTTCCTACGGCCTGGTGCGGAGCAATTTGATCGAGCAAGGCAAGCGGGAACTCGCGTCGACGACCGCCGTGTTCATGCGCCAATTGAACGTGCTTTCGGAACGCGTCGCTGATGACGTACAAGTACTCTCCCTCGACTACGCCCTGCGCAAAGCCGTCGCCGAGAACGATCGCGCCACCGCAATGTCGGCTCTGCGCAACCACGGCAACCGTATCGGCGCCCGTCGCATGCTGATCGTCGACCTGGAAGGCAATGTCTCGATCGACACGACGAGCGAGAGTGCCGTCGGCACCGCATTCCCCTTCGCTGACCTGCTGGACTCCGCAACAACCGACAACCAAGGAACCGCGTTGGCGGTGCTCGATGGCACGATTTATTGGATCGTCGTCGTGCCGGTTAGGGCCCCCGATCCCGTTGCCTTTATCGCCGCCTGTGTTCCCGTCAACGACGCCCTTCTGGAAAGACTCCGGCAGCTGTCATCCGTGCCGCAATCATTGGCCTTAGCCACGCCCGGTTCCGATGATCGCTGGTCGGTGATCACCAGAACCGCCGGATACCAACCGGCCGTCGCCATCCCCTCCCCTGCGGCGCTGCCGGCCCAGAATTCTATTATCGCCACCGAGCAGAGCGGCGATCGCCTCGCAATGACGGCGCGTCTTGCCACTGCCGAGATGAGTCCGCCAATTGTCGCGATTCTGGATTATCCGCTCGAAGAGGCGCTGACTCCCTATAGGGCAGTCATCATCCCGATGCTGTTGGTGCTGCTCGGCGCGCTTATCATTGCTCTCGTGGGCGCGATGATCATCGCGCGCAGCGTGTCGCAGCCGTTGGAAGTGTTGGCCCGCACCGCTCGCCGCATCGCCAAAGGCGACTATCACCGGCTGCCGCCGCCGATCGACCGGCGCGACGAAATCGGCGAGTTGTCGAGTACCCTGAACAACATGTCGCGCTCGATCGCCGAACGCGAAGCCGCTTTGCGCGAGGCCGTGAGCTCACTCGAGACCGCGCGAAACGACGCCGTGAAAGCCAACGAAGCCAAGTCGCAATTCCTTTCGAACATGAGCCATGAGCTGCGCACGCCGTTGAACGCAATTCTTGGTTTTTCGGAAGTGCTGCACAAGCAGATGATGGGACCGCTCGGGGGCTCGCGCTACATCGAATATGCGAACCACATTTACCAAAGTGGCGCGCATCTTTTGACGCAAGTCGAGGAGATGCTCGACCTGTCGCAGGCTGCGGACGGACGGCTGTCGATTACGCGGAAGCGACTGAAACCGAGCGGTTTGCTCTCGGCGTGCATGGCGGCGCTCGCTCCTGAGGCCGGCAAGGCCAATGTGCAGCTTTCCATCCTCGGCGACCCGGCCTCCTGGCCCGCCATCGCCGCGGACGCCGTAAAGCTCCAGCAGAGCTTCACCAACATCATTCACAACGCGATCAAGTTCACCAACGCCGGCGGCACCGTTACCATCTCGGGCGAAGCTCATGGCGCCGTGCTCAAGATCGAAATCAAGGATACCGGCATCGGCATCAGTCCCGAAGAGCTCGACCTCGTCGTGCGACCGTTCCATCGGCAACGCCCGGCATACGATTCGCGCTACCAGGGAGTCGGCCTCGGCTTACCGTTCGCCAAAACGATCATCGAATTGCATGACGGAAAACTCGCCATCAATAGCGCGCAGGGTGCCGGCACTACGGTTACGATCGAGCTGCCGGTCGCCGTCGACGCTGAACTCCACGACGCGGCATGACGACGATGCGCAAAGTTCTCACAGCTCTCGGCATCTTGGCGGCAACGTGCAGCCCGGCCAGCGCGGTGGAGTTTCACTTCGACGGTTATGTCGACCTGCGCTTGGTGGCCCCCGGCGATCAGGAATCCTGGATGCAAGGCGAGCTCGGCAAGCTTCGCTACGGAGCGGGCGACAGCAATTTTCAATTCGCCGAACTGGTCGGCCAGGGCGTGGTGCAGATCACACCAAGCCTGATGGTGCTGGCCGTCGGACGCATCGAGCCGGAGCAGCGGACATTTTTTGACGCACTCGAAGCCTTCGTGCGTTATCGCCCGGTATCGACGAGCGCGTTTCGCTGGTCGGTCAAGGCGGGCGCGTTCTTTCCGCCCATCTCGCTGGAGAACACAGAAATCGGCTGGACTAGCCCGTGGACACTGACGCCGTCGGCGATCAACACCTGGGT
>Ga0134122_10000965_pt1 | contig 20432 bp, 19 predicted proteins | sample KB302_FD_96461 | JGI IMG/M metagenome (GOLD analysis project Ga0134122, IMG submission 96461) | Terrestrial soil microbial communities without Nitrogen fertilizer from Kellogg Biological Station, Michigan, USA - KB3-0-2 | ecosystem: Environmental > Terrestrial > Soil > Unclassified ... | reverse complement strand
TGGCGCATTCGAAGCCGCCGTGCGCGGGTTCGAGTGGCCTGAGATCGAACGCTGCTCGGGGCTTAAGCGCGAAGAAATCGAGTCGGCTGCCGACGTCTATGCGAACTCAAGGGCCGTGATCGCCTGCTACGGCATGGGCCTCACCCAGCACCGGTCGGGCGTGCTCGCCATTCAGATGCTGAGCAACTTCCTACTCATGCGCGGCAATATCGGGAAAGCCGGCGCCGGCATTTTTCCTGTGCGCGGCCACTCGAATGTGCAGGGGCAGCGGACCGTCGGCATCACCGAGAAGCTCGAGCTTGCCCCGCTCGACAGGCTGGCGGCGCAATATTCGTTTGAGCCTCCACGCATGAAGGGTCTCGACACGGTGGAGGCCTGTCGCGGCATTCTCGGCGGGACGGTGAAGGCTTTCGTCGGCCTTGGCGGAAATTTTGTCCACGCCGTGCCGGAGACGGTCGCCATGGAGGCGGGGTGGCGAAAGCTGCCGCTTACGGTGCAGATCATCACCAAGCTTAATCGGAGCGCTGTCATTCACGGCCGCGCTGCGTTCCTGCTTCCTTGCCTCGGTCGCATCGAGATCGACCGGCAGGCTGGCGCCAAGCAGTTCGTCACAGTCGAGGACACCACCGGACGCTTTCATGCCTCACACGGGCAGGTCGAGCCCGCTGGCCCGCATATCTGGTCGGAGCCAAAAATCGTCGCCGGACTGGCCAAGGCAACCTTGCGCGACGGCTCTCATGTGAACTGAAACGCCTGGAGCGATGACTATGCTCTCGTTCGTGACGCGATCGCTGCGACCTACCCGGAGATATTTGCCGATTTCAACACGCGGATCATAGCCACGCGCAAGGGATTCGACCGGCCAATCGCCGCGCGGCAACGCAAGTGGAACACGAAGAGCGGAAGGGCCAATTTCCTCCCGCCGCCCTGTCTTTCCGAAGATCTCGACCTGCCCCGGCGCCGCGATGGCATATTGACCTTGATTACGGTGCGCAGCAACGACCAGTTCAACACCACCGTCTATGGTTACGAGGACCGACTGCGCGGCATCTATGGAACGCGCGAGGTCGTGTTGATGCACGAGGCAGACATGCGATCCCTCGGCATCGCCGACGGCGAGATCGTTGACATCATCGGTGACGCTGGCGATGGGGTCGAGCGGCAGGTCTTAGGCTTCCGCGCAACGCGTTATGACGTCCCGCATGGGAGTTGCGCCGGCTATTATCCCGAATGCGATCCATTGCTTCCGCTCTGGCACCACGTCACCCGCAGCCACGTGCCCGCCGCAAAATCGATCCCAGTGCGGATCCGCTAGCACAAAGCTGCCGCTTAGGAGCTACCACGCCCCGCGGCACTCTGCCGCCTCCCAGCTTGTCCGCTTAGTTGCTCTTGCAAACTATTCGCAACTAGACTATATCGAGCATGAAGGGGCTTCCCCGAAAGAGGGAATTCCGATGCTGGGCAGTTCGAGTTTCGCTCTTCTAAGCACACGTCCGCGTGGCGTCCCTGACCCGCGCTACCAGCTCCTTTTCCCGATCCAATCCGGGGCGCGTTTTCCGCATGAGGGAGAGGTGGAATGCTGAGCCCATTCAGAGCCGCGAACGAAGCGGGCGCGGCGGAACTCGAGGCAGCGCACCGCGAAGCCCGCGCGCAAGGCTGGCGGCGCGCCTCGCGCGAGCCGTCGCTCGCGGATGTGTTCGGCACGATCAGGACGCGCCCCACCGGCCCGCTGTGGAAGAAGCTCGTCGCCTTCTTGGGTCCCGGCTACCTCGTCGCCGTTGGCTATATGGACCCGGGCAACTGGGCGACCTCGCTCGCGGGCGGATCGAAGTTCGGCTACGCGTTGCTCTCGATCGCGCTTCTCTCCAACATCATGGCGATCATCCTCCAGGCGCTGTGCGCGAGACTCGGCATTGCCACGCGCCGCGACCTCGCGCAAGCCTGCCGCGACGCCTTTCCGCGCTGGGTGTCGTACCCGCTATGGGGCCTCGCCGAGCTCGCCATCTGCGCGACCGACCTGGCCGAGGTGATCGGCACGGCGATCGGCCTCAATCTTCTGTTCGGCATTCCGCTCGAGCTCGGCGTGATCCTGACCGCGCTTGACGTGTTCCTGATCCTCGCCATGCAGCGACTCGGCTTCCGTTATATCGAGGCATTCATCGTGGCGATGCTCGGCGTGATCGCCGCATGCTTCGCGGTGCAGATCGCCATGGCCGATCCCGATTGGGGCCAGGTGATCCGCGGCTTCGCGCCGACCGTCGAGATCGTGAAGAACCCCGACATGCTCTATCTCGCGCTCGGCATTCTCGGCGCGACCGTGATGCCGCATAACCTCTATCTGCATTCCGGCATCGTGCAAACGCGCGCCTTCGGCAAGTCGCTGCCGGAGAAGCGTGAGGCGATCACGCTCGCCACCATGGATTCGAGCATCGCGCTGATGTTCGCGCTGCTGATCAACGCCTCGATCCTCATCCTGGCGGCCGCGACCTTCCACAGAACCGGCCAGACCAACGTGGCAGAGTTAGACCAGGTGCATTCATTCTTGGCACCGCTGCTCGGATCGGCCTTTGCCCCGACGCTGTTCGCCATCGCGCTGCTTTGCTGCGGACTGAATTCGACGGTGACGGCGACGCTGTCTGGTCAGATCGTGATGGAAGGCTTCCTCGATATTCGCCTGCCGCCCTGGATGCGGCGTCTGTTCACCCGCGCCATCGCCATCATCCCGGCGGCGATCGTCACCATCTGGTATGGCTCCGAAGGCACGGCGAAGCTGCTCATTCTCTCGCAGGTGATCCTCTCGCTTCAGCTCCCCTTCGCCATCGTTCCGCTGGTGATGTTCACCGCTGACAAGCGCAAGATGGGGGCCCTTCTTGCGCCGCGTTGGGTGACGGTGCTCGCCGCGGCGATTGCCGCCACGGTGATTACGCTCAACGTCAAGCTATTGTGGGATTTCGCCACTTCGCTGTGAGGTGAGTGTTCCTACAAACCTTGTCATCGCCCGGCTTGACCGGGCGATCCAGTAACCCCTGACGAAATTGACTTGAGAGGACCCTGGCTACTGGATGCCCGCTTTCGCGGGCATGACAGGTCGATTTGTCGCTCGGCCATCATGCCGCCGGAATTGAGGACAAACAGCGTCAGGCAATGCGCGCCTCACTCGTGCTCCTGCCAAGCCTTGCCGCTCTGACCGCCGCCTCGTGCGCGAATCCGTCGGCGACGATCAAGCAGATTGCCTATGGCGATCCGACCAAGCCCTATCTCGGCATGACCAAGCAGGAACTCATCTCCTGCGCCGGCAAGCCCTATTCGACCTATCCGAGCGGCAGCAGCGAAACGCTCACCTATCACTATACCGGCGCAGGACCCGTGCCTAGCGAGGCCGCCAAGCCCGACAAGAAGAAGGACGACCAGGAGAAGAAGGGTGGATTGATGGGCGGGCTCAAGAAGAAGGACGACAAAAACTGGACCTGCACGGCGAGCTTCGTATTTCAGGACGACCGCGTGGTGAAGATCACCTTCGCCCATAAGGATGTGACCAGTCCCTATGCCTATCAGGGGGGAAAGAGCGAGGAGGAGCGGGCGAAGAATGAAGCCAAGGGGCCTCAGGAAGTCCCCACCTGCAACTTCTCGCTGCCGCGCTGCCCTAAGGGCTAAATCTTTCGACACAGCCCCTACGCGGGGGCGTGGCATACCGCCTCGATATTGTGGCCGTCGAAATCGAGCACGAAGGCACCGTAGTAGTTCTCGTGATAATGCGGACGCAGGCCCGGCTTGCCGTTGTCCTTGCCGCCGGCGGTGATGGCCGCCCGGTAGAAGGCGTCGACCGCGGCGCGAGAGGGCGCCGCAAAGGCCACATGGACGTGCCCGACACCCAAGCCTCCGGCCCCGCCGATCCAGAAGAACGGCTTGAAATTCGCACCAAAGCCGACTGCGGCGCCATGACCTGTCTGTTCGGCCGAGACCTCCATGACGATCGAAATGCCGAGCGGCTCGAGCGCCTTGAGGTAGAACTCGGTCGAGCGTGCGATGTCGCTCACTGGAATGCCGACATGGTCGATCATTCGGCGCGTTCGACCATCTTGCGCTTGAGCGAGGAGATGGCGGCAGCGGGGTTGAGCCCCTTGGGACAGGCCTTGGTGCAGTTCAGGATCGTGTGGCAGCGATAGAGCCGGAACGGGTCTTCCAGCTCGTCGAGCCGCTCGCCGGTCCGCTCGTCGCGGCTGTCCTCGATCCAGCGGTCGGCCTGCAAAAGAATGGCCGGGCCGAGATAGCGCTCGCTGTTCCACCAATAAGACGGGCAGGCGGTCGAGCAGCAGGCGCACAGGATGCACTCATAAAGCCCATCGAGCTTGTCGCGGTCTTCTTTAGTTTGACGCCATTCCTTCTGCGGGGTGGGGCTGTCAGTCTTGAGCCAAGGCTCGATGGCGCGGAGCTGGGCGTAGAACCGCGTCATGTCGGGCACGAGGTCCTTGATCACCGGCATATGCGGCAGTGGATAGATGGCGATCGCAGCGCTCGGCGCATCGTCGGCATGCATGGTGCAGGCAAGCGTATTGGTGCCGGCAATGTTCATCGAGCATGAGCCGCATACGCCCTCGCGGCAGGAGCGGCGGAAGGTGAGCGTAGGATCGATGTTGTTCTTGATCCAGATCAGCGCGTCGAGCACCATCGGGCCGCAGTCTTTCATGTCGACCCAATAGGTATCGACGCGCGGGTTCTCGCCGGTCTCCGGATCGAAACGGTAGATGCGGTACTCGCGCCAGCGCCCTACTTCGGCACCCGCCCGCGGCGGGTTCCACGCCTTGCCCTTCTTCACCTTGGAGTTTTTGGGAAGCGTGAACTGGACCATGGCGCGCGCTTATTTCCGACCTGGACTCTCGCATACAGGAGTTCCGGCCGCAAAGCCAAGCGCCAATTGTTGCGGAAGCATTACACTAGACGAGCAAGATGTGGTCGATGCGGGCGCGAGCCTCAGTCACGGCTTCAGTCCAGCTCGGCTTGAGCAGCGAATGGCGGCCGAGAATTGGCAGCTCGGGGCGCAACGGGCGAACGCGCACCCGCCAAATCCGGCCTCTTCGTTCTCCCTCGATGGCGTATCCTCGATACAGTGCTCTAACCACTTTGCATTCGTCTCGTTATCGCCTCTCCATTAGGGCTAACGCGACAGATGCAAAAAGGATCGATTTATGCCTTGAGCGATTTCTTGGCGCTTTTCCTGCCGGGTTTTCGGGGGGATTTTGGCGAGAACGCGTCGAGCAATGCGCGCACCTTCCGGGCGAGATCTTGCTGCGTGTACGGTTTGTTCAGGAGATGGACATCGGGATCGAGCCGTCCCTGGTGGACGATGGCGTTGCGTGTGTAGCCTGTGGTGTAGAGCACAGGCAGGCCGGGGCGCTTGTCGCGCGCGTGAATGGCGAGCACGCTCCCGTTGATGGCTCCCGGCAGCACCACGTCGGTAAACAAAAGATCGATGCGTCGTGGGTCGGCAAGCAGGCGCAGAGCCTCCTCCACCTCGGCCGCTTCCAGGACTTTGAAGCCGAGATTTTCCAGCACCTCTTTCGCGTATTCGCGCACGCCGTCATTGTCCTCGACCACGAGAATGGTCTCGCCGGTCTTCGCTGAGGGCGCCGGGGCTGGATGTGTTAGCTTCCCAACCGGAGCCACGACGACTTTTTCGCTATGCTCGGCTCGTGGCAGATAGACCTTGACCGTCGTACCATGGCCCTCCTCGCTATAGATGCGGATGTGGCCGCCCGACTGCTTGACGAAGCCGTGCACCATCGCGAGCCCAAGGCCGGAGCCTTCGCCGCGCGGTTTGGTGGTGAAGAAGGGCTCGAAGACCTTATCGAGAATGACAGGGGGGATGCCGCTGCCGGTATCCGTGACACACAGCAGCACGTACTGGCCGTGCTCGACATCGCCGAACTGCGCCGTATAGGCGTCATCGAGATAGGCATTGGCGGTTTCGATGGTCAAATGGCCGCCGCGCGGCATCGCGCCCTTTGCATTCAGGGCAAGGTTTAGCAGTACGCCCTCGACCTGATGGGGGTCGGCGAAGGTCGGCCAAAGGCCCGCTGCGAGAACGGTCTCGATGTTAACATCCTCTCCAAGGGAGCGGCGGAGGATTTCGAGCATGTCGGTGACGAGCCGGTTGAGATCGACCCGCCTAGGCTCGAGCGCCTGGCGGCGGGAAAAGGCGAGCAGGCGCTGCGTGAGCTGCGCCGCGCTGTCGGCGCCCTTTATGGCCGATTGCACCGGCTTTGTGAGCTTGGCGGCAAAGTCGAGCGCCGCTTGCGGCGCCTTCTCGATCTGCCGCCTGATCGTGTCCAGATTGCCGATGATGATGGTGAGCAGGTTGTTGAAGTCATGCGCGATGCCGCCCGACAATTGTCCCACTGCTACCATCTTTTGAGTTTGCCGCAGAGTCTCTTCCGCCTCGTGGCGAAGCTTCGATTCGGCCTCGAGCTCCGCGGTTCGCGTGATCAGGCCTCTCAAGGCTTCGCGGGTCGAGCCTGCCAGAATTGCAGAGAGGACCAGCGCAGCCAGCAGCGCGAAGCCGATCAGCCCGCCAAGCACGTATCTGAGGAGTGCGGCTCGCGACTGTCGCTGCGCGAGGAGGTCGCGCTCGGTGGCGAAGATCGCTTCGACTTGTTCTCTGATACCACTCAGGAGCTCCCGGTCCTCGCGCGAATTGATGGCGGCAAGCGCCGCGTCGCGCTGTCCCTCTTTGGCGGAGACTACTCCCTTGCTAAGTTGCTCGACCTTGGCCCGCAAAAGATCGTCGAGCTTCTTGACGCGCGCCTGCTGAAAGCTGTTGTCGGCCGTGAGCGAGCGGAGCTTATCAAGCTCGGATCGAGCCGCCTCGAGAGAACTATGCAATGGTTTCAGATCGTCAGGGTCCGAGCTCAAAAGAAAGCTGCGTAGAGCGCTTTCGGCGTCCCTGGTGGAGATAAGCAAAGTCTGAGCGGTCTGTTGCACCTCGAGCGTGTGCAGGACCCACATGTCGGCAATCCGCGACCATACGAGGCCGATTGCCATCGCCACAGCCGCTGCGAGCACGAGAGTGAAGCCAATAATGTTGATCAGGCGGGCCTTCCGCTGCAATTGCTCGGCTTTGACGAGGCGTGCGGGCACGTCGAAGGTCCCATTCAAAAATAAAGAAGATCAAGCCCTGGCGGAGCAGGCGTGGGCTGGATAGAGTCGCGTTGAAGCAGGAGACACGCAAGCAATTTTTGGGAAGTGAGCTGTCGTGCCGCGTATCCTAGTCGTTGACGACGAGCCGCTCATTTCAATGATGGTCGAGGCTTGGTTGAACGAGCTCGGCTATGAGGTGGTTGGGCCGGCCGGCTCGGTGCAGGATGGGCTCAGGCTCATCGTAAGCCACGAGCTGGACGCGGCGATCCTCGATATCAATCTCGGCGGCCAAGATTGCTACGTGGTGGCCAATACGCTCCAGCAGCGCGGGGTGCCGTTTGTCTTCGCCACCGGCGGCAGCGAGATGGGTGCCGCCGCGAGTTTCAAAGACCCGATCTTTCTGCGCAAGCCCTTCGATTTCGAGAGTGTGAAAAAGGTGCTCGGCAAGCTGCTCAATCAGCGTGCTGCCTAGGCAAAATGCGCTGCTAACTGCGTGTAGCTCCGGCTAATACACCCGCTCTTTCGGCTCGATGTAAGCCACCTCGTTCGAGAGTGTGAAATTGTGCACCGGGCGGTAGTCGAGCCGCACCTCGTGCGTGCCGTAGTCGGCATATGAGAGCGTGTGCTTCATCCATTTGGCGTCGTCGCGCTTCGGGAAGTCCTCGCGCGCATGCGCGCCTCTAGACTCTTCGCGCGCGAGCGCGCCCTGCACGGTCACGGCCGACTGCGAGATGAGATTGTCGAACTCGAGCGTCTCGATCAGGTCGGTGTTCCAGATTAGCGAGCGGTCGCTGACCTTGATGTCGGCGGCATCGTCCCACACGGCGCGGATCGCTGTGACACCCTCCTTCAGCACCTCCTTGATGCGGAACACGGCGCAGTCGCGCTGCATGGTCTTCTGCATGCGGAGCCGAAGTTGAGCGGTTGGCGTTGAGCCTTCGGCATATCGGAAGCGGTCGAGCCGCTCGATTGCATTTTCGACCGCGCCCTTGGGCAGCTCGGGAATGGCGCTGTCCTTCTGGATCAATTCGGCGCAGCGATGCGCCGCGGCGCGGCCGAACACGACGAGATCGATCAGCGAATTTGAGCCGAGCCTGTTCGCCCCGTGCACCGAGACGCAAGCCGCCTCGCCGAGCGCCATCAGCCCGGGCACGGTCGCATCGGCGTCACCGTCACGCGGTGAAATGGCCTCACCATGCATGTTGGTGGGGATGCCACCCATGTTGTAGTGGCAGGTCGGGATGACGGGGATCGGCTCTTTGCTCACGTCGACGCCGGCGAAGATGCGAGCGAGCTCCGCGATGCCGGGCAGCCGCTCGTGCAAGAGTTGCGGCGGCAGATGGTCGAGGTGGAGATGCATGTAATCCTTATCGGTGCCGTGCCCGCGACCTTCCCTGATCTCGATGGTGATGGCGCGCGAGACCACGTCGCGCGAGGCGAGGTCTTTTGCGCTCGTCGCGTAGCGCTCCATGAATTTCTCGCCTTCGGCGTTGCGCAGGAAGCCGCCCTCGCCACGAGCGCCTTCGGTAATGAGCACCCCCGCGCCATAAACGCCAGTCGGATGGAATTGCACGAACTCCATATCCTGGAGCGGCAGGCCGGCGCGGAGCACCATGGCGTTGCCGTCACCAGTGCAGATATGCGCGGATGTGCAGGAGAAATAGGCGCGGCCATAGCCGCCGGTGGCCAGGATCACCTGGTGGGCGCGGAAACGGTGCAGCGTGCCATCCTGCATCGACAGAGCCACCACGCCGCGGCAGCGGCCCTCGTCGTCCATGATGAGGTCGATGGCGAAATACTCGATGAAAAACTCGGCCGAGTGGCGGAGCGCCTGGCCGTACATGGTGTGCAGCATGGCATGGCCGGTGCGGTCCGCCGCGGCGCAGGTGCGCTTGGCCTGGCCCTTGCCAAAATTGGTGGTCATACCGCCGAAGGCGCGCTGGAGGATCTTGCCGTCGTCGGTGCGCGAGAACGGCACGCCCCAATGCTCAAGCTCGTAGACTGCTTGCGGAGCATTGCGGCAGAGATATTCGATGGCGTCCTGGTCGCCGAGCCAGTCGGAACCCTTAACCGTGTCATACATGTGCCAACGCCAGTCGTCGGGGCCCATATTGCCGAGCGCGGCTGCGATGCCGCCTTGCGCCGACACGGTATGCGAGCGGGTGGGAAAGACCTTGGTAATGCAGGCTGTCCTCAGGCCGACCTCGCTGCAGCCGACCACGGCGCGCAAGCCCGAGCCGCCTGCGCCCACTACCACCACGTCATAGGCGTGGTCGGTGATGGGATAGGCGCGGCCATTGATCTTCGGCACGTTGTGCGGCGTTGCGTCTTGGGGGGTGGCGTCTTGCGGCATGAACTCTCAGCTTCCGAAACTGATCTTCAAGATGGCGACGATGGAGGCGAGGCCGACGCCTGCGGCGAAGAAGGTCGCGAGCAATATGACGATCACTTTGGCGCCGCCGTGCACGTAATCCTCGATGATCTCTTTCAGCCCGATACGCATATGGATCGCGGCCGAGATGATGAGGGCAAGGAAGGCGAGCGCGACCAGCGGGTGGGCGATGAAGGCGCGCATCATCCCGTAGTCAGCGCCAATATGGGTAACGATGGCGAGGATGAGGAAAATCACCAGCGGGATATTGGCGACGGCGGTCACCCGCTGACGCCAGAAGGTCTCGGTGCCACTGCGGGCAGAGCCGAGCCCGCGCACGCGCTTGAGAGCTGTCGCCATGGCTAGAACGCTCCCTTCAGCCAATAGCCCACCAGCCAAACGAGAATTGTCAGCACGGTCGAGCCGATGATGGTCGCGAGAGCGAAGATCTCGACGCTTGTCTTGTCGAGGCCATGGCCAGTGTCCCAGATGAGATGTCGGATGCCGCCGAGCATGTGGTGAATCAGTCCCCAGGAGAACAGGAAGAGCACGGTGCGCCCGACGATGCTTCCGAAGAAGCTCGACACGACGGCGTATTTCTCAGGCCCCGCGGCAATGGCCACCAGCCACCAGGCGAGCAGGAGGAAGCCGACCGCGTTGCCGAAGCCCGTGATGCGATGGGCGATCGACATCAGCATGGTGAGCATCGGCCGGTAAATCGACAGATGCGGGGAGAGCGGCCGATTCGCCGCTAGCTTGGCATCGCCCATGGTTTTTCGTGCTGTGTTTGCCCAGATAAACCTTGTCATAACGCAAGTGGCCGGGCCGGGGCAATCGAGCCGAGCCTAGGGGGTGATGACGCCGCAGGCGATGCGGTTGCCAGAGTTGCCGGCAGGATCGGTCTTGTAGTCGTCGGCGCCAGCGTGAATGACCAGCGCGGAGCCATCGGCGTCGAGCAACGGCGCCTCCCCGCTCAAGGTCACATTCGGCTCTAAGACCTCGACTTGCAGCTTGCCATCGGCGGGGACATGCAGGTTCGGCAGGTCGCCGGCGTGAGGGCCCTCGGGGGTCATGAAGCCGTGCTTGGTCTGGTCAGGGTTGAAGTGCGGGCCGGCCGATTTGAAGTCGGGGGGCTCGCATTTGCCTGTCGTATGGACGTGGAAGCCATGCCCGCCAGGAGGGACGGCCGTAAGATCGAGGCTGATGAGCACTCCGCTCGGCGTGACAGTGAAAGTGGCCGCGCCGACCTCCTTGCCGCTCGCGTCCTTAAGCACGGCAGAGGCAGTGTCCACCGCCAGGGCAGGCGCGGCGAGCGAGAGCGTTCCAGTGATTGAGGCTGCGAGCCAAAGAGTGGTTCGTCGCATAACGTTGTTTTCCTAGCGCGGGAGAGCGACCCAATAGTCCATATCGAGAACCACGCCGTCCTCGTGGCCGCCGTCGGGCTTCGATCCCGGATAGTCAGCGCAGGGGCGATCCTTGACGGCGAAGGTGCGGAGCCGGAGAGCGCCCATGTCGCCGCGGCCCTGAAGCTCGGCTTTGTCGAGCACCTCGCTCCAGGCATAGATGGTGTCGCCGGCGAAGGACGGCGCCACGTGGCGCGCGCCGTTCAGCCCAAGGACATGGAAGGCATTGGCGAGCCCATTAAAGCTCAGGCTCCGCGCGATCGAGATGATGTGCCCGCCATAGACGAGCCTTCGCCCGAACCGGCCCTTGCCCTCGACATGCTGATTGAAATGCACGCGGGCGGTGTTCTGGAATAGCCTCGTGGCGAGCTGATGCTCGGCCTCCTCGATGGTCTGGCCGTCGACATGGTCGATCTTGTCGCCGACTGAATAGTCGTCCCAGCGCTTGGGCGAGCCGGCGAGAGCATAGTCATAGCCCTCGATATCAAGCGGCGGCAGTGCCGCGCCGAGCGTCGACGGATCGACGCTCGTAGCAAGCTCTGGCACCACTGGCGCCGGCGCGGGCGCGTTCATGTCGCGCTTGTTGACCATCACCCAGCGCGCATAAGACAGCACCGGCTGTCCGCGCTGATTCTTACCGGTCGAACGCACATAGACCGTGCCGCTTTTCTTGTTGGAGTTCTCCTTGACCCCGATCACTTCGGAGGTCGAGGCGAGGGTGTCACCTGGAAAGACGGGAGCGAGGAAGCGGAACTCGGCGTAGCCGAGATTGGCGATCGCGTTGCGTGAGATGTCCGGCACGGTCTTGCCGATAACGACATGGAACACGAGCAAATCGTCGATTGGCGCGCGCGGATAGCCAATGTCATGCGCGAAAGCGTCTGAAGATTGCACGGCGAAGCGCGGCCCGTACAGCGCGGTGAACAGGCTGACGTCGCCGACCGTCACGGTGCGCGGTGTCGCGTGCACGATCTCCTGGCCGAGCTTGAAGTCCTCGAAGTAATTGCCGGTGACGGCCTTGTCGATTTGCTCGCTTTGCGTGTCGTTCATAGGTTGTTTCGCTGGTTAGAACGGCGACCATAGTTGGCGCCCTTTGCAGAGACAAGCGCCGGTGACAGATCGTCAGGTTGCGGCGGTCGAGGACTCATCTGGGATGGGACTCCGCGGGAAAAGCAGGCGCTGATAGAACCAGCCAATGCCGATCAGCACGGCGCCGAGGCCGAGGAAGGAGAGGGCGCGGTAGATGCCGGTGAGATCGGACATGTCGATGAGAAAGACCTTGAGCACCGTCAGCACGATTACCGCCGCCGAAGCGACACGCAAGGGAAGCGAGCGGAGCGTGATGCCGGCGGCAAGCAAGGCCACGCCGAAAGCAAGCCATACGGCCGAATAGGTGTATTGCTCGGCGTCGGAGACCGAGCCCGAGGTCAGATTGGGCCCGTGATAGAGCCTTGCCACTTCAAGGGTGATATAGGCAAGCGCGAGGCCTAGCGCGACGAAGAGTGCCGTCAAGCTGTACCAGCGTGGTCTGCTGGTTCGCGTGATGCGCGCGAGTACGCCGGTGAGCATTGCTGGCAGACCGTAGCCGAGCAGAATCCAATTGATGAATGGCCCGCCGACATCCTCGCCGGTGAGCCAAGGATTGTCAGCGATGCCGAGACTGAACACGATGACAGCAAGGACGAGCGCAGCAAGCAGTCGTGCACCCCAATCGTGAACGACCCTTCCGCTGACCAACCGAAGCCGCTCTAGCCCGATGATCACGGCAAGGAGAAGCGAGACATCGAGTGCGGTCTCGGCCAGCGCATTCCCGCTCACGTTGGGATCGCCGCCCGTGATGTAGTGATTCGCCTCCATCACGATGAGAAGCACGGTGAACAAGATGGCTGCGGCGTCGACGATGCGAGACGGCGTGTCGTCAGTACGGCGGCGCAGCAGGGATCCGGCAAGCCAGAACGATGCCGCCGGTATGCCGTAACCATAGAGCAGCCAATTGAAGACAGGTGTGGTGCCAACCTTATCGCCGACGATGTGCGGGTCCCAAGCGATGCGCCCGAGAACGCCGAATGTTACCGCAGCGGCAAGCCAGCGGAGCGCGGGCAGAGGCCGCTGCTCGGCCACCCAGGCGATGCCGGGAACCATCAGCGCGAGCGCTACAGTTAGCCAGCCCTTCTCAAGGCCGAGACTGAGCGCAAGCGCAAGCGAGGCGATCGAGCCGGTGGCGAAAATCGCACTTGCCGCCTCGCTACTTGGCTCGCCACTCCGCCGGCTCAAAGCCTCGGTGGCAACGGCGAACAGCCCGGCGAGCGCGACGGCTGCGCCGGCAAAGGGAATTGAGCGATCGAAGCCGGCGATCCGCCAATAGAGCGCGATCAGAATGGCGATAGGCGCAGCGACAGCCGATCCAGCCCACAGCGCCGACACGAGTGGGCGCTCGCCGGGGCCCTGGGCGAGAAAGCCGAATAGGCCGAACAGCAGAGCGAAGGCCGCGCCGAGGGTTAGCGGCGTACCGAACAGATAGTGCTCAGGCTTCCACAGGCTGTCGGATGCGGGACCTGAGGGCAGGCCGAGCTGGCTGACATCGAAATCGAGCGACCAATGCAGGAAGATGAGTGTGACGAAGATCGCCGCAGCAGGTACGGCGAGCGCGGCTGCGTCGGTGCGCCAGGCAATCGCCAGTGTCGAGGTAACCAGCACGACGAACAGGATGAGAGCAAGCGTGTCGTGGCCACTTGCCAGCACGAGCAGCATGGCGGCGAAGAGATAGGCGATGAGGGTCGCCGATGAGAGGAACTCGATCTTGCCGCGGACGACATCAGGACCGAACAGGAAGCCGGAGACGATGAACAGTGCCGCGAGCGTGAAGCCGGCAGCGACGTGAAACACGTGTTGCGGCAAGGCCTGCAAGTCGTCGAGGCCGGGCAACGTCCAAAGCACGCTGGCAACCACTGCCGTCACTGCGAGCCAGCGCCAGAGTCGCGCCCGCGCGAGTGCGAACGACGCCGCGGTCACTACCGCAAGATAGAGATAGAGCGCCCAATAATTTGGCTCTTCGGTCGAAACGATGAGCGGTGTGATAAACGCACCAATCAGTCCGAGGCCGGCGAGCGCGGGTCCATGGATCAGCGCGGCAGCGAGCGTGCCGAGGGAGACGATGCCCAACAAGACGAAGGCGGCAGCAGGACCGATGAATCCATAGAGCGCGTAAGCCGCGTAGATGTCGGCATAGGCAATCGCCGTTCCTGCCGCTGTGAGCACGCTCGGGATATGCGCCTTGGGCAGTCCAGCAATGCCGCTCTTGATTTCGCGGCGCCGCGTCCATTCGCCGGCGGCGATCAAAGCGAGCGCGACGATGCCTGCGAGCAAGACCCGCGCGCCCGGACCGAACCAACCCTGCTCGATTGAGTAGCGCACGAGGAAAAAGCCGCCGAGTGCGAGCGCAATGCCGCCGGCCCAGACCACCCATTGCGTGCCGAAGCGTTCCTCGAGGCTGATGTGAGGTTTGGGCGGCCGGGCGGAGGGAGCCGGTACTATGACGGGAGATCCCTCCGGTGTGGCAGGTGCCGCCGGTTCCTCGATCTTGGCCTCTAGCTCCTTGACGGCTTCAGGTGCAAGTGGAGGCGGCGGAGCGGGCTGAAGCGCTCCTCCGGAGAGCTGCCCTTCAAGTCCGGCCAGCCTGAGTTCGAGCTTCCTCACTCGCTCGCGTGCGCCGATCGCCAAGACGAGGGCGACAATGGCCAATACCGGAAAGGCGATGACGAGAGCGATGAGGAGGGAGAACAGAGGGTCCATCAGCTTTGCGGTGTGCGCAGGAAGCCGACAGCCGGGCGCTCGCTACTGCCGTGGACAGGCCCTATCACCGAGATGCCTCGACCCAAGCGGGAGGCCTATCTAGCCCGAGGCTCTAGGAGAAGGGAATGCAGATTGCAGAATCAAAATGGCGATCCCCACTTTCGTGGGGACCGCCATTTCAGTGATAGCTTGAAGAGATCGACGCGTTAATTAAGCGCGGTCGAGCTCGGCAGGGAGATAGCTCGTCACTTCCATGCCAGCCTCGGACTCGGTGATCTCGGGTTTCAGCCACTCTTTCATGGTCGTCTCCTTCGGTGAACTAACAGCCTAGATAATGGGGAATGGGCATGAGTCCCGCATGACGGCCCCATGAACAGGCTCTGAATGCCACATTAAGAAATTCTGACGAGAACACGTGGCAAATTCCCTGGACTTGGCGGCACTGGGATGGCCACGAGATATGGAGCCATTCCCTTTCGCTCGCCAATCGCGGTTATTCGCTAGGCTATCCGAACAGCGCCAAGGCCTTATCCACGGTGATCCAGATGCCCCAGAGCAGGGGAAGGCCGACCGCAAACCATGCGAGCGGCGCCACATCGAGGCGCCTGGGACTGAGCACGATGCCGGCGAGCCAGAGTGCGAGGCCGATCCACATCAGGAAGGGGCGATAGGCAAAGGAGCCAGTGGCCTCTGCCTTGGCGGTGGTGTCGAGGCATGGGCCCGCCGAGTAAAGCAGACATTCCCAGGCGCCGCCGATCCCGCCCACCTTGGTGTAAAAGGTGATCCACCAGACGATGGCGACTGCGATCAAGAGAAGCCCGATTGGCTGGAGCAAGCCAATGCCGGGCCGGGTGTCCTCGCGCTCCCTGATCTCAACCGCATGCATGGCCCTGTCGCGCGCGGTCTTGGTCTGCAATGCCTCGACCTCCTCTGGCTTCATAAACCATTTCTTGGCAAGCGGCCTGATCAGCAGATTGCAGATGAAGCCTGCCACGAGAAGTCCGGCAAGAACGTAGAAGATGGGGTGGTAGATCTGGTCGGGGGCAATGCCCGCGGCTTTGCGCGAGTCGTGCATGTAGTTCACGATCACGGGGCCGACGATGCCGGCGGTCGACCATGCGGTGAGCAGCCGGCCGTGAATGGCGCCCACGAACTGCGTGCCGAAAATGTCGGCAAGGTAGGCAGGGATGGTGGCGAAGCCGCCGCCATACATCGAGGCGATGAGACAGAAGGCGGCAGCGAACAATCCCAACATGCCGAGCGTGGCAAGCGTCGGTGCCGACGCGTAGCAGATGAAGCCCAAGGTGAAGAACAGGAAATAGGTCGTCTTGCGCCCGATCCTGTCCGACAGCGAGGCCCAAAAGAAGCGGCCTGCGATATTGAACAGGGAGAACAGCCCGACAAAGGCGGCACCGACCAACGCGGCTTGCGCCTTCTGGGCGTCATTGAATTGCGCGAAGCCTACGGTGGGATCGCCGAACAGGCGGCCGCCGAAGGTCTCCTGAAGCATCGGGGAGGCCGCGCCGATGATGCCGATACCGGCGGAGACGTTGAGACAGAGCACGAGCCAGATCAGCCAAAACTGCAGAGTCTTGTGGGCCTGATTGAGGTGGACGTGCCCCGTGGTGATCATCGCGTGGGAATTCGCCGGGGGCGTCCAGCCGTGCGGCTTCCACCCGATCGGCGGCAGCCGGTAACCGAACGCACCGCACATCATGAAGACGAAATAGATGATCCCCATGGTCACGAAGGTCTCCCACACGCCGACCGAGGTCGGGGTGGCGTAATAATTCATGAGGATAGTGGCGAGCGGCGAGCCGATCATGGCGCCGCCACCGAAACCCATGATGGCCATGCCGGTGGCCATGCCCCGTCGGTCGGGGAACCATTTGATCAGGGTTGAGACGGGCGAGATGTAGCCAAGGCCGAGGCCGACGCCGCCGATGATGCCGGAACCGAGCCACATCAGCCAAAGCTGATGGATATAGACGCCGACCGCCGAGATCATCAGGCCGCCGGACCAACACAGCGCCGCTACAACGCCGGCGCGGCGCGGACCGACTCGCTCGAGCCATCCTCCCCAAATCGCAGCCGACGTGCCCAGCAGGACGAAGAACAGCGTGTACATCCAACCGAGATCGAACTGGGTCCAGTCGCAGTCGGTGGCAAACAGTGCGTGGCCGGTGATCGCGACCTTGCCCCAAAACGTAGTGGCGTCACCGGGGCAGGGGATCGGTTTGTCCAGCCCTTGCGCTACGGCCACGGCGCGGCCGAGAGGCAGCCAGAACACGCTGAAGCCGTAGGCCATGCCGATGCAGAGATGAATGGCGAGAGCCGCCGGCGGAACGAGCCAGCGGTTGTAGTCCGCAGGTGCAATGATGCGCTCTTTATCGAGAAGGTCGGCATGGTCGCCGGCCGTCGCTGTGCGTGCCGCAGTCGCCATTCCTTTCCCCCCAGAATGCGGGCTGTCGAATGTCCTATTTATCCGCAATTTGAACGTGCTTCGAGCCGGACTGCAAGGGCCTTTGGGGGAGCATGAATTGCTACTTCGAACGGCGATTCTCGCGGCGCTGCGTGACGCTTTGGTGACGCTTGGACATTGCCCAACATCGCTCGCACTGCGCTGGCCGGCCTTGTCCGGCAACGGGTTTCAGTGCAGACATTTGGCTACTGTCCACAGGAGGGTCCGCCATGGCAACAAACTCCGTTCGACGCGGTCTGGTGCTCGCGTTAGCTCTCGGCTTCTTCGCCACGCCCTTCCTGTGGGCTTCGGCTCAAGCCGCCAACATCACCGTGTTTGCTGCAGCGAGCCTCAAGAACGCGCTCGACGATGCGGCGAAGAAATACGAGGCGAAGACCGGCGACAAGATCGTGGTCAGCTATGCGGCCTCATCCGCGCTTGCCAAGCAGATCGAGCAAGGCGCGCCCGCCGACATCTTCTTCTCGGCGGACCTCGATTGGATGGACTACCTAGAGCAGAAGAAGCTCATCGACACAGCATCGCGGCATACGCTGCTCGGCAATACGCTTGTGCTGATCGCTCCGAAGGACTCGACCGTCTCGCTCACGGTCGGCAAGAACTTTCCACTGCTGCAGGCTCTCGGGCCGGACGACAAGCTTGCGATGGCGAGCGTCGACACCGTGCCTGCCGGGAAGTATGGCAAAGCGGCTCTGACCTATTTCGGCGTGTGGGATCAGGTGGCGCCGCGCGTGGCCCAGGCGGAAAATGTGCGCGCTGCGCTCGCTTTCGTTGCAAGGGGCGAGACGCCACTCGGCATCGTCTATGGCACCGATGCGAGGTCGGAGCCAGCAGTCAAAGTCATCGGTACGTTTCCAGATGATAGCCATCCCAAGATCCTCTATCCGATTGCACTGACTGCCTCGGCAAAGCCTGAGGCGCGCAAGTTTCTCGAATTCCTCATGTCGTCGGAAGTCGCGCCCTCTTTCGAGGCGCAAGGCTTCTCGATCGAAGGCAAGGTCGGCTAGGGAGGTTCGCGCGGAATTCGGCGTCGGAACGAACGATGCGAGGCACACCAGGCTCTTCGCTTGACATTATTTGGCCGCTGTCGCTCGGCTATTTACCGGCGGTCCGCCGCCGCTAATGCCCATTTGGGGGGCGTCAAAACCCTGCCTTCATACGCAATTGGACAGGTTCAGTGACATGAGCATGAAGTCTAGTACCGCCGCAGGTGCGGCACTGTTCGCCTTCGCGTTACTGCTGGTACCGGCCATCGCCGGCACTATCACCGAACGCGAGAAGCGCGATTGCCCAAACGACTATCATAGATACTGCGGCGAATATGGACTCGGCAGTGAGGCGTTGCGAGCCTGCATGTCGCGCAACATCAAGAAGCTGTCGCGTGTCTGCGTCGCCGCGCTCGTCGATGCCGGCGAGCTGAGCCAAGCCCAGGCCGGTAAGCTGCACGGAAAGGCTGCGACCGTGGCGAAGAAGAAGACCACGGCAAAAAAGGTCACTGGAAAAAAGAAGGTCGCTGCCAAGAGCACGCACAAAACCACGAAGCAGGTCGTTCATAAGAGCAGCACCAAGAAGGTCGCCTCCAAGGGCACGACAAAGAAGAAGCGGCAGTAGATTTCAATCCGCGGACGGGCGCGTCGGGAGGTTGTGCAAGCTAGAGCTTTGCCAGGACCCGTTCGGTGAGCGCCTCGCAGGCCTCACCGGCAAAGGGGAACGCGCCACTCAGAGCGTCCTGCAAGGTGGGAGCGAGGGCCACCTGCAAGCGTCGCCGCGCCCGCAGGAGGCGGGTCTTCACGGTTTGCGCAGGAACCTGCAAGGCTTCGGCAGTTTCCTCGACGCTCAAACCTTCGACCTCGCGCAACATGAAGACGATCCGAAAGGCTTCCGGCAAATCAGCTATGGCCTGCTCGATAAGCTTGGCCAACTGGCCTCGCGCGGCATCGGCTTCCGGTGACGAAGAAGCAGCAGGCCCTCCCATCAGATTCTCCCGATAGTCATCGAGCAAGGCGATGGAGTGTTCGCGCAACAGGCGGATTCTGCGTTGGGCCGATCGGCGCCTGCCAAGGGCCTCGTTCAACACGATGCGGGTCAGCCATGTACTCAGAGACGACACTCCAGCAAAACTGTCGATCGCGGCGAACCCCTTGAGATATCCTTCCTGGACGGCTTCCTCGGCATCCGGCCGGTCTTTCAGCACGCTCCACGCCGTTCGATAGAGACGTTGATTGTTGCGCCGGGTCACGACGCGCACCGCAAGAGAGTCGCGCTGGGCTATGAGCTTCGCGAGCTCGATATCGGTCAGAGTTTCATAGTCCAGCGCGACGCTTGTCATGCGTCTATTGCGAGGCCGAGGTGGATTGGAGCCGACTGGCGAGCTGCTCGGCGTGCTTTTGGTGCGCCTGGAATAACGCTAGGCCGCTCTGCAGCAACGCTTTGAGCTCGGCGTTCTGCGCGCTCGGAATGAGCGTGTCGCTGAGCGCGTTGTTGACCGTCTTCTCGATGTAAGCCTTGTCGAACGCTGCCCCGTTCAGGCTCGCCAGCTTGTTACGGGTGGCGTTCGCCTCCTTCTTCAGGCTTTGGCTCGTCGGATTGTCTTCCGGCTTGACGTTGAGTTTCTTCACCAGCGCCAATGCTTGATTGTTCACCGTCGTATGATCTCCGACCATCTGTTGGGCAAAGGTGCGGACACCATCGTTTTTCGATTTTTGCAAGGCCTGCTTGGCGGCCTCGATATCGAGAAGGTTCGCCGTATAGACGATATGGGCAATTTGCGGATCGGTTGGTTTTGCGGCCTGCTCGGCCGCACTCGCAGCCATGGTGAGCAGACTAGCGGCCAAAAAGGCAGCAATAACGAGGATCTTCTGCATGACATGTCCTTTCGATCAGGCTCTTCGCTCGCAATTTCGTGCGACCGACAACGAGCCATTAGATGGCATGACACGCGCCGAGGTTCCCGCAATGCCGATGCAGCGCGGGCCAGACCGCACCCGGACGGGCGGCAGCCGTCAGGCTGCTGACTTCTTATACTTCGCCGCCTCTTCCGAGCCCTTTGTTGCGTCACCAGCCGTATAAGAATGCGCGCCGGTGCCGGCGAGCTTGCCTTTGTCCACGATCAGATACTCGGTGCGGATCGGCTTCTTGGCGAAGTAGCTCTCGAGAATTTCGCGCGTGCCGGCGGCGTAGCGTGCCTGCGCGGAGAGCGAACTTCCCGAGATATGCGGTGTCATGCCGTGATGCGGCATGGTGCGCCACGGGT